>WNGE01007509.1_pt1 | contig 14435 bp, 11 predicted proteins | sample 5400651 | NCBI WGS metagenome assembly WNGE01 (sample SAMN13153370, study PRJNA577476) | soil metagenome | isolation source: 60 cm soil or saprolite under grassland replicate 2 | place: USA:California | collected 2016-06-15 | reverse complement strand
CGTGCACCTGCACGACGGCCCCGCCCCGGTGCGCCGGTTCCTACCCGACCTGATCGGCCTGATCTGGAACCGGACCATCAATCCCGGCAAGGTCTTCGACCTGACCCTGCCACTTGACCAGGCCGCCGAAGGCTACCGGGCGATGGACCAGCGTCGCGCCATCAAGGCGCTGCTGCAGCCGTAAGCCCGCACCGACCGACCGATCGACACCCCCTTCATTCCCTGATCTTGAAGGAGAACCGGTGGAACTCAAGCCCATCAGCCCCACCGCCAAGGGCCCCGCACAGACCTTCACCGGCGACGTCTATGTCACCCCAATCTACCGGGGCGAGCAGCCATCACGGATGATCGTCAGCCTCGTCCGGTTCACCCCCGGCGCCCGCACCAACGGGCACAGCCACGCCGTCGGCCAGACCCTGCACGTCACCGACGGGATCGGACTGGTCGGCGCCCGCAACGGCACGGTCATCCGCATGCGTCCCGGCGACACCGTCTACACCCCACCCGACGAGGAGCACTGGCACGGTGCCACCGACAGCACGTTCATGTGCCACCTCGCCATGCTCGAAGGCATCCCCGGAGGCGACGGCACCACCTGGCTCGAACCGGTCACCCACGAGCAGTACCAGGCCGCCAACGACCAGTAGCCGGCGCCGTTCCGGCAAGCCGCTCCGCGTGGGCGTCGCACCCAGGGCGGCAACCAGCAAGCACTGGCATCCGCACCCGCAGCCACCGCCGAATCTGGCGCCCCGCCCAGACTCCGGCGGCGCGCAGCGGCAGCGAGGTGCCCCTCGGCTGGAAGGCGTCGGCGGCCGGTTGCACTGCCGGACAGGGCGGTGAACATCGCCGATACCTCCCGGCCGGTCAGCTCGGCGCGCCGCAGCCGGCCCAGGTGTGGGATGAGCGGTCCCTCCACATGCTCGGCATACGAGCGCAACGTGGTGGGCCGGATCCGGGTGCGGGTCGACAGCCAGTACCGCAGCCACCGGGCCACTGCCCAGCTCTGGGTCGTGCACTCCTCGCGCGACTGCGCCAGCAGCTCGTCCCGGGCCGCCTCCGCATCCCGCCGCGAGCCGAACCCGCCGCGGCGCACCCGCTCCCGCCGACCCCACACCGTGCTGATCTCCGATGCTGGCAACGCCCAGCGGGCCCCGGCGATGAGGTCGGCGGGAACAGACGCCGGTGGACACCCCGGGTCGGGGAGGCGCAGGCTCCTATGGGTCAGCCCCGAGCGTTGGAAGGGTGGGGATTCTCAATGGCCGAGCATCCACACATCGCGCTGGTTCGACGCGCATGGCAGGCTCTAGGCAGAACGACATGGCGGCGCTGTCCGAGCTCTGCACCCGGGACATGGTTCTGTACTTCCCGGGTGACCACTCCTTCGCCGGCGAGCACAAGGGCATCGACGTGGTCCTTGACACCTGGCGGCGGATGCGCGAGGAGACCGGGGGGGACCCTGCGTACCGAGCCGCAGCAGCTGTTCGTCGACGGCCGCGGCCACGTGATCGGAACCCGCCGGCTCCTCGGCGACCGAGCGGGCAGGCGGCTCGACACCATGGGCGCGGTCCCTCTGCGCGGTGGTGGGCGACCGCTGCGCCAGCATCGAGATCTTCGAGGAGGACATCGACAGGATCAACGACTTCTGGCGGTGAGCCGGGCGGCCGAGGGCGCCGGGGCGTGCTCTGCTCCCGGCGCCCTCGCGCGCAGGTTGTCCGCATGCTCAGTCAGTCGTGGAGCGGGTCGTGCCTGGTCCGGCCCGAGCGGTCAGTACGAGCGCGAGCCGGCACAGGCGACCAGTGCCGAGCCGGCGCCGGAAACCACTGCGGCGAGCAGCGAGCCGGGCTCAGCGGTCGACTCGATCTCATGCCGCGGTTCTCGCGAATCCCAGGCGCGTCGGCCAGCGTCCCCGCCAGGCCCAGTGACGAGGATCACGACAGGGACAGCCGCGCTTGCTCGGGGTGCGCGGATCGGCGTGCGCAGTACCTGGATGCCCTCGGCGGTGAACACCGCGTCGAACGTGAAGTGCTCCTACGACCGAAGATGACCGCGGTCCACGCCGTCAGCTCCCGGCTAGCACGGCTGCGCCGGGGTCGAAGCCCGCGGGCCACAGTGTCTTGCCGTCGACCTTCGCCCCCTCGAGCTTTGCTCCCTTCAGTCTGGCTCCGGTGAGGTTCGCGCCGGACAGCTCTGCCTTGCGCAGGTCCGCGTTCCGCAGGTCTGCCTTCCGCAGGTCGGCGTCCCGCAGATTGGCGTCCCGCAGGTCGGCATCGGTCAGGTCCGCTTCGCGCAGTTTGGCCTCGTGAAGGTGGGCATGCCCGAGCTTCGCGCGCTTGAGGTTGGACCAGCGGAGGTCGACGTGCCACAAATCGGCGTGCGTGAGGTCAGCGTCTTGCAGATTCGCTATCTGAAGGAGCGCCTCTTGCAGGTTGACCCTACTCAGTTGCGCGACAGTCACCTTGGGCGCCGCCAGGTATGCCCGCCGCAGGTCGGTGCCGGACAGGATGAGGTCGGCGTCGTCCTTTGCTGCGGACCGGCGCGCCAGGACGAGCAGGGCAGCATGCACGTCAGCATCGAGATGCTTGATTGTGGCCGGGTCCGGGTCGTGGTCTCCACCTTCGGGCTCCGACGGGTCCCACCACTCTCGAATCAAGGCTGTCACCGATCCCGGTTTGGCCGGCGGACGGGCCTTCGGTGCGTGCTCCCGCACATAGGTGGTCAGGATCTCAAGCACAGGTCCCCGCTCGCGGCCGTCTCTGGATGCACGGGCAATACGTTCGAGTGCGTAGATGCCACCTACCCGCACGTCCATGCGTTCGCTGCCGAGATGGTCGATCGCCTTGGTGAACTGCTCCGTAGTGTGGTTGTCACGGCTCACTTTGAGCTGTTGATAAGTGAAGAAGGCGGTCGCTAGAAAGAGCAGACCGCCGATGCCTTGCAGCAGCGTCTTACGGACGTCATCGGTCGCCTTCAACAGTTCGGGCGCTTTCAACACGCCCGTCGCGGGGCCGCCGATATCGCGGGCGATCAGGCGTCCGGGCAGCACGAAGACCGAAAGCAACACCAAGGCCGTCAGGCCGGACGCGAAAAGGCCGGCAAGGATCGGAGTCCTACGGGAGCGCAACGCGTGGGCGACCGAACTCCAGGCCATCCTGCCCCTCCCTGCTGGCTTGGGGCCGCTACGAATCGTACAAGACCCGAAGGCGCCGCGGTGGGACACTGGCGTCCAAGCGGGTGCCGGCGTGGCCTCGATGCTACCTCTGGTGGGAGGCGTTCCATGGCGCACAGGAGCAGCACGATCCCCGGTGTAGTCCGCAGCGACTCTCCCGTCGGCCAGGAGACTTTCTGGCGCGACGGACAACTGCTCGTCGCGGAGGAAGCCGCCGAGAATCCGACCTTGCCGGTGGAACTGGGTGGTCGGGACTACGAGTCCGCCGGCGGGATCCGGAGGTACCGGTTGCCGGATCTCGACGTCGAGGAGGTGGTCGGCAGGGTGCGCGACGTTCCTGAACTGCACAGGCTCGTGTCGGTCAACCACCTCTTCGCCGCGCAGCACCGGCCGCCCTGGTACGACCACCCACACGAGACGTACCACTTCGCCAATTTCGAGAAGCCGACACCTGCGCTGGCAGGCCTGCCGCCCCGGGCCCTGGAGCCCGCCGAACCGTCCGTCGCGGTCGGCGTCTTGGACACCGCGGTCGAGAATCCGTGGGTCCGAAGCCGGGCGGAGACGATTGGGGGCCTGACGCAGGACACCTCTGCCTTGCCGGACGACGCGGCCGGTCACGCGGACCTCGTCGCAGGCGTAGTCCTCAGCGGCGCACCGAACGCCCGACTCGTGGTGGGGCAGGTGATGGATCCCGGCGGCCTGGTCGAGGAGTTCCAGGTCATCCGCGCCCTCGCCCGGAAGGAACTGCAAGAATGCAGAGTGATCGTCCTCGCGTTCGCGGGATACACGGCCGACGACACGCCACCGCCGGCTCTCTCGGCAGTGCTTGGTCGATTCGGCGGGGACCAAGTCGTGGTAGCGGCCGCAGGAAACGGCGGCCACAGCCGCGTGCGATGGCCGGCCGGCCTGGCTGCCGTTGTGTCGGTGGGCGCAGTCGACTCCGCCGCCCGCATCCGCTGGCCGTACAGCGACTACGGATCCTGGGTCGACATCTGGGCGCCCGGCGTCGACATCGTGAGTACCTACCGGGCCCGGGACTCGGCTGTCTGGAGTGGGACGTCCGCGGCGGCAGCGATGGTGTGCGGAGCAGTCGCCAGGCTGATCAGCGAGGGTCACCCACCTCCGTCCGCGGTCGTGCGACTCGTCGAGCAAAGCATCGAATACCAGGCGTAGAACTCGCCGGCCGTTGTCCCCGGTCAGCTCTAATCACTCATCCCGGGGCGCCGCTACGGGCGGTTTATAAAACCGGACAACCGCATGCCTGCTTCTTGGCGAATTCCCTACGGAGGGACTGCCTGATCGCCCAACCTCTACCTCGGGCACGTCCTCGCCCTGCCGCAGGAAGGCAAGCTCTCATGCCGCATGCCGTTCGCTCGACAATGCAGGCTTTGGCCAGGTCCATAGGCTGCTGTGCGTAGCCGGACAGTGGTGGCGGTGCGGGTCGTTTCGTTGTGGTCGGATTGGTCGCAGCGCACCAGCCGTTGGCAGGTGTCCCGTGGGTCGTTCGTCGCCAACTCGAACAACGATGCCCGACGACAGTCTGGGGTTGACATTCTCCGGATCGGTGCCGGTCCGTGGCCGGCTGCGCACGTGGTCCCACGATCAAGGGCACCTGGCGTAACGTCTCGTCGGCCGGCAAAGGGGTGGATCGTGTCCGAGCTACCGCCTGATCAGCGTCAGCAGCAGGAGCACGTCCGGTCGCAGCCGGCCGACCTCGACGCGACCTCGCCCTGGCCCGATCGGCCCCGCTGGCAGGAACCGACCCAGCCGCCGCCGTGGCAGCCGGCCAGCCTGGACCCGACCGCGCCGTGGCCTGATCAGCCCGAGGCGCCGGCACCGGCCCAGCCGCCACGGTGGCAGCCGCCCGGCCTCAACCCGACCTCGCGCTGGCCCGGCGAGCCCCAGCTGCCGTCACCGACTCCGCCGGCACCGTGGCAGCCGCCCCGGCCGAAACAGCCGCCGCCGTGGGGTCAGCCCGAGCCTCGACAGCCGCCGCCGTGGCCGTACCCCTACCCACAGGCTCTTCCGCGGCACCGGCGCCATGCTGTCCGAAACGTCGTCCTGGCGGCCGGCGGCCTGGTGCTGCTGGCCGTGATCGGCGCCGCCACGGCGGTGCGCAGCGTCGGTCACCAGCGTCCGGCCAGGGTGGTGGCCGGCGCTGCGTCGCGGCCTGTCGCGGGGACCACCGCGCCCGGCCGCGGGGCCGGCGTCGTCCGGATCGGCCCGGACGAGTACGCCTCATACGACGACGGGTTACAGGTGGCGGTGACCTCCGCCCGACGCGCCAGCTTCTCCGACCCTTCCAGGAGCTCAAGTCCTGGCGTGATCGTCACTATCAAGATCAGTAACGGCTCGGGTGAGACTCTCAGCCTTGAGGTGACGAACGTCGTACTGCGCTACGGCGCTGAAGGTGTCCAGGCCGACTGGGTCTTCGACGACAGCTTGCACATCTTCTCCGGCAACCTCGGGGCCGGCCAGACGGCGACCGCCACCTACGGCTTCGCGGTCCCCCGCCGTGAGCGGGATGTCACCGTCGAGGTGACCCCCAGCTCCGACCACCACTCCTCGACATTCACCGGCCAGGTCAGTTGACCACACCAAACGGTCATCGCCGCTCGTGGCGCATCGGACAGTCGTTCCTCGATCCACAGCGCGGAGCGGATCCGTGCGTGCAACTAGCCGTGGAACGACTCGCGGCGCCTGACCAACCTTGATCAACGCCGGGTAGGCGGAGCGCATTGCTGCGCCCCGCCCCCCTCAGAACCGGACGTGCGGCGCCAACCGGATCCGGCTCAAGCAAGCCGCGAGGGCGGTTCAGGTGCGTGAAGATGCCGGTTGTTGCCTTCGCTGGTGGTTCGGCGTTGGCAGTGGGTGTGCACGAGACGGGTGTTGTCCGGCCTGTGGTCCTGCCCGTTGGCGATGATGTGCTGCCTGGTGATCGCTTTGCGTGTGGTGCGGTGCCACTGTTGCCACTCCTCGGGGGTGTGTGGCGGCCGGTCGGCGTGCAGGAGCAGGTCCCCGCACAGTTCGCAGCGGCCGTGCTGCGCCTTGAGCAGGCGTAGCGTGCTGCGGTCCAGCGGGGGTTGGTTCCTGCGGCGCCGGTCGGCCCAGTAGCCGGTCAGGGCGGGGTCGTCGGGGGACGCCGCGCCGTTGACCTTGCGGTGCCGGACGATGGGTGTCCAGACCATGCGGGGTAGGTAGGCGCCGCTGGCGGCGTCACCGAACACCCAGTGGTGGCGTCTGGACTTGTTGTACTGGCCGAAGTACCGGCGGGTGACCCAGTGCCTCGGCTTTCCGGGGTGGCTGTGGCAGGCCCATTTGTAGGTGAGCTTCCACAGGTAGTCATCGACGCTGTTGAACGTCTTCTTGGACACTACGGCCCGGTAGAAGCTCGCCCATCCTCGGGTGATCGGGCAGATCGCGGCGAGGACTGCGGATGCGTTCTGCCCGCGGAGGCGGCGCATCTGCTCGGCGAGCTTGCGCTTGACCCGTCTGACGGCGGCCTTGCTGGGTTTGATCAGCAGCTTGCCGTTTCGGTAGCGGCGGACGTTGAACCCCAGGAAGTCGTATCCGTCCTGTTGACTGAACTACGGACGGCGTTTCTGCAGGTCATTGGCCATGTGCGGAGGGTTGCTGCTAGCTTCCCTGGGTGATCGACGGGGGTGGTCCCGGGCGGGGCCTGGTGGGCTTGATCGTGCCTACGGTGGGCCGGCTTGTTCCGGTGGCGGAGTCGCCGGGTGAGCCGTATCGGCTGCTGGATGCGGCCGGTGCGGCGGTCGAGCCGGTGGGTGTGTTCTTCCGGGAGTTGGTGGCGTCGGGGCGGTCGACGGCGACGGTCCGGTCGTATGGGATGGACCTGTTGCGGTGGTGGAGGTTCTTGGCTGCGGTGGAGGTGGCGTGGGATCGGGCGAGTCGGATCGACGCCCGGGACTTCAGCTGCTGGATCCAGGCGGCGGCTAAACCCCGGGGTCGTCGGGTGGCGTCGGGGGCGGCGGCGGGTGCGGCGAACCCGGTGACGGGGAAGTCCACACGAGGTTCGGGGTATGCGGCGGCGACGGTGGCGCACTGCGAGACCGTGCTCCGGGCGTTCTACGACTTCCACCTCGAGACGGGCGAAGGTCCGATGGTCAACCCGTTCCCGCTGGACCGGTCTCGGCGGGCGGGGCGGGCGAACGCTCATCACAATCCGATGAGCGGGTTCCGCCGGGAGCGGGTGGGCCGGTACCGGCCGCGGGTCCCACAGCGGGTTCCGCGGGGTATCCTGGATGAGAAGTTCGATGAGATCTTCGGTTTGTTGCGGTCGGACCGGGACCGGGCGCTGGTGGCGTTCTGGATCTCCACTGGGGTGCGCGCGGCGGAACTGCTCGGCATGCGGGTCGGCGACGTTGATCCAGGCCGGCAGCTGGTCACGGTGGTGCGTAAGGGTAGCCGTGCGGTGGCGCAGGTCCCGGCCTCTCCGGAGGCGTTCGTGCACCTGCGGGTCTACCAGCAGGGGATGCGCGGGCTGGTGCCGGCTGGTCGTGACCAGCCCTTGTGGTGGACGTTGCGACGCCCGTTCCGGCCGCTGACCTACCACGCGGCGCATCGGATGTTCCAACGGGTCAACGGCTGCCTTGGAGCGAACTGGACTCTGCATGACCTGCGGCACAGCGCGGCCCGGCGGATGGCTGGTGACCCGGATCTGCCGTTGACCCACGTGCAGGCGGTACTCGGGCACGCGCACCTGACCACAACCGAGCTGTATCTGGCTCCCGACCGCGACCAGGTCCTCGAGCAGGTGCTGGCCCACCACGCCCGGCGACCCCGCAGACGGGAGCAGGCCCCGTCCGCTCCGCTGCCCGGACCGGGCTACGACCCGCGGTCGCTGGCAGTCCTGTTTGGACGGCCGGGTGCGCCGGCGTGACCGCCGCTGCCGGTGGCGGACGGGTGCCCGACGCCTCGACGGATCATGCCGTGGCCAGCGATGCGCCTACGGGGACAGCACACGAGACCGCCGCGGGGTTGGCCGGCGAGCTGGCGGCGGGGGTGGCGGTGTTGCGCAGCCGGTTCCCGCCCCGGATGGCGCAGCTGTCCTGGCGGCACACCGAGCAGGGCAGCGACGAGTCCTGCACCGGCTGGACGGGCCGCTGTTCCGGTCGGCGAACCGTAAGACGCAGGAGTACCGGCTGCGCGGGGCCGGGAGGGTCCTTCCTGGCTGGCCAGCTTCCCCGGCGAGGGCTGGCAGCAGCGGTGGCGGGCCAGCGGGCAGGAGGAGCTGCCGGGCGCCGACTGGGCCCGGCTGCCGGCAGCCTGGCTGGCCGGCCGTGGCCAGCCGACGAACGCCAACGTTCTGGGCTCGGGGATGTTGATGCTCGTCTGCGCGGATGTGCTGCGTCCGGGCGCGGCATGGCTGGTCAGCCGGGGTTCTCGGCAGCTGACCGCCGGCATGGCCCGGTACCGGGACGCCGGCGGGTTCGCCGAGCTGGACCGGGTGATCGCCGCCGACCCCACGATCATCACGGCCAACGCCCAACCGGCGAAGGCGCGGGTCGCGGTCATCCTGGCCGCCAACGGCGGCCGGCTGGCCGACATCACCGTCGGGGACTGCGTGGAGTTCTACGACGTCCACTCCCGGGTCCGCCGGAACGGCGGGCCCGGCAAGACGCTGTTCTACCTGCTGCCGCACCGGCTGGGGGTCTTCCCCGACGACGCCCCGGCCACGCTGCGGGCGCTGACCGGCCGGGCGCACGGCCAGCGGTCGGCCTCCGAGCTGGTCGACCGCTACCGGCTGCGGCCCGGCCCGATCCGCGACCTGATCATCGACTACCTCACCGAGCGCCGGCCCGGCGTGGATTACAGCACGCTGACCAACCTGGCGCAGGTGCTGGCCGGGCTGTTCTGGGCCGACCTGGAACGTCACCACCCTGGGATCGCCTCGCTGCACCTGGCACCGGATGTCGCCGCCGGGTGGAAACAACGGCTGAAGACCAAGACCCGCGTCGTCACCGACCCGGGCACCGGCAACAGGACCACCGTCCACACCCAGCGGAACTCGACTGCCGGCGCGTTGTCGACGGTCCGCGCGTTCTACCTCGACATCGCCCAATGGGCGCTGGAGGAGCCCACCCGCTGGGGTCCCTGGGCGGCGCCGTGCCCGATCAAGGCGACCGAGCTGAGCATCAAGAAGGAGAAACAGGCGGTCAAGGCCCGCATGGACCAGCGGACCCGGGAACGCCTGCCCGTCCTACCAGCCCTCATCCACGCCGCCAACACCGCCCGGAAGGCCGCCGCCGAACGTCTGCAGGCCGCCGCGCAGACCGAGCCCGGACAGACGTTCACAGCTGCTGGGCAGGCGTTCCGCCGGCCGGTGATGTATCGGCAGGCCAACGCCAAGGTCTGGGCCGAGGACGTGGCCACCGGCATCCGCCGGGACCTGATGTGGAACGGCCTTGTCAACAGGTGACTGCTGTTTGGGTCGATGCGGTGGCCAGGTCGGTGGCGTAGACACGGCCGGACTCACCGGGAGGGCAGCGCCGCAACTGCTGACCGGCGACGGTGAACCGGCCTCCGGCCGGGGTGTCGCGGGCGGCGGCGAGCCGCTGCTCGGCGTCGTTGCGCTGCTGCTCGACGGCGCGTAGCAGCGCGGGCAGCAGCGGCAGCTGGGTGCGGGTCCGCTGGTCCATCCGCGACTTGACCCGTGACTTGAACTTCTTCTGCAGGCACTCGGCGGCCTTGATCGGGCACGGCGCGACCGACGGCGCCCACCGGGCCGGATCGTCGGCGGCCCACCGGGCGATGTCCTCGTAGAAGGCCCGGACGAACACCAGCTCGCTGCGGTAGTTCACCCGCAGCGGCTGGCCGTCGGCGTCGCGGATGTAGGCCATGCGCTCCTTCCACGCCTGCGCCACGTCCGGCGATAGCCGCAGCGAGTCGATACCAGGGTGGTGGATCTCCAAATCCCGCCAGAACAGCCGGCACAGGTTGCGGGCGATGGACCGCAGCGAGGTGTGGTCGAGCTCCACCGAACGCTCGGTGAGGTACTCCACCAGCAGGTCGCGGACCGGCCGGCAGGCGATGCCGTACCCGTCGACGATCTGTTCGACGCTGCGCCGGCCGTCTACCCGCAACGCCCGCAGCCGCGGCGGCGCGGTGACGGGCAGCACGCCGGCCTTCTTCAGCAGCGCGTAGAACAGCGGTCGGCCGGCGCTGCCCCGGAAGTGGTGCTCCTGCAAGGCACCCAGCAGCTCAACGCAGTCGCCCACGGTGATGTCGCTGACAAGCCCTCCCTTGCAGATCACCATCCAGGTGATCTTGGCCAGGGCATCCGCTCTGGTCGACCCCGCGGCGTGCAGACCTTGAACCCGGCCGAAGCCTTCCGGATCGATGGCCGTCCGGGCCTCAGCGAGCATCAGCGCCTGCCGCCGCCGCAGCAGCCAGCGGTAGCCCGGCCGGATGACCTGCCCGCAGACCAGCAGCAGCACTCCGGTGCACAACTCGTCGCGGTGATGGCGGCGCACCGGTCCCCGCCCGCGCACCGGCAAACCTGCCCAGTCGAACCCGGCGGCGTCCGCCCCGCTAGCCAGCCACCGCTGCTGCCAGGTGTCCCCGGGCTGCTGTTGCAGCCAGTCCAGCACCTTGCCCAGGCCACGCCGGCGCGCCTGGTCTCGGCGGCGACCCGCGCCCGGGTCGGTGAACAAGGACAGGAGCCGATCGACCAGCTGGTCCCGGCTCTGGCGCGTCTGCCACCAGCTGTCCTCAGCCGGCCGCGGCGCCCACACGACCAGCCGTTCCGCCGTGGCCGCCGGCGGCAGGTCGGCGGCGGCGGTGTCGCTGTCGAGGACCGCACCGCCGCGCGCCGCGACGGTCATCGGTTCTGTCCACCGCTGGTCGAGGCGCCGAACAGTGCCGCCAGCGTTTCAGGCCGATAACCGGGCGCCGGCGGGGCGGGCGGCTTCGTCTGCTCCGTGCGCTGCCGCTCGTGATGGGCCAGGACATGGGCGATGACCTCATCCGGGCTCGGCGCGAGGTAGACCTCGGTGGTGGTGATGTGGGCGTGACCAAGAACCCACTGCACGTCGGCCAGCGTCAGCTGCGGGTCGCGGATCATCCGCTTGGCCGCCGAATGCCTCAGGTCGTGCAACGTCCAGTTCGCGCCCAGCACCCGGTTGGCCCGGGTGAACACCATCCTGGCCGCGTCGTAGCCCAACGGCAGCAACGGGCGGCGCAGCGTCCACCACAACGGCTCATCCGGCCCGTTGGGGATCAGGCCCCGCACCTCTTGCTGGTAGAGGCGCAACCACACGAACGCGTCCGTCGAGGCCGGCAGCCGCTGCAGAACACGACTGCCCTTGCGGGTAACGCCGATCAGCTGGTCCTCCGGGAAGACCAGCCCCTGACTGACACCGAGCAACTCCTGGGCACGGGCACCGGTGGAGATATAGAACGCGACCAGCGCCCGGTCCCGGTTGCAGGTCAGCGCGGCGAACAGACCGTTGAACGCCTGGTCGGGGATGATGCGCGGGGCCGGCCTGGGCTCCCTGGGCTGATACACCGCTCGGCCCGTCGGCCGGCGAAAGGGCCGCATCGGATTGCGGTGAACGTCGCCCGGATCACCGCGCGGGCGTGCCGTCGGGTGCGGGCGGCGTAGTTCTCGCCCAGCGTCGCCTTACCGGTTACCGGATTGACCGCGCCAGGAGCGGGAGCGTCGGGACGGCGCCGCCGTGGCGGCTTCTTCGTGGTCTTCAGCCACAGGGCGAAGTCGCGGGCCTCGGCACGCCCGGCCCGGTCCCACGCAACGTCAACCGCCGCCAAGAACCGGAACCAGGCCAGCAACTCATACGCGTACGACCGCAGCGACGACCGGCTAGCGTCATCGGCCAGCATGTGGTGCAGGAACTCGCACACCGCCGGCACCGCGACCTCCCCGCCGTCCAGCAGACGGAACGGCAGCAGCGGATCACCGGTCTCCTCCACCCTACCGGCCCTCGCCACCTCCAACACTGCAACGTTTCGGACCGCCGTGCTCTGCTCTGCCACCCGAACCTCCGCGCCGCGTAGTCCTCGGCACGCGATGACAGCAGATTCGCACTACCACACGGAGTAACCCGCACGGCCAGACCGGACCACAGACCCGCACCAGGACTACTCTCCGCTAACCCCGCGACGAGCCCGAACGTCGGCGAGTTAGTTCGGTCAACGGGACGTCAGATGTCCGCTCTTGCGCCCAGACCCCGTCCAACGCCCACGACTGGAGGAGATCCGCGACAACCTCCAGACCCGGATAGCCGAGGCACGACACGAAGGCTGGCACGGCGAGATCGAAGGCCTCCAGGTCAGCCTCGCCGGCGCGACCGGAAAACTCGCCCAACTCGACGCGGCCGGCCACACCCGCACCCACCTCGGAATCCCCACCTTCGCGCGTAAGTATTCAGGTCTGGCAGCTTGATCTTGCGCGTGTCGCTGCGTGATCTTGTTGGTCGGTGGCGGCATGATCGTCGGTCGTGCCGGGGTTGGAGGGTCTTTCGCGTGAGGAGCTGATGAGGCTCGCGCGCGATCAGGCACGTAGGATCGACTCGCAGGACCGGCAGATCGTCGAGTTGCGGGAGCGGCTGGCTCGGCTGGAGCGGTTGCTGTCGCGCAACAGCAGGAATTCCTCGATGCCGCCCTCAGGTGATGACCAGCCGGGGAAGCCGGCGGCGAAGGACGAGCCCGGGCCGGGGAGGCGGGGAGGCGGTAGGCGCAAGCCGGGCAAGCAGCGCGGCGACGCCGGACGGCATTTGCGGTGGAGCGACCATCCCGATGAGACGGTCTCGCACCGCCCGCAGGGTCGGTGCGGGTGCGGCGGCGACCTGAGCGAGGCCGAGGACCTTGGCGTGTCGTTCTCGCGGCAGGAGCATGAGATTCCGCTGGTGTCGGCGCGGGTGATTCAACACGACATGCACGCCGGGCGGTGCCGCTGCGGCGCGGTGGTTGCGGCGTCGCCGCCGCCAGGTCTGGCCGAGGCCCCGGTCAGCTACGGGGTCAATCTGCAGGCCTGGTGTGTCTACCTGCTGGTGGTGCACGCCGTGCCGGTGGGCCGGTGCGCCCAGATCGTGGAGTCGCTGACCGGCGCGAAGCCCAGCACTGGGTTCGTGCACGGTCTGATCGGCCGCGCCGCCGCCGCACTGGAGCAGGTCGACAAGCAGATCCGCACGCTGATCACGCTGGCCTACGCGGTGTGCTGTGACGAGACACCGATCCGGGTCGGGGCGGGGAAGGCGAAGAAGTATCTGCTGGTGGCTTGCACCAAGCTGTACACCTGGTACCTGCTCGGTGACCGCACCCTGGCCACGTTCAAGGCGTTCGTGCTGTCCGAGCTGACCGGCGTGGTGGTGCACGACCGCTACCAGAACTACGACTCGGCCGAAGTCGGAGCGCACCTGCACCAGCTGTGCTGCGCCCACCTGCTTCGTGATCTGGAGGATGCGGCCGAGGTCTATCCCGACGCGCACTGGCCCGCCCAGATCCAAGACTCGCTGCGCGGGCTGATCCACGCCGCCAACATCGCCCGCCAGGCAGGCCAGGACCACATCGACGAGCAGACCAAGACCGAGCTGATCACCTGGTTCCGCCGCGGCGTGCGGGTCGGGCTGGCCCAGGTCCCACCAGGGGGCAAGAACGACAAACAGCCACCCGGCCGGGCGCTGCTGGAGGTGCTGCGAGACCGCGAAGCCGACGTCCTGCGCTTCGCCCACGACCTGAACGTGCCCCCGACCAGCAACGACGCCGAACGCGACCTACGCTCCGCCAAGACCCAGCAGAAAATCTCCGGCCGGCTGCGCTCGGAGAAGACCACCGCCCACCGCTACCGCATCCGCGGCTACACCTCCACCGCAGCCAAGCACGGCGCCGATGTCCTCGCCGCCATTCGCGACGCGTTGCTCGGCCGACCATGGACACCACCCAGCCCGGCGCCCACGTAAGGCCCCGCCGGGCCCAACTTTCCCTGACATCGCCTCAACGAGCGGACCATGCAGCGCGGCACGTGAATGCTTACTCGACGACCTGCAGCCGGGCCGGTACATCGTGCGTCCCGCCGCCCGCCCGTGCGACGGCAACTGCGGATACCTCGACGCCCGCACCGGCGAGTGCCAAGCAGTTGTCCAGATACCCACGACCGCACGGCTCACGGTGCAGCACACGGTCGGCAGGCAGTGCACCATCCGGACGTTCTGACCGGCACCGGTATTGCCTGCATCGGCCCAAGAGACGCGGGGCCCCGGTTATCAGACAGCGCGCTCGGTCGGCCCGC
>WNGE01005406.1_pt1 | contig 14435 bp, 12 predicted proteins | sample 5400651 | NCBI WGS metagenome assembly WNGE01 (sample SAMN13153370, study PRJNA577476) | soil metagenome | isolation source: 60 cm soil or saprolite under grassland replicate 2 | place: USA:California | collected 2016-06-15 | reverse complement strand
ATTCGACGCCGCCCGGACCAGTGCGGGCACGTGGTCCGAGTTCGTTAATCACTGCGAGGAGATCATCGCGTCCGAGAACAATTCCTGGATCGCCAAGTGGACCGCCAAGGCGACGACGAGCTGATTGCGTTGCTGCGGCGAATCCGGCTGGCGAATGTAAGGCCGAAAGATCCGAGTGGACCTTCGCGTCCGGCGACAAGATCATGCAGATCGAGAACTATTACGATAAGGAGGTTATAACGCCGACACTGGGTATGTCGTGGATATCGCCCTGATGATGGTGCACTCACTGCCAGGTTCGATGAGCGTCCTGTCACCTATGGCTCCGTCAGTTCTTCGTACTTCGATCGTCGCGCACACTAGAAGGCCGGGAGATGGTCCATGACAACAATGTCTCTGCGTTTACGTCGGAGCACTTTTTGGACGACCTAATCGGCAGTTTCGCGTTATTCGGGCTGCCTTCCAAGAATCGGCATGACCTGCAATACCAGGAACGAGCCGAGGAAATCGAACCTGCGCAGAGGCTATTTATGGCCTCCGCGCCAGGCCGATCTGCTACATCTTAGGAAGCAATGGACAATGCCAGAAAAGAAGGCGAAGCCTCCAAAATAATCCTGATGCATCGGAAATTATTGCAGCCGGCGGCCTCATTCCAGCCTACAGCGTGAGGATCGCCGGAATGCGGGCGACACCACCAAAATCCTCCTTCCGCGCGTCCCGATACCCATCTTTGATCGTGCTCTTGGTTCTCAACCTTCGGCTCGCGGCCGGACGCCCCAGGGGGCAGAAGCACGGCTGCGCAACCGCAGCATAGCGGAATCGGCGGCACGTGTCGCGCCGGCGTAGAGCAGCATGAGCGGCGACGGCCGCACTTCGATGATGAAAGGCTATCGCTCAGCGCCGTTGTCGGTGCTGCCCTACGATATTCGACGAGTACTGGCATCGGCCAAATTCGCGGCCGCGCGCGAGGATGTCGCGTCGGTGATTGCCGCTGCTAGGGCCTGCGTGACACGCTCATAGCTCCAGTCGTTTTGGTGAAGCATGGTTCCATCGTCCTCGGTGGAGATCATCTGAGCGAAAGGCACGCGCTCGATAACGTTCCAGTACGCCATGAGGGCGAACCGGCGAAACACGTTGACACTCGTCTGGCCTGCCGCCTCGGCGATTAGGCTGACCATGCGCTCGGCGTCAACAGGCTGCTGGATTACCGCAGGGGCATACTGCGGGTCCATCATGACGACGTCCATCGGCAGGTCTCGGAGCAGCTGCAGTCCTGCTCGAATCGACGCCGCTACTTGCGAGAGGTCGTAGTGCTTCCAGACTGCGTTCGTTCCGACCTGCCAAATCACGAGTGCGGGTTCCTCGGCTAACACATCCCTTCGGAAGCGCGCTAGCTCATCGCCGGCCTCCTCGCCGCCCTTACCGTGGTTGAGCACTGTGATCAGCAAGCGGGGAAACCGAGCCTTAAGGACGATCTCGAGTAGGTGAGGATACGGAACCGTCCCACCGGCGCCCTCGGTCGAGGACGACCCGATGGCGACGACCTTTAGCGGCTCGGGCCCCGCGATGCGTCGCGCGGTATGGGCGAGCGGAAGCGAGAAGCGGACGAGGTCAAAGGACGCGTCCGCGCCGCGAGTTGTTTCCTGCAGGAGCATCACTCTAGCCTTTTCGTTCGGTATCCTAAATTCTGCTTTGAATGAAGATCATTAAATTGATCAGGTGGGGAGGTACAACGCTACGCAGGGGATCAAAATTGCATGCCGAATGACAGTTACGGGTCCGGTGTCCGCCAATTCGATGGTCGGTCGCGACAGCTTGGCTGCCAGGGAGTGTCGGGGCCAATGTAACGGGTCCACTCCTCCTTGCTGAGGTTGCGGCCAGCGCGAAGGCAGAGAGCCGAGATCAACCTCTCTTCCTCAACAAGCCATAGCTTGATCGTCCCATCGGAGCCGCCGCTGGCCAGCCGCCCATCTTCAAGCACCGCTAGGGACGTGACCGAGCCGCCGTGCGCAAGGACCACAAGCTCACCCGAGCCGTTCTTGGGCCACAGCTTGATCATTCCGTCTTGGCCGCCGCTCGCAAGCCGCCCGTCTCCGAGTGCCGCCAGGGATTGGACCGGAGCGCCGTGCATGAGGACCGCGTGCTCACCCGCGCAGTCCGGGGGCCAGAGCTTGATCATTCCGTCTTGGCCGCCGCTAGCCAGCCGCCCATCTCGAAGCACCGCCAGGCACGAGACCGGCTCGACCACGGGCTCGCCCACGCCAACCATGGGCCAGAGCTTGATCGTGCCATCGAAGTCGCCGCTGGCGAGTCGTCCATCTCTCAGCACCGTTAGGGACAGGACCATGCAAATGTTCTTGGTGACCATGGGCTTGACCGCGCCCTTTATGGGCCAGAGTTTGATCGTGCCGTCTTGGCCGCCACTGGCCAGCCGGCCATCTCGCAGGACTGCTAGGGACTGGACCGGCGCGCCGTGCTTTCGGATCACGGATTTGCCCACGTCGCCTACGGGCGAGAGCTCGATCCTGCCGTCTTGGCCACCACTGGCCAGCCGCCAGTCTCCGTACGCCGCCAGGGATCGGACCGGAGCGCCATGCATGACCATGGGCTCACAGGCGCCGTCTGTGGGCCAGAGCTTTATCCTGTTGTCGTGGCCCACGCTGGCCAGCCGCCCGTCTCGCACCGCGCCAGGGATAAGATCCGGTCGCCGTGCGTGAGGACCACGGGCTCGCCGCCGCCGTCCCCGGGCCAGATCCGTCTTGGCCGCCGCTGGCCAGCCGGCCGTCTCTCAGCACCGTCAGGGATTGGACCGGGCTGCCGTGCTGGAGCACCGCCAATGAAAGCCTGATGAGGGTATTCCTAACGGTTTCGACTGCATCTGCCTCAATAGGGCGACTACTTTTGCGGGCCAGAGCGATGCTCTCCAGGGCCAGCGCGGCGGCACGCTCGATCACATCTCGTGTGTTTGCCTCCGTCGCTGCTCGGCGCGCCTGTATTGTCAAGAGCTGAATGGTGCGCTCGAAGAGGAGTCGCTCGCGTTCAACACGCTGGTCTTTCCGACGGCGCTCGCTTAGTTCGGGGAAACTGTCGCAGGCGTAAAGGTAGTCGCGCCGCATCGTCAGCACGCCACGGATGCGCTCGTCACCGGGCGTGACCAGACGGAGCAGCGCCGCGATGTAAGCGGCAGCCTGTGGCGAGGTGCGGAACTCCTCGAACTGGTCCACGACAACCAGGATCTTGCAGGGGCGGCCCGGTGCCTTGGGCGCCCGGGCCCCGGACAGGACAGCGTCACGTACTTTGGTTGGCGCGTGCGCACGAGGTCGGCGAGCTCGCTGGCATTGGTAGGCCCTATACCAATGCGCTCTGCGGCGTCACGGATGCTGTCGGCAAGGCTCCGAAAGGATCGGTGCCGGGGCGGGTCTCGATGACGTGCCAGATTGTCTCGTCTGTTCCCTGCTCGCGCAACCTTCCCCGAGCCGCTGTCGTCCCTGACGAGCACCAGCGGCGTCTCGCGAAGAAGCGCGACCAGTTCGCCGGTCTCCTTTTCGCGACCGAAGAAGAGGTGGGCCTTATTGCTATCGTGGGCTTGGAGCCCGACGAAGGGCTCGCGCTCGATGGCGAGCTTGGCGCGGGGCTCAAGTCGCAGCACGGCGCGAAGCAGCTTCCTGAACTCGTCGGGTCCCGCAGATTTTGTGCTTGTCGCCAATCCGGCACTTGAGCGGTTCTGCACACAGGGTTGCAAGCAATTACGGCGGGGGGCGCTCGATAATTAGCAGTTATGCGTCTATTCGCCGACCTTACGCATTACACCGCTGCTTCAGGATGAACTACACAGGTCGGATTCTAGAACCCAATTGGTCGTGCATTCTGTACTACTTAGACGCTCAATAGGTCACATGTTGACGGCCTCAACTTGCCTTTTGCGCAAGACCGCGCCCATTCGTCCATTCCAGGATTTCCGCGTATAGCCGTTTGGCTGCGCCGCCGACGTCCTGGAAATATTCCACGCGGGTTTTTGTGACACCAGCGCCCAGCGTAATCATCGCAAAGCCATGTGTCATTACGTCGCCTGTAACATCGAGTCTTGTACCTGGCTCTATACGCGGCGGCTTGTCGACTGTTTTAAACGTCGCATAAGGATCGTCCTTCGTGAAAACGGGTATTGCGCCGTGGCCCAGGCACCGCCCAGGCGGAAAATCGCTGTACAGTTGGTAGATGCACAGGTTGTGCTCGTGTCCCCAGAACCAGGCGACAATCGGCTTCCCTTCGTCTCGCAGCCGATAGAACGTGTCTCGCAGTCGCGGATTGTACGGGAGCAGCTTTCCGTTCGCCGCCGGCTTTCCGATTTGTGAGAAGGAAGAGAACAATTGGTGGTGCGACAGTAGGATAGTCGCACCACCAAATTCCCGCAGCCGCTCTCCATGCCACTCTTCTTCGTCGGGATTCACGAACGTCACCACGTCTGTCACCGAGAAAGGATCGTAATCGTGCAGCCCTGTATCCATGGCCAGTAGTTGCCAGAGGCCGTCGGCGCTGCGCAGGCAAAAGAAGCTCGCCCCTTGGCGACGCGGCGTGTCGTTGAGGCGCTGAAGTAGCGCATAGTAACCGGCGCCGCCGCTGTACATGTCGTGGTTCCCGGCCAGTGTATACACTTTGATTGATGTATGTGACGGATCGAGAACTTCGGTCACCATTTTTTCAAATTCGACCTGCATTCGGAGTCTGTGCCAGAATAGTAGATGTCGCCAAGATGTACGACCACGTCGGGTTGCTGCTGTCGCATCTGCTCTAAAATCCGTCGAGCGGGCTCGCCGCCAGTGCCCCAATCGCCGAAGAGTGCGATTTTTGCGCCAGCCTTGATGGGAATCGTGTAATTGCCAACGTCTGCCGGCCGGACATACGGGATCGGCTGAGCATTGCCGTTCGCCGAAATATTTCAAATATGCGTCCAGCGTACTTGCCCATCGCGGATCGCATGTTGAGTCGTCGAGTTCGCCCTTGATTTTCTCCGCAGTGTTGTTGTCACCTGCAATCCTGGCTTCGAAATACTGAAGCCCGAGGGACGCGCAAAGGCGAACTCGGTCGATCGGGCCCATCGCGGCAGCCGGCAACTCCGGTCGAACCGAATGCGTGTCAGTTTGCCCCTGACTGCGCAGCGCCGCAGCTTGCTCCGCGGCCGTGACGATGTTCGCTGCCTTTGACGACCCGAGATCGCGCGGTGCCTCAGGTGGCGGTCGATCAGACTCCATTTGCCTCGCGAGATCAGCCACCGCGGATTGATAAACCGACAATAACCGATCGCGAAACGTGAGCGACACTTCCGGCATATTCTCCTCCCGATCATGACCATCTCTCGGTCGCCGGCTGCAAATTTGCACAAACCGACCATCGCCCGAGTATCCCGGGGCATCGGGCATCGTGTCGAGCCACTGGAGCCCAAGCGTGGCTCCTGCTCTTGCCCTATCGCAAGTCCTCGAAGCGCCTCCGCGGGCTTCTCAAGAGCTTCTCACCGGTGATTCTTCAGCCAGTCGGCGGACTATACGGTTAGCTTGATTGCCCAATTGCAGATCGTCTGGGCGACCTTGAGCCGAATCGCCGGAGGACATCCCGAAGTAGTTCGAACAGAACCTCGCGCGTGGCGGGAGCCATTGCCCAAACCCATCGAATGTCTCGCCCGCAAAAACGAGGGGCGGGTCGGTTATTGTCGGGGTCTGCCTCCTGCTTGTGTGTTGGCCCTGGAATTGGCGAAGATGCTGCATTTCAGGCGCTGTCTGCCCCGCATTTGCAGTCGAAGCGGCCGCGGTCGGATTGCGGACGATCCGCCAGCACTGGGGACCGATCAACCACCATGAGGCGAAGGTTCGCCCAGAGGCAGGTCAGCTGTTGCAGCAGGTGAAGGGCGTAATCGATTCGGCCGCCGTCGTTACGACAATCCCGAAGCCAATCGATCCCCTTGCAGAAATCCTAAAACGCCTCAAGGCATTGGAGAACATCATGACCGGTGCAGCTGTACCAACGAGATCGAGATTCTGCTCCGCGAGCGCGTCGGGACGCGAGCCAGCCCGATGACGACTAAGCCGGCGCGCCCCCGCAACAGCTGGCCATGGCATTCCGCGAATAGTCTAATCGAGCGCCTTGCTTCGATCGACCTTATCGGGCGCATAAGTACCGCAAATCGGTTTGAGCTCTGCGAGGCCGTACCGTTCTGCGATGCCGGTCAGGCCGGCGTTGTCACCGAGCCGCGCGCAGGCGACGGCGAAGGCTTCGCCTTTCTCAAGAGTGGAACTGTCCCAGACTCGGGCGGTCTGGTCGCTGGAGGCCGTGACGATTCGGGCACCGTCCGGGCTGAAGGCGGCAGAGGCGACAAGGCCGCTATGGCCCTCGAGCTCGGCGAGGGCGACACCAGTCGCGGCGTCCCAAATGCGGGCCGTTTTATCTTCGGAAGCGGTGACGATTCGGGCACCGTCCGGGCTGAAGGCGGCAGAGGCGACAAGGCCGCCATGGCCGTCGAGCTCGGCGAGGGCGACGCCAGTCCCGGCGTCCCAAATGCGGGCCGTTTTGTCTTCGGAAGCGGTGACGATGCGGGCGCTGTCGGGGCTGAAAGCCGCGCTGACGACCGGACTGCGATGTCCCTTGAGTTTTGCCTGGACGGCGCCCGTCTCGGCGTTCCAGATGCGCGCGGTTTGGTCCCAGGAAGCGGTGACAACCCGCGCGCCGTCCGGGCTGAACGCGGCGGACGAGACTATGCCGTCATGCCCTTCGAGCTCGGCGAGGACGGCTCCGGTCCGAGCGTTCCAGATGCGCGCGGTTTTGTCCCAGGAAGCGGTGACAACCCGCGCGCCGTCCGGGCTGAACGCGGCGGAGACGACACGATCGCCATGCCCGACGAGCTCGAGGAGGATCGCGCCTGTTTTCGCGTCCAGAACTCGGGCTGCCTTGTCGAAGGACGTCATGACGATGCGAGCGCCGTCGGGGCTGAACGCCGCGGAAACTTCCCGATCGCCAGGTACCTCGAGCGTAATGACCAGGCTGCCCGTCGCGGCGTCCCAGATGCGGGCTGTACTGCCGTTAGAGCCGGTGACGATTCGGCCGCCGTCCGGGCTGAATGCGGCCGCGACGACGGAACCGCCATGCCCCTCGAGCTTCAGGAGGACGGCGCTTCGTCCGGCATCCCAGATGCGGGCGGTTCCGTCCCATGACGCAGTCACGATGCGTGCGCCATCCGGGCTGAACCCCGCGAAGACGTCCTTGTCGCGGTGCCCCTCGAGCGTAGCGAGGACGGCGCTTGTCGCTGCGTCCCAGATCCTTGCGACATTGTCGTCGGATGCGGTGACGATGCGCGCGCCGTCCGGACTGAAGGCGGCGCTTCGGACCGCCTTGCCATGCACGTACGGCCTGACGACCTCCTTGGCCGTCCTGACGTCCCACACGCGGGCGGTCCCATCGCCCGAGGCGGTGACGACGCGCGCGCCGTCCGGGCTGAATGTGGCGAAAGTCAGAAACTTTTCATGCCGGTACACTCCGGGGAGCGGCGCGCCTGTCGTTGCATTCCATATGCGGGCGGTGTTGTCGTGGGAAGCGGTTACGATGCTGGCGCCGTCCGGGCTGAATGCCGCGGAGGTGACATAATCGCCGTGCCCCTCCAGGGTGGCGAGCAAAGCGCCCGTCTTCGCGTTCCAGATGCGGGCGGTCTTGTCTTTCGAGGCGGTGACGATGCGGGCGCCATCCGGGCTGAACGCCGCGGAGGTGACCCCGGCTCCATGGCCCTTCAGCGTCGCCAGCGGCTCGCCGGTCTCGGCATCCCAAATAATCGCGACTCCGTCGTTCGAAGCAGTGACGACTTGGGCACCGTCAGGGCGGAACGCCGCAGACGTGACGGTTTCTCCGTGCCCCTTGAGCTCCATGAGGACGGCGCCTGTATTGGCGTCCCAAATTCGCGCGGTCTTGTCGTTCGAAGCGGTGACGATCCGGACGCCGTCGGGGCTGAACACAGCACAGGTTACGGCGCCGCGATGCCCGCTGAAGGACATGCGCTCGCGAAGCCGAAGCAGAGCCGATTTCAGCGCATCAATCGTTTGCCTCGTTTGCGGCCGACGCGCGTCGCCTACCCGCGGCCAGGCGGCCAGCACGAGGCGAACGGCATCGACGGGTCGGCCTCGATCCAGAGCGAGCCTCGAGAACGTCGCCAGCGAAATCGACTCGTTTCGTAATGCCGCAGATTCATTGAGCAACGCGCTGCTCCTTTGGCTCCATGCGGCCAAGGCGGCTGCGAGCGCAATAGTCGCCAAGACGCTCGCCGTCACCAGCCCGATTCGCGTTCGGCGAGCGATCGTCTTGGCCGCTTCGAGCTCCCGGTTCCGCCTTTCGTTCTCTTGCGCGCGACAGGCTTCCAGGTAAGCCAAGTCGACGGGCGTGAGAAAGCGGGCAAAATCCTCGCGGCTGCGCAAGCTCTCAGCGTCTTCGAGACGGCCGGCGCTGTGGCCGAGCCAGGCGCTCGATCTGCACTTCGCTTCCCAGTCCTGCGCCGCTTGCCGTAATCCTTCCAGTATCAGGAGCGCGGCGGAGTCCTCATCGAGCCAGTCCCGCAAAACCTCCCATTGGCGCAAGAGCGATTCGTGAGCAGGTTCTATGATCGTCTCGCCCGTCTCCTTATCCCTGTCGGTGACCAGCAATCGCGCCTCCACGAGGCAATCGACGAGGCCGCGCGCTTCCCGGGGGATTTCACAAATGTGCGCGACCCGCCGTCGAGGCTCCTTGGTTGCCGGGTCGATGTTCGCGAGAGCCGGTATCATCGCCCGACGGAGCAAGCGAAGCCGCTCGGAGCGATCCTTGGGAATCGTCGGATCAGAATCCGCTCCCTTCAGCGCCGCATCGACCGCCGCCCGGATCGAACCTCCGATGCCGCCGAGGGCTCGGTATTCTTCGAGCCGAAGATCGCCATCGGCGCCGTATTCGCGGTAGAGCCGCTCCAGCGTGAATGCGAGCAGCGGCAATGCGTCCTTTCCGCCACCGGTCTCGATGTCCGTGAGGAGAGCCTGGGTGAGCGCCGGCTCGATCTTCAGCTTCCGTTTGCCGTCTTCCAGTCTGAGCGCCGGCCCCTCGATGATCATCTGATACGCGCCGCGCGGCATCGGCGGCAGACCCAAAGTCTCTTGGCGAATTCCTTCCAACGCTTTCGCCGTCTGCAGCCGCTCATAAGAGTCGGAGCGGATCGTGAAGAGCACGATCACGTTCGGCGTCCGAGCCAACAGGAGTTCCTTTAACTTCGCAAGGAAAGTCTGCGCTTCGTTGGCGCCATCGTGGAGGAACAACTCCTCGCCTTGGTCGATGGAACACACCAGTGAGGGAGGGGGGAGCCGCACGTCCTCCGAAACGTCCAGTGCGCCCGCCGTCTGCGCGAGACGCTCGAGGATGGAGGCCAGCTCGGCTGCGCCTGCCTCGACCTTTTTTGCTATGTCCGCCCGGTTGAGCGGCAGTCCTCGCTTCCAGAAAGCCTCGTGGACGCTGGCGATTAATCCAGTACTGCCGGCAATGACCGAGGTTTGGGGCCGGATGATCGGAAGGGGAAGAAAGTTCGCGTCGTCGCGCGCGAGCCTCGGGAGGAGGCCGGCTCGCAAGAACGAGGATTTGCCCGCGCCCGATGCGCCCAAGATCGCCAGCAGCCGCGGCGGCGATGCTTCCCTTAAGCCTCGTAAACGGTCGAGAGCGATAACTATCGGGGCTTCGCGACCGAAGAAGACGCCGGCGTCTGTCGCCTCTACCGGCCTCAGACCGGGGTAAGGCGACCGGTCCGGTTCATCCGGCGGCGGCCAAGCGAAAAAACGAGGGTCGAGTCCCGCTTTGTCGAGCCCGGCTTTCAGCCGGGCGAGTCCGTTGCGCGAAAAAGTAACGTGCTCTTCTCTTCCGAGATGGCGCAGATCGACGCGAAAGAGCTCGTGGTCGGCACCGGACGCGAGATCGACCAGCTGCCAATTCGCGGGCAGGCTCTCGGGCAGGCGCGAACGCGAAATATCCTCGATCAGCGCGCCGAACAGTCGTTTGTTCAGCTTTTGGGCGAGACTGAACTCTTTTCGGCACCATTCCGACTTCAGCCAATCCTCGCTGACCAGGAACAGCACGACCTCGCAACGGTCCGCCGCCTCGTGCAACGCCCGCTCCCAGCGTTCGCCCGCCGCGATGCCGCGCGTCGGGTCGAGGTCGAGAAAGGGATGGTCGTCCCAGCCGCCGGCGACGATCCAATCGCGCAACGCCATGGCCGCTGCGTCGTTCTTGCTCGAATGGCTGAGAAAGATTCTCGCCATGGCTTCGCCCACGTAGTGGCGACGAATCGAAGCCGGAAAAGGCCCGCCGACGCGTCAGTCGGGATTGACTCCTATGTAAGGCGCATGCGTCGAATTCTCGGAAGTAACCTCGGCCGTTGGTTCTTTCGGTTGGACGAGGGCGGCTTCGAGCGTTTCATAAGCATCGACGACGCCCGCGATCGACGTCTCCGCGGGGTAGGGCCGGCTCCGGCTCGAACGCTTCGCCGCGTCGAACAGAACCTTGCGCACTTTTCTCTGCTCCAGATCGGGTCTCTTGTCGAGTACGAGCGCGGCGACGCCGGCGATCTGCGCAGCCGCCAGCGAAGTGCCGGAAGCAGTGCGATGTCCCGCAGGAGGCGCCGCCACGCGCAACTCGACACCCGGCGCCGCTACGCAAGCGAGCGAACAATGATTGGCTCTCTTGAAGACGCCGTCTTTCTCGTCGCTCGCGGTCGCCGCAATGACGTTTTCGTCAGCCGCCGGATAGAGAGGCGGGGCCTCCTCTCCCTCGTTGCCGACCGAAGCGACGAAAATCATGCGGCGGGCCACGCCGATGGCCAGCGCGTATGACAAAAACTCGTCGCGCGGTCCCCCGAAGCTCAGGTTGACCACGCGCGCGCCGTGTTTGAACGCCCAATCGATTCCGGTCACGATGTTGTGGGTCGTGCCTTGCGCGCCGCGCCCGTCGCTGCGCGGGGCGAAGGCTCGGACAGCGAGAATGCGTGCTTTCGGTGCCACGCCGGTAAGCTCGCCGTGAGCGGCTATCACTGCAGCGATCGCCGTGCCGTGCACGTAGGGCTCCGACGCGGAGCCTTGTGACATCGTGCCCCGGGCGTTCTCATACGTCTCCATCCCTTTGACGTCGGGCTTCGGATCCGCCCGAATGAGGTCAACGCTATCGGCTATAGAGCCCGCGATCTCGGGATGGGCGGAATCGATGATCGTATCGATCACCGCCACGAGAGTCCCGCCGCCCTCCGAAATGGAGTGGGCCGCGTCGAGGTGCATCCTCGCGCCCGGATACGGCTTTTGTGGCGAGCCGCGCCCTTCCTGCTGAAGGCTGTAAAGATAGTTTGGCTGCGTCGAGACGATGTTCGGGTCCCTTGCGAGAGCGGCGACGACCTCGGGAACGGAACGCCCGTCGAGAATCTGGTAACGGTTGATCGTCGAGTCGATCAGCTCCACGCGCTGCGAAGCGACCAGGGTGAGCCGTTCACGCATCGCGATGTCGAAGGCCGCCTGCGGCGAGACGTCGGGGCGAAATTCGACCAAGACCTCGTCGCGAACGAAGCGATCCTCGTTTGCCGGAATGACCAGCGCGCTGCCTTGCCTCCGGCCCGGCGAGTTGCCTGCGACTCCCGTCGGGGGTTGCGTCGGAGGCGCAATTCGCTCCTGCGGCGGGAGAGCGATCGGTTGGCCCGGGGGAACGTTCGGCGGCGGCGGCATGCTCGCGCTCCCCCTCGGCGGTCCAGCAGGCGGCGCCGGAACCGAAGCAGGCGGCGTCGGAGGCGCAAACTGCGGGGAAACGAGAACGACGGGCACGCCCCATTGCGGCGGACGCGGACGCGGACAGATTTCCCCGTAGCATCGGCCGTGAGTGCCGTCACCCCCGGAGCCTGTGGTGCCCTCCGGCGATAGACACGGGAATTCACCGCACCGCTTGACGCCAGAGGCGCCCGTGCCGGAATTATTCCCGGCCACGGATGACCCGGGCTTATTGGTTTTCGCGCGGTCGGGCGGCTCATGCTTGCCGCTCCCGTGATTCCCGTAGTGCTGACTGGCACCGCGCTTCTCACCGGACCGACCTGCACCGGAGCTGCCGACGTGCCTCTCACCGGAGCGACCCGCATCGGAGCTGCCGACGTGTCTCTCACCGGACCGACCTGCACCGGAGCTGCCGACGTACCTCTCACCGGAGCGACCCGCATCGGAACTGCCGACGTGTCTCTCACCGGACCGACCTGCACCGGAGCTGCCGACGTACCTCTGACCGGACCGACCGGCACCGAAGCCCACGCGACCCCCACCGAACGGACGGGCACCGAAGCCGCCACCGGGACCCCCACCGAACGGACGGGCACCGAAGCCGCCGCCGGGACCCCCACCGAACGGACGGGCACCGAAGCCGCCGATGAGGCCCCCGTTCCCCGACGAGACGGCGCTGGCTGCCAGAGATAAGTGACTATCTATCACTATGGCCGAAGCGGAATCTGGAATGAGCGCCATTATCGAGGTGGCGGTCATGAGAGTAAGAGTGAATTTGGGCAACATAAGGGAGTCCTCCCTCTGAGCCGGATGGCCGCAAGGGGATGCAACCATCCTGTAGGAACGTTGCGCCAGGAGTGATTTTCACCATCGCTGGCCTGAGTTGCATTATTCAGCATTTTTCGACTGAACGGTGTGACCTACCGCACACCCGGAGCGATTTTTGGTGCCCTAGTAGGCACAACCCCGGCGGCAATGATGGCCCGCTAAAGGTATAAAGCCGAGCCGATAAGTCTCATGGTGCCATACCCGGAACTTCCGGTGGTTAGTGGGCGGGCCCTGGACGACAAGGAGGCCCCAGGGAGCGCCGTGCGGGCTAGCCTCGAACCAAAAACACTAATGTTGGCCGGCAAACCGCATGCTACCACTCTCTCTGCTGGAATCCCGATTGGCATCTTTCCAGAATGTGCTATACTACCACTGATAGTTATTATTGCTTTTTTTTGCGAACGGCCCCGCAGTTGCCGATTTGACAACTAGACGCTGAACCCTGCTTTGGATGACGATCTCGCCAGGGAATGCAGGAGGATAATATGGCTCGATTACAAGCGCTCATCGTCGCAATTCCAATCCTATCGGTCTATTTTTTATCGCCTACCTGGTCGCAGGAGAGTCCTCAGGAGAGCGTTGATGCGCAACGCTGCAACGGCGAACTCCAGGTGAGCGCGCAAGAGCAAATCGCTTCCTGTTCGGCGCTTATTGACTCGCGCAGTTTCAGCGGTAAGACCCTCGCCATTATCTACAGCAACCGCGGCATTCTTTGGTTCGAACAATCTGACTATTACAAGGCGGTCGTCGATCTTGGCGAAGCGATTGCGCTAGATCCGCTGAACGCGACGAGCTTCTATCATCGAGGCTTAGCGAAACTCAGGATAGGAGACCCCAGTGGCAAAGCCGATCTCGCCAAAGCCGAGGAGTTAAATCCTGAATTCCGTGCAGTGGTGTCAGCTACACCAAGCCTCGCTGCACCAAACCGAGCGGGCACAGCGGCTTTGTCAAAGCGTATTATAGCGAGATCGAAGAATTTGAAGAACGAAGAGCCCGACAGGCATCCACAGAAAGAGGTCAGCGATCGGTCAAAGAAGCAAGCCAGCTATCATTCAACGAAGCAAGCCGGCGATCATTCAAAGAACGAAGCCAGTGATCATTCAAAGAAGGAAGTCAGCCACAGACGCGGGAAAGCGCAAAGGAACGAAAGTGGCGAAAAGAGCCAAAAGAAAGTAGCTGGGCGACCCTATCAGGTCCGCGAGAGTTCTGCGCCCATTGCCGCCCAGCCCCCGTCTGGCAATTTCATACCCGGCATCCCCCTATTAGGCCTAGGAATAGGGTTTGGCGGGTTCGGTTTTCACCACTGAAGGTATTTGAACCTACTGGAAGTACTGTGACCTGCCCCAGGATTTTCGGACCATCGATTAGTTGAGAGACTGGCTCCCTGATTTGGAGGGAGCAATGCGGAAGGGGCGGTTTACGGAAGAGCAGATGGTCGCGATGATCCGCGAGGCGGATCGCGAGCCAGTGTCCGCGGTAGCGAAGCTGGGGCAACTGGCGAGCCCTTTGGCGCTCATTGGACTGGATTGAAGACCGTTTCTTGCGCGGAAACCCTTGTCGGATTGTGAGCTAGCATACCAGTTGCTGAATCAAGACGGGAAGGATTCCCCGGCTTGGAGAGTTCACTGGGTTTGCCGGACTGCACCGCTTGCCGTCGCATTCGGGTAAGATCAGGAAATCGAGCCGCAGCAACGCAATCAGCTCGTCGTCGCCTTGGCGGTCCACTTGGCGATCCAGGAATTGTTCTCGGACGCGATGATCTCCTCGCAGTGATTAACGAACTCGGACCACGTGCCCGCACTGGTCCGGGCGGCGTCGAAT
>WNGE01025775.1_pt1 | contig 14436 bp, 9 predicted proteins | sample 5400651 | NCBI WGS metagenome assembly WNGE01 (sample SAMN13153370, study PRJNA577476) | soil metagenome | isolation source: 60 cm soil or saprolite under grassland replicate 2 | place: USA:California | collected 2016-06-15 | reverse complement strand
TGGCGAGGCGATCGTCGCCGGTCTCGAGATGGCAGGCGGCGCAGTTGTCCTTCGCCGGCGCGGGCTGGGCGGCGGCGTGCCAGACGAGGAGCGCGAGCGCGATCGGGAGCGCCATCAGCCCGGCGAGCTTCGTCATGCCGACGGCCGCCTGATCATCGGCTTCGCACCCGGCCCGCACCATGCACGAGCGCACCACGCGCCGGGCGGCCGGGCTCCCTGCCCCGCCGTCCGCGGCAAGCGATCAGGACGCCCGGCGGACGGGGACGCGGGTGGGAAACCAAGCGCGGCCGCCCGGCGCGGCGCGCGGCGCCACCCGCCCGGTCTCGCGATCATCGCCGGTGAGTCTTCCCGTCGGGGATCAGCCGCCCTTGCTGGCTTGCTTCGCGCCCAGCGACTGGAGCAGGGCGATCAGGTCCGCCATCTCCTGTGGCTTGAACAGCGGCCACTCCCACTTCTGGCCGCCGATGGTGGGGGGCGTGACCACCGCGTGGTTCCACAGCGCGGCGAGCACCGCCGCGGGCGAATCGAGCCCCTTCAGCTTGGTGAGGTCGCTGGCGGGCTTCCCGCGCTCGCCGCGCACGGCGTGGCAGTGCAGACACCCCTTCTGCGTGGCGACGGTCCAGCCGTTCGCCATGTTGCCCGCGTTGCCGAAGTAGCGGACCGAGTAGAGGTACGCGACGATGTCGGCCATCTCGCCGGGCGAGAGCTGCGGCACCGTGATGCCTCGCGGCTTCATGGCCGCCGCCATGGCCGGCGCCTTGTTCCAGATCGTCGCGGCCAACTCGATGGGGCTCTGGCGGACGCCCCGCTCGACCAGGTCCGGCCCCACGCGGCCGCCGACCCCGCCCACCGCGTGACACTCGATGCAGCGCTTTTCCGCGAAGAGCTGTCGCCCCGCATCCGACCGGCCGGGCAGCGCGTAGACCGGCCCCTCCTGGGGCCCACCCGTCGCCGGCGCCAGGTACGCGATGAGGTCGCGCAGCTCGGCGCCGGTGAAGGTCGGCCGCTCGACGCCCTTCTCCTTCATCTTCTCGGTCATCTGTGGCCCGTGGTTCCACATCGCCGAGGCCGCGTAGATCGGCGACCGGAACTGGGCGAGATGATCCAGCGTGGGGCCCACGACACCGCCCACGCCGCGGTAGCTGTGGCAGAGGACGCAGCGCTTCTCCGTGAACAGCTTGCGGCCCGCCTCCGGATTGCCGGGCGTGTCGAAGTAATTGAGGGTGAACAGGAACCCGACCAGGTCCGCGGTCTCCCGCGCGTCCAGGCGCGGGCGGGTGATCCCGAGCTCCTGCATCTTGGCCGTCATGCGCTGCAGATGGTTCCACATGTCGGCGGCGAGATCGTAGAAGGTGCGGGGCCGGGAGATGTGCGCCAGGTCCGGGCCGATCTTGCCCCCGACGCCGTTCACCGAGTGGCACTTCGAGCAGCCCTTCGCGCCGAACACCCGGGCGCCGGCCAGCGGATCCTGACTCGGGGTGAAGACGGGCTGGGCCCACGCGGCGCCGACAGCCGACAGACTGAGCGCGGCAGCCAGAACGGCTCTTCTCACGGTCATGCGCATTCGCGGCCCTTTCTGCCGGCACCCCGGCGACCGCCGGAAGGAGCGCGTGCCTTCCGACGGCCGCCATGCTACATCGAATGTCAGCCGCCGCACAACGATTTACTCGAACTTGAGCTTCAGCACCCCCGGAGTGTAGGCGTGGCGCACCTGCGCGTTGTCGAAGACGGACACGCCGAACGCGTACTCCTTCTTCAGATCGTTGAACTGCACATCGTACTCGCTGCCGGTGACGAGCTTCCGCCAGAACACCACGGTCCGAGTCCCATCCTTGTAGACGTTCTTGGCGGAGATGTCGCCACGGTCGCCGGTGAAGGGAGCCACGATGATGCCGGGCACCTCGTCGCCGGCCTTGTACTTCGAGTCGTCGAAGGGCTCCTTCTCGGCGTCGACGATCCAGTAGGGCGGCGCGGGCTTGTTGCCTGGGAGGGCGAACTTGGGTCCCTTCTTGTCATCGCTGACATTGCTCTTGTACCCGCCGCCCGTGTTCGGGTCGCTCTTCCGGCCGGCCTCGGGCGCCTTGTCCTTGTCGTAGCGGGTATTGTCCACGTACTGGTCGTCCATCTGGCCGACGGTCCCGGTGCGCACGCCCTTCCAGTGCCAGAGGTCGAGGCGCTCGCCCGCGTTGGGGGTGTACTTGTTGCCATAGGGCTTCCCCTCGCCGGTGTGGCAGGCCGACAGGCAGCCGCGCTGCTCGAAGGCCGGCGAGCTGATATTCCACGCCATCGCGAACTTGTCCTCGTAGTAGAGGTTGTTGTCGCCTCCCTTGTCGCTGGGATCCTTGAGCTGCTTCCACGAGCCGTCGGCCTGCTTCACCCACGGCTCCCGCTTGACGCTGTTCGTCTCGTCCTTGTACTGCATGAGGAAGTACACGGTGTCGGCGGTGTGCACCGCCCGGACCGTCACCTCGGTGGACCCGCCGGGCAGGTTCTTGCCGCCGACCGCCTTGACGGTGAGGGCCGCCGCGGCGTTCCAGGCGGCGTCCATGGCGCCGTCCAGCGCCGGCGGCGCGGCCACTTTCGCGGCGACCAGGATGGTTTTCTGCTGGGCATCGAGCGGCCCGGCGACGAGCGCCAGGCCGATTCCGGCCGTCAGCACCATGACCGGAGCGAGCCATCTCCACGAGCGCGTCATACCCGACTCCTTTCGTTCCGCCCACGGCCCTCGCTCGAGCCGATGGGGGGTGGGGTGCTACATCCCGTGGCGCATGCCCATCGGCTGGTTCAGCAGCACGATCCCGGCCACGGTGAACATCAGCGAGAGCAGCGCCATGGGCACCAGGGCCCGGCTGGCGGTTCGAGGGTTGGGATAGGCGCGGAGCGCCAGCCGGTGGCCGGCGATCAGCGACAGGACGAGGAACCCGACGAGGACGGTCATCTGCAGCAGGCTCACCACCGAGGCCGAGGCCAGCGCCGGCGCCGGCCACTCGGGCTCGCCCAGCGAGAGCGGCGTGTAGAGCGCGAGCGCGCGCTGGGCCGCCGGCACGATCCCGCCGCCCTCGAGCAGCAGGTGGGACAGGTTGTGCGCGAGGTGCATGGCGAGGCCGATGGGAATGAACATGTAGCCGAAGAGCACGAAGGCGCGGCGCACGCCGAGCCCCTCCGGCCCCGCCGTCCGGTCTGCGAGCGCGGCGCCGGCGAGGACGAGGAGCGGGACGATCACCAGCGCGCCGCCGAGCAGGACCGCCGACTCCACGAAGCCGAGGTACGTGACCGGCTTGACGCTGCTCCGCACCCAGGCCGGCAGCCAGCCCGCCAGCGCCGACGTCCACGCGGGCCATGCCGTGAGCATCTGCGCCGTCACCAGGAAGGTGAGCCCCACCAGCGCCACGGCCAGATACGCCTCGTCCATCGCCCGCCGCCCCGAGGCCCAGAGGTCCTTGCCGAGGGCGCGGACGCGCAGGACCAGGTTGTCGCGCGAGCACCCCTTGACGCACTCGACGCAGAGCGTGCAGTAGTTGTTCCGGTCCATGGTCTGCGGGAACTCGAACATCGGACACCCGTGGGAATGTCCGCCGCCTCGATAACACTCCTTGTCGCGGTGGGTGCGGCACGTGCCCGCGTCTTTTGCCCGCAGCTCGAGCGGGGCCGTCATCGAGTAGAGCCCGATGAGCCCGCCGATGGGGCAGAGGTAGCGGCAGAAGCTCCGGCGCTCGTAGAAGAGACCCACGGCCACCGCCAGCGCGGCGAAGACGAGGACGATCCAGGCGGTGACCTGCGGGGAGCGCACCACGCCAAGCTGCTCGTCGGCCCAGGTCAGCAGCACGAACATCGCGGTGGCCCACCAGATGTTCCGGAACGGCCGGGGCAGCCGCGAGAGCGGCGCCGCCAGGCGGGACATCCACTCGTTCAGCGCCCCGAACGGGCAGGCCAGGCACCACACGCGGCCGAGCAGCACGAAGGTGAAGATGATGCCCGCCCACCAGATCGTCCAGGTGAGCTTGGTGGCGAAGTTCACACCGCCCTCCTGCACGTCGTGGAAGCCCAGGAACACGACCACCCCCATCAGCAGGAGCAGCGGGATCTGCAGCGTGAGCTGAAAGCCCGGCGCGGTGAGGAGCCGGCGCAGCCACGGTATCGCCAGGAGGTCGAGCGGCTCCGCCGGCCCCGCGCCGAGCTTCGCGCGGAGACGGACCGCGTAGAGCCCGAGCACGCCGATGCCGGCGACCAGCGCCACGACGGTCCACGCGGCAGCGCCCATTCCCGGCGCCCGCTCCACGGAGACCGGGAAGTCCACGACGAGCGGCGGCGAGAAGCGCCGACCCTCGACCTCGGCGAGCACCACGTGCGCCTGGTGCGCGCCGATCAGCGTGGGCGTGACCCCGAGCTCGTACTGCCCGGCCCAGGTCGCCTCCGAGGCATAGGCGAGATCGCCCCCGTGCGAGTGGCCGGCGTGAGCGTGGCCGGCGGCGGGGGGCTGGTCGAAGCCGATCAGCAGCCGCGCTCCCGAGACCGGCGCGCGGGAGGGGTCGGCGGAGAGCTTGACGACGAGGTGGCTCGGCTGGCCGGCCGCGAGCGGGGACGGGTGGCTGAGCAGCTCGATCCAGTAGCCCTGCACCCTGACCGGTCCCGCGCCGGGGAGCGGCCCGGCGCCGCCGTGCTCCCCGTGCGCCGCCGCCCAGCCCGGGAGCAGGGCGACGAGCGCGATGGTGAGGAGCCGGGCGATCACCGCCCGTACTTCCTGTCGATCTGGGCGCGGATCACCGCGATCGAGTGACCTGCCTTGGCTAGGCAACGGGCCACGCTCGCTCTCGAACTCGAAGCTGAACCTCCACGCCTGCCCATGGGCCCCTCCATGTGTGGATCTCGCACTCCCGTCGGGTGGGGAAGAGAGCAACCTCCATGCCATGCCGGGCCGATGGCTAAGCCACCGCCACATAGAGCCCTGTGCCTGGTCTCCGTCCGGGATGAGGGACGCACGGGCCCCAGCGTGGGGCGATCCTGCCCCACGGGCCCGGAGCTTCGACCGGCTCAGATCGGCTGAAGCGCAGGGTAGCGGGGCTCCCACTGCGCGGCGGCGACGGCGGGGCCGATGGCGGCGTCGCCGAGTGGGCGGCCGAGGCCCGAGTCCCGGGCCTCGCGCACCACGGCTTCCGCGATGCGCACCGCCACGCGGCGGAGGTCGCGGATGGGCGGATAGAGCGACCCCGTCGCGAGATCCTCGGGGGACACCTGATCGGCGAGGCACTCCGCCGCCACCCGGAACATGGCGTCGCTCACCTCGCGCGCGTCGGCGACGAGGGCGCCCAGTCCGATCCCCGGGAAGATGAAGGCATTGTTGCACTGGCCGATCCGGAGCGTGCGCGCACCATGCGTCACGGGATCGAACGGACTCCCCGCCGCCACGATCGCGCGTCCCTCCGTCCACGCGATCAGGTCGGCGGGTGTCGCCTCCGACTGGCTGGTCGGATTCGACAGGGGGAAGATCACGGGGCGCTCGATCTCGGAGGCCATGGCCTGGACCGTCGCCCTCGTGAATGCCCCCGGCTGGCCGCAGGCGCCGATGAGCACCGTCGGCCGGAGCGCGCGCACCACGGCCTCGAGGTCCTGCCGCGGCCCGAGGCCGCACGCGCGCGCCAGCGCCGCGGGCCAGGCGAACGGGAGCTGGTAGTCGTCGAGCGGCTGGCCGTCGCGGGCGAGGAGTCCCCCGACGTCGACGAGGGCCAGGGCGCGCGTGAGGTCGTCGCCCTCGAGCCCGCCGCTCTGCAGGGCGTCCCCGATCTGGCGCGCCATGCCGGTGCCGGCGGCGCCGGCGCCGAGGATGACCACGCGCTGGGCCGCCAGCGGCAGGCCGGTGACCCGCGAGGCGGCGAGGATCCCCGCCAGCGCGCAGGCGCCCGTCCCCTGGATGTCGTCGTTGAAGGACGGGAGCGCCTTCCGGTAGCGGTCGAGCAGGTTGAAGGCGTTCTGCTTCTTGAAGTCCTCCCACTGGACGAGGGCGCGCGGGAAGCGCTGGCGCACCGCCGCGACGAACTCGTCCACGATCGCGTCGTACTCGTGGCCCCGCAGCCGGCGGTGCCGCCAGCCGAGGTAGAGGTCGTCCGCGAGCAACCCCTCGTTGTCGGTGCCGACATCGAGGCTCACGGGCAGGGTCTGGCTCGGATGGATGCCGGCGGCGGCGGTGTAGACGGCGACCTTCCCGATCGGGATGCCCATGCCGCCCGCCCCCTGGTCGCCCAGCCCGAGGATGCGCTCGTTGTCCGTCACCACGATCAGGCGCACGTCCTCGAACGGCGCATTGCCGAGCACGTCGTGGATCTGGCCGCGGTGCTCGGGGGTGATCCAGAGGCCGCGCGCGCGGCGGAAGATGTGGCTGAACTCCTGGCAGGCGCGCCCCACGGTCGGCGTGTAGACGATCGGGAGGAACTCCTCGAGGTGCTCGCCCAGCACGTGATGGAAGAGATGCTCGTTGCGATCCTGGAGCGAGGCGAGGCCGATGTACCGCTCCAGCGGGTCGCTCTTGCGGGCGAGGTTCTCGTAGACCCGCTGCGCTTGCTGCTCGATGGTGTTGACCGCGGAGGGCAGGAGGCCCTCGAGCCCGAAGGCCAGGCGCTCCTCGCGCGTGAACGCGCTGCCCTTGTTGTACATGGGGTGGCCCAGGAGGTGAGGGCCGCGGGCGGAGACCTTCGTGTCATAGTGTTCCATGGCTCACCTGCTCCATTCACGACCTCGTGGTCCGGGTCGACTCGTCATTCAAAGCCCCAGGTACGCCGTCTTCACGTGCGGGTTGGTCTTCAGCTCGCCGGTGGGACCCGACAGCACGACCCGGCCGTTCTCCAGGACGTAGCCGGTGCTCGCCAGGTCGAACGCCGTGGCCACGTCCTGCTCCACCACGAAGATGGTCGTCCCCTCCCCGTGGACCTTCTGGATGGCGTCGACGAGGACGTCGAGCATGATCGGGGCCAGCCCGAGCGACAGCTCGTCGAGGATGACGATCCGGGGCCTAGCCATGAGCCCGCGCGCGATGGCGCACATCTGCTGCTCGCCGCCGCTCATGCTGCCCGCCCGCTGCCGCTGGCGGTCTCTCAGGATCGGGAACAGCTCGTACATCCAGTCCAGATCCCGCTGGATGGACTGCCGGTCCCGGCGGCGGTAGGCGCCCATCAGGAGGTTCTCCCATCCCTCACCTACTGCATGTGCTGCCCGCCATTGATCGCGATGTTCGCGCCGTTGACGAAGGCGGCCTCGTTCGAGCACAGGTAGATGATGAGCCCGGCCACCTCCTCGGGCAGCCCGAGCCGCCCGACCGGGATCTGCGGCAGGATCTTCGTCTCGAGGATCTCCCTCGGGATCGCGGTCACCATCTTCGTGCCGATGTAGCCCGGCGAGATCGTGTTGACGGTGACGCCCTTGCGCCCCACCTCGAGCGCGAGCGACTTCGTGAAGCCGTGCATCCCCGCCTTGGCGGCGGCGTAGTTCGTCTGGCCGAACGCGCCCTTGGAGCCGTTGACGGAGGAGACGTTGATGATCCGCCCCCAGCCGCGCTCCACCATCCCGTCGCAGACCTGCTTGGTCATGTTGAACACCGAGTCGAGGTTCGTGTGCAGCACGACGTCCCAGTCGGCCTTGGTCATCTTCTTGAACGTCATGTCCCGCGTGATGCCGGCGTTGTTGACCAGGATGTCCACCGCCCCGACGTCCTTGACCACCTGTTCCACGCACCGGCGGCACGATTCGAAGTCGCTCACATCCACCGGGCAGGCCTTGAAGTCGTAGCCGTTCCCGCTCATCCGCGCGAGCCACTCCTCCACCGTCTTGTTGGACGGCGAGTGCGTCACCACCACCCGGTACCCGGCGGCGGCCATCTTGGTGCTGATGGTCTCGCCGAGGCCGCCCATGCCACCCGTGATCAACGCCACGTTCTGAGCCATGTCCGTTGCCTCCTCACGTCGTCATTCGCGATCGATCACAGCCGCTCGTAGATCGCCGCGATGCCCTGTCCCCCGCCGATGCACATCGTGACCAGCGCGTAGCGGCCACCGGTCCGCTCGAGCTCGTGGAGCGCCTTCACGGTCAGGATGCAGCCGGTCGCGCCGATGGGGTGGCCGAGGGAGATCCCGCTGCCATTGGGGTTCGTGCGGTCGTCCGGCAACCCGAGGTCCCGAGCCACCGCCAGCGCCTGGGCGGCGAAGGCCTCGTTCACCTCGATCACGTCGAGATCGCGGAGGCTGAGCTTCGCGCGATCGAGCGCGGCGCGCACCGCCGGCACCGGCCCGATGCCCATGTACTTCGGCTCCACGCCGGCATGCGCATAGGCGACGAGCCGGCCGAGCGGCCGGAGCCCGCGCTCCTCGGCCGCCCGCCGCTCCATGAGCACGACGGCGGCGGCCGCGTCGTTGATGCCGGCCGCGTTGCCCGCCGTCACCGTGCCGCTCTTGTCGAAGACCGGCTTGAGCTTGGCCATCCCCGCGAGGCTCGCGTCCGCGCGCACGTGCTCGTCGGTGTCGAAGGGCACGGGCCCGGCCTTGCTCTTGATCTCGATCGGGACGATCTGACCCTTGAAGTAGCCCCTGGCGATCGCCTGCGCCGCCCGCCGGTGGCTCTCCACCGCGAGCGCGTCCTGATCCTCGCGGCTGACGCCCCACTTCGCCGCCACGTTCTCGGCGGTGACGCCCATGTGGCAGTCGTCGAAGGGGTCGGTGAGCGCGCCCACGGTGGCGTCGACGACGGCGCCGTCGTTCATGCGCTGCCCCCACCGGAGCCCCGGCACCCAGTACTGGCCGCGGCTCATGCTCTCCGCGCCGCCCGCCACCACGACGTCCGCGTCGCCGAGCACGACGATCTGCGCCGCCGACACGATCGCCTGGAGCCCCGAGCCACAGAGCCGGTTCAGGGTGAAGGCGGGGGTCTCGACGGGCAGCCCGCCCTTGATCGCGGCCACGCGCGAGAGGTACATGTCGTGGACGTCGGTGTGGATGACGTGACCGAACACGGCATGCCCGACCTCGGCCGGCTCGATGCCGGCGCGCTTGACCGCCTCGCGCACCACGTTCGCCGCCAGGTCCGTCGGCGGGTGGTCCCTCAGGCTCCCGCCCAGGGAGAACGGGAATCATCCCGGTGAACACGTAGGCCTGCAGGAACGTGATCAGCCCGATCACACCGGCGCCGGCGACGGAGTGCCACCACACCGTCCGGAAGATCGGTCCCAGGGCATGGGAGCGCTCGTAGGGATCGTCGTAGCAGGCGGCGCACGCGACCATGATGGACTGGGCGTCGATCATCTTCCCCATGACACGCCGCGCCCTACCTTGTCCGCGCGCGGAGCGCGTAGGAGCTCAGCACCTTCATGTAGTTGGCCCGCTCGAAGGCGGCGGGCTCCCGCACCGAGCGATAGCTCATGCTGCCCTGCATCTGGCGGATCGACTCGTACTCGCGCGCCTCCATCCAGGCGAGGAGCCCGTCGCGCACGACGCCCAGGTGCTCGATGCCGCGCTGCAGGAGCGCCGAGGTCATCATGGCCACCCGCGCCCCCGCCATCATCGCCTTGAGCACGTCCTCGGCCGTGTGGACGCCGCCCGTCACCGCCAGGTCCGCGCGCACGTGGCCGTAGAGAATGGCGGTCCAGTGCAGCCGCAGGAGCAGCTCGTAGGAGCTCGACAGCGTGAGGCTCGGCACCACCTCCAGGTTGTCCAGATCGAAGTCGGGCTGGTAGAAGCGGTTGAACAGCACGAGCCCGCGGGCGCCCGCCCCGTCCAGCCTGGCCGCCACGTTGGCGAAGGCGCTCCAGAAGTGGCCGAGCTTGACCGCGACCGGGATGCCGACGCTCCGGGTGACGTCGCGGACCAGGTCGACGTACATCTGCTCGACCTCGGGCGAGGTGAGCGCGGGGTCGGTCGGGATGTAGTAGACGTTCAGCTCCAGCGCGTCGGCCCCGGCCTGCTGGATCTTCTTCGCGTAGCTGATCCAGCCGCCCGTGGAGACCCCGTTGAGGCTGCCGATGACCGGGATCCCGACGGCGGCCTTGGCGCGGCGGACATGATCGAGGTAGGCGTCGGGCCCGAGGTTGTAGTCGCGCATGTCCGGGAAGTACGTCAGCGACTCGGCGAAGCTCTCGGTCCCGTGGGAGAGATGCTGGTCCAGCTGCTGGCTCTCGAGCGTGATCTGCTCCTCGAAGAGCGAGTGCAGCACCACCGCCCCCGCCCCCGCGTCCTCCATCCGGCGGATGTTGTCGAGGGACTCCGAGAGCGGTCCCGCCGAGGCCACCAGGGGGCTCCGCAGCGTGAGGCCCAGGTACGAGGTGGAGAGATCAATCATGGCCGGCCTCCGGCGCGGGTCCGTCCGGCGGCGCGGCCGCCCACTGCTCGTAGACGCGCCAGCGCGTCCGCACGTCCTCCTGGGCCTCCGCGAGCAGCCGCCGCGCTCCGTCGGGATCGCTGTGAGCCAGCATGGTGTAGCGCGTCTCGTTGTAGGCGTACTTCTTGAAGTCCACGCTCGGCGGCTTGGAGTCCAGCTGCATCGGGTTCTTCCCGTCCCGCGCGAGCTCGGGGTTGTAGCGGAAGAGCGGCCAGTGGCCGGAGAGGACGGCGGCCTTCTGCTGGTCCATGCCGTGGCGCAGGTCGTAGCCGTGCGCGATGCAGTGGCTGTAGGCGATGATGAGCGACGGCCCCGGGTAGGCCTCCGCCTCGCGGAAGGCCTTGAGCGTGTGGGCGTCGTTGCCGCCCATGGCGACCCGCGCGACGTAGACGGAGCCGTAGGTCATGGCCATCAGCGCCAGGTCCTTCTTCGGGGTCGACTTGCCGCCGGCGGCGAACTTGGCCACCGCGCCGCGCGGCGTGGCCTTCGACATCTGGCCGCCCGTGTTGGAGTACACCTCCGTGTCGAGCACGAGGACGTTCACCTTGTGCCCCGAGGCGAGCACGTGGTCGAGCCCGCCGTAGCCGATGTCGTAGGCCCAGCCGTCGCCGCCGACGATCCAGACGGTCCGCGCGACCAGCGTGTCGGCCACGCTCAGGAGCTCGCACGCCTCCATGCGGTCCCGGGCTCGGAGCGCCTCTTTGAGCCCGGCGACGCGCCGACGCTGGGCCTCGATCCCCGCCTCGGTGGACTGGTCGGCCTCGAGAAGCGCGGGAGCGAGATCGCCCAGCTCCGGGGCCAGGCGCGCCAGCAGCTCACGCGCGTACGCCGTCTGCTTGTCCAGGGCGAGCCGCATGCCGAGGCCGAACTCGGCATTGTCCTCGAAGAGCGAGTTGGCCCAGGCGGGGCCCCGCCCGTCGCGGTTGACGGTCCAGGGCGTGGTGGGCTGGCTGCCGCCGTAGATCGAGGAGCAGCCGGTGGCGTTGGCGATGACGGCGCGGTCGCCGAAGAGCTGGCTCAGGAGCTTGAGGTACGGCGTCTCGCCGCATCCGGCGCAGGCGCCGGAGAACTCGAAGAGCGGCGGGAGGAGCTGGACATCCTTGACCTGGCTCGCGTTCACCGCGTGGCGGTCCACGTCCGGCAGGTCGAGGAAGAACCGCCAGTTCTCCACCTCCCGGTCGTGGAGCGGGGCCTGGGGCATCATGTTGATCGCCTTCCTGCGCACCTCGCTCTTGCTCTTGGCCGGGCAGACCTCCACGCAGAGGGCGCAGCCCGTGCAGTCCTCGGGAGCGACCTGGAGCGTGTAGCGGGCGTCCGCGAACTCGCGCCAGCGGGCCGGCGCCGACTTGAAGGCCGCGGGCGCGTCGGCCAGCCGGCCGGGCGCGCACACCTTGGCCCGGATGACGGCGTGGGGGCAGACGAGCACGCACTTGCCGCACTGGATGCACAGGGCCTCGTCCCACACCGGGATCTCGAGCGCGATGTTGCGCTTCTCCCACCGGGTCGTCCCGGTGGGATAGGTGCCGTCGACCGGAAGCGCGCTCACCGGCAGGCGGTCCCCCTCGCCCGCGATGATCCGCGCCGTCACCTTCTGGACGAAGTCGGGCGCCTCGGGGGGCACGGGGAGACGGAGGTCGAGCGTGGCGGTCACCCGCCCCGGCACCTCGACTTCGTGGAGATGGGCGAGGGCGGCATCCACGGCGTCCCAGTTCTTCCTCACCACGGCCTCGCCGCGCTTGCCGTAGCTCTTCTCGATGGCGTGCTTGATCGCCGTCACCGCCTCGTCCCGCGGCAGCACCCCGCTGATGGCGAAGAAGCAGGTCTGCATCACGCTGTTGATGCGCCCGCCCATGCCGGCTTCCCGCGCAACGCGGTAGGCGTCCACCACGAAGAATCTGAGCCGCTTGGCGATGATCTCGGCCTGGACGGCGCGCGGCAGGTGGTCCCAGACCTCATCATGGCCGTGGGGGCTGTTGAGCAGGAAGACGGCCCCGGGCTCCGCGGGGCCGAGCACGTGGAAGCGCTCGAGGAACGAGAAGTGGTGACACGCCACGAAGGTCGCCCGGCTGATGAGGTAGGTCGAGCGGATAGGGCGCGGACCGAAGCGGAGGTGCGAGATGGTCATCGATCCGGACTTCTTCGAGTCGTAGACGAAGTATCCCTGGGCGTAGTTGCCGGTCTCCTCGCCGATGATCTTGATGGAGTTCTTGTTGGCCCCGACGGTGCCGTCGGCGCCGAGCCCGTAGAAGATCGCGCGCACCGTCTCCGGGGCTTCCGTCGAGAAGGCCGGGTCGTGGTCGAGGCTCGTCCGCGTCACGTCGTCGTGGATCCCTATGGTGAAGTGCGGCCTCGGACTCGCCGCGGCCAGCTCGTCGAAGATCCGCTTGACCATGGCCGGCGTGAACTCCTTGGAGCCGAGCCCGTACCGTCCCCCGATGACGCGGGGGAGCGACGCGAAGGGCCCGCGGCCGGCGGCCACGGCCTCGGCGAGGGCGGCGACCACGTCGAGGTAGAGCGGCTCGCCCACGCTGCCCGGCTCCTTGGTCCGATCGAGGACGGCGATGCGCCGGACGGTCGGCGGCAGCGCGTCGAGGAAGCGCTCGGCCGAGAACGGCCGGTAGAGCCGCACCTTGAGCACGCCGACCTTCTCGCCCCGCCCCGTGAGGTGCTCGGCCGTCTCCTCGGCCGTCTCGGCGCCGGAGCCCATGAGCACGATCACCCGCTCCGCGTCGGGAGCGCCCACGTAGTCGAAGAGACGGTAGTGGCGGCCGACCAGCGCCGCGAACCGGTCCATCGCGTTCTGCACGATGACCGGGCACGCGACATAGTACGGGTTGGCGGTCTCGCGTCCCTGGAAGTACACGTCCGGGTTCTGGGCAGTCCCGCGGATGACGGGATGCTCCGGCGACAGCGCCCGGGCGCGGTGGGCGCGCACGAGGTCGTCGTCGATCATGGCGCTCAGGTGACCGGCGGTCAGCGGCTCCACCTTGGCCACCTCGTGCGAGGTCCGGAAGCCGTCGAAGAAGTGCAGGAAGGGCACGCGCGACTCGAGCGTGGCCGCGTGGGCGATCAGGGCGAAGTCCATCGCCTCCTGCACCGAGCTCGACGCCAGCATCGCGAAGCCGGTGGCGCGCGTGGCCATCACGTCGCTGTGGTCGCCGAAGATGGAGAGCGCCTGCGCGGCGAGCGCGCGGGCGGCCACGTGGAAGACCGTCGGCGTCAGCTCGCCGGCGATCTTGTACATGTTGGGGATCATCAGCAGGAGCCCCTGCGACGCGGTGAAGGTCGTCGCCAGCGCTCCCGTCGTGAGGGCCCCGTGCAGCGCGCCCGCGGCCCCGCCCTCGCTCTGCAGCTCCGCCACGGTCGGCACCGTGCCCCAGAGATTGGGGCGACGCTCGGCCGCCCACTGATCGGCCCATTCCCCCATGGTCGAGGACGGCGTGATCGGGTAGATGGCGATGACGTCGCTGAGCTGATACGCGATCCGAGCGGCCGCCTCGTTGCCGTCCAGGGTGACGTGGGCGCGGGCGGCCAGCGGCGCGGCGACAGGATTCACTTCGGTCAGCAAGTCCATTTGGGACCCTCTCTGAGGGGGCCTTCCCCCCCCTCGGGAGCGACAGCCAGCCGGTGATACCACCGGCACGATCGCACTACCCCGGAGCAAGGCGTGTACCAGATGCGAGAGGCCCAGCGCTGCCCGATTGGTACGAGCCCGTAAGTCAATCGACTCAGGTAGTTGAGCAACCCGCAGGAGACCGAGTGAAGGGGGAGCGCTTGGAACTCGAGTGAGGCGCCACGGCCCCACTGAGGCAGCGTTTCCTTGGGGGGGCGCGGGATAGAGGAACCGCCGCCGGCCGCTCAACAAGAGCCAGGTGCGCGGCGGCGACGGAGGCACTGCCCGAGGCGTGTGCCCTACGTCGGGAGCCGGATCACCGCGGGGGCCGGGCGGTTTGTGTGGCGCTCGGCCCAGGGTCCAGCTACCTAGGCATTGAACGGTCAGGAACCGAGGGCGCGTCGCATTTGGGCGGCGAGCGGGGTCTCCGTGCCCGGTGGTTCAGAGGACGTCTTGACGCCATAGCGTTT
>WNGE01005405.1_pt1 | contig 14437 bp, 9 predicted proteins | sample 5400651 | NCBI WGS metagenome assembly WNGE01 (sample SAMN13153370, study PRJNA577476) | soil metagenome | isolation source: 60 cm soil or saprolite under grassland replicate 2 | place: USA:California | collected 2016-06-15 | reverse complement strand
GATTCGCACTTTTCATCCCTCCATAAGTCTCTGGCTTAACTTCGCTCCGGACCATCTCGATCGTTATCGCTCGGTATCGGAATATCGCGCGGCTAAGCTGCGCATTTTTGAAAATCAAACCAATGCCGATGTGGCAGTCGTGAACGCTATCGAAAAAATACCGAATATCCGCCCGCGCACGATCACGTTTAGCGCCTACGCTAATGGTGGAGACTTCCGACTCTCAGAAGGAGCGATTCTTTACCGCGACGAATCAGTCTTGCGATTGGCAGATACCAAGCTGCGCGGCTTGCATAACATCGAGAATTTAATGGCGACCCTTGCGGTCGGCATGGCGCGAGGCTTGTCGTTCGAGCAGATGGTGCCGCCGCTTTCTGCTTATGAGCCGCGTCCGCATCGCTGCGAATTTGTACGCGAAGTTAACGGCGTAGCCTATGTGAACGATTCCAAGGCGACCAACCTCGACGCAGTGGACAAGGCATTGCGCGCGCAAACCAAGCCCGTCATCCTGATCGCCGGTGGTAAGGACAAGGGATTTAGCTTTGATCCGCTTCGATCCCTTGTAAAAGAGAAGGTCAAATCCACGATTTTGATCGGCGAAATAGCCGAGAGCATCAAGCGCTCCTGGGCTGACGCGGTCAAATCCGAGATTGCAAGCTCGCTTGCCGACGCAGTCGAGCGTGCGCATTCCAGCGCAAAACCCGGGGAAATGGTTCTTTTCTCTCCGGGGACATCATCGTTCGACATGTTCAAAAGCTACGCCGATCGAGGCGATCAATTTCGCGCGCTCGTTCGCGCGTTGCCTGAAACCCAATGATGAAAGTTCCGCGCTTCTTCAGACATAGAAAACTCTGGGCCGCGACTGCCCGGCGCTCGTCGGCGGCGTCTGCCGGAATGGACTTTGAAGAAATGCCGGAGCCGAACATGAAGTTGTCGCGAGCGCTGCTGATTGTTTTGCTTTTGCACGTAGTCGCCGTGTCGGGAATCATCGCGTTCAACGCGATCAAAACTCGGGAGAGTTCGTTTGTTCCGGCATCCTCAACAAACGCGGAACCTAAACCCTCCGCGACGGTGAGCGCAGTAATTCACGCTAATGGCGCCAAGCCGCAAACTGCAGTGGCGCAAAAAGAGAATCCGCCCCGCGAGGATCTAAAACCTTCACATTCGCCTTCGAAATTATCTTCAAAAGACGACCACGCGACCGCGCCCTCCGTCGCGAAAGCGACCGCGGGCAAGCCTGTGCCTTCTGGAAAAACTTACGTCGTGAAGAAGGGCGATAATCCGGTGACGATCGCAAGAAAACTAAAGGTCCCTTACGACGATCTGATCGCGCTCAATCATATCGAGGATGTGCACAAATTACGGATTGGCCAAAAGCTGGTAATCCCCAAGACAAAGAAGCCAAAAACGACAAACGGAAAAGCAGCGAACCCCAGGAAAAATGAAGTGCGCCACACGACGCAACAAGCGCGCTCGACCTGATTATGCATCGTAAGAGCGCCTATATCCTTTTTCTCGCCGTGCTGGGGCTTCTGGTCATTGGGATTGTCATGCTTTTTAGCACGAGTGCGTTTGCGCGCGACAGCCACGGAGACGTCTATTTTTTCATCAGACGGCAGGCGATTTGGTTCGGAGTTGGCCTTGCGGTCTGCATCGTTGGTGCGCTGACTGATTATCACTTTTGGCAGCGTACATGGTGGCTGTGGTTTACGTTGGCGCTCGTCGCATTATTGCTTTGTTATTTTCCGCACATCGGGATGCGCCTTAACGGATCGCGCCGTTGGATCGCCGTTGGCCCGGTAACCTTTCAACCCTCGGAACTGGCGAAGCTGGCGGCAGTCGTTTTCCTTGCTGCCTGGTTTGCGCGACGCGAAGACGCGGGGAGCAATGTCTTCTTTGGACTTATTCTTCCGCTTGCAATCATTAGCCTCCCGGCGGCTCTTGTTCTCGGAGAAGTCGATCTGGGGACGACGGCCTTGCTGGGAACCACTGCTTTTGTGGTCATGTTCGTTGCCGGCACCAATCCATTATGGCTCGGTATGATATCGTTCGCCGGCCTTGGCGGGCTTCTGATCGTTGCCAGCCGAATCTCCGAGCGAATGGGGCGGCTCTCAGCCTTTCTTCATCCGCAAGACTACAAGGAAGACGCTGGCCTGCAGCAGATGCAGGCATTGATCGCTTGGGGCAGTGGCGGAATGGAGGGACTGGGCCTTGGTAACGGCCGCCAAAAAATGCTTTATCTGCCGTACGCGCATACAGATTTCATTTTTCCAATTATTGGCGAGGAGCTTGGCCTGCGGTTCAGTTTGCTTGTGATCTTTTTGTTCGTGGTCATCATTGTTTGCGGCATCCTGATCGCGCTGCACTCCAAGGATCGGTTCGGCCTTCTTCTTGGCTGTGGCGTCGTTTCGCTGCTCGCTTTGCAGGCCGCAGTCAATATCGGTGTGACGACATCACTCCTGCCGAACAAAGGGTTGCCGCTGCCGTTCATCAGTTATGGTGGTTCGAACCTGGTCGCATGCATGTTCGGGATCGGTTTATTACTGAACATATATCGCCAGGGCATCCTAGAGCCGCCGCACAAGAAACCTGTGGCCATGCGGGTGCGAGTAACGCCACGTATTTAGCGTCGATGAGTTTAATAGGTGTATAAATCGTATAAGTCGGAGAATCAGATCTTATGAATGCAATCATCGCATGTGGAGGAACTGGCGGACATCTTTTTCCCGGGATCGCCGTGGCGGAAGTGCTGCGCGACCGCGGCCATGAAGTGATGCTGTTAGTTTCCGAGAAGGATATTGACGCTCTAGCGCTCTCAGGTCGTGAAAGTTTCCGAGTGGAAAAATTGCCGACCGTAGGACTACCGTCGCCATTTTCTCCGGCATTTTTCGGTTTCCTTGGTCGTTTTTACGAAAGCCTGGCGCTTTGCCGGTCGATCTACCGGACATTTAAGCCTCAGGTCGTTCTGGGCATGGGGGGATTCACTTCTACTGCGCCGGTATTGGCCGGGCGGATGCGCGGCATTCCCACCTTTATTCACGAGTCAAACGCCGTGCCTGGAAAAGCCAACCGTTTGACAGCGCGAATAGTCCGCACGGTCATGCTCGGCTTTAAGGAGTGCGCGCCTTTTTTTCCAAAAACCAATACAGAAATTACAGGCACTCCAGTCCGGACCGAGCTGGTGCGTTTGAATCGACGGGAGGCGCGTCAAAAACTCGGACTCCAAGAAGATCTCATGACGGTCCTTGTGATGGGAGGCAGCCAGGGCGCCAGTGGAATTAATCAGGCGATGATTAAAGCGCTGCCGTTTTTGCGGGGCGTTTCAGTGCAGGTAATTCATCTTTCCGGCGCGCGCGATGAACGTCTGGTTTCGGATAACTATCGACGCGAGAATGTTCCCGCCCGCATTGCTGCCTTTCATCACCGAATGGAAGAAGCTTACAGCGCCGCCGATCTCGTCGTTGCGCGGGCGGGTGCGGCTAGTCTCGCGGAGTTCGCCGCCTTTTCATTGCCTGGCATCCTGATTCCATTTCCCTATGCGACTGACGATCATCAAACCCGCAATGCGGAGATCTATGCTCGCGTCCAGGCCGCGATTCTCCTCAAGGAGTCAGAAGTCTCGGGCGAGTTACTCGCGCGCAAGATTCAGGAGCTGATCGAGGATCCAGAGCGGATTCAACAGATGGCCGCAAATTCTTCGCGGCTCGCGCCGCAGGACGCGGCCGGGCGTGTAGTCACGACGATGGAGAGATATACGACTCATGAAGCCCGTCTCTGAAGATTGCAGCGTGACTGCGCAGGCTCCGCCGCAGACCGGCTCCGCGGCAGGGAGCGCTCGTACTCTGCCGCTTGATCTGCCAGCATTCCTCACGCGTGAGCAGCACCGGATTCATCTGGTTGGCGTAGCAGGCAGTGGCATGAGCGGTATCGCCGCGCTTTTGATCGAACTGGGGCACGCGGTCAGCGGCTCAGACAAGGTTAGCACAACGGAAACTGGTCGATTGCAGCGGCTCGGTCTGCGTTTTCATGAGCAGCACCGACCGGAACATGCCAGCCCCGCTGACCTCATTGTCTTTTCTTCTGCAATCAAGAGCGACAATCCAATCCTTGTTAGCGCGCGCGATGCAGGAAAGCCGATCGTGCGCCGCGCAGAAGCGTTGGCCGCTATCATGCGCAGCAAACGCGGCATCGTCATCGCTGGGATGCATGGCAAAACGACGACCTCAGCAATGACCGCGCACGCCCTGCGCGAAGGCGGGCTGCATCCATCACATTACGTTGGCGCCGAGATTCCAATTCTCGGAATCAACGCGCATTGGGATTCGCGTGGCGAATATTTCGTTGCCGAAGGAGACGAAAGCGACGGCACCATCGCGCTTTTTCACCCGGAGCACACGCTCGTTCTGAATGTCGAGGAGGAGCACCTGGATTTTTATGCTGATCTCGACGCGATTGAAAAGGTTTTCGCGCAATTGATCACGCAAACAGCAGGCAAGGTTTTTTATAACGTCGATGATAAAAATGCCGCGCGGTTGTGTCGATCTTTCACGCGCGGAATTTCCTATGGCTTTGGCGAGACGGCCGATTATCGCGCTGTGGATATTCGGCTGAAGGATTTCGGTTCGACGTTCCGGGTCAATCATCGAGGACAGGATCTCGGCGAAGCAGAGTTGAATGTTCCCGGACAACATAACGTTCACAATGCGCTGGGAGTGATCGCGCTCGCGTCAGAGCTCGGAATCGCGTTTGAAAAAATCGCGAAATCGCTGGCACAGTTTGAGCACGCGCGCCGCAGGTTCGAAATCAAGTACGACAGTCCACGTTTTCTTTTGGTTGACGATTACGGGCATCACCCGACGGAAATCCGCGCCACGCTCAAGGCGGCCAGATCGATTGGGCGCAAGCGCGTGCTGACCATGTTTCAACCGCACCGTTATTCGCGCACAAAAGCATTGCGGAAGGAATTTGGTCGCGCGTTCGATGATGCGGATCGCGTGGTGGTAACGGATATTTATGGATCGAACGAAGCGCCGATTCCGGGAGTGACTGGACAAATGATCGCCGACGAAATCGTTGCGCACGGACATCCAGGTGTCAGATACGAATCCCGTTTGGAATGGGTCCGCCGGGCTATCGGAAACATGCTCGAGTCCGGCGACCTCGTTTTGAGTCTCGGTGCCGGAAATATTCACGAGCAGTTATCTGCCCTCGCTGCCGACTTGGTTACTGCAGAAAAGTTAAAAGAGATCGTGGGCGAAGACGGTGAAGTCTGCCTCTATGAGCCGCTCTCGAAGCACACGACTCTTCGAGTAGGTGGCCCTGCGCAATTCTGGGTCGAGCCGCGAAATGAGAAAACCTTTGCGAAGTTGATCCGGTTTTGCCGGGAGGAAAATCTTCCGCTTTTCGTGATGGGCCGGGGGTCGAATCTCCTGGTTCGCGATGGCGGCATTCGCGGCGCAGTTGTTCATCCGTGCGGTGGCGATTTCGAGAAGATCGAAATCAACGGAGTCGAGGTCACCGCCGGCGCTGGGGCGAAATTGAAAGAAGTTGCTTACGCGGGAAAAGCGGCCGGCATTGGCGGGCTGGAGTGGTTGGAAGGAATTCCGGGCACGGTCGGAGGCGGCTTGCGCATGAACGCGGGCGCGATGGGCATGCAAACCTTCGACAATGTTGTGCGTGTTCGCTATCTCGATGCGAACGGCGAGGCACACACAAAAACACGGGACGAACTTGAAGTGTATTACCGGAATTTCCCGTTGCTGGCGAAAAATTTCGCAGTGTCCGCCGTTTTTCGTGGCGAGCCTGCGCCGCTCGAAGAAATTGTTCGCAAGCTGCACGCGTCACAGGAAAAACGGCGGACATCACAGCCGGCAGCGAAAAGCGCGGGTTGTATTTTTAAAAATCCGGACACATGTCCTGCGGGAAAACTGGTTGACGAGTTGGGACTGAAAAATTTGGCTGTCGGAAAAGCTCGGGTCTCGGAGGTTCACGGAAATTTCATTGTCAATGACGGCGGTGCGACAGCGGCAGAAATGCTGCAGTTAATCGAAGAGATCAAGGCGACTGCGCGGGCTAAGCGCGGAATCGAACTGGAAACCGAAGTGCAAATCGTGGGGGAGACGGGGTGACGATGGCGACAGATCAAAGTTTACCGAAAAAAATTGCGGTGTTGATGGGCGGCCCTGGATCTGAGCGCGATGTGTCGTTGGCGACTGGTCGCGGCGTTTCTAAAGCGCTTCGCTCGTTAGGCGCAGAAGTCGTCGATGTCGATGTTCGTGATGAAAACTTCGCGTTTCCGAAAGATGTCGATCTTGCGTTCATCGCTATTCACGGAACTTTCGGCGAAGATGGTCAGCTCCAGGAAATTCTGGAAGAGCGCGGAGTGCCTTACACCGGTGACGCTGTCGAGTCGAGCCGCGCAGCATTCGACAAAATTTTGTCGAAAGAAAAATTTCGCGAGCACAACGTCGTCACTCCGGACTGGGAAATCGTCGAAGTCGGCCAGCAGCCAACGATCTCGGTTCCCCTGGTGGTAAAGCCGGCGAGACAAGGTTCTACCGTTGGCGTGGTGATTGTAAAAAACGCGAGCGAACTTGATTCGGCGATGACGGAGGCCGGCAAGTACGATCGCAAATTGCTGATAGAAAAATTTGTGTCGGGTCGCGAGTTGACGATAGGTGTTCTTGGTGATCAAGCCCTGCCGATTCTTGAAATAATTCCAAAGGGCGGTTTTTACGACTTTAACAATAAGTACCCGTTTCTGAATCCGCAGGGTGGCGGCGGCGCTGAGCACATTTGCCCGGCGAAAATCGATCCAACCAGGACAAAGCAAATTCAGGAACAGGCGCTGCATGCTTTTCGTGCGCTCGGCCTGGTTGTTTACGGCCGCGTCGACGTCCTGCTTTCCGATTCAGGCGAACCGTTCGTCCTGGAAGTGAACACGATTCCAGGTATGACAGAAGCGAGCTTGCTGCCCGAGGCCGCTGCGGCTGCCGGTATCAATTACGTCGATCTTTGCGCGCGTATCATCGCGCTCTCTCGCGCCAGAATGGAAAGGAGCACGAGATGAGAACCGCTCCGAGACCCTCCCGGTCGCGCAATCGGCGAGTCTCCAATGTGCGCCAGCGCCGCCAGCAGCACTTGCTTGATGTGAAAGTTCGCTCCCGCAGAGTGGCACAGCATCGCGCTCGAAGGGCACTGGCGGTTCTCTCCCGAGTGGTGTTGCTCGCCGCGTTGTGCGCCGCGATTTATGCGGGGACACGTGAAGCCGCGCGGCGTCTGTTTTTCGAGAATACGGATTATCAGCTGAAAACAATTGAATTCCAGACGGACGGAACGTTGCAGCGCGAGCAGATTCTAAACGCCGCTGATCTACGCGAAGGCGAAAACATTTTCCGCATAAATCTGGCTCGTGTGCACGATCTGATACAGCAATTGCCTCAAACCGATGAAGTGCAGGTTATGCGAAAATTGCCTGCCGAGATTGATATTCGTGTGGTGGAACGAAAGCCGGTCGCGTGGATCACGAGCGAAAAGGAAATTTCCGATCCATTTGCATCAGACTCGGCTTTTCTAGTGGACGCGCGCGGTGTTTTGATGAAAGAAAAGAAGTTGTTGCCCGAATATCTCGGATTGCCGGTCATTCTGGGATGCTCGAGCGAATGGCTCGAGGTAGGCAAAGTCGTCGAGTCGCCCGAAGCAAAGACGGCGCTCGAGCTCCTGCGGTTGAGTTCGCGCAGCTTTTTGCAAATGCGCTTTCAGATCCGCGAGATCGACGTTTCTGAGAGTTATCGTCTGCTAGTCACCGACAAGAATCATAGCCGCGTAATGTTTGGTTATAACGATCTCGAAACGCAATTACGCCGGCTCGAGCAATTTCTTGTTTACTGTGACGATTCAAAACAGGAACTGGCGACGTTGAACCTGCTTGTGCAACGAAACATCCCGGTGACGTTCGCGCCGCGGCCGGTCGCGGTTATTAACGATACCATCGAGCCTGCTGTGGAACCGCGGGTTATGAAGGCCATCCCGGTGCATGCTTCTGAAACCCGCCCTCGTCAAGGCTCCGGAGCGTTAGAGACTGCGTCACGAGCGCCCAAGGCGCGCACTAATTCAAAACCACCCCCCAAGGCAATTCCCACTCAGCGACAGAAAACGGATTAACACAATGGCGAGCAATAATTTGATGATTGGTCTTGAGATTGGAACCTCCAAAATCTGTGTGGTTGTTGGAGAGAGCCGACCCGACGGCACCGTCAAAATTCTCGGTGTCGGGCAAACGCCGTCGCGCGGGGTACGCAAGGGTGAGATCGTTGATTTTGAAACAGCAATGAAATGCGTGCACGAAGCAGTGGTCGATGCGGAACAGAAAAGCGACGTCATGATCCGGAGCGTTTATGTGGCCGTTGCGGGGTCGCACCTTCAAAGCTTCAACAATCGCGGATGCGTCATTCTGCCCGAGGATCGCGATGAAATTGACGAGCAGGACATCGAAGACGTGAAAATCAATGCGCGCGAGGTAAGCATTCCTGCGCAAAACGCGTTCCTTCATTCCATCATTCAGCATTATCACGTCGATGGACAGGACGGCGTGCTGAGTCCGCTCGGGATGCTCGGCCAAAGATTAGAAGCCGATTTCCACATTATTCACGGCGTCCGGACGCGCATCCAGAACACAATCCGATGTGTGAAAGAATTACCGCTCGACGTCGAGGATGTCGTTTTCGGCGGTCTTGCTTCTGCCCAGGTGGTCCTCACGCAACACCAAAAAGATCTCGGGGCACTGGCGATCGATATCGGCGGCGGGACGACAGACTATGTCCTGTACGCGGACGGGGCGGTGAAGCAGAGCGGTTGCGTCGCGATCGGCGGCGACCATATCACAAATGATATCTCCATGGGGTTGCGCATCCCAATGGCACGCGCAGAGAAACTCAAAATCGAGGAAGGAAGTTGTGTGCTCGGCAATTGTTTCCCGGGCGAAATGATTTTGCTAAAGGACGATTCCGGTTTTGCGGGGAAGGAAATCGAGCGTGAAACCTTGAACACAATTATTCATCTGCGCCTGCGCGAGACTCTTGAGTTGCTCAAGCGCAGGCTCGATGACGAACCATTCATCAATTACCTGGGCGCTGGAATTTTCATCACAGGCGGATGCAGCCTCCTTAATGGCATCGATAATCTCGCGGAAGAGATTTTCGAAATGCCCGCGCACGTCGCGCACGCTCAAACAACATCAGGCGTGACCTCTGCAGTAGAGAACCCGCAATTTTCCACCGCAATCGGGCTGATCAAATATGCCCAGGCGGTGCAAACAGAGCGGCCAGCGCGAGGAATTGGGCGAATCCTGGGAAGAATTTTCAGCGGAAGACGATGAAGAAATTAGACGCGCTCTCAATCGGTCATCCTGAGCCGCACAGACGGCGAGGGACCTCACAAATACGCTCAGCGTTTACTTGGTTTCACTTAGGTGGGCACAAAGCGAGAACGATGCCATTAGGACTTCGCGTGACCTCTTGGCGAGGTGAGAGGTTCCTCGCTTCGCTCGGAATGACAAATCGGTGATTGCAGGATCAGAAGTAGAAAGAACAATATGATTCAACTCAGCAAAAATTACAGTCTCCCCGAGCGGGCGGAGGAATTTATTCCAATCAAAATTGTCAGTGTTGGTGGCGCCGGTCTGAATGCGCTCGACCGGATCGTGCTGGACGGATTGGAGGGAGCAGAAGTCCTCGCCGTCAACACCGACGTGCAATCGCTGGCGAGCTCCGTTGCCGCACACAAAGTACAGCTCGGTCGCACTGTCACCCGTGGCTTGGGTGCAGGTGGCGATCCCGAGCTTGGCTATCAGGCGGCATTCGAATCGACAGAAGAGATCCGCGAGGCCTTGACCGGCGCACGAATGATCTTCATCTGTGCAGGGCTGGGCGGTGGCACGGGATCGGGTGCAGCGCCATATGTGGCGCATCTCGCTCGCGAGGCGGGCGCGCTGGTTCTTGCGTTCGCAACATTGCCGTTTGCGTTCGAAGGCAGGCGCCGCAACGCTCAGGCCCGCGAAGCTCTGGGCCGTCTCAACGAGATCGCCAACGCAGTGGTTTGCTTCGAAAACGATCAGATGGGGGACATGGTCGCGCCACACGCCGGTATTCATCAGGCGTTTTCCAAGGCCGATACGACTATCAGTCAAAGTATCCGTTCGATAGTAAATCTGATTCAGCGACCAGGACTCATTCGCATTGGCTTCGACGATTTGCTTTCTGCGTTGCGTAGCCGAAATGGCCGATGCTTGTTCGGCTTTGGCGAATCCGATTCGGACAATCGCGCGCATGATGCGCTGGCACAGGCGCTCAAGAGTCCATTGATGGATCGAGGTCGCACGCTGGCAGACGCCGCGCGGGTACTCGTCCAGGTGGCAGGCGGACCGGCCATGACCTTGTCGGAAGTCGAAATCGTCATGAAGGAACTCGGCCGGCACGTGAACGAGGAAACGCAGATTCTTTTCGGCACTGCTGTGGACGGACGGTTGGGGGATCGCTTGAGCGTGACGATTATCAGTTCGTTTACGGCGGATGAGGATTTGCCGCAGACTCAGCCTCCGCTCAGCAGCGCGCCAGCAATGCCGGCAGTGTGGGAAGAACCTCGAGAGGCGCCGCCGAAGATTGAAGTCGAGCCCGAGCCTGCATCAGTCGAAGATTTTCAGTCGGCGGAAGACACCCCTGTTGAGGAACCCAATTTCCCTGAGGTTGAAACCGCGCCAGCGCCGCCTGTCGAATCAGTCTCGAACTCATTCGAGGTTGTCGACCCGCCTGAGCCGCCCGTGAGCGCGCCACGGAGAAAATCTGCGTCCGCAAGGGAAGAAAAAGTGTCCACTGAAAAATCCATACAGGCCAAACAGGAAGTCTTGCAGTTCGAGCCGGTCAACCGCGGTCGATTTGAAAAAAGCGAGCCAACTATTGTCGAAGGTGAAGATCTCGACGTTCCGACGTATCTGCGAAAAAAAATCAAGGTGAAGTGAGGCTTCGCGCGTTAAATCGTGATTTGTTAAATCGTTGAATCGTAATTCGGCCGGATCTCGGATTTCGAATTACGAGTCTCGGATGACGACTCGCGCAGGCTTGTCCTATTTCTTCATTAATTCGAGCACGGCGCTCGTCATTCCGATGATCCCAACACGGATCGTTGGTTCTGGAACAGGCGCGAACTTGCTCGAATGCAAGCTTGGTAATTCTTTTCCCGCCTGCTTGTACTCCGCGATCTTCGCCGGCTCGACTGCGCCGATGTGAAAATCAACCGCGGGAATGGAATGGTCGGGCAGACTGTATTCGGAAAAATCTTCACCGCCCATCGTTGGATCGACAATCTTCACGTTCTCGTTGCCTAAAGACGTCTTCCAAACGGCAATGAGTCGCTTGGTCAGCTCGGGGTTGTTATAAGTTGCGGGGCAGAATTCATCTTTACTTACGGTGACAATCGGCGCCCGCTCTGGTGAGACTCCGCCAGCGGCGGCGATCCCCTTGGCGATCTGCTCAATCGCAGCCAGCACGCGTTCGCGCACATCAGATTTGTAGGTGCGCACCGTCAACTGCATCTTCACTTCGTCCGAAATGATGTTGCGCTTCGTTCCGCCGTGAATCGAACCCACTGTGATAACAATGGGATCGAGTGGATTGTTCTCGCGGCTCGCGATCGTTTGCAGCGCGTTAATCATTTCCGCCGCGAGGACGATCGGATCTTTCGTTTTGTGCGGATAGGCGCCGTGACCGCCCACGCCCCGGACAACAATATCGACCGAATCGACATTCGCGTAGGTGTAGCCTTCGGTCACGCCAATGTGACCGGTTTCCAAGTCCGCCTTGTCATGAAAACCGAGCGCGAAATTCGGTTTGCCGAATTTTTCGTAAAGACCGTCTTTGAGTAACGCCCGCGCGCCATTGCCGGTCTCCTCCGCTGGTTGCGCCACAAACACGATCGTCCCGTGCCATTGATCCTTTAGCTTCGCGAGAGCGCGTGCCGTGCCAATGAAAGCGGCCATGTGTGCGTCGTGGCCGCAGGCGTGCATCACATGCACATCTTTACCTTCATCGTTTTGCGCGACGGTCTTGCTGGCGTACGGCAAACCAGTTTCTTCTTCCACTGGCAACGCATCCATATCCGTGCGTACAAGCACAATCGGCCCGTCACCATTCTTCATCACGCCCACAACCCCGTAACCTTTGAGTTTGGCGTTCTCATATTTGCCGAGATGCTCGATGACCTGGCAACCCGCGGCGCGCAATTCCTTTGCGATGAGAAGTGCGGTGCGTTCCTCGTGCCCGGATAATTCCGGATGACTGTGAATGTCCTTGTAAATCGCGAGTAATGAGGGCAGCTGCGTGTCAGCGAACGATTGCGGCGTTTGCTGAGCAATGGCAAGAGCCGGCAGGAGGATGGAAAGTAACACGATCGACGACGAGACGGTCTTCATTTTGTCATGCTGAGCGAAGCCGAAGCATCTCTGAATTCTGACTCTGTGCAATGTCGCAAGAGATTTCTCGACTTCGCTCGAAATGACAGAAAGTTGGAAGGCTCATGGAATTCGAGAAGAACACGCTGCTCTTCGGCGCTGATGTTACTCCACGCATTGTCGCCATCGAACTTGGCGAAACCGGGACAGTTAAGGTTTATCGCCGGGAAGCAGATGGATCGACCATTGCCGATGTCGAGCCTTTTCATCCATTTGTCTGGTGCGATTCGGACGTTGTCGATCTTGGTATCGAGTCAGAAAAGCTTGAGAGCAGTCTCAAATACGGCTGGCTGGTCACGGTTGATAGCTGGAAGGAACTCATCGCATTGCGCAACGGGCTTAAAAGCGCTGGGCGCGATTTCTTCGCATTCACTGATCCCGTGCAGCATTACCTCACTGCCACGGGGCGCACATTGTTTAAAGACCTCCCGTTTGAAGAGCTCAAACGCATGCAGATCGAGGTGCTTTCATTCGAAAACGCTGTAGCCGGGATCGATGATCCTGGCCGGGGCGATCACATCATGAGCATCGCACTCTCGGATAACACCGATTGGGAAGAACTACTGGTTGTCGATCCCAAAAATGTGGAGGAATCGGAACACGCTGCATTGAAGCGACTGACCGCGATTATCAAAGAACGAGATCCGGATGTGATCGAAGGCCACGATCTCTTCCGTTTTGATCTGCCATATCTGGTCGCACGTGCGAAGAAAGCGAAGACAAAACTCGATTGGGGACGCAGTGACGGATTCTTGCGTTCACGGCCGTCACGTCTCCAAATCGCCGAAAAAACAATCGATTATCCGAAGTTCACAGTTGGTGGCCGTCATTTCGTTGATACTTTTTTGCTCGCGCAATTTTATGATGTCGGCATGCGTTCTCTTGCCGGTTTCGAAAGGACCGATGTCGCCCGTCATTTTGATCTTTGCGACAGCGGAGAGATTTCCACGCTTACAGGCAAGGAATTACAGCGAGCGTATCTGGACAATTCGGAACAATTTCGACGACGCGCGTTGTGCGGCGTCCGTGAGACGCGAGCACTCTCGGAACTGTTAAGCGCGAGCTACTTCATCCAGGCCCAGATTTTTCCCTATAACTATCAGGATGTGATCGTGCGCGGCAATGCAACGCGAATCAATGCGTTGTTCCTGCGTGAGTATTTCCGGCAACGCCATTCCATTCCCGAGCTGCCGATGGTACGCGCATTCGAAGGTGGATATACTGATATCTTCTTCACCGGAGTTGCGCACAACGTCTGGCACTGCGACGTCGCTTCGCTGTATCCGTCGATCATGTTGAAATTCGATTGTTTTCCGGTGAGCGATCAACTGCAAATCTTCCGCCATTTGCTCACTGATTTGCGCACGTTTCGGTTGGAAGCGAAGGCCGAGATGCGGGCGGAGAAAGATCCGGCAAAGCAGCATCATCTCCAGGCGTTGCAAAATACGTTCAAGATTCTGCTGAACAGCTTCTACGGTTACCTGGGGTTCGCGCAGGGACATTTCGCCGATTTCGATGCCGCTGCGCGGGTCACCCAGATCGGACGCGATTTGCTCAAGAAGATGATCGACTGGTTAGGCGCTCACGGCGCGAAGGTGATCGAAGTCGATACGGACGGAATTTATTTCGTGCCGCCTTCCATGAAGGCAGGCATGTCGCCTGCGAAGAAAGCTAAAGCAGCCGACAAGGCTGCCACTACAGCAGACGAAATCGACGAATTGCGTGAAGGTCTGGCGAAGGAACTGCCCGAGGGAATTGAAATCGAGTTCGACGAAGAATTTGACGCCATGTTCAGCTACAAGGCGAAGAACTACGCACTCCTGACCAAAGATGGTGACGTGATTATGAAAGGCGGCGCGCTCAAATCGCGCGGACTCGAAAAATTCCAGCGCGTTTTTCTGGAGGAAATGATCAAGCTGATCATGGAAGGAAAAC
>WNGE01006235.1_pt1 | contig 14439 bp, 11 predicted proteins | sample 5400651 | NCBI WGS metagenome assembly WNGE01 (sample SAMN13153370, study PRJNA577476) | soil metagenome | isolation source: 60 cm soil or saprolite under grassland replicate 2 | place: USA:California | collected 2016-06-15 | reverse complement strand
AAGCCGCCTGGGCTCGTCGGCTTGAACGCGTCGGGCAACTGTCGAATCTGAAACGGCCCAAGATAATCCGGCAGAGTTATAAGATTGTGCTCCTTCAAAAAGCTATTCATTTCTGCTTCGCGACTTTCGTAAGCCTTTAGAAACGTTTCCTGGTCAGGCGGAACGTGAGCGGCGCGTTTTGGATCGGGATCAGCCAGCTTCGGATCGGGAAGAAGAGCCTCGAGCGCGCGGTAACGCGCGAGCTCGGCGCGTCCGATCATCTCCACCTCTGCGCCATTGAGCGGCAGAAGCAAAACGTGTTTAAGATAATAATTGTAATTGCCTTCGCCCATCGGCGAGAAATCGACCATTTGCGGCAGACGTTTCTCCAGCTCGTCGGCGTAGCCATGCAAAGCAGCCAACGCTGCATCGCGAGCTTTGATCAGGTCATTGTGCTCATTAGGCGAAAGGTCTACGTCGAGCGCCATCAAGCTCTTGTTCAAAAGCGGATCGATTGACCGCGCCGACTGGATCGCGAGCTGCGCGTAGAGTTTTACCGGGTTTTGCAAATTACTCAGGCCCTGCTTCAACAGTGCCGGCATTTGCTTGAGCCGCGCGGTGGCAGCTGCCACGCGTTTTCTTGGCGTATCATATTCCTTCTTCAGCAGCGAAAAGATGGCGCTCGTGCATTCGCCTGTGTAAGTCTGGGGATTCGTCTGTTCAAATTTCAGGATGCGATTATCAAAATCGACGCTCTCAAGTTGCGCTCGGAAAAGAATCCAGTCGATGCGCGCGTCCTTGGGCCAGTTGTCAGTCTTCATGACGCGCACCTTGTCTAGTAGCGAACGGACGTGCTGTGCGCGCTCCGCGACCTTAGCGGGCGAATAATCGGTCAGGCGATCGTCCCACGTGTGCAACCCGGCGTCGCTGCTGCGGACAGGATAATTTTCATTCCGCCACGCATAATACTCGTCCGCCATTTTGTTCAGGGCAGCAGCTGCCGCGTCTGCGCTCTGATTTTTAAACGCGTTTTCGTTTATGCTGGGCGTTGATTTCGTGATCAGCGCTTTGTTCGACACGTCGGGATTCCGTGCCGCGGGCGACTGCGCGAGCGCACTGGCCGATGCCATAAGGAGTGAAAGATGTACCGCCTGGCGCTCTCGCCGCGTTCGCGTTTCTACAGACTGCGGCACATGCCGGATCTTCGGCCGACGAGCGCCTACTTTTCGCTCGTTTGGTTTTGCGTAGGGATCCATGGAGGAAATTTAGCGCTTCTTATTTGCGATAAAAAAGACCGGAAGCGCGGCAAGTTGAAGGCTCACTGAAAACAGCGCGACCGCGAGGATCGATTTGTCATATAGCAATCCCATTAACGCGCTGCCGACAAACCACGCGATCCCGTATCCGGTATCAAACAGGCCAAAAGCCGTGCTTCGTTTCTGAGGGGGAATGACGCCGGTGAGCATCGCTTGAAGCAACGAACCCTGAGCGGCCATTCCAATTCCCCAAAAGATCATCCCGATCAATGCAGGAACAGATGTGCCTAGAAAAACAAGAGGCGCAGCCGCGGCGGAAATAGGAAATGCGAACAGGGAAATATTTGGACCGAACCGATCAAATAATCGTCCCAACGGGATGGACGCGAGCGCGCTGCTCGCCATCGCAACTGCATAAAACACCGGAATCAAATTTGCGGATACCGTGTTCGCTTTGTGAAAATGAAAACCGATCAAAGCGAAGTCCGCGAAACCAGCGGCAATTAGTGAACCGGTGCCCAGATAGATCCAATAGGCGCGCGTCAGCTTCGTCGTCGCAAACGTGTGTCGCGTGCCTTCTTCCAACTCGTGCGGACGTGGATGCAGCAATCTTGCCGCGACCAGGATCGCGAGGCAAAGCAAAGCAGGAATGATGAGCACAGCGAATCCGGTCCGAAACCCGCCATTAAAATAAAGAATCAGCGCCACGAGCAACGGACCGATCGTCGCGCCCGCCTGGTCGAGCGCTTCGTTCAGTCCAAAAACCCATCCGGCGCCGATCGATTTACCGGCGTACGAAAGCATTGCTTCCACAGTCGGTTTGCGGATGCCACGCCCAGTCCGCTCCGCTACTACCAGAGTGGCGGCAAGCGGCCATCGCGTTGCAAGTGCGAGCGCCGGAACCGCGAGCAGATTCACGGTGTATCCCACGAAGGCGAACGCCCAATGCCGATGCGATTTGTCTGCGAAATATCCCGACACAGAGCGCAGCCCATAACCCATGAGCTCGCCAAGGCCTGCCACAAACCCGACGATCGCCGCGCTCGCGCCTAACGAACCGAGAAATGGGCCGACGATTCCGCGCGCACCTTCATAGGTAAAATCAGCAAAGAAGTTCGCGATGCCGATGATGACGACAAACTGAAGCGCCGATCTGCTTTTCATTTAACCACGAATGGACACGAATTAACACGAATAGGTAGGGCGCGTCACTCCGTGCGCGCCGCTTCAACATCAAAACGTTCCAAAACCATTCTTCATTGGGATTTCGTCATTTGGGTAATTCTGCTCATTGTATTCATTGGTGGTTAGCAAATGAAAACTCTTGGGATCATTGCAGGCCTTGGGCCCGAGAGCACGATCGATTATTACGAGAGGATTATCGCCCTTTACCGAGAGCGAACGCGCGACGGGAGTTATCCGCGCTTCATCATCATCAGCGTTGATCTGAAGAAGGGACTCAATTTCATGGAGGCCGGCGATCTAGCTGGCATGGCCGATTATTTGCTCGATGGAATCGACAAACTTGTTCGTGCGGGAGCTGATTTCGGCCTGATCTCAGCGAACACTCCCCATATTGTTTTTGATGATGTTGCGTCAAAGTCTCCGATCCCACTGATCAGCATTGTCGAGGCAACGTGCGCGGCTGCCAAAACGCGGAAGCTGCAACGGCTCGCCTTGTTTGGGACTCGCTACACGATGCAGGGCAAGTTTTACGTCAACCTTTTCTCGCGTGAGGGAATCGAGCTTCTCGTGCCGGAACCGCACGATCAGGATTACATTCATGAAAAATACATGAACGAATTGGTTCCGGGGAAATTTCTGCCCGAAACGCGCGCCGGTTTGCTTGCTATCGTCGATCGGATGAAAGCGAAGAGCGACATCGACGGTGTGATTCTCGCCGGAACGGAGCTGCCGCTGATTCTACGCGATGCCGAACACAACGGGATTCCATTTCTCAACACGACAAAGATACACGTCGAAGCGGCCGTGGCTGAGATGCTCTCGTGAACGCAAGCCGATCGATCTGCAATCCGCAACTCCGGCGTTAGTCGCGAGCACGCGAAGGCTTTCGGTGTCGGCAATCTGCACTAACAATGGGCGGTGAGGGTTTCGAACCCCCGACCCTCTCGGTGTAAACGAGATGCTCTACCACTGAGCTAACCGCCCCGAATCGAAGAGAGTCATAAGTGATGAGTGAATCGTGATCAGTCAAGGTGAAGCATTTCGCCGGTTTCGGAATAAGGAATGGTCCGGCCCTGTTGACGCATCGCGACGGAAGACGTTTTATCCTGCGCACGGATGAAATGCTGACTGCGTTTGTGGAACTGGAAAGGGCGACACACGAGCTCGCGGTGGATTTGATTTCGTAAATCATTTTGGCATTGCTGTGTAGAGAGCAAACGAGCCAGAATCGAGATTGGAGAGTTAGATGGTCGAAACACTCGAGGAAAAGACTTGGTCGGTCTTGCTCTATCGAATCAATAAACCGCGCTGCCTTCCATTCCTTGGGGGCCGGCATTAAAGAGTTCATTGACAGTAACGGCGATTGTGGAGTTCAATCGCCGTCGCCCTAGGCTATCCCCAATGAAAACAAAGCTCGGCAGGTGTTCCGCTGTTGTGCTGGTTTCTTTCGTGTTTGTCGCTTTAACTTCAGGCTTTGTCTCGCCAAACAATGGATCGAAGCTGCGCGCCGCTTCGCAATCGCCAGCGCCCGAGCACGCCAAGAGGTTAACATTTGCTGATCGAGTCGCGTTTCAACGCAGAATCGAAGGAGTTTACTGGCGGCATCGGATCTGGCCAAAGGAGCGCCCCGATCCTAAGCCTTCGCTCGATGCGGTTATGTCTCAAGCCGAGCTTGAAAAGAAAGTCGAAGACTACCTGCGCAACTCGCAAGAGCTGGAAAATCAGTGGCAAGGCCCACTTACGGCTGGGCAGTTACAGGCTGAAATGGAGCGCATGGCGCAGCACACCAGACAGGCAGAGGTGTTGCGCGAACTTTTTGAAGCGCTCGGGAACGATCCCGTTATTATCGCTGAGTGTGTGGCTAGGCCAGCACTAGTGGAGCGGTTGAGGACAAAATTCTACGGTCGCGATCAAGTGGTGTTGGGTTCGGGCTGGGCCAGAGCACAATACCGGGTTCGTAATGCAATGGTGGGCACGAGTGGCAACTACACATTGCCCAGAATATCGGATGGGCCGAGCGGATGCGTTGACAACACTTGGACAGCGACTAGCACCATCAACGCGCCCACTGGTCGATACGTTCACACGGTAGTGTGGACCGGCAGTGAAATGGTCGTCTGGGGAGGATATAATGGCAGCTTTCTGAACACCGGCGGAAGATACAATCCTAGCACAGACAGTTGGATAGCCACCAGCACAACCAACGCGCCCGTTGGCCGACAGGATTGTACGGCAGTCTGGAGCGGCAGTGAAATGATTGTATGGGGTGGATTTGTTGGCAGTGAGTCGAACACCGGCGGGAGATACAATCCCAGCACGGATAGTTGGACAGCCACCAGCACCATTTTTCCTGACGTACCCTCTGCCCGATTCTTACACACGGCAGTCTGGACCGGCAGTGAAATGATTGTATGGGGTGGAAGGGATAACCAATTTTTTTTGAACACTGGCGGGAGATACGATCCCAGCACGGATAGTTGGACAGCCACCAGTACCACTAACCCGCCCTCCGCCCGATACTTTTCACACGGCAGTGTGGACCGGCAGTGAAATGATTGTATGGGGTGGTTGGAATGGTACCAGCGTTTTTAACACCGGCGCGAGATATGACCCGAGCACCAACAGTTGGATAGTCACTACCACTAGCAACATGCCATCCGCGAGAGACTTACACACGGCAGTCTGGACTGGCAGTGAAATGATCGTTTGGGGCGGCGAAGATCGCATCAGCCTTTTGAACACCGGCGGGAGATATTGCGCCCAATCTGGTCCAACGCCAACGCCAACCCCGACTTTTACGGCAACCCCGACAGCGACGGCGACTCCAACAGCTACACCTACTTTGATACCGAGACCTTCACCGACACCAAGAGTTGCGCCAACGCCCAGGCCGCGTCCTACTCCGCCGCCGCGCCCGTGACTTTCATTCGATTTAATCCAGGCTAGGAACATCGCGCTGGTATCGCTGATGAAAGTCGCGTGTTACTCTGAGTCGTGAACAGACTTGCGCTACCGCTCCCGGAAATCGCCCTTGTGCTCGTGCGTTTCGATCACGTTGCCAGTGTCGTCATAAACGCGAATCACTGCATCGTGTGAGCGGCTGAAATGGTCCGCGTATCCGATTGCGTTGCTGATCGCGTTCTGCCCGGCATACCACAGCCGTCCGAATGGCAGCGCATCGGAAATAAGATCGACGCCGCGTTTGTCTTTCCGCGGGCGGACTTCGTAAACGTGGATCGTTGATGGGATCGGTGTTGGGATATTGAATCAATCGTCAAGGGCAAGCGCATATTACGTCCACGGCAATAGTGTCACCGCGATCCCGCACAACGGGCGGGACGTTTCGAACATGGTTTTCCATTGATCCGCAGCCTGCGAGCATCAGCCCAACGATTAACATCAGTATTGTTTTCATCTGTGCTTTCGTTGTTGATCATGGCTGGATCATTTACCATTCGGCAATCAAAAACGATTCTGGCGCGGATCCTGCGAAGCGAGCGCCGTTTCGTAAAGGTGCATCATCTAATCAGCGGCATTCACTCACCGCGAACAAGCACACGCCTTGCAGTAAAATCCCGATGAAAAGCAAAGCGAAACCGAGTTTGGATTTGTTGTAGCGCCACGATTTCCATTTCGGATCATCGGTCGACACGGCGCGGCTAGATCGCGTAGCTTATACGCTCTGTGTCAAACCAGATAAACAGCGTGCCTATAAACTGCAAAAGCAATGCCGCGAATCCGAGCAAAGTCATCATGTCGCGATTCAATCACAGTGCAGCGTGGATCGTAAAGCGTGCAGGATGCGTTCATAGCATCAGGGCCGGATCCGTCCTGTCCATCCGGCATCATCGGCGATTCTAGCGCGATCCTGACGGTGCGGAAGTCAAATCGGGTGGCGGCAAATAAGTGTTGAGGCCGTTCGACCACGAATCCTTTTATCCACCGTTTTATCCACCGACAGAAATTGTTGGGCACGATTTGAGCGGCAAGTGAGATGCTGCGCTTTTACCGATTCACCTAGCGCTGAGCACGTCAGCGCGATTAGCGATAATTTGAGAAAATCATCCGGCCATCGGTGTAAACGAGATGCTCTACCACTGAGCTAACCGCCGGCCTTCGCCAAGGCTACGGCGTGGCAGGCCCGTTGCAACGCGAGTGATAAGTGATTAGTGAACAGTGGATGAGTCAAGCAAAGCACTAGCGAGTTATCAATTAACGCAATTCCCCAAACACTGGTGCAATGCGTCGTTGCATATTTTTAAGCTACGGATTGGATTGATAGACTTGTGAGCTAAGTTACTACATTGGGCATAGGCTTCCCGGCATCGGGTTTGGCAGTCTAAGCCTTCTGCTAGTGCCTGCCAAAAAAGACCCAAACCCAGGAAAATTAGAATTGCGCCTGTAATTTTTCGCTTCATTGATTTCACCTCCTTCGGACAAGCCCTTGAATCAGAAAGTTTTCAGGCGTCTGCCGAGGCGGATTACGTCAACCGTTGTTTCGAATACCGGCGCGAAGTTGGTCGTATAGCAGCGACATTTAATCCCACCGCCGTAAAGCACGGCGTCACGGTTCCTTGAAATCGCCCCTGCAGTCGTGCGTTTCGATCGCTTTGCCAGCATCATCGTAAACGCGAATCACGGCATCATGTGAGCGGCTGTAGAATTGGGCGTGCCCGATTGCATTCGACGAGCGCATTCGGCCCGGCATACCACAGACCGCAACGGCAGCGCATCGGAGCCTAGATCGATCCCGCGCTGCGACGCAGCGAAGCATCGAATTGCTCGGAATGGATGTCACAGCACATACCATACGTTACATTTGAGGAGAGTCTTCTCAGTTCCGGTTCATCAACTCGCTTTCCATTCTCAGGTGTTCAAAGACATAGCCTGCGAATGCTGTGAAGTTCCCCATTACAGGACTACTGCCTGGAATAGAGAATCGCGACATGATCTCGAAACAGCGCCGTTGTAGTTCCAAAAAGTCGGTTCCCTCGGGTGGTTGCTCCAGTGCGAGCTTATAGAATTCCGCCAAGTGCGGAATTGTTGCCAAGTACGCCCAGCCGCCCGCCGCATTCGTCGCGAAGCGGGACCGACCGTGCAAAGCAATTGATTTACAGCGAGGCGAGATTTCACGGCCAGCGTTTTCCCTCGCCAAGCTGCCAAAAATTCTCCAAGATCGGTGACTATGAAAACATTAATTAAAATACCAACCCCATCATTTCTGATCGCGCTGATACTTGGGCTTGTGCTACAAGCTCAGGCGGTCAGTCCGCCACCGGATGGCGGCTATCACAACCAGAACACCGCTGAGGGTCAAAATGCCCTCTTCGGTGTCACGACCGGCCACCACAATTCGGCGGTTGGTTACCTCTCGCTCTTTGCCGATACAACCGGCTTCCAAAATACGGCCAATGGTGCTGGTGCGCTCCGTAATAACACAGACGGAAATTACAACACGGCCACCGGTGCTCAAGCGCTCTTTAGCAACACCATCAGCCGGGACAACACGGCCATCGGTTATCGCGCGCTCTTTAGCAACACAATCGGACAGGGCAACACGGCCACCGGTTCTCAAGCGCTTGCTAACAACACAAGGGACGGCAACACGGCCACCGGTGAGTATGCGCTCCATTACAACACAACCGGCAGCTTCAACACGGCCATCGGAGCGTCAGCACTCGAAGTCAACACCGGCTCAGATAACGTCGCTTTAGGCTTCTTGGCCGGGTATCATCTTACGAGCGGCAGTGGCAATGTCTGTATCGGCCAGGGCGTCTTCGGAAATGCTGGCGAAAGCAACACCACTCGGATCGCAAATGTTTACGATTCGGTCGCGTTTGGCCGAGCAGTTTACGTTAACTCGGGCAACAAGATTGGCACGCTTTCCTCCTCCCGGCGATACAAGGAGGAGATCAAGCCCATGGACAAGGCCAGCGAAACGGTCTTCGCGTTGAAGCCGGTCACCTTCCGTTACAAGAAGGAAGTGGATCCCGCGCGTGCGCTCTCCTTTGGTCTGATTGCAGAGGACGTGGCCGAGGTCAGCCCCGAGTTGATCACCCGCGATGAGAAAGGCAATCCCCAAACCGTGCGCTACGAGGCGGTCAACGCCATGCTGCTCAATGAGTTTCTGAAAGAACACCGCAAAGCAGAGCAGCTAACGAAGGACTTTGAGTCCAAGTTTGCAGAGCAGCAAAAGCAAATTGAAGCGCTTACTGCAGGCTTACAAAAAGTGAGCGCACAGCTTGAACTGAACAACTCCGCCCCGCAAGCGGTGTCGAACGGTCAATAAAGCAGCCCAGCGGTAGCTTCGGTCACGGCCAAACGATCTTCGTGTGGATGGGCAGCGCGGCGAGGCGAAGGATTTTGTCGTGCGAGCGGAAGAAAGGCTCACTGCCTTTGTTAGAACTCGAATCGGCGATCGGCGATGCGGCGGTACGGCGACTTCAGGGCAGCTTGGCCAGGATTTTATCCATCTCGGAAGTGGTGAAAGCACGCATTGTCTGCGTGCGGATGTTACCCAGCATATCCGCAGTCAGCAAAACGCTGGCAGCCGTCTCATCGTCCGGGGCCTCCAAAACGCACACCTGGTCATATTGACCGAGCGTCCAATGCATCTGCTTGACGCTCACACCCTTCGACTGCACCTCTGCGGCCCAGTCGGCCAGCCGCTGGGTCGTCTGCTTGGCGGCTTGGATGCCCTTGTCTGTAAATTGCACCAAACTGACGTACGTCGCCATGATGGATCCTGCGATTAATCTCTCCAGTCGAATTGTGCCGTGACCAGCACGGGGATGCTTCGCGCGACGCGATAACTGCGTGCATCCGCGATGCATGACTGTCTCGCCTTGAGTCGGTGCTTTGTGGTGCGCTGCTCGGTAAATCTCCGCTCCTCTCGACGTCGCTCACGAATTGTGCGATCGACGAGAGCTTTGAACCTGCGTTCAATCCAATCTCGGCTGAATAACCGAATCTTCTCCGAATTCATTGTTTCTACCTCCCGTGAAGAGTTTTCCGCTCGGGCCGTGTTTGGTAATCTCGAAGCACACACACTTCGTATCACGCCTGGCATATGGATGTGCCGCCTACCAAGGCCGAAGAGGCAAAACCCGAAAAGTGATCGCTTTCCTGAGGCGGGGCTCCGGTCGGGGCGGTAATTCATTTAGACATTGCTCAACGATGATCGATGCCGCATGAATCTGGGTTCACCTTCACTGCAATGAAAGAGCATTACTTCGATGATTTGAAAGTGGGTGATCGCTTCAAGTCCGAGTCGATAAACATGACGGAGAAGCAGCTCATCGAGTTCGCCCATAAGTTTGATCCGCAAATGTTTCATCTGAGCCGCAAGAGCGCTGAGCGATCGATTTTCAAAGGCTTGATTGCGAGCGGCTGGCACACCGCCGCGATGACCATGCGGCTGTTTGTGCAAACGCTGAACTTCGCCGAGGGCGCAATTGGGCTCGGCGTGGATGAGCTGCGGTGGCCTCGTGTCGTGCGACCCGGCGACGTGCTTACGGTTGAAACGGAGATTGTTGATTTGCGGGCGTCGCGTTCCCGGCCGAACCACGGCATCATTCGCCTGCGCAACGTGACCATTAATCAACGCGGCGAGATCGTTCAGACGATGCTGGCTAGTGCGATGGTGCCACGGCGAGCGGCCAAGCAAAGAGCGAGCAAAGCGTGAAGGAATTTTGGGCTGGGCCGAATGATGCTGAATAACCTGCCGTTGGTAGAGCATGGCGCTATGATGGAAGAAGCTATGCGCGAAAGCGCCGAGAGTAGAACGGCGCAAACCATGGACGACATTCAGAAACGAGCCGACGACAAAGCCTGGGACAAAAAACAGGATCACCGGATTTCGGACGTAAATCGCAGGATTGAGAGTGGACTAGCTGGCGAAGCGCTTGCGGCGCTACACGGTTTGCACGTGACTTCAAATGATGAGCCACCCTGTGACGTCGACGACACGAGCGAGGTAGACGATCAAACCACGTTACGTGACAAAATCATTATGCGACTGATACAGATCGGGGAGATCTTCTCGCGAAATCGCGATCTGCCCGACGAGGTGAAGCAAAAGTGGACCTCCATGTTGGGGGAGTGCTACCCGAGCGAAGCGAAGAGCGTGCCTCTCCTGCGCGATCTGAAACGGGAGCTTGATACATGGGAAGAGATAGATCCACAATCCGGTCTATCTGTGATCTACAGCGCGATCAATGCGGTGGCGACGATGATCGAGATTTATCAACGAAGGTTCGATGCTCGATAATGACATCGCGTCGGAGCTTTCGCTGTTTCGATGGAGTTGAGATCATGGTGTTTAAGATTCGATCGTCAGCTTGACCGCAGTCTCAAAGTCGTCGGGCAACGACGCTTCAAAAGTCTTCCATTGGCTGGTGCGCGGATGACGAAAGCCAAGCTTCCACGCGTGCAACATTTGGCGCGAAAAATTTTTTGCAAACCGCGGGGCATAAACTTTATCGCCGAGCACGGGATGACCGAGATGATGAAGATGTACGCGAATTTGATGAGTGCGTCCGCTGTGCAACCGGCATTCGATTAAGCTCGCCGCGTCGCTCGAGCGAATGACGCGATACTCGGTTCTGGCTGTTCGTCCACGGAGCGAACTCACCTGCATTCGTTTACGATGAACGGGATGTCGTCCGATTCTTTCATCAATAACGCCGGCCGGCTTGCGCAATTTTCCGGCAACCAACGCGAGATAAATCTTTTCCACCGCGCGCGTGGCGAACTGTTCCGACAATTTCCGGTGCGCCATGTCATTCTTTGCTACCACGAGGCAGCCGCTTGTTTCCTTATCGAGACGGTGAACGATGCCGGGTCGTTCTTTTCCGCCGATCCCTGATAGCGTCGTGCAGTGACTGAGCAACGCGTTGACCAAAGTATGTTCGCGCTGACCTGCGCCGGGATGAACCGTCATGCCAGCCGGTTTGTTGATAACGATGAGATCGTCGTCTTCGAAGAGAACATCCAGCGGAATCGGCTCTGGTCGGATGTCGACCTTCTCCAGCGGCGGCTCGATGAGATCAATCTTGTCACCGACTCGGACAATTTGCCGTGGTCGACTGGCTCCTCCGTTGACCCGAACGAACCCGCTCCGAATCAACTGCTGAAGGCGCGACCTGGAATATTCCGGAAGCCGCTCCGCAAGAAACTGATCAAGGCGCAGCTTCGCGTCGTTTTCTGATACCAGAAACTCGATAAGCGCCGAATCTTTCAACCTTTTCGAACTAGATCAGAGCAAGAGCATGAGCAAGAGTAAGGATAGGAATACCTAACAAACCGAGGATGAACGAATCCCGCGCCTGAGAGTCAGATTTTAGACGAATCGTTGCCACGAAGCCTCCTTGGCACGATGTTTCTTCGCGCATGGCAGAAAACCCGCCACCACCATTTCCTTCGCCGGAAGACCTGAAGTCCAAGATCACGGAGTTCATGAAACAGAACTTCGGCGATCGGGTTTCGGTGGCGACCTTTGCCGAGCCGGAGCCAGCCACATCTGAAGAGGATGACAAACCGGAGAAGACCGACCACAAGGAATTCGAATTCAATCTCCTGCCGCGCGACATCAAAGCGCATCTGGACCGCTTCGTCATAAAACAAGATGAGGCAAAAAAGGTTCTCGCGATCGCCGTCTGCGATCACTACAACCATGCCAATTATCTCCGCGGTCTTGAGAAGGAAGATGCCAGGCGCGCCGAGGAGATTGAATACACTAAACAAAATGTAATTTTGGTGGGCCCGACCGGCGTCGGCAAAACATATTTGATCAAGCACATTGCTGATCTGATCAAAGTGCCGTTTGTGAAGGCCGACGCGACGAAGTTTAGCGAGACGGGCTACGTTGGGGGCGACGTGGAAGATTTGGTGCGTGAGCTGGTGCACAAAGCCGATGGTGATGTGAACCTGGCGCAATTCGGCATTATTTATATCGATGAGATCGACAAAATCGCTGCCGCCGGAAATTTAATTGGCCGGGATGTGAGCGGGCGCGGCGTGCAGACCACGTTACTGAAGCTGATGGAGGAAACGGAAGTGCCCGTTCGCAGCATGAACGATCTCCAGGCGCAGTTGCAGGCCGCATTCGAATTTCAGCGGCGTGGCAAGGCAAAACGCGAAACGATCAACACTCGGCACATTCTCTTTGTGGTGAGCGGCGCGTTTGAGAAGTTGAAGGAACAGGTGGCGCGCCGTGTCCGGCATGGTCAGATCGGATTCAGCGCGCAACCAATTCAAGTGATGGACAACGAATTGTTCCAACACGTGACGACGCACGATTTCATCGAGTACGGATTCGAGCCGGAATTCATCGGCCGGTTGCCGGTGCGAGTGGTTTGTGAAGATCTCGACGCCGATGATCTTTTCGACATCATGAAATATTCCGAGGGCAGTTTGCTCCGGCAATACGAGCGCGCCTTTCGCGCTTATGGCATCGAGATCAGTTTCGAAGACGAGGCGTTGCGTCTGCTTGCCGAGGCTGCCGCAAAGGAGAAAACCGGCGCCCGTGGATTACTGACAGTGTTCGAGAAATTATTTCGCGATTACAAATATTACCTGGCGGGATCGGGCCTTACCCAGTTGCGTGTCACCGCGGCGCTCGTGCGCGAACCGCAACGCGTGCTTGATCGGTTAAGAGTCGAGGGACACAAGCTGGAGGCGCAGATGCTCGAAACCGGCGCGCGTCAGTTTGCTGAAAAATTTAACGGTGAACACGGAGTGGAAATCGTTTTCGATGAAACCGCAGTTCGGCGTCTGGTCGGGCGCGCACAAGCTGAGCGGATGAACATGAGCGATTTGTGTGCTCATCTGTTTAAGGATTACCAGTTTGGGTTGAACTTGATTAAAAAGAACACCGGCCGAACCAAGTTTGTTCTTAACGCCGAGGCAATCGACGCTCCAGACAAGTTCCTGAGCGAACTTGTGGTGCAATCGTACTACCCTGCTGCAGTCGCGCAAAAAGCTTGATTGTTGATGAAGCGATTGTTGATCACAACGCTCATAATTGCAGTTGCCATTGCTTTCGCAGTAGGGGCACTGCATGCCAGCAAGGCGATAGCAGGTATTGAGGCTATCGCTGCACAGCTTGTCTCCGACGATGTCGGCGCGACAAAGATCGTCAGCGAAAAATGGCAATACGTTTTTGTCTTATTGGTAGCTCTTGCTGTCGCGTGGCTCAGCCTGAGCATCCTTCCGCGATGGCGTAGCCGCCTGCTGGTTGGTTTGCTTTTAGTGGAGCTATTTGGCCTTTCATGGGTCTGCTCGCTTTATCGAATATTCTTTCAGCCGATTCCCGCCGTTCTTGCGCTGGTATTCGCATTCGCTGTCGCGGAAGGCTGGTCGGCTTTCTTGCGGAGGGACCGCTCATATCTCGTGCGTACATTCTTTACCGACCGCGTCTCGAAAAAGGAATTTCGCCGTCTTAGCGACGATACAGCTCTGTTCGATGCTGAGCCAAGAGCATATGAAGTGAGCGTGGTGGTGTGCAATATCGGTAACAAACTTGAATTCGCGAAAGATTCGGAGCCGGCGGCCTTCGCCGAAGCTACAGCGAAATTCATTCGCGAGACCGCTGAACACCTTATCAATGAAGGCGCTTACCTGCATGCCGCTGACGGAGAGGGAGTGGTCGCCTTTTTCGGGTTTCCAGTTCCGAATGGTGAGCACGCCCAGAAAGCGGTTCGCGTTGTCCTGGACATGATCAAAAATTTCCGGGAGCGCCGGCAAGACAACGCAGACAATGTTGGCAAGTGGGATATGCGCGCCGGAGTTAGCTCCGGGACGATAATTGCCGGTGCGCTAAAAGACAGCCAACGCCCTCTGCTTCTGGCGGGCGGCGAACCGATTGACCTTGCCCGCAGATTTTGCGCGCTGAATAATTTCTACGGATCAAACGCCCTGATCGACACGCCCGTCTTCGATCGCGTGAGTGACACAGTTGTCGCGCGACCGATTGATTTTGTGAGCGGGCTGAATTCGCACGATCGGCTTGAAATCTATG
>WNGE01005403.1_pt1 | contig 14443 bp, 14 predicted proteins | sample 5400651 | NCBI WGS metagenome assembly WNGE01 (sample SAMN13153370, study PRJNA577476) | soil metagenome | isolation source: 60 cm soil or saprolite under grassland replicate 2 | place: USA:California | collected 2016-06-15 | reverse complement strand
GTTAAATGCGGCCACGAAATTCTAAGCGATGTTGCCTTGTGAGACGAGACAGGCTCATAATTGCCGCGCTGACGCGGCGTCAACGCTGACGTTGGATATCTTCTTCATCCCGTGAATGACTACCTAAAAATTATCTTTCCAGCCAGCGTAGCGTTGATCGGAACGCTAATCACTGTCTTCATAGGTTACCGCCAGTGGAAACGTCAGCAGAACAATGCCCGCTATGCAAGTTTCATAGTAGATAAACAGGTGGCGTACAAAGGCTTGTGGGAGAAGCTTGAAGAGGTCCATGTAAAACTTAGGACTGAGAGGTTAAGTGTCGCAGATTTTAACAACCTAATGCTCGGAGTAAACCGTTACATTCTAAGAAACGCCTTATACCTAGAAGAGCAAGATAAAGTTTTGTCGAACCACTATCTTGAAACTGTTCGCAGATTGAAAGAATTAGTAGTCAGTTCGCGAAATGAACGCGCCGAGAAGGAGCTCAGTATTACAAGGGAAATACCGGAAGAAGTTATCAACGCCACAAGAGAACTACGCAGTGTTGTGGATGAAGTCGATCTAACTCGCAAATCAATCATAGACCGGTTTCGGAAAATTATTGGTGGCAAATTGATTAATGAATAGTTGAGTCGGCACTTCTCCATAATCCAGCAACACACTTTTCAGACACTATCCGACAGCCTCTTCTGTTGACTTCCATTTCAGATTGGAATAGAAGCAAGGCGCCAAACGCCGGGACTTGAGAATGAACTATCATCGTCGATTTCCTCTTGGGCTACTCGTTCAGACTCGCCCTGACATTCAACCTACATGTCTCTGACGTTGGGGAAAGGGCACGCCACGCGTGTTAGCTTAGAGGAGCTAAGGAAAAACGAAAACTCCTTAAGACGCTGAACGCTGGATGTATAACTCAACAATCAAACTCTTCGCGCTGTCTCTCTTTGCACTACTTAGCAGCAGTGCGTATATCGGGGTTGATCGATCGCCGAAAGCCCAAAGTACCTTTGCGCTTGCCTCAGAAAGGATTGTCACCCCTAAATCGCATCGCTTTAAGATCCGCACGATAACCGCCGGCATCAATCTCAAGAGCACAACCGATCTTGTGACCGTCGAATCGGCGATAACCTTTTTGCAGCGAGCTAAAAAGAAATTCGAGAACGAAGGATACGAGATTCAAACTCTGCGCATCGCTACCCAGCCTTTCCCCGAATACCTCAACGGCAAGACCCGCCGCGAAGCTTTAGCGGACCTAAAGAAGATTGACGAAGTGGTTACTGCTGGAAGGGTGCTATTCAGTATTGGACCCGTGATCACTGATGATCGCCACGATCCGGAATTCGCCTCGTGGGCCACTCAACTTGTCAAAGAAACCAGAAACATCAATTTCAGCGTTACTGTGGCGTCACCTGGGCGAGGTGTTCACAGTCAAACCGCGCTCACCGCTGCTGAAGCAATCGTTGCCATTGCCGGCACATCTCCCGGCGGCGAAGGTAATTTTCGTTTCACTGCGGCTGCAAATTGTCTCGCCGGTACGCCATTCTTTCCGGTTGCTTATCATCAGGGCCCGGACGCATTCAGCATCGGCCTTGAATCCCCCGGCCTGCTGCAGGAAGCATTTGAACAATCCAGAGACATCCAGGAGGCAAAGGCGAAGCTCAAGGCGCTCCTGGAGTCTGAGCTTGGCCCAGTCGAAAAGTTGGCGGTAGGAGTTGCTCACGACGAACATCGTCAGTACCTGGGAATTGATGTCTCACCAGCTCCATCAAAGGAAGCGAGCATCGGCGCGGCTATCGAGGCTCTGACGCGAGTGCCGTTCGGGAGTGCCTCAACCTTGGCTGCGTGCGCTGCGATTACCGATGTGCTGCACAGCCTCAGCATCAAAACTTGCGGCTACTCTGGACTGATGCTGCCCGTGCTTGAGGACCCGATCCTGGCTCGACGCGCCGCCGAAGGGCGATACAGTGTTCGTGAACTGCTACTCTATTCCAGCGTCTGCGGCACTGGCCTTGACGTTGTCCCGCTGGCTGGTGATACGCGGGCTAATGAACTCGCGGCCTTGATTCGGGATGTAGCGGCGCTCTCGACCAAACTTCACAAGCCTCTTTCCGCTCGTCTTTTTCCCGTCCCTGGAAAGAAAGCCGGCGAGCGGGCCGAATTCAATAATCCTTTTCTCACCAGCTCGGTCGTCATGAAGCTGGATTGAGTCCCGCGAGAGTCCGAGCGCGCGAAGCGGATTGATGAGCACAACCAGTCGGAGTCGGATGTAATCCGAATTGCTAAGGTACGTAAGGCCTGAGCTCTGTTTTCCTTAGGCCGCGCTCGGTGGTTTTGAAATTCGGGACAGGTGAGGCTAGACTCTCCCGTCGAAGCCTCATGGAATCCGAACGCCAGACGCGCAAGAAAAGGATCGATCCCCAGCTTGAAAGCCTCGGCTGGAGAGTTGTCCCCTTCAACGAGCAGCGCTCGCTGGAGGACCTCAGCACTTGCGCGATCGAGGAGTTCCCAACCGAGAATGGGCCCGCTGATTATGCCCTTTGCCTCGACGGTCGAATCATTGGAGTTGTAGAAGCAAAGAAACTCACACTTGGCCCACAGAATGTCTTGACTCAGGCCCAGCGGTACTCGCGCGGACTCACCAGCAGTCTATTGAACTACGACGGCCATCGCGCGCCTTTTCTCTATTCGACAAACGGCGAAGTGGTCTGGTTTCACGACGTTCGTCACAAGCTCAGTCGGTCACGGAAGGTTACTCAGTTTCACACTCCCGCTGCTCTGCGTGAATTGTTGGAGCAGGACCTCGACACCGTAACCAACTGGCTGGAGACTCATGCGAACGATCATTCCTGGCTCAGGCCGTATCAGGTCGAAGCTAATGACGCCATTGAAAAAGCGGTAGCAGATCGAAAGCGGTTAATGCTGGTCGCCATGGCTACCGGCACGGGCAAAACGTTCACCCTCGTAAACCAAGTCTATCGCCTGATGAAATCGGGCGTTGGTCGACGAATTCTCTTCCTGGTAGATCGGCGAGCACTCGCCGCCCAAGCAGTTCGCGCGTTCGCCTCATTTGAGCCCGAGCCCGGACTGAAGTTCGACAAAATTTACGAAGTCTATAGTCAACGCTTCCAGCGGGAGGATTTCGACGAAGCCGAGAAGTTTGATCCGAAGGCACTGCCACAATCTTATCTCGTCGATCCCAAGCAGGGAGATGCCTTCGTCTACGTTAGTACAATCCAACGGATGACGATCAACCTATTCGGACGCGATGCGGTCTTCAACATCGGTGACGAACCCATAGATGAAGATGCCGAGAAGCTCGACATTCCGATTCATGCTTTTGATGTAATCATCGCGGATGAATGCCACCGCGGTTACTCCACCGGAGAGCTTTCAGTCTGGCGCAAAACGCTCGATCACTTCGACGCCATCAAGATCGGGCTGACCGCCACCCCTGCTGCGCACACTAAGGCTTATTTCAAAGATGTCGTTTACCGCTACGAGTATGAGCGAGCGGTGCGGGAAGGCTTTCTCGTTGATTACGACGTCGTGACAATCAAGTCCGACGTGAGGATGAAAGGCGTCTTTCTCACCGAAGGCGAACAAATCGGCGTAATCGATCCGACCAGCGGAGCGGAACAACTGGACCAAGTCGAAGACGAACGGCAATTCGACACTGGAGAGATCGAGCAAAAGGTGACGGCTCCCGAGTCAAACAAAAAGATTCTGGAAGAGCTCAAGGGCTACGCCCTTGAGCATCAGGAGCGCTACGGCCGATTCCCCAAGACTCTTATCTTCGCCGTAAACGATCTTCCGCACACGTCTCACGCGGACAACCTCGTTGATATTGCGCGCGATGTTTTCGGCCAGGGAGATTCGTTCGTCCAGAAGATCACGGGCCGGGTTGATCGTCCGCTGCAAAGAATCCGCGAGTTTCGGAATCGCCCAGAGCCGCACGTTGTAGTCTCCGTTGACATGCTGACAACAGGCGTCGACATCCCCGACCTTGAATACATCGTCTTCCTTCGTCCCGTTAAGTCGCGCATTCTTTTTGAGCAGATGCTTGGTCGCGGCACTCGCAAAGGCGAGAAGTTTCAAGACAAGTCACACTTCACCGTCTTTGACTGCTTCGACGGCACCTTGTTGGAATATTTCCGGAGTGCCACGGCGATCACAGCTGAACCTCCCGAAAAAGAACTGAGAACGATTAAGCAAATCATTGATGGCATTTGGGAAAATCGAGATCGGGATTACAACACGCGCTGCCTGGTTCGGCGGCTACAACGAATCGATAAACAGATGTCCAGCGAAGCACGCGAGCTCTTCGCCGCATACATTCCTAATGGCGACATGGCGAGCTTCGCAGCCGGGTTGGCAACCACTCTGAGAAAAGACTTCACCGGCCCAATGAGTCTGTTGCGCAAGCCTGACTTCCAGGACTTGCTGGTCAACTATCCCCGCGCGCCACGAACATTCATTATTGGCTACGAAGTTCAGGATGAAGTCAGTTCAGCATGGCTGGTGCGGGGCCTGGACGGTAAGGAATACAAACCAGAAGATTACCTCGCCGCGTTTGCGCGCTTCGTGAAGGAGAATCCCGCTCACGTTGAAGCAATCGAGATTCTGCTAGATCGTCCGCGAGGCTGGGGAACTGAAGCACTTGGTGAACTGCGAAAAAAGTTGAGCGCAACTAATGAGCGGTTCACGGTTGATAATTTGCAGAAAGCGCACAAGGTTCGCTACGACAAGGCGCTCGTCGACATCATTTCCATGGTCAAGCATGCGGCGCGCGACCAGGAACCGCTTTTCACGGCTTCGGAGCGAGTGCATCGCGCCTTTGAAGCAGTAACTGCCGGCAAGCAATTCTCCGACGAACAACAGAAATGGCTTGATCGCATCCGCGATCACTTAGTGGAGAATCTTTCAATCGATCGCGATGACTTTGAGAACGTCCCGGTATTCACCCGCTTCGGCGGTTGGGGCCGAGCAAATAAAACTTTCAACAACCAACTCGACAACATTCTTAGCGACCTTAATGAGGCAATTGCAGCATGAGTTCTGGGTTAGTGTGGAGAAAGAAATGTCAAACGGAGAAAACTCTACGGACTGGGCGGCGCACCTTGTCGATTTGATCATTAATCAGGACCAAGTAGCTCAGGGGTGGGTTAAGTTCCTAATAAGCATTGAGGCGGCGCTTGCTGTTGGTCTCGGTTTCGTTCTAAAGATCGGAGCCGAGAAGCCTGGCTTATTGGAACAACGGTTTGCGCCTTGGGCCATGAGTTTGATTCCTTTTTTCGGTGTTGTTGCAGCGATTGTTCTGTGCATGATCATTGTGCGAGAACGAAAATGCCAAGCCGCTTACGTCCAGAAATTCAGACAACTCCAAGGCATAGAAACGCCCGGGAAACTTGGCGAGTTATTTCCCACGAATCAGGATATCAATGCTCAAGGGCTTGGATTTATTTCTTCGAGAATCATGGCGTTTACAACATTAATCGCACTTGGTTGGGTCATTGCCTTTATCGCGCTTGTCCGCGGGTAATAACTATGAGTGACATCGTTCAAAAACTCTGGGGCTTCTGCCACACACTTCGGCACGACGGCATCGACTACGGCGACTACATCGAGCAGATTACTTATCTTCTGTTTCTCAAGATGGCCGATGAGCGTGGGATTGAGCTGCCGAAGAAGTGTGACTGGCCAACGCTCTACAAGCAGACCGGAACCGATCTGACTGATCACTACGTCGATGTTCTGCGCATTTTGGGTAAACAACCAGGCTTGCTCGGCGACATCTTTGCGGGGGCACAATCGCGCTTCAACAATCCTGTAAATCTTAAAAGGATGCTCACGCTCATCAATGAGACCCAGTGGACAGATCTTGATGTTGATGTGAAGGCGGAAGCCTTTGAAGGATTGCTTGAGAAGGCCGCAAGTGAAGGCAAGAAGGGTGCCGGCCAATACTTCACCCCGCGCGTCCTGATTAAGTCAATCGTCCGCTGCATGAAGCCAGACCCGCGTGTGCACAAGGAATTTACAATCGGTGATCCAGCTTGCGGCACGGGCGGCTTTCTTGTTGCCGCATATGAATGGCTGATCCAACAGACTAAGGGCGCGCTGGAGCGCGATGTTGCGAAACGAGTGAAGCGAGCAACTTATTACGGGCAGGATCTGGTTGAGCGACCGCGCCGCCTGGCTTCGATGAATCTCTATCTTCACGGGCTGGAACCGGAAATCGCTTTAGGCGACGCAATCTACCAGGTGCCAAGTAGCCGCCGCTTTGATGTAGTCCTAACGAATCCGCCATTCGGCACCAGAGGAGCAAATCAGGCTCCTGATCGCGAAGACTTCACAATTGAGACATCGAACAAACAATTGAACTTCCTGCAGCATATCCTGACGATTCTGAAACCTGGCGGTCGAGCGGCAGTTGTGCTTCCCGATAACTGTTTGTTCGAGAGCAAAGCGGGCGAGGTGTTCGAGATACTAATGCAAGATTGCAACGTGCACACGGTGTTGCGTCTGCCGCGCGGGACATTCACGCCGTACAGTCAGGGCGTCAAGGCGAACGTTATCTTCTTTCAGAAGGGCTCTCCGACCGAGCACGCCTGGATTTTCGACGCGCGCTCGAACGTGCCCGGCATCACGAAGAAAGACCGCCCGCTCACACCCGTGCACTTCGCCGAGTTTGAAAAGTCTTACGGCGATGATCCAAACGGCAAGAGTAAGCGAAAGGACTTGGGCGAGGTAGGTCGGTTCCGCAAATTTTCCGTCAGCGAGATCGAGAAGCGTGATTACAAACTCGACATAACGTGGCTCAGGGATGAATCGCTCGAAGACAGTGATGATCTGCCAGAACCCCAAGACTTGGCAGCCGAGGCGATCACGGAGCTTGAAGCGGTTGTGGATGATTTGAGAGAGATTGTGAGTTTGATTGAAAAAGAGGAAGCGGTCGCAGCATGACTGAATTACCAGAAGGATGGACAGTAGTGTCCCTCAAAGACATTGCGAAAGTTGAATGGGGAAATACAAACATCACAAAGAAATCGTATACGGACGACGGTTATCCAGCCTTTAGCGCTTCGGGCTCTGATGGCTTCTTGAATGATTACGAGTGGGAGGGCGCCGCGGTAATTCTGTCCGCAATTGGAGCGCGTTGCGGCAAGTGCTTCTTAGCTGAAGGAAAATGGACTGCTATAAAGAATACAATCGTCATCCAGGACAAAACCCAACTCATTGACCACAGACTTTTGTATTACTACCTGAATGACGATTCTAAGTGGTCAATCTCTGGTTCGGGACAACCGTTCATCACAATGGGGACTGCCCATGAAGTTTCTTATCCATTTCCGCCACGCAATGAACAACGCCGCATCGCGGCGAAGTTAGAAACGCTCCTAGGTCGCGTGGACGCGGCACAAACGCGACTCGCGATCGTCCCGCGCATCCTCAAACGATTCCGACAATCCGTTCTGGCGTCGGCATGTTCCGGCCAGCTCACGGCTGATTGGCGTGAAGGCAATCCAAAGACAAAAGCCGTTTCGTTCTCGTTTGAATCAAATGATCTAACCAACAACAGGGAATTGCCGAGCAATTGGGCGGTTGTTCGTGCCGGTGACATTATTAGTGATCTGAAATATGGCACGTCGCAAAAGTGCGGCTATGAAAAGCGGGGCGTTCCTGTGCTGAGGATTCCCAATATCGGTGACGGAGTCATCGACACAACTGATCTCAAGTATGGGAATTTGCCGCCACGTGAGGTCGATCAACTCAAACTATCAGCGGGCGACATCTTGTTGATTAGATCCAACGGAAGCGTTTCACTGGTTGGCAAATCGGCTCTTGTTAGCAAGAGGGAAAGCGGTTTTGCCTACGCCGGCTATCTCATTCGATTAAGAGCAAACCGCTCTTATGTTGTACCAGAGTTCCTAAACCTTGCCCTATCGTCTCATGATGTTCGTTTGCAAATTGAAGTTCCAGCTCGTTCAACGAGCGGAGTCAATAACATTAACAGCGACGAAGTAAGAGCACTGGAGATCGGTGTGCCGCCAATCGCGGAACAACAAGAGATCGTCCGTCGCGTCGAGGTACTCTTCAAAACCGCCGACGCGCTCGAAGCGCGTTACCGCAATGCGAAAGCACACGTTGACAAGCTCACGCAATCCATCCTCGCCAAAGCCTTCCGCGGCGAACTCGTTCCCCAAGATCCCAACGACGAACCCGCATCCGTGTTGCTGGATAGAATTCAGACAGCCCGAGCAGGTCGGGCTCGAAAGAATCGTCAAAGAAGGGAAACTTGAACTATGGCCTTGCCCGTAGAGATTCAAGTCTCGATCATTGGCGCAGTCTTTGCCGTCGCCGGTTACATGGTCAAATCGTGGATCGAGTGGTGGCGGCACAAGCGAAAAGAACGGGCCCAGACGATAGCCGAGTTACAGCGTCTACAGTCGCTTCTAAATGGAGCTTGGACTGTCTACTCTGTCCAGCAAGACAAGGTAAAGTATTTGATTCAACTTTTAGAGAAGAACCATCCGAGGGAATCCGGGGCGGGGGTTGGCTATGAGGACAAGATGGCGCGTTGCCATGCAGCCTTTGACGATGAGGAGAAGAAGACACATGGCGTTATCCGGGCCTACACTGAGCACTCGCTGCGTTCTGTGAACCTGGAGTTGAGCGAATGGCTGCGGTCGGATGTTCTTTTCAAGACGGGCGTTGTCGCGAGTCGGCGCCAAGAGCAACTCGCGGAGAATCTGTTCGCCTTAGAGATGCATCTTTGCTCTGGCACGCCAAGTTTGAATCTTGGATTCCAGATCAGCCTCATCATGCGCTAGTTTACATGGCCGACGAAGAGCATCATGGCTTGGGATTTCCAAAAGATCGCGTAAACGAAAAGGATGGGATGTGGGTCGACAGCGTAGATAAGGACGTGGCCGCGGTGCTTGAAGAACTGCGAGGCAAGTGGAAATGGTTCCGTCTGCTTGGAGAGAAGTGGACTGAGTGGAAACGTTATTTGCGTTCACGGGCCAGACCGAAGGCCGAAACGCAAAAGCCAACGCGCATGTGAGCTAACGCAATACATCCTCGCCAAAGCTTTCCGCGGCGAACTCGTCGCCCAAGATCCCAACGACGAACCTGCATCACTTTTGGTGGAACACCTACGGAAAAGGAAGAACGAAACCAGCGATAAGAAAGTGAGGCGTCGTAAATGAAACCTCCCAAAGACAAAGAAAATCAGATCGAAGACTTAACCAGCGAAGTAATTCAATGTCTATCTAAGGAAATAGAAACGACCACCAATAATGCAACAGTCTTTAGATCAAGAATATCCTTCGCCGTTTTCTTCGGACCGTTCATAATCCTCGGCTCTTTTGTTGTTGCAGCAAAAGGGCTGCCGATCGTGCTTAACCGAGACAAGTGGGATCGCCTTTCTTATTATTTGTGCTTGCTTCTTAGGGTTGGCGTATCTAGCGGGAAGAATTGAACAAGATGCTTGGAACCAGTGTAACCGATGGCGAGAGCTCATTGCTGAGTTGCACGACCATCCGGCGTCACAAATTCGGGCGCGAACGCTTTGGAAACAGAATAAGCTGCAAGCTACCTATCTAGGCGCATATGCACTGTTGTTAATCGCGTTTCTCGGCGCTCTCTTTATCACATCGAGGGTGAGTGTAGTCGCTTCGACCAATAACGCGGCCGATCGCGATCCTACTTCAACGAAGGCAAGCTCGCCCTCTCCGCAGCAGAACCGATAGCATTGCTCAGTTCGCTCCTTTTAACTGAGCAATGAGTCGATCACCAATTAGGAGCTTACAAATGAGTCTCTCGGTCGCAAAGAACTCAATGCATCGGGCTATCGAAGACCTGTTCTATCGCCCGCTCAATAACAAGGAAAAGGACCGAATCTGGAGGTACTTTAGGTCGCGTTGTGCCTACTGTAATAAACGCATAGACCGATCACTCCGCCACGGCCACATGGACCATTTGGATTGCAGCGCTAATTGCGGTGGAAACTACATTCGCAATCGTGTACTGGCTTGTAAGGAATGCAACGGCAACGAAAAACGCGAAGTGAACTGGCAAAACTTTCTGAATTCAAAGTGCAGCGACAAAGAGACGTTCCGAAAACGCAGGGCAAAAATTCTTACTTGGCAAAGACACTTTACGAGATTATCGCCTATCATCCTTAGTCCAGAAGCGGAAAAGGCAAAGCTAACATTAGATATCGCTATAAAGAACTTCGAAAGAAAGTTTGTGCAATTTCGATCGCTCATTCGTAGCTCTTGCATCCGATGCCTCTGATCAATTACAACGCAAGCAATTTTCCACCAGCCTATCATCCGCGAGGAGCAAGTTGAAAACCTCGCGGGTCTGCACAGTGTACCCCCTACCTTGCACGTTGCTCTGTTAGCTTACTTCGATGAGGGAATTCTCGAATGTGCCATCGACGATCCTGAAGACACTAGAAAGTCAAAGAAAGAAAAGGTTGATATCCCACTTACGAAGGAGAAGTTGATTCAAGGTTATTACCGTCCGTTTCGCGAATGGCTGGACTAAGCACCCGATATCCGCCTTGAGGAAATAGGTGACCGCCGTTACAGAATTGGACATATGCCCGAAGTGGATGTTTCCGTCGGAGTTGCCGACGACTTGCTCGCGCCCGATCATATCGAAACCGAAGTGAGGCCTCGCGAGCGTTCAACCACTGAAACTCAATACGAGGGGCCTGATGGGTTATTGGTTCGTGTTGGCCCGTTGTGGTCAGAGCCGAATATGAGACAACAGCCGCAGGAGCGTCACTAGAACTCGCGCAGCGAAAACTTAAGAGATCTCACTTCGTACCTCGTGCAGACGCTTTAGAAACCAGTTTGTAAGGGAAAACAGTTCAATAGTCGCATCCATTACAGCTAGATTTTTTCGCCAAAAGCGAGGCGGTACTTGACGGTCTCGTGCGCGAGTAAATTCGACTAGTACATCAATTAATTCACGATCTTGGAAACTGAGTCTGTTTTCTTTTTTTCTTCCATGTTCAGAAAAGATTGTTAGCTCCGCTTCATGCAGCGTGGATTCGGGCAAATCGAGATGCAGAGATTTCCGAAAAGGAAACAGGTTGTGGAATGCGCTATTTCTCGCGTCGGCAATCGTTGCCCCATAGTTCTTCAAAGAAGGCTTATTACGTGATCGGCTCCAAGGCAAAGCCTTGAACGCCTCAGACAGCGCAACGTGCTCCGCTATAGTTGCCCATAGGACAATGGGTTTCAAATCACAAATCGAGACAATCAGACTAAGATATGTCGTTGCATCGCTAGCAAAGTTGTAGGCGATCCTAAGGATTTCATTGATGCCGGCACTTGAGTCTTCACTTGAGCTCGCTTCCAATGCGACCGCATATTGGTTTCTCTGTTCTTTGAGCACTTCGAGAATTGAGTCTGTCATGCCCGTTCGGACTTCACTTCCGACTGAAGGCAATAAAAGCGAAGCTACCGCCCGATCCTGTAATTGATCGAGCGCAATTCCTAAAGCCTCAATGAGACCGGAGGGGAGTTCACTGTCTTTAGACTGGTAGTGAGTAATAATCGCCTCCGCGAGAGGCTCCTCGTCGTGCGTTTCTCGTACAGTAATTTCCTTGCCCATGATCTTAACTGGATCAGTTGCACGGGGATCCCAATGAACGGCATTAAATTCAGCATGGCTAATTGTTTCAGTCAACACTGTGGAGTCTTCGATCTCTCCGATGAGAATAAACAGTATCTGACCCAAATCAATCAACTCATCGAGGACTGCGTCTTCTAAGGAAAATATGAGGGGCTTAGGGGCCCTCGGCCCGAGATGCTTGAAATCAAGATTGAATCTTTGTTCCCGCGCAATCGCGGGTCGCGCATGTACCGACCTATTTCCGTCTCCTATTAGAACTAGACACTTGCCGGACTTATTGGTACTCACACTTCGATAGACAAACGAGTCGTTGATCAGGACGTAATCTCCCGCCGCTATTTGGGCATCCGCCAGCCAATCCGCAAAAATCTGTTGATTCATAAGGCGAGTTACGCCGGACTCGATGGTTTCAATGATATCTTGGATAGACATTGAATCAGACTTAGTCGAAGCTGTTGGGAATTTCTAAGGTTCTGTCATTAGTAGTCAAAAACTCCTCCCAAGTAGATTTGGGAAAACCAATTATCAATGGTGTCGCGTATATTTCCTTTTTCTGCTCTTCGACGCTCTTCACCGTACATAACCCTGCGAAAACCCGGTGTCCCGCGGATGGCATGAACTCTCCCCAAGCAGTTGTAGTAGTGATCCACCTTGGATCGATGGCAAGAATTATCCTCCACTCTCCAAGCTTCTTGTAAATATGAGGATCGCGACTAATGTCGCCGGTGAGACGATGGACCTGATCCATACCCGTGCACGGCATATTTTTTGTTCGAAAGCGGGTATTAAAGCTGAAGGTGATTCCAGCCATTCGCTCATCCGCGCCATTGACAGAAGATGGAAGTTCAATGGCGGTTAGCGTTATTTCATTTAGCAAGCGAGAAAACTCAAGCATCACGCGATTCAGTTCCCAACCCAATGAATGGAGGGTTTGTTCCTCAGTTAGTCGCAGATTAATTATTCGATTGTTCATCGCCGCCAGGATCGACAGTCGCGGGACGTTTAAGTAGCTGAATTGGGAGACATTGACCCTCCACGGTTCTAGCCGGCTCAATTCCGTCTTTACCCATTCTTCATGCTTCTTTTTTATTTCTCGCAATGCTGCGGCTGTATATCTCTCGGGGTGATCGTCTACTTGTTTATGATGCGGTTGGCACAACGGGATAAGGTTGTCGTAATCATCCAGCTGCTGGGCGGTTAGTCCCGCTTCCCCGCGCGGGCCAGCGAGCTTGCGCGCTCGTATATGACAGAGTTCACCAACAAGAGAGACATCCACACCCGGCTTCGCCTCCCGCAGCAAGACGTCTCTGCATATCGCACACCTTAGAGCGGCTAGTCCCCATACTCTCGCTCTTGTCTTGTCTGTTAAAGCCATGACTTACAGAGATCGACAGTAATCACGAATCCTCTTGGCCATTATCTTCTTGCGCTCTTCAAGAAACTCGTCGTAATGCTCCAGCTCGCGCGCCTCCATTCCCTCCGCGAAGGGAAAGCGTTCTCATTGCCATTCACCTATCAGTCCTAGCCCCGAAAGATGTGTTCGGCGTGATAGGTCAGGCTATTGACTGACGGGATCGCCAAAGGGTTCTCTGGCAAGACCAGTTTCTCGCCACGCAGTTTGTAATACTCGCGACCGTTTTCAAATTCTGCTTTGATTCTGTCACTAACAATGACCTTTTTGTCTTTTGGATCGACTGTCAGGTAACCCAGGTCAAAGAGGGTGTGCAGATCGCTTCTTAACAGCAAACCGTTTGAGAGTGCATGTTCGCCGCCCGCGGCGAAAGGACGAATGTGAGCAGCTTCAAGAACAGGCAACGTTCTTTCACACGTCATAGCGCAGCGGTAACGATAGGCATCAGTGACCAATAATCTAAATGAGCCCTGACCGAGGCGGGGCGTAACTATTGTCGGCGGGCCGTATCTCTGCTGAGCCGCGATCGTTGCCGGACCGAGGTTCTTAACTTTGGCGCGATCTAATCGTTCTCGTACCTGTTGCCAGAGACTCAAGCCCGTGCCACTGTCCATTTCGTAACCTTTGCCCATCTGGATTCCTTGCTTGAAATCTTCGGGAATCGGTATCCAATCACTTTCTTCGAAAAAGAAAGGTTCTTCGAGAAGGATGCATCCGATCTGTGGATCTTCCGTTGGCCCAATCGAGTGTTTCCTATATTTTCCGATCCTGAGACGGACCTCATCGAGCGATCTGGCGCCATTACCTTCGCCGAAAGCTTCCCACGCAAGGCTGACAGGAAGTTGAAGAAACTTCGTAAAGAATCCGCCGCCAACTATGAAGTTTCGCGGCGCATGCAACTTGAACAAGAATGGTTCACCCCACTGCAAGGCCTTGAAGGTTGCCGTCGAAGATGGTCGCCAGAAATTAACCTCCTCCACTACTGGTTTGGACGCGTGGAGCTTGAACCAATCGTAGTCAGTTATGCCGACGTAAAGCCTCACGACATGTCCTTATCCATCCTTGCAAAGACAAGAGCGGGCACAGAATAGCTGTGTATGCCAGAAATGTGCAACGGTGAATTGGTGAAGCGCGGAAAGAAGATCTCGCCCCCCTTCAGGGTGCAACGGACTAGATTGGAATTTGTTGAGCCAGGGACGGTGTGATTTCGCTCCCGGCGATGCGGCTTCGGCCGCAGCACATGTGAGTAGGGGGCAAAGGGGAAAGGGGGAAGTGCAGAAGGCAGTAGGCAGTAGGCAGTAGGCAGAAAGTAGCTAGTTCATTACTTTCTGGGCACCCTCACTGACCGCGCCACCGCAGCCGGGCTGCCCGGCTCGGGACCCC
>WNGE01014584.1_pt1 | contig 14444 bp, 8 predicted proteins | sample 5400651 | NCBI WGS metagenome assembly WNGE01 (sample SAMN13153370, study PRJNA577476) | soil metagenome | isolation source: 60 cm soil or saprolite under grassland replicate 2 | place: USA:California | collected 2016-06-15 | reverse complement strand
GACGGTCGCCCCGCGCTGCTGGTGGCCGAGCACGTCCGCAAGGTCTACCGCACCGGGGAGATCGAGGTGGCCGCCCTGGTCGACCTCGACCTCACGGTGCAGCAGGGCGAGATGGTGGCGGTGATGGGCCCGTCCGGGTCGGGGAAGACGACCTTGCTCAACTGCCTGTCCGGCCTGGACGACATCGACGCCGGCCGGGTCCTCCTGGCCGGGCAGGACCTGTTCGCGATGTCCGACGCCGACCGCACGACCCACCGGGCGACCTCGATGGGGTTCGTCTTCCAGGCGTTCAACCTGATCCCGGTGTTCACCGCGGCCGAGAACGTCGAGCTGCCCCTGCTGCTCGGCGGCGTGGGAGCCAAGGAGGCGCGCCGGCGCGCGGTGGAGATGCTGGAGCGGGTCGGCCTCCGCGACCGCACCGGGCACCGCCCGAACGAGCTGTCCGGCGGCGAGCAGCAGCGGGTCACGGTCGCCAGGGCGCTCGCGTCCCGGCCCGCGATCGTGTGGGCCGACGAGCCGACCGGCAACCTCGACACGCAGATGGCCTCCCAGGTGGTCGACCTGCTCCACGAGCTGAACGAGGTCGACGGACAGACGATCGTGCTCGTCACCCACGACGCGACGATCGGCCGGTCGGCCAGCCGGCTGATCCGCATGCGGGATGGCCGCCTGGTCGACGACGAGCAGCTCCCGCCGACCGAGGAGCCGTGGGCGGGCGGCCGCGACGCCACGATGCAGGTGGAGGGCTGAGCGTTGTACCCGAACCTCACGCTTCCCCTCGTGGCCCTGCTCGGGGCGGCGCTGGCCGTCGCGGCGTTCATCGCGGTGCGCCGGCCGTTCCTGCGCAAGCTCGCGCTGCGGCAGGTCGCCCGGCGCCGCGGCGAGGCGGCCCTGGTGATCATGGGGTCGGTGCTCGGCACCGCGATCATCATCGGCAGCCTCATCGTCGGCGACACCCTCAACTTCTCCGTCAAGCAGGTTGCCTACAAGAACCTCGGGCCGATCGACGAGATCGTCAGCTCGGCCTCGATCGCCAAGGGTGACGAGGCCGCCCGCCGGGTCGAGCGCCTCAGGGGCGACCCGGACGTCGACGGGATCCTGACGCTGCGCGGAGACCAGGCCGCCGTCACCCGCGGCAGCGGCAGCGGGCGCACGGCCGAGCCGCGCGCGAGCGTCTGGGAGGTCGACTTCGCGCAGGCGGCCGCCTTCGGCGGCGCCGCCGACGGCGGGTCGGGCCTCTCCGGCCCCGCGCCGGGCGCCGGCGAGGCGGTCATCAACGCCGACCTGGCCAAGGCGCTGGGGGCACGGGACGGCGACGTGCTCACCTTCTACCTGTACGGCCGGCCGACCGCGGTCCGGGTGGCCCGGGTCGTGCCGACCAAGGGCGTGGCCGGGGCCGGCAACGGCTCGGTCTCCCGCGACGCCTTCTTCACGCCCGGGACGCTCGTGCGGGCCGTAGAGGCCGCCCGTGCCACGGCGCCCGCCGCCGCGCCGAAGGGCGCTGGAGCGCCCGCGGGCGGCGGAGCGGGCGCCGGGCCCGGCGCGCCGGCGGCCGAGCCGCACACGTTCTCGTTCGTCTCCAACACCGGCGGGGTCGAGTCCGGCGACAAGCGGAGCGACGCGGTCGCGGCCAAGTTGAAGACCGTGCTTGGCCCGCTGGCCAGCCAGGGCACGTCGGTCGAGAAGCCCAAGCAGGACGTGCTCAAGGCCGCCGTGCAGGCGGGCAACGGCCTCGGCTCGCTGTTCCTGTTCATCGGCAGCTTCTCGATCATCGCCGGGGTGCTGCTGCTGGTGAACATCTTCGTGATGCTCGCCGAGGAGCGGAAGTCGGAGCTCGGCATGCTGCGGGCGGTCGGCATGAAGCGCGGGCGGCTGGTCCGCAGCTTCATCATCGAGGGCACCGTCTACGCGCTCGTCGCCTCGCTGCTCGGCATCCTCATCGGCCTTGGCGTCGGGCGCGCGGTCGTGGTCGTCGCGGCGCGGATCTTCAACGGCTTCTCGGACGACAACGGCGGTTTCAACCTGGCGTTCAAGTTCACCTCGGTCAGCATCTTCAACGGCTTCGCGATGGGCTTCCTGATCGCCTTTGTGACGGTGACGCTGACCAGCATGCGCATCAGCCGGATCAACATCATCGCGGCCATCCGGGATCTGCCCAACGAGGGCGGCCGCCGGCTCAAGCGGCGCTGGGTGGCGCTGTCGACCGTGGCGGCGGCACTGTTCGGCGCCCTGTCGGCGGTCGCGATCGCGGGCAGCAAGGGGGTCGGCGTCTACCTGTACCCGGCGCTCGCTGTGCTCGCGCTGTGCCCGCTGCTCGTCCGCCTCGTGCCCAAGCGCTGGGCGTACACGGGCGCGTCGCTGGCCGTGCTCGCCTGGGGGCTGTCGGCCAACACCCTGCGGCCGAAGGTCTTCGACGACGGCTCGACCGCGACGTTCATCGTGCTCGGGAGCCTACTGACCTTCTCGGCGGTGTTCCTGATCAGCCAGAACCAGGAGCTCCTGACCCGGCCGCTGCGGCCGCTGATCGCCCGCCCGACGCTGTCGGGGCTGGCCACCCGGCTGGCGGTCGCCTACCCGATCGCCCGCCGGTTCCGCACCGGAGCCATCCTCGTCATGTACGGGCTGGTCGTGTTCACGCTCGTGCTCATCACCGTGCTCGGCAACCTCATCGGCGCGACCACCGACAGCGAGGTCGCCAACGCCTCGGGCGGCTACGCGATCCGGGCCGACTTCAACCCGTCGGCGCCGGTCGCCGACCCGGCCCGGACCTTGACGAGTGGGCGCTTCGCCGGCCAGGTCGCCGCGGTCGCGCCGCTCACCGTGACCGACGGCAAGGTGACGAACCTCAACCCGAAGTTCACCGACCCGCTCGACGTCGCGGTGGTCGGCGCGGGCCCCGACCTCTCCGAGAACGGCCTGTTCCCGCTGACCAAGCGGCTCGACCGGCTCGGCGACGACCGCGCGGTCTGGCGGGCGGTCCAGTCCAACCGCGGCTACGTCATCCTCGACCAGTTCCTCGGGCAGAACGGCGGCGGCCCCGGGTCGGTCGCCTACAAGCCGGGCGACACCTTCACCCTGACCGACCCGCGCACCGGCGCGGCCGAGCGGAAGACGATCGCCGGCATCCTCAAGTCGGGCCTGGGCTTCCAGGGCATCGGCGGCCAGGCGTTCGCGAGCCCGATGATCATGAGCCAGACCGCGGCCCGCGCCCAGTTCGGGTCGGCTGCCAAGCTGGCCGCCGCCTTCGTCAAGCCGGGCGCGGGGGTCTCCGACGAGGCGCTCGCGGCCGAGCTGCAGGGCCAGTACCTGCCCGAGAGCCTGGTCGCCACCCGCATCCGCCATGAGGTCGAGCAGCAGTTCGCGGCCAACCGCGGCTTCTTCCAGCTCATGCAGGGCTTCCTCGCGCTCGGCCTGCTCGTCGGCATCGCCGGGCTCGGCGTCGTCATGGTCCGCGCCGTGCGGGAGCGCCGCCGCACCATCGGGGTGCTGCGCGCCCTCGGCTTCCAGGCGCACACCGTGCAGCGGGCGTTCCTCACCGAGAGCTCGTTCGTCGCCCTGGAGGGGATCCTGCTCGGCACCGTCCTGTCCATCGTCACCAGCTACCTGCTGTTCAGCAACGACAAGGACCTGAAGGGCGCCGGCATCGGCTTCCCGATCCCGTGGGCGAACATCGCGGTGCTTGTGCTCGCCGCCGCCGTCGCCTCGGTGCTGGCCACCGCCTGGCCGGCACGCCAGGCGGCGAAGATCCGGCCGGCGGTCGCCCTGCGTATCGCGGACTGACCGCCGCCGGTGAGGCGCGCCCGGGGTCCTCACCGGGCACGCCTTGTAGCCGTCGGGCCCGGTCACGATCCTCGGCCTCCATCGCGACCCATCCCGGGGCTTGGAGCCGGATCGCCTGGCCGGTCAGCAGGCCGCAGTTCGGTTCCGACCGGCCTGCTCCGGGATCCGCCCGAGTCCGTACGACCTCCCCGTCTACACGTCAGAGGCGCCTGTATTGACGCAGCGTATACTCTCAGTATATGGTCGCTTTATGAGCGTTCCTCTTACCCTCCTTGGCCTGCTCGAGCGGGAGCCGAGCCACGGCTATGACCTCAAGCGCGACTACGACGCCTACTTCGGCCGACGCAAACCCCTTCCGTTCGGCCAGGTCTACGCCACCCTCGGTCGCCTGGCCCGCGACGGGAAGGTGGTGGCCGCAGATGCTGAGCCGGGCGCGGGACCCGATCGCAAGCGCTACGTCATCACCGACCTGGGGGTTAGTGAGGTCGAGGCGTGGCTGACCGAGCCGGTCGAGCCGGAGCCGCACCTGCAGACGGTGCTGTTCGCCAAGGTGGTGCTGGCGCTGATGCTGGGCCGCTCCGCGGAGCGCTATCTGGATACCCAGCGTGCGGCCCACCTGCAGCGCATGCGGGAGCTGACCGAGATCAAGCGGACCGGCAGCTTGGTCGATGCGCTGCTGGCCGATCATGGCCTGTTCCATCTCGAGGCCGATCTCCGGTGGATCGATGTGACCTCGGCCCGACTGCAGGTCCTGACCGAGATGGTGCGTGCCTCATGAGCGCCGCCAGCGTTCCCGTAGCACTAGGTCAGCGTGATTGGCTCATCGAGGCTCGAGACGTGTATCGGTCGTTCGGTCAGACGCCCGCGCTCCAGGGCGCCTCCTTGTCGGTGGCCTCCGGGGAGATCGTGGCCATCATGGGCCCAAGTGGTTCGGGCAAGTCGACGCTGCTGCACTGTCTGGCCGGGATCTTCGAACCAGACCGCGGCGAAGTGTGGTTTGAGGGCCAGCGGCTTGACGGACTCGGCGAAACGAAGCGCACGCAGCTGCGACGCACGGCTTTCGGGTTCGTCTTCCAGTTCGGCCAGCTGGTGCCCGAACTGAGTGCGGCGGATAACATCGCCCTGCCGCTGCTGCTCAATCAAGTCAGCCGCAAAGCGGCGTACAAGGACGCAGCTTCGTGGCTGCAGCGATTGGGCCTGGATGAGTTAGGGGCCAGGCGCACCGGTGAGCTGTCCGGCGGTCAGGCGCAGAGGGTGGCGCTCGCGAGAGCGCTCGTGACGGAGCCCAGGGTTCTTTTTGCTGATGAGCCGACCGGTTCGCTTGACTCGCTAACGGGCGAGATGGTGCTGGACCTGTTGGTTGGTGTCGCTCGCGAAGAGGGCACGACCGTGGTTCTGGTGACCCATGACGCCCGTGTCGCCGCCTATGCCGGTCGCGCGGTGATGGTGCGTGACGGCAGGGTGACCACCCCCTCTGATGTGGTCGCCAGATAATGTTCCGGCTTGCCTTGCGGCTTTCACTGCACAGCGGCAGAGAAGCGCTCATCCGACTTATTGTCACGATGACCGCGGTCGCGGTCGGTGTGGCGATCCTGCTTGCTGTCCTCGCCGACTTCCACGCCTTCCAGGTCACCAACAACAGGCCGTTCTGGGAAGGTACCGGGTCAACACAAAACGGCCAGCTCAATGAGCCCACTTCGAACGTGGAACTGTGGCACTACAGCAATGACATCTTCAAGGGCCAGACTATTGAGCGGCTCGACCTCGCGGCGCTGGGACCGAACGCACCGGTTCCGCCGGGCATTGCCAGGCTCCCCGGTAGCGGCCAGTACTATGCCTCGCCAGCGCTCGCTGCGCTACTTCGCGCCACGCCACCTGATGAACTTGGTGATCGGTTTCCGGGTTCACTGGTTGGTACCATCGGCGAGAGGGCTTTGACCGGGCCGGATGAGTTGGTCATATTCGTAGGCTATTTGCCTGCTCAGCTGGCTGCGTTGCCCGGTACTATTCGCGTCAGCACCATAGCAACCGCCTCGGGGAGGCAAGTCTGGTCACCGTATTTCCGAGATGCGTTTGTCGTCAGCGCTCTGGCGTTCTTGCTCCCGATCCTCATACTGATCGGCACGGCCACGCGGCTAGCCGCCGCCCGTCGCGAGGAACGCTTTGCAGCGCTGCGGCTGGTGGGGGCCACTCCTCGCCAGATTAGTGTCATCGCCTCGGTTGACGCTATTGTGGGGGCGCTGTTGGGCACGGTCCTGGGCATAGGGATCTTTCTACTGGTACGGCCTGCCTTGGCAAACACGGCCATCACCAGTGCCCGATATTTCGCAAATTATGTCACGCCCACGGCTTCAGGCTATGTGGGCATCCTCATCACCGTGCCACTTGCGTCGGCAATCGCCTCACTGTTGTCGCTGCGGCGGGTCAGGATCTCACCGCTGGGCGTCAGCCGGAGGACAACACCTCCAGCGCCAAAGGTGTGGCGACTGGTGCCGCTATTGGTCGGCATCGCCCTGTTTATTGTAGGTCTAGCCGTCACCACGCCCAAATCCCTCGGCGCGCCCGCATTCCCCGGCCTCATCCTCATCCTGATCGGCCTGGTAGTGGGCGGCCCCTGGCTCACCACGCAGGCAGCGCGTCTCCTAGCACGGTCGGTGAAGGGCGCGGCAGCGCTACTGGCGGCACGGAGGCTGGCAGACAATCCGAAGGCCGCCTTCAGGACGGTGCGCGGACTAGTGCTGGCCGTCTTTCTTGGAACGATCGTCGCCGGGCTGCTCCCGGCGGTCAACTCGACGACAGCCACACCAAGCGCCAACGCGCTGAGCAACGTACTACTTGAAGGGTTTACGCCCGGCCCCATCTGCGGCAACAGTGTCAACTGTACCGGAAGCGGCCCGGACGGCCTAGAAAACCAGCCTGCCAAGCAAGCGGTAGCGTTGAAAGGACTCCCCCCACGGACCGGGGCCAGGCTGGTAAGCCAGTTGCAGGCATTCCGCGGCGCGACGGTATTCCCGATCTACTCCCTGCCGCAATCTCTTAATCCTAATCATCCAGGAGCCAATAACGGCATAATCAGCTGCGACAGTCTCAAGCAGTTGGTCGTGCTTGGAGGGTGTGCTCCAGGGGTCAAAGCCATCGAAGCCAACACCTTCAATCTGTACGGCGACAATCCCACGTTCACCACCCAGCCTATCGCCGGTCCTGGCCTGGGCAACTCGACGGTCTCGGACAATTTTACGGGCCTGTACCTGCAATCGGTGCTGATCAAAGTTGATAACCCGACGACGCTCGAAAGAGTCCGGACGTTTCTGACGACTCACACGCCACTGTCCGCATCAGGCGCCGCACCGAGAACATTTGGCGAAGCCGTCCAGGCGAGAGTCGCTGTCGGCACGACTGTACAACGGCTTGTGTTTATTGCGGTTGCCTTGACGTTGCTGGTTGCGGGCTGCAGCCTTGCGGTCGCCGTCGGCGGGGGGTTGGTGGAGCGCAAACGACCGTTCAGCCTGCTGCGTCTAAGCGGGACCCCAAGCTCCACGCTCTATAAGGTAGTGTATTTGGAAGGGATCTTGCCGCTTGTTACCGCTACGCTGGTGGCGGCAGGTACGGGATACGGTATATCAGTGCTAACGGTCGACAAGATGTCACCCAAAGGCACGCCCTTGCCAACTCTTGGCCACGTCTACTACCTAACCATGGGAGCTGGCTTAGCAATTTCCCTGGTGGTAATCCTTATTACGCTGCCACTGCTTGGTCGCATTACTGAGCCCAACAACGTGCGTTTTGAATGATTAGCACGATCATACGTATGTCGGCCATCCCTCGGCAGGGTCGGGTCGCCGGGGGGATCTCACCCCCGGGCTCCCATGGAACGGAGCGTGACAGTCTCCTGTCACTCCGCTCGTGCCGTCTTGATCATCAAGGGGTGCCTGACCCACGCCCAGTGGGCGAAGTAGCCGGGGAGGATCATCTCGGCGAGCTCGGCGAGGCTCAGCTCGGTGCGCCGGTGCAGCTGCCACCTGCGCACGGTGTGGCTGAGCCGTTTCAAGGCCTGGTTGCTGATCGCCGGGAGGAACGCGGTGAACACCTTCCCCCCAGGACCCCTGGCTGCGCGGGCCCGGAACGTGCACCCCAGGAACGTGAAGGACGTGTGCTCGTAGGAGCCACGCCGGTTGCCGTCCTTGCAGTACACGACCCTGGTCTTGTCGGGATGCAGCCGCAACCCGACCTGGGCCATCCTGTCCCCGATCGCCCGGCGCAGCTGCGAGCGCTGGACCTGCGCTCCCACTGTGAGGCGTGCCGTGGGGTTACCGGCCGGGTCACGATCGAGATCGCCCATCCGCCAGGCGCCGAGGTGCAGTGGGACTGGTTCGAGCGCCGCCGGGCGCCGTGGGGTGGGACCGCGTATGTGCTGGGGGGCACCTTGCCGCACTCGGGGCGGGTCCGCGGGGTGCTCGCCGAAGCTTTGGACCAGCCCACCTGGTCGAGGTGATGGATGGGGTGTTGCCTCGCTTGGGGGCACCGCGAGGGTGTGGCGGACCGACCGGCTGGCGACCGTGATCGTGCCCGGCACCGGCCAGGTGCAGCCGAGCTTCGCTCCGGTCGCCCGCCACTACGGGGTGGTGGTCCAGCCGTGCCCGCCACGGCGGGGCAACCGCAAGGGGTCGGTGGAGAGCGCGCTGCCCACGTTGGCTCCTCACGTATGAAAGACGCCTGCCGGACCTGATGGCTTTGCGTGCCCCCACCCCCGCTTCGTCGGACCTGGCCGGGGTCGTCCGCGACGACGCGGCCCTATCTTCAAGGGGTCAGCTGTACTTCGTCGCAGGCATCGCCTCAGATCCGAGACGGTGTTGCACGTCCGGTCCGTCAACCCGCGATCCGGCCCGTTTTCATGCCGAACAGGAACCGAGTAGCCCGCAACCGCCGGACCAGCAGGTCATACAGCGCGAGCGTGCCGGCAAACGACACGATCACGAGCGCGAGGTACTTCGCCACGATCGGGGCCTGCCAGCGAACGATGATCCACGCTGCGCCGACGATGACCGGCTCGTGCAGGACGTAGAAGGGAAGGACCGCCTCGTTGGCGTACCTGGCGGCGCGAGACAGGCGGTCTCGGTCTTGCGGCTTGGATCTCCCTGGTGACTTGGTGACCTCCACTGCCAGCCGCCCCTGCCGGCGGGAACTCCAAGACCAGGCGAATCCGAGGATCGCCACGATCCATGCCCAGCCCGCCAACCCCTGGAGGGCGCCCCACCCGGGCACGTCGCCGGCGAGGATGTCGTTAGATCCGGCGAGGCCAGCCCAAAGTACAAGGACCACCGTGGCCACGAGAGCGCAGGCCAGTGCCCATCGGCGCGCGCGTCCCAGAGCCAGTTCGAACCGGCGGTTCGACGCGATGAGGTATCCGAAAAGGAGAGGGAACAGATACGCGAGTCGCTCCCAGCCACCGGTGATGTCGTCGGGGCCGAACACCGCCTCCACCAGCCCCATCGGGATGGCACCTGCGAGCAGCATCGTGAGGGGGTGGCGTTCCGCCCCCTGCGCGATGCGGCCGATGAGCCGCGTCCCCGCGGAATGCCGGAGATAGACGAACAGCGGCAGGAGCGTGATCGACAGCAGCAGGAGGACATAGAGGAACCACAGGTGGGCCGGGTCGAAGTCGTCACGGCCCGACGACCAGTCACCGTGAGACACCAATCCGCCTCCCAGTGCGGGCACGTCCAGGAACCGGATCCAGAAGTGTCCGTACGACTCATGGAACCCGGGCTTGGCCAGTCGCTCCAGGTAGAACATGGGCGGCACCAGAGCGATCATGCCCACTACGAACGGCACCAGCAGCCTCAAGATTCGCTCGCGGAGGAACGCTGCGGCCGAACGGGTACGCAGGGCGTAGCGGATGCCCATGCCGGAGACCACGAACAACAGCGGCATCCCCCACGTCGAGCCCCACAGAACAAATACGTCGAACGCCCCGTTGCGCTGTGGGTTGTTGACGAACCACGAGCCGACCAGGGTGAACACGATGGCCGAGTGGAAGACGACCAAGCCGGCCACGACGAAGGCCCGCATGAGATCGAGCTCGGGCCGCCGCTCCATCGAGGAGGAAGGGGCCACCGGCAGGCTGGGTGCGCCGACGCCCAAAGGGCCAGGCGCCGTCGGCGGGCCAGCCTGAGTACCACGCATGTCCGTCCCTCCCTCACTTCCGATCCGTGGGAGCACCCTTGCCCCTCTGGGCCGGGACCAGAGCGTTAGCGATGAAGCGGCCCACCGCCCGTCGGGCGGTGGAGTCCGAGAGCCCCGCGGCGTGTGGGTCGTTAGGGCGACGGCCGGCTGCCCACCAGCACAGCTCCACGATGAGATGGGCGGTCGCCTCTGGCTCCTCGACCCGGATCGTGCCGGCCTCGCCCCGCCGCCGCAGGTATCGCTCGTAGCGGGCGAACAGCTCGCGGCGCACCCCGCCGAAGACCATGGCCAGCTCAGGGAGGTCCTCCACCGACCGCTCGATCATGTCCACCCCGAGCCGCATCCAGGCGAGCACGTCGTACAGCTCACCCACGATCGCCTCGACTTCGGCCTCCTGGCTGGCAGGCCGCCTCCCAACCAAGGCGCGCTCCAGCTCGGGGAAGTCGCTCACGAAGTCCAGCCGCTTCGCCACCCATTCCGAGGTGACCGCGACGCTGGCTCCAGTGACCGGAAGCTCCACTGGCCGATCGCCCGGTCGCTCCCCAAACACGCGCCGGAGCACCAGGTGAAACAGCGCGTCCTTGCTGTCCACGTAGTTGTAGAGGTTGCCGGGCGAGACCCCCATCTCTCGGGCCACGTCGGCCATCTGGGTGCGGCGATAGCCCCGGCGCGCGAACACCCCGGCACCGGCTCGGACCACGTCCTCTAGCCGATCCTGTGGCTGGGGCCTCCGCGTTCTGGATCCACTCCGCACCTTCATGGCCCTTACTTAAACTGAATGATTCATTCAGTCAACAACCTGCCTGTGCAGGGCGGGTGCCGAGCAGCTCGGTGAGCACCCCTGCGATCACGGTCGGGATGGCGCTCGATTGACGCACCCTCTGGCGGCCGCCGCGGCAAGGGTAACCTGCTATCGCCGCTGCTCAGAGCGCCAGGGCAGTGATACGGCATGGATATCCGAATGGTTCGTGTCGGAGGGGGGACTGGAACACTGGGCCTACCGCCCTTCACCACGCCGTTGGCGCTGTAGGGCACTCCCCCACCAACCCAAGAACTCTCTTCGATCGAGGCTCTTCGACATCACGCTGAAGACGCCCCGCGGGGACACAGTCCGACCTGCCGCGGTGTAGTTCCGAAGTGATTTGCCCATCGTGGTGTGCCCCGGCACTCCAGGCGCATGGATAACGCCACCACCAGCACCTTTGCCTCTTACCCTGACCCTCAAGGGCGGCTTCACGGTCCTCGACAGCCAGCAGCGCCGCCTCCACCGCCACGCGCACGCGCAGGGGTCCAGCGACCTTGCCAGCTACCTCCAAGCACGCGCCAGCAGCAGGCCAGCCCCGCGCAGCTGGCCAGCGAGCTCGGCACCACCACCACAGTGGTCCGCCACCTGCTGGACACCGCAGGCATCACTCCCCCACCCCGCCAGGTGACCGCCGACAGGATTTCGACAACGCTCTGACAGAGCTTGCCATCTGGTCGGCCGCCAGATCCTGATAATGGTTCGGATCGGCCCCGGGAGCCCATGTTTGGAGCCAGCACGAGGAAGCTGCAGGTTCGCTCCCGCGGCACAAAGCAGACCAGATCCCAGAACGGGCGTCAGCGCGGGTCACGGCTGAGACCGCGCTGCCGCCGAAGTACCGGGGTCGTCAGTAGGACCGCGAGGTCCGCTTCTCTGAAGTCGCACGCTCGCGTCACGGTGGGGTTCGTGTCGGAGAGTCGATACTCCCATACCGTGGCAGGCGCGACCGTTGTCTGTCTCGAACGAAGACGCTCCGACAACTTCCTGACAACATCGCGACAGCGCTCGGCACCAGGTCGCGGTGCCGGCGCAGCAGATGGGTGTCACCTCCGGTGGTGTCGGCGGTCGGAGGTGCCCTTCGTTGTCGAACTGCGCTGGACGGCTACGAGGCGGTCGCTGTCACGATGTCGGTGCGGTTGGCCGGGTCTCCCGTCCCGATGGTGAACAGCGGCCGGAAGGTGTTCCCGGCGCTGGACAGGCCCTCGTACTCGCCCACGAAGAAGCCGAACGGTCCTCGGGCGAACGGCAGCTGCTCGACGTCGAACGAGGCGTCGGTCAGCCGGACCTCGCCGCCCCAGTCACCAGCCTTGGCGCACGTCGTCACGGCAGACGGATGACAGTGGACGATCCAGTGGTCGGTCGGGACCCCGGGATCTGGCGTGTTGAACCGGAAGTCGTAGTAGGTCACAGCGATCGTCCCGTCGGCGGCCACGTGCACGGCCGGGACCCAGGACTGTTCGTTGCCCGGGTCCGCGCTGGGCGGAGTCTGGCTGACCTTGATCGGATCGGACCAGGTGTGCCCGCCGTCGGTGGACATGGAGAAGGCGATCTGGTCGACCCCGCTGAACCGGGTGTCCTGCCAGGTGGCGTAGAGGTTGCCGTTGTGCGGATCGACGGCCACCTCGGGGACAAACCCCTCGGCCCGGATCGGCCGTCCGGTGTCCGGGTCGAACGCGCCGATGAAGCGGATCTTGTCGATCACCTGCGGTGCCGACCAGGTCGCACCCTTGTCCGTTGAGCGCATCATCGCCAGGCTGGGGGAGGGCGGGTTGTTGCCCGACCCCTGGAACAGCGTGAACAGGTCGATCAGCTCCCCGCTGGGCCGCACCACGATCTGGTGGCCGATCGTGGACTGGAGCTTCTGCGGGGCGAAGATGGCCCGGGCCGGCTCCCACGTCACACCGCCGTCGGTGCTCCGGGAGAATACGGCGTCCCCCCGGAACGAGAAGGCGTGCTGGGCGTTGAAGTCGGCCCGGTCGCTGGGGAACCGGAGCCGGTCCCAGATCGCGTAGACGAAGTTGGCGTCGTTGGGGTCCGCGGTGATGGACTCCTTGTCGTTGAACAGAAACGGGGCCACGCCGCTGGGGTCGCGGGCCAGCGTGGTGGGCTCGCTCCAGGTGTCCCCGCCGTCGGTAGACTTGCTGACCAGGACCGCCGTGGTCGGGTCGTTGACGAGGTTCACCGACAGGCTGATCTGATAGGCATCGCCGTTGGGGCTGAAGGACACCCAGGGGTCCGAGGACCGCTCGTAGTTGCCCCCGTTGGCCTCGGTCCCGCCGGCGCAGGTGCTGAAGTGGGGGAACGTGGTGCGCCAGGTGACACCGCCATCATGGCTGGCCGCCGTGAGCAGGCCCCTCGCACCGCCATTCGACCAGCGGTCCTGCTGCCACACCGCGACGATGTTGTCCGGGTCGCTCGGGTTCACCTCGACCCAGGGCTCGACCTCGCTGTTGAGGAAGTTCACCCCGGGCTGCCCCGAGATATCGCAGCCGGCAAAGGGACTGGAGACCGACACGACCTTGAGTGGGCTGCGGGTGAATGGTCCGGCCGTCGATGGGGCCACCGTTGCCAGCGTGAACGCAGCCGCCAGGGCCAGCAGTCGAATCACGGTTCGTGAGCGCATGGGCGCGCCTCCGTCGCTCGAGCGTCAATCGGTAACCGGTGCTGTGCGATCAGCCCCCGGACAGTTCGCTCGGTTCACTCCGACCCGGAATACTGCGCGATTACGGCAGAGATGTCCAGACCGAACGGCGTCAACTCGACTTTCGCGGCTCCGAGAGTGGCCTATTGCAGTGTGACGAGGCTGGGCACACCGCTGGTCGAGCGGAGCGTGATATGGCGGATCAAGGCCCTGTTGCATTGGGCCGGCTCAGGGTCTGCTGAAGCCCGGCGCGTCTCCAGGGTCAGATTGCGAGGGCGAGCTCGTCGAAGGCGACCACCACTCGCCGGGTCACTGGCTCCTCAACGCCCAACTCGTCGGGATGCCCTTGCACGGCACCGCCTGGCGGGAACTTCCCGACCAGGGCGCGCTGCGCCGGCTGCTGGTCGGCGTGATCCTCGGGGTGGTCGCGTCCGCGGCCATCGCCGCGGCTCCTTCATCGCGGGCCAGATCGACGCCGGCCGGCTCGGGTCGAGGCCCGTCCCCCCGGTCGTGGGCCCGAGCCAGCAGCGCCCTCGCTGTGCCCGGCGCCGGGCACGGCGATGCGAAGCCGCCGGGCGCGTCAGCCCGCGGGAGCGCCCTCCAGGTTGGCGGCCATGCGCTGCAGCACCTCCACGGTCGCGAGGTACTCCTCCCGGGTGACGCCGTCGACGAGCCGGCGCCGGGTGACGTCGACATGCTCGGCGATCTTGGCCCGAGTGGCCTTCCCCGCGGCCGTGAGCGCGTAGCGCCCCCCGTCGTTGACGACCATCCCCCGGTGCTCGAGGTCGCTCAGGACCTCATCCAGCGTGATCGCACCCTGACCCCAGAAGGGCCGCAGCGCCTCGGCCAGCGCAGGCGCCTCGCTCGGCCCCTCGTGGAGAAAGTTCATCGTCTGCCAGTGCCGGCGCGCGAGATCCTCGGCGGCGAGCGTGGGGTCCAACGCGCCTTCGATCGCACGGTCCAACCGCTTGAGCCAGTATCCGATCGGATATCCGGTGGGCCCTTGGGTCGTCGGACCTCCTAACGAATATCCGGTGG
>WNGE01005402.1_pt1 | contig 14444 bp, 9 predicted proteins | sample 5400651 | NCBI WGS metagenome assembly WNGE01 (sample SAMN13153370, study PRJNA577476) | soil metagenome | isolation source: 60 cm soil or saprolite under grassland replicate 2 | place: USA:California | collected 2016-06-15 | reverse complement strand
TGACCATAATCGCGTCCCCAACCGGATCATGTTCGGGTCGGAATCTTACACGTTGGAAGCCTTCGATAGCTGGATGAACGTGCTTGATCACCCTTACGTGATTGGTGATTTTGTATGGACTGCTTTTGATTATATCGGCGAGGCGAGTATCGGCTGGCGCGGTTACTGGCAGGAACAGAATTTCTATCCCTGGAATCTGGCCTACTGCGGCGACATTGACGTCTGCGGGTGGAAGCGACCGCAGTCTTATTACCGCGATGCGCTTTGGAAAAATGATCAGGTGTCTGTTTTTGTCAGGCCACCGCGTCCTTCTTTTGAGACTAATCCCAAAAGGCAGGCTTGGTCGAAATGGCACTGGTTCGACGTTGCAGCCAATTGGAACTGGCAGGGGCATGAGAATAAGCCGCTGGAAGTAAATGTGTACTCCTCCTGCGAGGAGGTCGAGTTGTTTCTGAACGGTAGATCGTTAGGTAAGAAAGCAACCAATCGTTCGACAGCCTACACGGCCACATGGGTCGTGCCTTACCAGGCGGGCGTGCTTAAAGCGATTGGTTATAACGCGGGGAAGCCGGTCAGCTCGTCCGAACTGAGTTCGGCTGAACAGCCGACGCGTATCAAGTTAACGCCCGACAGAATGCGCATCGCGGCGGACGGGCAAGATTTGAGCTACATTACGGTGGAGTTAGTTGACGGCCACGGCGTGCGTAATCCACAGGGCGAGAATTTAATAAAGTTTGCTGTCGCAGGGCCGGGCCACATTGTCGGAGTGGGTAATGCAAACCCGGTCAGTACTGAGAGCTACCAGCAGCCGCAACGAAAGGCCTGGCAGGGAAGATGCCTGTTGATAGTAAAGTCCGACAAACAGGCGGGCAAGATAACGGTCAGAGCTTCAGCCCAAGGGCTGGTTCCAGCAGAAATTATTATTTTCGCGAACGCACGTTAAGAGGATAAGCGCGCCGTCACTTTTTGATCGATCCACACGAAAGCAGAGGAAATCGCGACCTAAAGGACGACAAGGCTACTCTTGATTCGCTGGAGCTTTTCGATATGACCGTGCGGGTCGAGGTGAACACTGGAATCGTCAAGGGCATCAACTACGTGAAAGGACGTGACGACAAGGGCCAACCCTTCGAGCGTCTAACCCGGTTCACAGATGTATACGTTAAGCGCGACGGACGGTGGCAGGTGTTGGACACGCAGCGCACCGCAATAGCGCCCCCTGCCAATACCCAGCCAATGACTACTGCGCAGAAGCAGTAAGGTTGAAGCGTGCCTGACGAACGTGCTCAGTCGTGCCCACATCGCGCACGGCTACGAATCGGACAAGCGAACGAGATCAACTTCATTGCGCTGGAATTCATCGAAGGTATCGACAGCGGCGCTGTCCGAAAGATGGGCAAACAAGGACAAGCGGCAGGTCACGCGACCTGCCGCAGATCTCTTATGAAAAGCCGCGCTGCCGGCTTACCACGCCCGCGAGGTCGCTGCTCTGGCTGGAAATGCCTTACGTTTGCCGGATGCTTACTTCAATCCACCTTCATCCAAGCGCTGAACTAAAATCGCATCATCAGTCTTTAGCGTCAATCATCTTATTCTTGCTGCGCTTCAGAAGATAATCTAGCGAGAATCGGTCATCTTTTCGCGGTAACAAAAGAATAAACAGCAGTAGAGCGAGTCGAGGAATGACGTGCGCATGAAACTCATAGAGCGGCTCCTTCAAGAGATGACCGAATGTCACAATCGCTAAAACGAAGCCGAGAGAAACCAAAGCCTCGCGGGTGCGCAGGCCAAGAATCACCAAACCGCCAGCGACCAGCTCAACGAAGGGAATAACGACACCGGTGGCCCACAGCGACCAAACGGGCAAGAACGTATCAGCATATGGCAAGAAATATTTGCGGGCGTGCTCGAGCGGGCCGAGTTGAAAGACTTTAAATACGCCCGCCATAAAGAAGATCAATCCGAGAACAAGGCGAGCGAATAGAAGCGCCCAACTGCGGTCGAGATTGCCGTTTCTTGGTGAATTCATCCTTTCATCTCTGGTTAGGCAAGTTCGACTCGGAAAGCATGATTCTACTTATTATCTATTGCTCTCATAATCGGTCAATCTCCATCTCTACGTTGTCGCCGACGAAATTCGGAACGCTCTGCTGCCGGCAGTTTGTTGCGAAATCTCTCCGTGAGCATAACGGGGCTAAATACCCAAGATTTATCTTTTTGGCAGTTGTGCTCGGCGTGGCTGAATCCGCGCGTCGGAATCCGTCATCAGCGCTTTTCACGTTCAAGCTATTTCCACGCCGCATTAAAAAATCGAAAAAAAATCGAAAGGAGAAATGCTAACTGGGGTTCGGGAGTGTGTCTACGAGAAATTGGAAGGCTCTTCACACTACAACTGAGGAGGCGAGCACAAACTCGCCTCCCGCGCATGACCTAATTACTAACAAGGAATCAAGCCACCGCTCTAGTTGTCGTCGTCACCTCGGCCATGGACGCTGACCTGTCCACGGATTTCGCCGCCGGCGAACAGCGTCGTATGAATATTTGCGTATCCTAACTTGACGCGGAGAATCTTCAGAAAGCCAGCGAAGTCTCCCGCCGTGACATTCTGCGACGGCACGGCCAAGATGTCGGCCGCGGTCCAGGTGCCGCTGACCGAGCCGCTATGCCCGGGTCCGTCCGGGCATGCTGGCCTACCTCCACCGCCGCAGAAGAACACGACCACTGACCCAACATTTTGAGGCTGCCCAAAGTGGATGTGCGCCGCCTGCGCTGGGCCGGTCAACCCGGTCCACGTTAGCGTCCACGAAATGCTGGTACCGTCCTCGCTCAGGGTGCCGGTAAATTTACCGTTGGCGGTGACTAACTTCGGCGGCACTTCACCGAAACCCGTCAAACGTGCGCGGAATGTCGTCTCATCGTCACGATTCGCGAGCATTGTGAAGGCAGTAGGCGCGGCCAACATTTCTACAAACATCGCGACCAGGATAAACTTGTACCTCAGTTTCATGTTCATGTTTCTTACCTCATTTAGTCGGTTATGGAGTTGAGAACGAAAACGCTGTTTTCACCTCGTTACCCTCAAGGTCGGTTTCACGACCCCAAATCATCGCGCAACCAATCTATCGGACAGTTAGCCAGGTCAAGTCGTGCGGAACAAAATGTATGCACCGCTCATACAGCGTGCCGTCGCGACTCTCACTTTCTAATGGGAGTTGTTACTTTATTATTTATGCTTTTCCACTGGCGTGGCATTTTGTGAATTTGAGAAGATACCATTGAGGGAACTTGAAGGTGGGGCGACGACTTTGAGAGTGGGATAAAATCTTCCAAGCTTAGACAGGAGGCTAAAAGACGAAGCGCTTCATCTCTGGATGGAACGTGACGGTCAGACGAGAACGATGGAGGCGCGTTCTGGGGTTTACTCTCTTTTCAGGTTGTTAAGATTTGATAAGCGTCGACAACTCGGCCCCGAGATACCAACACTTCAGCCCTAATCAAATGAATCGAATTATCGCGCCGGCAACTCCGACTTACTCCTTTTGACCAAACTCACGGATATAAGCCAGGACTTGTTGAATCTTGTCCGCGTTCAGCTTCTTCTCAAATCCAGGCATTTTGCCCATCCCGTGCATGACTGTTTTCATCAGCAGGCCATCCGATTGATTTTGCACCACTGGGGCGCGCAGGTCCCTGGCTTTCAGCTTTCTCCCCTCGGGCGTGTTCCCGCGTCCGTCAGCGCCGTGACAAATAGAGCAACGGGCGTTAAAGATTTTCTTGCCCTCGCTGCCGGCCCGTGGGCCACCGACTCTCGTTACGCCCCGAAGCGAGGCGACCGTCGCCAGCGTGATAACAATCGGCACGGTTACGATTAAATGCATTTCTCTTTTCGCTGTGATATTCAGCATTCTCTTTCTAGCCCCTTCACTTGATGAAGATAAAACGTACCTGGAAGGTGTCATCCTCCCTCTCAGGAGCCGACCCGCGCTCGGTGCTCTTGTGCTGATATTCCGCGACGATCCGCACCTGCTGGTAGAACCACGCGTTGACAAACACCGTGACCCCTTCCGTTTCATTGTTTGGTTTATTGCGCGCCGGGTCGAACCAGTCGTATCGAACGCCCGCCTCTGAGAGTTCATGAATCGGAACGGCGGCCTCGGCAAAAGCACCCTCGCTCGAAAACGTTCCGCCGGTTCTCGTACGATCGCGCCCGCGCTGGAACCCAGCGAGCAAGTGCAGATACTTCGCGACCGGATAGCTGCCGTAAAGCGCCGCGCGATCGAACGCGTTGTGGAAGGAACCGTTGTCGTTCGCGGTCGGAAGAGTCAAGTTCCCCCGGTAGTAATATAACGATAGGCCACCACCCTCGGGGTGAAGAACATGATTGATCAATAGCTGGAAGTCGGGTGTATTGTGTGCGCGACGTAACGGCGAGGACCTGGTGAGCGGTCCACCCTGCGCGGCGAACGCCGTAAGGTTGCCATTTTTCTTAGCTAGCACAAGACCGTTAAGGAGCGTTGCGCGAACCGATGTCTGACGGTAATCAAAGCCAACCTCTGCGCCCAACTGATCGAAACCCCATGTCGTGAAGAATGTCGTCTGATCGAGATTCGCCGCATTCGTCAGAAAAAATGGGCGCGAAATGGCAGCCGGGCTATCCGACGCGCCGAAGCCATCAAATGGGTGAAAGATGCCTGCGCGGAATCCGAAGAACCTTTTCTCATCCCCTCTATTAACTTTTATGTTAGCGGCCTCAACCGCAGGGGATTTCTCCGGCGCAAACGTTAGTTTGAAGTTCGAGGAGAGATATTTCCCCCAAGCACCAGTGAAAGGGTAGAGTTCAAACGCATGCAGGACGGTCTGATGCCTAGTACTCATCTCCGAGCCGATCTTCGAGCGGCTTGTTTCGTGGCGTACCTGGAGGCGCGCGGAAATGTAGTCCCAAAGTTTGAACGGTTCATCGTCCGTCTGGCCGATCATCTCCGGCATGCGAAAACCGGCTGCACGAAACCTGTAACCAGTCTCGTTAAGGCGCGGCGGTGTGATGTGACAGGTCGAGCACGGTACTCCGAGCTTTCGCGAGAACATTGGCATCGCCCTGGTGTCTCCAAATCCGCCGATAAGAGTAAGGGTTGAGATAACGGCAAAGACTCCGTTCAAAATTAATAACTTCTTCATGCGGTGACTTTGCGCTGTCTTAAGCCAGCCTGAGTTTCATTTCCAGACTCAACGTTGGAATCCAGGACGACTAACGTAAATGTGAACAATGATGGGGAGTATTTTGGCCTGTTAGCTCGCGCACACGGGGATCCATTGCACGCACTGCGCGACAGCTTAATCTATTAACTTTTTCTTTATAGCTGTTTTTTCTTTCAAGCGCGTGGCATTTTCAGAAATTTGAGAAACTGTCTTACTTGCGGCAAAGACCGCGCTGCGATGTCATTGAGTTTGTCAGATGGAGCGTGGTTTGACGAAATGAGAGGCAGATTTGAATTGAGGCTTCAAAGCTGCAGTTTCAGAACTAGCTGAATAGTTCGTGGCCCATCCACTTGATATATCGGGTTCAAGCCGACGGTGCCGCTGCTTCCTAAGCTTCTTCCGAGCAAAGAAGTTGAGCGCGCGAAAAGGCCACTACCAACTCCACCGTCTCTTTCGCGCGGAAGTTAGTGAACTGAGACAGTTGCCGTCTTGGGCGCGGCGGGATTTATCTGAGATGATAAACTGCCTGCGAGTGAATCCGAAGCGTCGTACAAACCGAAGCATGGCGAATCATCGAGCAAAAGCAACTCGCCCGCGATCGATCCAAACGCTTGGATTTGCCATGAACCTTCTTCAACTCAAGAGACTGGCTACCCATCGTTCGTTCGCTCGCGGTGAAGCTTATTTAAAAGAGGGCCGCGTGCGCAGTCTCGCCGAGCACGAAGGCGCCCTGACGGCCATCGTCAGCGGTCAAAACGACTATTGCGTTACGCTCCGTTCAGGGGAACGCGAAATCGAGTACTCGTGTGACTGCCCGATTGGACTTGAGGGTGAGTTCTGTAAACACCTCGTTGCCGCCGGTCTGGCCTGCATTGATTCAGACGCAGAAAGTAAAGACCAGACCGGCCGGAAGCGAAAACGCGTCGCAACCGAAGAGGACCTCCATGCGTTCCTCGAACGGCAAGATAAGAATACTCTGGTCTCCATGCTGGCACGCGAAGCGATGGAAAACCGAAACTTGCGCGAACGACTGCTGCTTGAAGCCGCGCGAATCAATCCCGCGGGCCTCGATCTTGCCGCGTATCGCCGGTCCATCGCAAACGCGACGCGAACCAACGGCTTCATTGATTACTATGCCGCACCCGGCTATGCGCGGCGCATTCAGCAGGTAATCGAGTCGATCGCGACACTGCTTAACGACGGCCATGCATCAGCCGTCATCGACCTGACGGAATACACGCTCGCGAAACTCGAAGACGCTATCGGCGACATGGACGATTCGGATGGCCACATGAGCGATATCCTGCCAGAGTTGCACGATCTGCATCATCGCGCGTGCCTAAAGGTCAAGCCCGATCCCAGCGCTCTTGCGCGACGCCTGTTCGAGTGGGAGATTAAAAGCGATTGGGAGATTTTCTATGGAACGGCAGAGATCTATGCCGACGTCTTCGGCGCAGAAGGATTAGCAGAATACCGTCGGTTAGCCGAATCCGAATGGGCAAAGCTTCGTCAACTTGGTCCAGGCGATAGAGACGACGAGCGATACAGCAGACGCTTTCGCATCACCAGCATGATGGAAGCGCTCGCGCGGCAAACAGGAGACCCCGAAGCGCTGGTCGAGATTAAGCGTCGCGATCTTTCGCACGCTTACTCGTACCTTCAGATTGCGGAAATCTATCGCGAGGCTGGCCAGCACGACAAGGCGCTCGACTGGGCTGAACAAGGAATGAGATCTTTTCCGCAACGCGATTCCCGACTGGTTGAGTTTCTTGCTCGCGAGTATCAGCGCCGCGCTCGCCACGACGACGCGATGACGGTGATCTGGAACCAGTTTGTCGAATCGCCGTTTTTGAAAAACTACCAGGAATTGAAAGCGCACGCGCTCGCAGTGCATCCTAGCCCTGATTGGTCTGCCTGGAGAGACAAAGCCCTAACCCATCTGCGAGGAATCATCGAGAAAGAAAAGCAACAGGAGAAAACTTCAAAGAACCATTGGCATTGGCCCGGTCATGCCGACAACTCGCGTCTGGTTGAAGTCTTGCTCTGGGAAAAGCGCTATGACGAAGCGTGGCGGGAAGCTTCCGCGGGCGGGTGTTCACAGAATCTTTGGCTTCGGGTCGCCGCCACGCGTGAACAAAAACATCCCAACGATGCGGTGCCAATTTACAAAGAGATGATTGGGCCGGTTCTTAAGCAGGCAAACAATGCTGCTTACGGGGAGGCAGTCAAGTTGCTGCGCAAGATTTGCGAGCTAATGGGTCGCCTGGACCGCGAAACTGAGTTTGAGGATTACCTTGCCGCGCTTCGCGTTGAATACAAACGGAAGCGCAACTTCATTAAGCTGCTTGAAGGAATTGAAAGGTAGGCGGGACGGCCTCCAGCAGAGTTGATGCACGGAAGGACGAGCGTGCTAAACTTCGACTCAGAAAGACTGTGGAGTCAGACGATGCAACCCGGCAAAGCCTACGACGAAGTGATCGAGTTCATTGCGTTGGACCGAACACTTCCGTTTGGAGCAGGCAGCAATTAGCCCGCTGACCACCTGTCGGAGAAGTCACTGCTCGCATTCTCGGATTCAACGATGGTGCCCGACTCCACGAACGTGAAGAGATGATTCGATTTGGTAAATACCCAAGCGAAGCGGCCTCTGCGATCATTGCTCGATAATGCCAATCAGAGGGCATCACGCCAAGAAAGGAACCCAAACATCAATCTGGCTCCTCTAAACCACCGGATGTTCTGACATGGTCGGTATGCTTCACATTACAGATTCGTCGCGGTGGCCTGCGCGTCTAGCGTTGGCTCACTCATCAACTCGCGCGATGGCGACGTAGCACTTCATCAACGCCCTCGTTGCCCGTGGGATAATCGGCTTCTTCAATCCTTGCACCGGCGGCCAGCAGCGCCTCGATAACCGGCACAAAGTCGATGCTTGGGTCGCCGTGCATGACGGACCACGTCGCTTGGCCCAGGACCGTCCCGCCGTAGACGTTCTTCGCTTCAAGAGGAGCGCCTCGCTCTAGTAGTAGTTTGATCATTTGCAACTGTCCTCGATGTGCGGCAAGGTGCAAGGCAGTCTCTCCCGTGTTCTCGCCTGAGCGCAGATCCACACCTTTGTCCAGAAGGAACTCGACCACGTCCTTGCGACCATACTCACAAGCCCAAATGAAGCCTGACTCCATCTGCGCTTTCGTAGCGGCCGGTTTCAGACTGCCGTCGTCGTTGAAAAAACTCTTCACTACATCGAGCCGTCCCACACCGGCCGCTCCTTCGAGATCCAAATGGGCACCGCGCGCGGCGAGAAACTCAGCGGCTTGTGGGCGACCATTGTGGAGGCAGCCATTGACCGCGCGATGGTCGTTGCCGGCCCCTCGAGGGTGATCGATAACGGCACCGTGATCCAGCAGAATCTGGATGAGCACGTTTTGTACGCCTGCCCGCTCCGGATGGACGCTCGTTGCCACCAGGCCGAGAGTTGTTGCTCCGCCACCATACACGTCCGCTTCGGCATCGACCTCCGCGCCGGCCCGCAACAGAACCTCCGCGATTTCGGCAGCATTCTTTGGCGACTTTTGACGATAATCCTCGATGCCATTAGCCGATATGTAGTGCAGAAGCGTGGCTCCGTGTTCGCGCGTCGAACGAGCGCGAATGAGTTCCGGCTCTTCCCGTAGCAAACGCTCAAGTGTCGTGATGTCTCCATTGACGATGGCGTCCGCTGCCGCTTCGAATCTTGGGACCGGAGAAGTTTTCCGCGTGATCGCTTCGAGATGTTTCGCAAACTTCGGCCAACTTTCGAAGCCATGTGATCGCGCGATAATGAATTGTGCGTCGGCAAGACCAGAGTCCGCGCCTTTCGAGCTTGCCATCTTTCTGCGCGCGAATTCCTCGACCTGATTCACCCACGTCTCGACTCGTACCGGCATCTGGGTCGTGATCGTGAGGCCCGTCAGTCTCACGAGCGTTTCGATCCATTTGGCGGCCCAGACGCCAATAGCATCAGCCTCGTTCGACTTGCAGGCTCTTACGAGATCTTTCGCGAGTTTCTTGTATTGCTCCAGGTTGGGACGAGTTGGGAGGGGAAGAGCGGCTTGCGGATTGGGAAACATACGAATCTCCTTTCATTGTTTGCCTGGAGTCCGCCCGAGTCAGGCTGAAAGAAGGTGCGTAACCTTCGTTATCTGTTTAAGGTGGGCACGGCCCTTTCCGCGGACTGGATGCGCCCTTCGCGCTGGCTGCCACTATAGGCCGCTCGCGCAACAAATACAAAGTGTTGGGATTACGACGCGGCGAGTAACAGTCTGAATTCTTCGCAACGTCGAGTGAAGGAGTCTGCGGCGCTAGTTGGACAAAAATCGCGATCGTTATTCCAACTCAATTTGTGCGCATGTGTGTGCAAAGAAAAACGGGCGACCGATCTTCGCCCGTAACTTCGTGAATGTTCTGGTGATCCGTGGAGGGCTCGAACCTCCGACCCTCTGATTAAGAGTCCACGAAGGACCACTTTGCGTGAGTGTAAGTGACTCCCTATTGCCAGGTGATCAGGTCTCGCTGCCGTTCTCCTCAACTAAAGAACTAACGGCGTTGCGCGCAATAGATATCCTTGTCGCCATAGCTGTCTCCCCGATCGCCTATCCAACAAATTTCTTTGCCACCGGCTCGAATGGCCGGCAAGCCTTCGAAGCAGGTCGAGCAATTGATGGTATCGAGGTAGATAGGGGTGCCCCAGGAATCATGGTCGTTCTTACGTTCTGACACGTATAGATGGTTGATGGCCCCAGGCGCAAATGGATTGTCGGTCCCTGCAGCAAAGAACATAGTGTGTCCATTCGGCGTAAGCGCGGGACCGTAGGCGTGACCGTCGGAGTTGATCGGAGGATCGAGCAACTCTCTCGGACCAAAAGGTTCATCCGTGGAATTCCTGGTCGACTTGTAGATTTTGAACACAAAGTCCGGCGTCACCCCTGCGAAATAGGCGGTGAGTTCGTCCTCGCTGACGCTGATCGAACCCTCGAAGAGGGGTGTGTTGACTCCAGGCCCGAGATTGACGACCTCTCCCCACGGGTCATTGACGGAGGCCCGGTGCGAAACCCAGAGGTCGGGCCACGGCGGGCTGTTTGGGCCGGGCCGATTCGAGGCGAAGTACAGGGCTAGCCCGTCGAGCGAGATCGAAGGAGTAATGTCGAAAAAGGGGCTGGAGATCGGAGGCGGAACCCGTTCGGGTGGTCCCCAGTCCTCCTGTGTTGACGCGCGCCGGCTTACGTAGATGTCCTGATCTCCTGGTCCGCCGAGGGCTCCAGGACGGTCTGAGACGAAATAGAGCTCGAGACCATCAGACGAAAGGGACGGTTTCCCTTCGAACCCTGGCGTGTTTATCAAAGAGTTGAGATGAACAGGCGTGTTGTAGCAGTATGGTTTCCCAGCGGAGCAGGCGAGGCTGGAATCTTTCGTGTTGGCGGCTGCGGTTTCATAGCGGTCTCTACCCGACGCTAAAAGCGAGAACTCGTCCCGAATTTTCGTGTCATCGCTAACGATTGCGTTTGTAGGCCATTCGCCCCAAGCAGACCAAATGGCGACCAGCATGCCCGTAACTACTACTGTAGCGATCAGCTTCATTTTCGTGCCTCGTGTAATCATGGTGTTCTCCTTCCCTTGTCTTGGAGTGCGTTTGTTCAGTCGGGTGTGCGGGGCATAACATAGGGAAAATCGACGTGATGGTCTTGAGCAAACGGTGATGTAATTCTGATCTATTCGTGATGGGTCATGCTTATTGCGGCACAACGAATTTATCGGTTCGCGGATTTCACGCTAGACACGAGCGAGCACCGCTTACTGCGCGGGAGCCGGGAGATTTACCTTCCACCCAAGACTTTTGAAACCTTGCTGTACCTGGTCGACCGGCACGGCCATTTGGTTAAGAAGAACGAACTGTTGGATACGTTGTGGGCAGACGCATTCGTGACGGAGAATGCCTTGACCCGATGCATCAAGGAGGTGCGCGAGGCGCTCGAAGATGATGCTCACCAGCCGCGCTACATAAAAACTATTCACCGCGTGGGCTACAAATCCATCGCGGACGTTGAAGAGATTCCACAGCCCTCATCACACGACGACGAAGTAAAAAAGTTAGCAACGACCAAGCTCGTCACCGAGCAGTCAGAAGGAAAAACACCGCAGGAGAACCTGGAGCTCGCGGAGCGAGTAGTGCCGGCTGCTGAACCAGTTCACGACCTTCAGGTAGAGCAACGCAGTCCTCGCCTGTCACCTCAGACAGTCCGCCTGGCCTCGATCGTTGGCATGGCTCTAGTTGGACTGGTGCTTCTGGCCTACTACTTGCGGCCAAAACAAGCCCCGCCACCTGTGCGGATCAGATCAATTGCGGTACTGCCATTTAAGCCGCTGGTGGCTGAGGCGCGCGATGACTCACTCCAACTGGGGATGGCCGAAACGTTGATAACCACACTCAGTAATGTGAGCCAGATCACGGTCCGACCCACAAGTGCGGTGCGCAAGTACACAGGACTTGAACAAGACGCTGTTGTCGCCGGCCGCGAGCAGAGAGTCGATGCCGTCCTCGATGGAAGCATGCAAAAGCTCTGCGACCGGATCAGAGTTACGGTGCGACTTGTGAGAGTAGAAGACGGAGCACAGCTTTGGGCGGGTAAATTTGTTGAAAAATCTACGGACATATTCCTGCTTCAGGATTCGATCTCCCAACAAGTGGCGGGGGCGTTGGCAGTAAAACTGACCGGTGAAGAGAGAGAATTACTGACTAAGCATTACACTGGCAACACCGAGGCTTATCAGCTTTATCTCAAGGGCCGTTACTTCCTGAACAAATCAACGGAAGAAGATTTTAGGAAAAGCATCGAGTACTTCCAACAGGCACTTGAAAAAGACCCGAACTACGCTCTGGCCCACGCCGGACTGGCTGACTCCTACGCCCAACTTGGAAGCTATGGTTTGATTCAGATGAAGGACTCGTACCCAAGGGCAAGGGCAGCGTTGACACGAGCTTTGGAAAGCGATGAGAAACTTGGCGAGGCTCACGCATCATTGGGCTTTGTCCTTATGAATTATTACTGGGATTGGGCAGAAGCCGAAAAGCGATTTAAGCGAGCTATTCAACTAAACCCAAATTATGCGATGGCCCATAATTGGTACTCTCAACATTTAGCGTTTATGGGGCGCTCGGAAGAGGCCATCAGAGAGGCTAAACGAGCGCAGGAGATTGATCCGCTTTCACTTTGGACCAACTCGAATATAGGATTTGTTTCATATCTTTGCGCGGCAGTACGACGAGGCAATCCTGGCATCCCGGAAGACTCTGGAACTCGACCCGGATTTCGCTGTGGCGCACATGATCATCGGGTTGTCTTATGTGCAAAAAAGAATGTATGACGAAGGTATCTCTGAGCTTCAAAGAGCAAAAGCCAATCCAGATTCCCGATCGCTGCTCGCATACGCATATGCTGAAGCGGGAAGGAGGAGGGAAGCTCGGAAGATACTCGACGAGTTGGACCAGCTATCAAAGCAGAAGTACGTTTCACCATTTCCTATAGCAGTGGCCTATACAGGTCTTAGAGAGAATGATCGAGCATTCGAGGCGCTTGAAAAGGCTTATGCGGAGAGGTCCTGGGGAGTGGGAATGCTTGAAGTGAATCCGGTGTTTGACCCGCTTCGCTCAGACCCGCGGTTCTCAGTGCTGCTTCGGCGCGTTAACCTAATGCCGTGAGCCTGATATTGATACGCGACTGAACCAGAAGCCGCCAGAATTTAGTTTAGAATTGCCGCAAGAAAGCGCCGCACTCTCTTGAGGCGCAAGACTCTCTTGAGGCGCAAGAAAGGCAGAGTTTTCACCGCTAGTCTTGTGTGCGAATGTGTGTGCGAAGAAAAACGGGCGACTCATCGTCGCCCGTAAACTATTGAATTAATGGTGAGCCGTGGAGGGCTCGAACCTCCGACCCGCTGATTAAGAGTGCGTTGAAACGCTCTCCAGCAGGTTATGGCTCTTACGATCTACTAACATTTGTTACGGGTTGCAGCCGCCAACGAGTCCATCTGTTACGGCCTATTAACGCCTCCTTTTCGGTATTCTGGTCACAAGTTGGTCACAACTAATTCCTCATCTCGCGCGGAGAGCCATTCGTTCATCGGGGTGAAAGAGTATCGAAAAAGGGTGGTTCGAGACGACCTTACGGTCAACGGATTTTAAGTCGCCTGAAGGTGGTCCAACCTAATCTTACCTAGTGATAGAAGCCAGTAAACACGGGCCTGGCGGCCGTCAAAGTACTGCTTGGTCTTCCTTAGTATCAACACATCGCGCCACCATCTTAGCCCCACGTTCAAGTCCTCGACCACGACTGAACCGTCTCGACGTGTACAGTTTTTAGAAAATCAAAACTAAAGCGCGGAAGAGAGAGTGCGAATATAATCACTCGCTGGTGTTGTGCGCGTTGTATTCAGAGATGTGTTGACGAGGTATCGATCAAAATAGCGACGGTCTGAAGACGAATGGTTAACTACGCCGTCTACCGTTTTACACGCAAGATGAATCTTCGAATTCAATGACTGAGTTTTGTGCCACGTGAAAGAGGCGAGCTCACTGGAAGACAAAATCCTTTCAGAGTCTCGGTTCAGGTTTTAGGTTTCATTGTTTTCCGGCATCGTCCTGCGGCAATCCGACTCTCCGCACAAGGCTTGCAAAACGAGGGTCCGAGCTAAGACGGCCCCACGGCGGGGCAGAGTTAAGATAGATCATTCCCTCATCTCTCTCGTTGTAAGCCTTTTCCAGCCACTGAAAGGCTTGCTCCTTATCTCCCAGGCCGGCGTATACGGCCGCCATGTAAGTCGACGGAACATAGAACCTCTTCGATAGCTCACTTAATTGATCGAGTATTCTATGCGCTTCCTCTTTTTTCCCTGATACAGCGTAGGTGAATCCCAGCCCCATTAACGAAAATGCATTGTCTTTTTCAAGGCTGATCGCCTTTTGAAACTCTGCGATGGCTTCCCCATATATTCTATTTTGCGCATAAGCCCAGCCAAGTTCCTGGTGCGCCGGGAGAAAGCCGGAATCCATATCGAGCGTCTTTCGAAGTTGTTCAATCGCCTGGTCGTATTGACCCGCAAAGGAAAAGGCAACACCCACCTCTCTATTTATTATCAGAGAGAGTGGATCGAGCTCCTGAGCTCTCTTCAGCTCGGCAATGGCTTCGCCGTGTCGCCCCATCAATGTTAGATACTCG
>WNGE01005401.1_pt1 | contig 14444 bp, 15 predicted proteins | sample 5400651 | NCBI WGS metagenome assembly WNGE01 (sample SAMN13153370, study PRJNA577476) | soil metagenome | isolation source: 60 cm soil or saprolite under grassland replicate 2 | place: USA:California | collected 2016-06-15 | reverse complement strand
GTCGATGGGGTGTGGCGCTGGAAGGGCGGGTTGGCCGGCTCGACCCGGCTGGTCGAGCTGGTCGAGGCGCGCCTGGGCGCCCTCAGCGGGACAGACAGGGCCGCCGTGGAGCTGGTGGCCTGGGGCGAGCCGCTGCCTCTCGGCGTGCTCGAGGGGCTGGTCGATGAGGAAGCGGTCGAGACGGCCGAGCGAAGCGGCCTGCTCGCGCTGGAGCGGTCCGGCCGCCGCCTCCTCGCCCGCCTGGCGCACCCGCTGTACGGCGAGGTGCTTCGGGCTACGCTGCCGGTGAGCCGGGCGCGGGCGGTCGCCGAGCAGTTGGCGGTCGCCTTCGGCGCCGGCGCCCTGCGACGGCGGGATGACCTCCTGCGGGTCGGGGCTTGGCACCTCGAAGCAGGCGTGGCCGCCCGTCCGGCACTGCTCCTGGAGGCCGCCGGGCAGGCCGCCGCCCGCTTCGACCACGAGCTGACCGAGCGCCTTGCCCGCGCCGCCGTCGACGCGGGCGGTGGCGCGACCGCCATTCGGCTCCTGGCCGAGACCCTTGAGCGGCAGGGTCGGCATGCCGAGGCGGTCGCGATCATGGACGGCGAGCTGCCTGCCCAGGGCAGCGACGCCGAGCGCTCCCGCTGGGCGAGTGTTCGGGCCGGCAACCTCTACTGGGGATTGGAGCAGACGACGGAGGCTGAGGAGATCCTGCACCAAGCGGCGCTGGCCGAGGATGGCGGCGAGGAGGCGGTCGCCATGCTGGCCTGGATCCTACTTTTCGACGGTCGCCTGCGGGAGGCCGTAGCGGTCGCCAGTCGAGTCCTCGACCGGCCCGGGGCGCCCGCCCAGGCGCTCGTCTGGGCCTCGACCGCGGCCGTGCCTGCCTTGGGGTCGCTCGGCCGGCTCAGCGAGGCGCTCGCCGTGGCCGAACGTGGGCTGGCCATCGCCAGGGCGCATCCGGAGGAGCTGCCCTGGGGCGAGACCCAGCTCGGCCTGGCCCGCTGCCAGCTCCTGCTTGGGGCCGGACGGCTCGCCGAGGCCAGGGCGATCGCCGACGCCGGCTACCAGGCCGCGGTCGCCGACCGCTCACCCGAGCAGACTGGGGGCTGGGCCGGCTTCCGAGGACTGGTTGCCAAGGCCCAGGGCCAGGTCGCCACTGCCGAGGCGTCGTTCCGGGAAGCGGTTGCCCTGCTCGACGAGCAGGATCCCTATCGGTTCATGCGCTGCTGCCTGGCCGAGCTGGCCAGCGTGGCCGCGGTCCGCGGCGATCAGCCCGCGGCGACCGCCTGGCTTGACCGGGCCGCCGCCCGCCAAGGCAATGCCAACCGGCTCTTCGACGCATGGGTAGAGCTGGACCGGGCCTGGGTGGCTGCCGGGGCGGGCGAACTGACCCGGGCCCATCGGCTGGCCAGGCACGCGGCAGACATGGGCAGGGCCTCCGGGCAGTTCACGTTCGAAGTGGTCGCCCTGCATGACGTGGCACGGCTGGGCGCCCCCGCCGGGGTCCGGGACCGCTTGGAGGAGCTGGCCGGACTGCTGGAGGGACGGCTTGCCCCGGTGCTGGCCACCTCGGCGGCCGCCCTCGCCGTCCAGGACGGGCCTGCCCTCGACCGGGTCGCGGCCGCATTCGAGGACCTCGGCGCGCTGCTGCTGGCCGCCGAGGCGGCAGCCGCCGCCGCCCGTGCCCACCGTGCCGCCGCCCGCGACGCCAGGGCCAACGCCTCCCAGGAGCGGGCCGCCGCCCTGGCCGCCGCCTGCCAGGGTGCCAGCACCCCCGGCCTCGGGCCGGGCGCGCTCGCCTCGACCCTGACCACCCGAGAGCGGGAGGTGGCCATGCTGGCCTCCGCCCGAACCTCCAGCCGCGAGATCGCCGCCCGGCTCGACCTATCGGTCCGCACGGTCGACAACTACCTGAGCCGCGTCTATGCCAAGCTGGGAGTTTCCAGCCGTTCCCAGCTGGCCGCCCTGCTCAGGGCCACGACGCCGTGATGAAGGCCACCGTCGGCCTGTTGCCGCCGGCCTCGGGCGGGTCCACACCTTCCCCTCCCCGGGCCCGGTTCTGCTTGCACGCCAGGTACACGCTGCATTGCCCCGAGGTCTAGAATCGCTCATCCGGGAGCGCCACCGCTTCCGCAGTGGCAATGTCATCGGGCCCACCATGGTTCTTCTCCTCGGGTTGGCCTTCCGGCCCTGGGCAAGCGCCGTCAACTGTCCAGGGCACAAGCGCGAATGGCCCCCGCCGGCCCCCCGCGGGGGCCGTTCGCATTTGAGAACGAGGTTTGTGGGTCATCGAGGGCGGAGCGCCTGCCGGCAGGAGTTGTCATTTGGCTCTCCCGCCGGCCGGGCTGTGGTGTCGCCGCAGCTATGCGATTGTGCTGAGTCTGCTCGGCAAGGGGGAGCCGCTCGCCTACGGCTCGACCGTGCCAGCCACCTTCCGCCTGGCCTTCGCCGAACCCGAGGAGCGAGCTGACCATGTAGAAGGCGACCCTGGAGCGTACCCGACACTGTTGCATCTCCGCGGAAGACGTCACTAAAGCGTACCTGAGCGGAGGCTGATTCCACCCCGAGGGTGGGTCCTCGGCACCCAACAGCGCGGCAATGCGCGCGATGGCCCCTCCCGCCCGCACACTCGCCATGGGGAGGGCTCTGCGCCTATCGCCACATCCTTGGCCCCGCCGGTTCCGCGGTCGTGGCCGCCCAGGAAAGCATCGAGCTGCGCCGGCTCGCCTACCGCCAGGACAAGGCCCTGGAGATCGCCCACAGCCAACCACTGAGCCGGACGGTAGGCGCCAATTGTCACAAGGCCACGGTAACGTAACCATCTCCGCTTTCGGTTACTTATATGGCTGGCGCATCGGTTGCTCGCCAGGCGCGCCAACCGGTTGCCTCGCGAAGTCCTCGGGTGTGCTCGATTGCCGGGCTGAATGCCCGGACTACTAAATTAGAAGGGATGGTAGCCGTGAGGCGCCTTGTCAGCTTCATCATTGCGGCAACGACGGGCCTTGCGCTCGTGTTGCTGGCGGCTCCGACCGCTTTCGCGCAGCCCCCCACCACGACCGCGGCCCCCACCACGACCGCGGCCCCCACCACGACCGCGCCCGCTACGACGGCCGAGCCCACCACGACCGCCGAGCCCACCACGACCGCCGAGCCCACCACGACCGCCGAGCCCACCACGACCGGGCCCGCCACCGGGCCCACCAACGACGACTTCGCCAATGCCACGGTCATCAACAGCGTCCCGTTCTCCATCACAGAGGACACCTCCCAGGCGACGTTCGATCCCAGCGACCCCAGTGGGTGCTCGAGCAACGGATCGGTGTGGTTCGCCTACACGCCGTCGTCGAACGTGCAGATCGACGCGGACACGTTTGGGAGCAGCTACGACACGGTGCTGTCGGCCTGGACGGGAACCCAGGGTGCCCTCAGCCTCATCGCCTGCAACGACGATTTCAGTGGCTTGCAATCGAAGATCAGCTTCCAGGCGACCGGCGGGACGACCTACTACTTCATGGTCGGCCGATGCTGTGGCGATGGGGGGAACGGCGGCGGGAGCCTGACGTTCTCTGTCAACCAGACCACTCCGCCCGCTCCGCCGGGCAACGACAACTTCGCCGACGCAACCCCGATCACCTCGCTACCCTTCAGCGACACCGAGGACCTCTCGACGGCCACGACGCAGGCATCGGAGCCGTCGCCTTCGTGCGTCGGGCTGCAAAACACGGTGTGGTACGCGTTCACCCCGACCACAACCGGATCCGTCACCGCCAGGCTCGATCAGTTCGGCGCGGGACTCGGCGCATACAGCGGGACGTCGCTGACCAATCTGACCGAGACCGGTTGCTCGCAGTACCCCTACTACCAGTTCGTCACCTTCCGGGCGCAGGCGAACACCACCTACTACTTCCAGGTCGGTGCGTGGTGCTGCGAGGGGTTCGGGCCGGTCACCTTCCACCTGGACGTTACGCCGAATCCGGTGGCCTCCTTCTCCTTCTACCCCGGGGATCCCTCGATCTACGACACGGTCCAGTTCTATGACACCTCCTACGATCCAGCGGGCCTGGGGTTCTCATCGCAGGCGTGGAGCTTTGGCGACGGGGCCACGGCGACAGGCTGCTGCCCGACCCATCAGTACAAGCAGGACGGCGATTACACTGCCGAGCTCACCGTGACGACCACTGACGGCCGCACCGCATCAACCTCGCAGGTCGTGCAGGTCCACACCCACGACGTGGCCATCGTGCAGCTCGCTGTGCCCAACTCCGCACATGTGGGCCAGACCATCGCGGTCAACGTGTACGTGGCAAACAAGCGCTACCCCGAGACCGTCCAGGTCGACCTGTACAAGAGCATCCCAGGAGGCTTCCAGCAAGTAGGCTCGCTCACCCAGTCGGTGCCGGTGCGGCCCCCTGGGGGCACCTCCACCCGGTTCGCGTTCACCTCCACGATCACCCAAACGGATGGGACCACCGGGAAGGTCACGTTCAAGGCCATCGCCACCATCCTCGATCACCGCGACGCGCTTCCTGCCGACAACGAGTTGAGCTCGACGCCAGTGAGGATCACTTGAGCAGCAGCGCAGCGCTGCGAGGCTAGCGGTCAACCTCCAGTGCCAAGCGGCACCAGGGTGGGGCTCCGAAGAGATGTCGACCAGAGGGAGGCCCCACCCCGGTGCCGCAGCAGGGTCAGCCAGGCGGCGCGTTCCCTGACCTGGGCCCGTACCGCCGGAATGATCTCCTCGGCGAACCGCGACAGCTGCTCAGGCCCTTCGGTCCAGAGAACGAACGTGTCGAAGTCGTGCCCACCGCAAGCGTGGTCAGTTGTGGGTCACCTCACCTGATAGAGGAAGCGGCCGGTGGCAAGGTCGACCGCGGCGAAGATGGTTCGGCGACCGTTCTTGCCGGGGGTCATGACCTCCTGCCGCTGGCCCCGGACGATCTAGGTCGAGCGGACCCAGGGGAGCAGGTTGATGTGGGTCTCGTCCTGGCCAGCAGGACCGCGCCGTCGGGCAGGCCGGTGATCTGCTGGTGCAGGTCGGCCAGGATCTGGTCGCGGTCAGGGTCGCCCTTGGCGACCAGGCGGGGCCGTCGCCAGCAGGCGACCTCACCGACCCGCCGGTGCGGGGTCCGCAGGCTCATGGTGGGGCGGCCATGTATGAACCAGTCAAACCCGCCTGGGACTCACCGCCCAATTCCCGCATCAGTAGATTCAGGCTCAGTATCCCTACACTACGGCAGATGGACTAAAGGGAGTGCACACCCTTGTCAAGACTTTGCACGCGATGCATCATGAGTCGGGCTCCGGGGTACCCGACCAGAGGCGACAATAGGAGTGACGAATGGCTGACGCCGATGAACCGCAGCCAGATGACCCGTCCTGGTTGAAATTCGCCTTCCAGGAATTAGCGCTCCACGTTGTAGAGAAGCCTGGAAAGAAGACGAATGAACGGATCGAGCGGTACTTGCAGTCCACTCGGGGATCTCCGGGACGCGAGCAGGACGAGACGCTCTGGTGCTCCGCCTTCGTGAATTTCTGTATCGAGGAGTCCACTGGGCTCGAAGGGACAAATAACCTGGCGGCGAGATCGTGGCTCAACTGGGAAAAGGGCAAGGAGGCGACTCGACCGACCAGGGGTTGTATCGTTGTGTTCTCGCGGCCCTCGGCAGGAGAGCACTCTGGGCATGTCGGGTTCTATCTTTCGGGCTCGGCGGAAACAGGGATCAGGATTCTCGGGGGCAATCAGAGCGACGCGGTTTCGATCGTCACCCAACCGCTTCCCTTCCTTGGGTACAGAGTACCGATAGAGGAGCTGAGCATCGTGGACGCTGAGACCAGGAAGTTCTTCGAGAACAAGTTCAAGCAGGTCGGCGAGCACGCCGACGACCTCTTCCGGCTCGCCGACCATGGCGCCGAAACCCCGGGACACAACAACCACCACCAGAATATCCGCGACGAGATCACGCGCCTCCGCACCGAGATGGAGAAGAAGTTCAAGGACCTCAACGATAAACTCGACCGTATCGCCGGCAACCCTGCCCGGCCCGGGTAGCTCTGGCGGCGGCGGATAGCCCGGATTCCTATAGCCCAGGAGAGGGGCAGATGATACTGCACGGGCTGGACAAGGACGATCCGCCCTCAGCCGCCAAGGCCAAGGCCATGCTGGAGGAGATCCACGGGAGCTGGTGGAACGTCTACACCGGCGGTCCCCGTCGTGGCACGGGTGCCTCGGGGTGGACCCCGGAAGTGGTCCAGGATTTCGCGCACCAGGGCATCAGCGCCTTCCTCCTCACCTACGTCGGCCGCCAGATCCTTCCCGCCAAACATATCGACGACCGCCATCTCCTCACGACTGCGCAGGGCAGGCGCGACGGCGACGAGGCCTGCGGGATCGCCGCACGCTTCGGCTACGGTGCCGGTAGTCCGCTCTGTCTGGACCTTGAGGGCGAGACCTTTACCGGGTTCAAGCAGGGTTCCCTGGACTACGCCTGCGGCTGGTCCAATGCCGTCCGCGCGCAGGGGCTTCGTCCCGGCGTCTACTCCAACCCCGATGCGCTGCTCGCGCTCGCAGACCGTGCCGACCGTCCCGACTGGGTCTGGGTCGCCAAATGGGTCACCAACAAGGTCGATCCCGACGCCGACCCGCATCGCATCCCGGACGTGAGGGATGACGCGTTCCCGAACGCCGGCCAGCGGGCCTGGCAGTACGGCGGCGAGATAAAAGGTAAGCCAGCCGTGGTGAGCGGGGTGGCAGTCGATATCAACGTCGCCGACGGCGGCTGCCTGGTCGGGACCGACGCGGCCAGCACCGCCATGCTGGCCGGGGGCCTGACCATCGCGGACGCGGCCACCAGGCAGTTCTTTGATACGAAGTTCAAGCACGTCGGTGAGCACGCCGACGACCTCTTCCGGCTCGCCGACCATGGCGCCACGACCCCGGGCCACGACAACCACCACAGGAAAATCCTCGAGGAGCTCACCGACCTCCGCACCGAGATGAATGACAAGCTGGACGACCTCCACGGCAAGCTCGACCTCATTGCCGACACCCTCGGCGGAGATCGTGCGGGAGCTGAAGGAGGCGGCTGACACGGCGCTGTTGCGTTTGGTCAGCCCGCGGCATGTCGGAGCCCGACCTCGACCCCAGGATCAGATCGCCAACGCCAGCTCCTCGAACGCGATAGCCGACCGCCGGCTCGCTGGCTCGTCAACCGCAGTTCGTAATGGCCCGTCGAACGTTCTGGACGAAGGCATGCCGGCGCTGCCGCCCCAGGTACCTCATGCACCCAGCTTCCGTCGCCATCCGTTCACGTACACGACCTGTTCGACCGGACGGCGCACCGCGGGCTTGAAATCGTCGCCCGTGTACCGAGCGACGGGAATCATGGCAACCTGGGTGACCGTCTCGGGGATACCGAGGACCTCAGCGGCCTCCCGCTCGTTGGCCAGGTGCAGTGTCGTGAATGCCGACCCAAGACCCCGGCTGCGCAGCGCGAGCATGAAGCTCCAGACCGCCGGGACGATCGACCCGTAGAACCCTGCGGTGTCGAGCACCGACGCAGTTTCAGGCAGGCGCTGAAGCAGACAGGGAATCACCAGGACCGGCACCTCGTGCAGGTGGTCGGAAAGGTATTGCGACGAGTCGAGGATCTTATCCATGTCGGTGCGGCCCGCCTGCTGTGCCGCCGCCCGGTTCGCCGCCAGATACGGATCGTGGCTGCGGCGGTACAGTTCGGCGAGCCGCCCGCGAAGGTACGGATCGTCGACGATGAGCCAACGCCAGGGCTGGCTGTTGCCGCCGCTCGGAGCCTGCACCGCGATACGCAGGCATTCGATCACGACGTCCCGCTCCACCGGACGTGTCAGGTCGAGGCGCTTGCGCACCGACCTCGTGGTGGTGAGGAGCCGATCGGTCTGGGCCAGGTCAAAGTTCGCCGTCATGTCAGCAGCACCTTGGCCACCTCGCGGGCCTTGGTCAAGTCGGGTGTCCCACCGGTGATGAGATCGGTCCAGAGGAACGACTCAGCGATGCGGACCATCGCGAACGCGAGTGTCTCCGGGTCGAGTCGGAGCCGGAGCCCTCTGCGTTCCCGTGCTTCGACGAGGACGTCGCAGAACGTATCGACGACCCTGCGCTGCAATGGGCTTGCCTTGGAAGTCATCACCCGCAGCGCGCACTCCGGCTCCGACTTGACGAAATGGCGCAGCGGCTCGAGCTCGATGATCAGGTCGCCGAACCCGCCGTAGACGGCGAGCACCCACGCTGCACCGCGTCCCTTGGCTTCGATCCGGGCCTGCGCCAGCCCCAGCTCCGCCAGCGACCAGAGCACCTCGCCAAGGAGCCGGTCGCGGCCGGCCACCCAGCGATACAGCGTGGCCCGGCCGATGCCGAGTTCCCGCGCGAGCTCATTCATGTCGACCCGCTCACTGCGCAGGAAGCGGCGCCGTGCCGCATGCAGCACATCCGCGCGCGTGACCGGCTGCCGCTCGTTCCGCGCGGCCAACTGCCGCTCGACGATCTTCGGTCGTATCACAGCGCGGTCGCCCTTGACTCGTGAGACATATCGCAATAACGTCTCGGTCTGAGACGAATCTATAAGATGTCTCGCCATGCCTGCAAGGGGGTTCGGCATGACGGTCCAGGGGACGGCTGATCCGCGGTTCGCGGCGGTGCGGGAGGATTTCGAGCGCAACTTCGCCGACCGCGACGAGGTGGGCGCCTCGGTCTGTGTGACCGTCGACGGCAAGACGGTCGTCGATCTGTGGGGCGGCATCGCCAATCCCGGGACGAAGGCACCGTGGAACGAGGACACGGTCGCCGTGGTCTGGTCCTGCACCAAGGGTGCCACTGCGCTGTGCGCGCACATGCTCGCCGCCCGAGGCGTCATCGACCTGGACGCGCCGGTCGCGCGGTACTGGCCCGAGTTCGCCAAGGGCGGCAAGCACGGGGTGACCGTCCGCATGCTGCTCAACCACCAAGCTGGCCTGGCGGCACTGCGTGAGCCGATCCCCGAGAACGGCCTGTGCGACTGGGATGCGGTCGTCGAGGCCCTGGCCGCGATGGAGCCGCTGTGGGAGCCGGGTACCCGCAACGGCTACCACGCGCTGGTCTTCGGCCACCTCGTCGGCGAGGTCGCGCGGCGTGTGACGGGCCATTCACTCGGCACATTCTTCCGCACGCAAGTCGCGGAGCCTCTCGGACTCGACTTCTGGATCGGCCTGCCCGAGGAGCACGAGACGCGCGTGGCGCTCAACATCTCCCCGGACCCGCCAGCGCCGGGCCAGCCACTGCCTGAGTTCTACACGGCGGCGATGACCGACCCGACGTCGATCCCCGGGATGGTCGTGTGGAACTCCGGCGGCATCCTCCTGCCCGGCGCGGTCAACACCCGCCAGGTCCACGCCGCCGAGATCCCCTCCGCGAACGGGATCACCAACGCGCGCGGGCTGGCGGGCATGTATCGTCCGCTCGCGCTCGGAGGGGAATTCAATGGCGTCCGGCTCGTGCCCGAGGACGCAATCCCCGCGATGGGGGCGGTCAGCGCCGCGGTCGCAAAGGACGCAGTGATGCTGGTTCCCACACGATGGGCGACGGGGTTCTTGAAGGGCTCGGACAACCACCACCTGGCGCCAGGCCACAACGACAGCGTGATCCTTTCCGAGGAGGCGTTCGGTCACCTGGGCAACGGCGGCTCGCTCGGCTTCGCGGACCCGAAGGCCCGCCTGTCATTCGGGTACGTCATGAACCGCCTCGGCGGCGGCATCGGCCTCGAGAGGCGAGGCCAAGCGCTCGTCGACGCCGTCTACCGGGCACTCGGATACCGCCGCGCGGCGAGCGGCGGCATGTGGTACGCCTGAGGTCCTGCAATCCAGGGCAACGCAAGGCGCCGGTGAGGAGGTGGCGCGTGTCCTCATCCGCTGAGACAAAAGTCTTCACAACCTGTCCGCTCCGCGAGGCGACGTTGCGGCCTGGAGCTCACGATCAGCCAGGGCACGGTGACAGGGATCCGCGGCGACAAGGACGACGTTTCAGCCGCGGGTTCATCTGCCCAAGGGAACGACGCTCGGCCACCTCACGACGACCCCGACCGCGTGCGCGGGCCGTTGGTCCGCCGCGACGGCGAACTGCGCGCGGCCTCCTGGCAGGAAGCGTTCGCCGAGGTCGCACGCCGGCTGCCGCCGATCGTCACTCACGCCGTTCCCGACCTGGACCGCGCCGGCGTCGACGCCGGGCGGTGCCGGCGTAGGATGCTCACGCACCTCATGAGACAGCCGATATCGCCCATGATGCGAGTTGCCCTGCACACCCGGCTGAAGCCGGGCGCGGAAGCCGCCTACGAGGAGGCGCATCGAAGCGTCCCCGAGGCGCTGACTGACGCCATCCGGGCGGCGGGGGTGCATTCGTGGACGATCTGGCGCAGTGGGCCCGACCTGTTCCACGTCATCGAGTGCGACGATTACCGGGGCATGCTCGCCGAGCTGGAGCGTCTCCCCGTCAACCTGGCTTGGCAGGCCCGCATGGCCGAACTGCTCGAGGTGGTCCACGACTACTCCGGCGAGGTCGACGCCGAGCTGCCGGTCGTCTGGAGGCTCTGAGGACGGACGCGTGGCGGGTGCCCGGGCGTCGCGGGCTGGTGCGCCCCGCCGCGGCGCGCTGAGGTCAGCGGGCCGACCAGACGGGACCGTCGGGGTAGCGGTGGTCGTCGAGCGCGTGCCGGGTCATAGCGGCGTAGCCGGGGGAGCGTGGTAGGAGGTAATGGCCAACTTCGCGCCACGCCCTACGGGCGTCTCGTTTCCCACCGGGAATCCCCGCGTAGTACGTTTGACGTAATCTCTTCCCGAAATGTGACCAGCAGACGCCCAGAGTGGTGACCGCGATCGGTGGCGGCTATTTTGGTGACCCTCGCCTCGGTGACCTCCAGCTGGGCGCCTCAGCCCGGCCAGCAACACCGCTCGAGCGGCAACTTCTCCATCGAGCAGGCCCCGGCGGGGACGACACGGCTCCTCTGGCTGATCACCGGCTTCAACGGCAAAGTAGTGGCCTTCGACATCATGGAAGACAAGTCACTGGGGTTCGACCCGGTTGTCTTCGACAACCTCACCGACGGGTCGACTACCGAGTTCCACAGCTCGCGGTCGCTGTACGTGGCCAGCCCTCGCGGGGGAGGCGACCAGAGCTTTACGGTAACCGTCTACGCCGTGACCAGGGGCTGAGGCCGCGAATGAGATCACCAAGGGCGCTCCTGCCATTGGCTGGCGCCGCTCCGCCTGCTCCTCGCCTGGTGTCTCGTAGACGAGGTGCACGACACCGCCAGGGCGCAACAGGTCCTTGATGACCAGCAGTTCATGGCCGGCTGGGCGGACCCAGAACAGGTTCACGTTGACGGCGAAGACCTTGTCGAAGTGCTGGCCAGCGAGCGCCAGGTCGGCCAGATCGATATGGAGCAGGGCAGCCTTACCCGAGGCGAGGTGATCGGCGTTGCGCTTGGCCGCTTGCTTGATCGCGGTCGCGGACCGGTCGATAGCGGTGATCTTCCCGCCGGCCAACTGCTCGCACACGAGTGACACCGCCACCCCTGGACCACAGCCGATCTCGAGGATCTCGTCCTCTGGAGCGACGTTCAGCACCTGCACGGCCCACTGCAGGCGCTGGGGAGGGTGGAAGCTGACCATGAGGCGAGCTAGCAAGCCACGGGCACCCGGTCACGCCGCGGCTCCGGGTGACGAGTCGGCAGCGTGAGACGGGTGGCACCCACCTGGTGGGCATCCTGCCCTCCGCTTGCGCTCACGTCAGGAGTTCGCGGACGCGTGGGATGACTTGCGTGCCGTAAAGCTCGATATTGGTCATGAGGGCTTGATGCGCGAGGCCTCCCATGCCGTATTTCAGGTCGAAGCGGGTCGCTCCAAGAGCGGTGAGATTTGCCGCGATCTTCTGCGCGACGGTTTCTGGCGACCCGACGTAGAGCGCTCCCTGTGGCCCGACCTCATAGAGGAAGGACTCCTTCGTCGGGACAGCGAATCCGCGGGTCTTGCTGACGCTGCGGATGACCTCCAGGTAGCGCGGCCAGAACTCTTCGCGGGCCTTCTCGTCAGTGACGGCGACATGGCCCGGCGAGTGCACGCCGACCGGTAGGGGTGCCCGACCGAAGCGCTCCAGGGCCTGCTGGAAGAGCTGGGAGGAGGGTGCGAAACGCGCCGGGGACCCGCCGATGATCGCCAGCATCAGCGAGAATCCATAGTGGGCGGCGCGGATGACCGACTGGGGGCTGCCGCCGACGCCGACCCATGCCGGGAACGGTCCGGATTCGGTGTGCGGCACGACGTCCTGGTTGCGCAGCGATGCGCGGGTCTTGCCTTGCCAGGTGACCGGTCCGCCCTTGAGCAGCTCGGCGAAGAGGTTGGTCTTCTCTTCGAAGAGGTCCTCGTAGTCAGCAAGGTCGTAACCGAAGAGCGGGAACGAGTCGATGCTGGAACCTCGCCCGAGGATGACTTCTGCCCGACCGCCGGAGATGGCGTTGAGTGTGGAGTAGCGCTGGAACACGCGGACGGGATCGTCCGAGCTCAACACCGTGACTGCCGACCCGAGGTGGATGCGGGTCGTGCGCGCGGCCACCGTGGCGAGTACCACGTCGGCGGCCGACAGCGGGAAGTCATCGGTGTGGTGTTCACCGATCCCGAAGAAGTCCGCGCCGACCCGGTCGGCAAGGACCCCTTGGGAACTTCCCAGGTTCGCCCGCGGAGGCTCCGGCGGCATCTGAAGGTGCTGTGGTCATGTCGAGTCTTTCTCTCTGGTGTGAGTTTGGGCGAGCGAAGGGCTGCTCTAGGCGGCTTCGGCGCGCATGGCGAGCTCGAACTCGGTTCGGCGAATCGAGACACCGAAGACAGGGCTGCCGGGTTCGAGGAGGCGGCCGGCGCGCAGACTGTCCAGTCGGACGGTGTCGTAGCCGATGCGCTCGATGACTTTCGCCACGACGTCCACCGCGCCTGGGTCGTCGCCGGCGACGCCGAGCGCGCGGCGTTCGGGCGAGCCCACCGGTCGGCGTTCGTCTTCAAGTTCGTGGTAGCCGATGTGGTTGAGCGTCTTGACGATCGTCGACCGGGCAAGCCGACGCTGCACGATCTCGCTGCTGCCGTAGCGGCGATCTTCGAACAGCTCCTGAACGCCGTCGACGGGCGGCCAGTAGTTCATCGTGTCAACGACGAGCTTGCCGGCCACCGAGGCAGCGTCGAAGGCCGCGAACTTGTGGAGCGGGATCGCCAGCACCACGATGTCGGCGTCCCTGACGGCATCGGCTGCCCATCGTGGCTCGGCTCCCGGTACCAGCACCTGGGTAATGAGTGCGATCCTCTCGGGGTCACCAGAAGCCGCGATCGTCACGTGGTAGCCAGCAGCGATCGCGACCCGCGCGATCACCGCGCCGACGTGCCCCGCACCGAGCACGGCGATGCGCGGCAACTCCAGCGACGGCAACGCTCCGCCGGTCATGAACATCCATCCCCGGCAGGAGCAACCGTCAGGTCTGGGTGGAGATGGTTCTGCAGCGCCTGCAGGATGTCGGCGAGCGCCTCGAACTGCTCGGGCGTCAAGGCGTCAGCGAAGTGCTTCTTGATGGCCCTCATGTGGGGTGCGGTCGCACCGCGGAACATCCTCGCTCCGTCGTCGGTGAGCGAGACCTCAGCACCGCGGCTGTCGGTGGCGCAGTCGTCGCGACGGATCAGACCGCGCCGCTCCATCCGTCCCAGGTGATGCGACAGCCGGCTCCGCTCCCAATCGATGGTCGCCGCCAGCTCCGATGATCGCAGCCGCCTGCCGTCTGCCTCACTCAACGCCAGCAGCACCTGATAGTCGGCTGGTGAGAGGCTCGACTCCTGCAGCAGCTGCGCCCCCAGGATCCTCCGAAGCTCGGCCGTCGTGTCGACCAGCGCTCGCCAGATCGCCAGCTCCCCCGCCGCCAGCCGCCGCCGCGCCGCCGCACCGGTAGCTCGGTCGCCATCGCTCACGGTCCACACCCCATCTCATTGACGCGTCAATCATAGCGGCAGATAATTGACGCGTCAATAATGACGTGTCAGTCACATGTCACGCCTGGCTGCGAAGTTGGTCCATTCCCGACCTGGAGGACGGACATGGCTGGAGCGGCCGCCGGATCGCCGATCACCGTGCCCACCATCACCCTCGACGGCCAGGCAGAGCGGGCACCGCCTCTCAAGGCGAGCGGTACATCGATGTGGTCGTTCGCTGCGGCGGGTGCGGGGCATCAGCCGCCGTTCCGGGCTCTGGCCTGATGGAGCCGCGCCAGCCGTCGGGCCCATCCATCAGCGTGCGGATTGCGGTGTACAGCCAGGCTGGATCCTCCTGCTGCACGGACCGAGCCTGCCGGTCCATCCAGCGCTCGGCCTTTCCCATACGGCGCAGACCGGCGTCACGCAGTCGACGAAGCACCGGATTGGACAGGCGGCTGGCC
>WNGE01005952.1_pt1 | contig 14449 bp, 15 predicted proteins | sample 5400651 | NCBI WGS metagenome assembly WNGE01 (sample SAMN13153370, study PRJNA577476) | soil metagenome | isolation source: 60 cm soil or saprolite under grassland replicate 2 | place: USA:California | collected 2016-06-15 | reverse complement strand
CGCCACCGGCCCGGCGTCCCCACGCCCCGGCCGCCTCTGGACTGGGCGCTGCTACGCCACCAGGCCCTCACCTTCACCCGGACCACAGGCGGCAGCAACGGGGCCCGAGAGGAACCATCATGATCACGGTGATTTTCGCGCAGCATCCACGCCACAGTTACTGCGTGCCGCAAGCGGTGATGGCTGGAGACCGGCGCGGATCACCCGCCAGGCTCGGTACTCATGCCAGCGGTCCGGATAACGTCACCAGCGTGCACCGCTCCGGGCGGGCCGGCGACGCGGAGGTCGCAGATGCCTCTTGATGACCAGGCCGAGCTCGGTCCGGTCGAGGTTGATGCCGGTCGCGTCTTCAAGCCATGTGCACGTGCAGATCGCCGAAGCAGGGTTGCGGGACGGGTACCGGCGCGCCGCGGAGGCCCTCATCATGAGGTCGCATATCCGCATCGGTCATTTCGCAAACGCGCCGGGCGCGCAGCCCTTCTACCGCGGCCAGCAGCCCCTGGTAATCCTGATGGCAGGCTTCGCAGCGGCGCAGGTGTGCGGCCACTCCGGGGAACCGGCTTTCCGGGCCCGTTCCGTTGAGCTCAGCTTCGGCGTAGCGGTCCAGTACGTGGAACGCTACATCGCACCCCGCATCCCCCGGGTCTGCGGCGAGCAGATCATCCAGCCAGGCCGAACCGGTCAAGGGGGCTCTCGGAAGGTGCGCAAGATCTCTGCCGTTAGCTGCCAGGCGGGCGCGCAAGAGGCGGCGCGCTTCGAACAGCGCCTTGTAGATCGCGTTCCGGTTGGATCCCAGCACGGTGGCCAGTGCGGCGGCGGGCACGCCGTGCAGCGTGACGGCGGTGAACACTCTGCGCTGCTCGCCGCTGAGGTCCTCATCGGCGGCCCGGCGCAGCGCAGCGAGAAGCTCGTTCCGTTCTGCGCGCTCGTGCGGATGGAGGCTGGAGGGGAGCCGGTCCCAGTCGTCCTGATCGAGTGCCATTATCCTGGCCTGCCAGAACCGGCGGCCAGCCGTGGCCGACACGGCAAACACCGCGAATTTGCATGCCCAGCTCCTGAACCTGCTCTGGCCGCGGAAGCCGTCGAGCTGCGCGGTGATCGCCGTCAGTGCATCAGCGGCCGATTGCCGGGCCAGATCGTCAAGGTCAGGGCCGCTAAGGCGCACCCATCCATTCGTGCGGCCCGCCTCGTGGCGCGTCACCTGCAACAGCAGTCCATGCAGCCGGGCCAGGACCGCGTCGCGTTCCGCGGCAGCAGATTGCAGCCCGTCCATCCACCCCCGCGACTCCGGATCCAGCCCGAGTTCCGCCTGCCCCCGCATCACCGTCACCTGCCGACACCGTCAAGAGCCCGGCCGCGCCGGTGAACAATGCCGGGAACGCCGGGCCGCCCCGGGTCGCGCGACGACGCCGGGTCGAACACGCGATGCGTCACCGGTCCGGCCTCGGCCCGGGCCGCCCCCCCGGCTGCCGCCCGCTGCCCTGCTCGGATGCACGACGCGTAGGTCAGCTCCATGCTAGGACTCCTCTCCAGGCGCACCCGGCTGCTGACCCTCCGCGACCCTGCCGGGTAGCTACGACGGGGCCAGGTGATTTGATTCGTCGTCGACCGCGTCCACCTCGAGGAGGACCAGCCCGAGCGCCTCGATGCGGTTGATCAGCCCGTACAGCGCCGCGGTGTCGGCCCCACCCGTTCGCAACCAGGTAGCCCCCCGGGCCTCCCACAACTCCACGTCATCGAACTCGGCCCGTATGAGGTCGCTCGCGACTCCACGGATCTTGATCTCGTATGCGCGTGGACGTTTCGTCACCTCACCTGCCCTCTCGTGTGTGGCGCTCACGCCCACTCTCGGCTGTGGGTGGCGCCCGGGCATCACCCCGGGATCACCCGCGGCGGGGTGAACCTGGCGACGACTGGCCGCGTGGGGTGCCACGTCCCAGGTCAGCGGGGGCAGGGCCATCCGGACCGAGACTGCATGTCCGTCCGGAGCCAGCTGATCGCTGTGCCCCGGCCCAAGTGGCCCCGGGTGCAGCGCGCCGTGCTGCGAAGGCCCGAGTCCACTGGCGAGCCACTGGTGTTCCTGGTGGCTCCCTCCGGCTTCGGCAAGACCAGCCTGCTCGCGGGATTGGGCCACGACGGCAGCCGCGCTGGTTGCATGGCTCTCCTGGCCCTGATGGCTTATTCCCCGGCACGCTGGGCAGCCTCCGGCACCCTGATCCTGGCTGGGATTGATGATCTTTCCTGCGGTAGCGGTCGCCTTCCTCTGCCCCAGAATGCTCCCCGGGGAGCCCCCGGTGCGCTCGACCGGGGGGCCTGCTGGTGATAGCTCGTGACTGCCGGTCGCACAGGCGTGCTGGGCCCGGAGCTGCCCGGCGACCGTCCGGGCGGGAGAAAAGACCCGGGCACCACCGCCGTCCGGACCTTGTCATGGAAGCGGAGCCTGACGGCCAGGCTGATGGCGACGCCGGGCAAGATGATCCCCGGACGCGCCGCCCCCGCGGTGCGGATCAACGTGCTTGCAGCGCGCGCGGCCAGCCACGCGAACGCCGTGGCCCATCGGGCTGTTATCACGATCACCGCAGATCACCCCTCCCGGGGTGATGCCGGGTGGTGCGCAGAACTGCCCAGTGCGGCAACGTCGATGACACGGCGCGGCCCTCAGCGCCGTCTCCGCATTCGTGTGGATGCCCATCTACCCGGTCTGGGGCATCCTCATCGCCGCCGCCGACATCGCTGTCGTCTGGGCACTGACGGCTCAGGGCCGGGATATGCAGAGGGGGAGGCGATGGCGAGGCGCAGCGACAGTAATCCAGCGCCACGGCGTCGCACACGGCGCCAGCGCATAGGCGATCACGACCAGCGAGCACGGCACGCTCAGCGGCAGCAGGAGGTGAAGTGGCCGGTCGGGATCACGGCAGAGCACGCCGGAGACGACGTATTGTCAGTGCCCAGTTGCCTGACCGTTCGAGTGTCATTCCCGCACCGCGCGAACCACGCCATGCCCCGTGACCCGTGGCTGCGCCTTGGCGCCAAGGCTGCCGTGACGCTCCCTCCTGCTGGCCAGCCCGGCCACCGCAGGACAGCGAGCCTCCGGCGCCAGCCGACCCGCATCGTGGACGGCCGGATGGAAGATGGCTACGCTGACGCGTTCGAGCTTATCTGCGGTCAGTGCGGCGATCATCCCTACCTGGATTACTCCGAGACCTCTCGGCTGCAGCGGATCCGCGGGCCATACACGCTGGAGGCCAGCCCTTGCAGCGCATGAGAACCACCTTGGGCCTGGAACTGGCGGCTGACGGACCCGGAACACGCAGCGCAAGCCCTGCCCGCCCAGGGCGGGAACCGACCAGCCCAGGGGGCTGGCGGCTGGCCTGCCAGCCTTGAGCCCCCTCACTACCCTTCGCGGGGGCGGACATGACCGATCAGCTGTACCAGGAACTGCCGGTGGCAAGGCGAAGGCGGCTCATCTTCCGGGCGGTGCTGCGCAGCCTCCTGGTTACGACGATGCTGGTGGTTCTTTACTATCTGCTTCCGCTAGATCAGCCGTGGGATACCGACAGCGCGGTGCGCCTGCTGATTGGCCTGCTCATCTTCGTCGGCATCACGGTGTGGCAGGTCAGAGCGATCGCCGGCTCCCGCTACCCGGCGATACGGGCAGTCGAGACGCTGGGATTCGTCGTTCCCTTCTATCTGCTGCTGTTCGCCTCGACGTACTTCGTGATGGAACGAGCCTCCGGCGCGAGCTTCACCCAGCCGCTGACCCGCACCGACGCCCTGTACTTCAGCGTGACCGTTTTCTCCACGGTGGGTTTCGGGGACATCACCGCCAAATCCGAGACCGCCCGGGTCGTGCTCATCGTCCAGATGCTCGGTGACCTCGCGCTGCTGGGCGCCGGCGCGCGGGTGCTGCTGGGGGCGGTGCGCCGCGGCCAGCAGCGAAGATCCGATACAGGCGACGGCGCCGACCCGGCCGCCAGGTGACACCCTCCCAGCACTCGGTGCTTGACCAGCATCACCATGCGGAGCTAGGACCTGACGGCCAGGCTGATGACGACGCCGGGCACGGTGATCCCCGGGGATGCCGCGTCCCGCGGCGCGGATCAACGTGCTTACAGGCACGCGCGGGCCAGCACGCGAACGCCGCGGCCCGCCGTGCTGTTCTCCCGATCACCGCAGATCACCCCTGCCGGGGTGATGCCCGGGTGGTGCGCAGAACGGCCCGGTGCGGCAACCTCGGTTCAGTGCCAGCGCTGCCGTCCGGCAGCAGGCATGAGCGTTCCGTGCGACGCGGAGGATATGACCATACTCGTCATCCGCCAAGCCCGGCTTGAGCCGCAGTCCAACCGCCGGGAGTTGTTTCCAGCGCTACTCAAAGGAGTCTGACCGTGCCTGATGAAACCGAAGATGGGCCCGTGCTCGAAACCCTCGGCGCAATGACCGCCGCTTCGCTGGAGCGATGCGGCCTGGCGCCGGATGCCCTGCTGCTGGTCCGGATCGCGGCCCTGGCCGCCGTCGACGCCCGCCCGGTGTCCTACCTCGCGCACATCGGCCCGGCAGCTGACGCAGGGGTGACGCTAGAAGACGTGCAGAACGTCCTCGTGGCGGTCGCCCCAATCGTCGGGACAGCCCGGGTCGTGTCGGCGGCGGCCAGCATCACTGAGGCCCTTGGCTTCGCCATTTCAGCGGCGGAGACGAAGGCGCAGTAGCGCCGTCGCCAGGAGCGGGCGGCGCAAAGCGCCGCTCCCTCCAAGAACGCCCTGTCGAGGCCCTTCAGCACTGCGTGGGATGGCGGGATTCGCGGAGACGACAGACCAGGCCCTGCTCGGGATGGCCTGATCCTCGCGAGCCGGCTGAGCCTGCCTGCGATCATCATCCTGCTTGTCACCGATCCCAATCCCCGTGATAGGGGCGTGACCTGCATGTTTGCAGCATGGGCTAGGCCGTCCGGGTGTACTCGTTGATGACGCCTCCGAGGACCTGGCCGACGGACGCGGTCCTCGACGGCACCTACAAGCTCCCGCCGCTGAGGAAAGCGCCATGAGCATGCCGTGCACCGGGTTGCCTGTATTGATGCCCGGCAGATTGCCATCCCCAGCCTGTGAGGAGGAACCGGATGCATAGGTGGTGAAGCTATAGGGCGAAAGGCACCGGCGCGCTAGGCGGCGAGCAGTTACCGAGGCGGGATGCGCGCGGCCCCTTTCACATTCCCGTAGCCCCGGCCTTGAGATCTAAGGGGCCGCGCGCATCCAAGGTCCGTTAGCGGGCCAGTCCGATGTGCCTCTCATACGCCGTCCAGGCCGTCTCCATCGTGCGAGGCCCGCGGAGCTGCCGCAGCCGAGACGGGACCTCCTGGTAATCCAGGGCCGGATCGTCGCCGCAGTCGTAGCAGATCAGCTCGAACATGGCGCTGTGGCCGTTTTCCGGGCAGCCATGAGCGATCGGGGCCCGGCGACGCCGCAGAATGGCCCCGAAGCCGTGGCCGAGTTCGCCGACACCAGGGACCTTCGGACCGCACGCATCGCGCGGTCTCCTTGTCGGATGGTCAGCGGACCCGGTGCCGGTCACGACGTGCGTGTCTGGCCTTTTCACTCTGCCCCCCAGGCTCGTCTTCTACTACTGCCGGGGTCTAGAGCAGCCGAATTTCTACCATAACCCGCCCCGAGGCCTTCTCGAAATGTCTCCTTTTGGTAAGACTCTGGTAACGATCAGGCAAGGATTCAGCAACACGCCATCCGCCGCGAATACCGGCGTCCGCTGGTCCAGGCCGGTGATTCGCAGCACCTTGGCCACCAGCCGCTGCGGCGCGATGAGGCCATAGCGGCGCCCCGTGATTCCGTACCGCAGGGCCAATCACTCGGGGCAGGTGGCCTCGAGGCCGGGCGCAGTCCGCCAGGGCGAGGCTTGCGGACTGCTCTGACCGGTTTCCGCGATCCGAGCATTCACCCGGCGTTGGGTGAGGCCTGGGTGATGACACCGCCTTCGGGGAGCGAAATCGTCTTCCTAAGGGCACCAAATAGGTGAGCGCAAGATCTGGGCATTCGGCGCGAGCGTCGTGGTCCGTCGGCTGGCCGCCCGGGACATGGAGTCCCCACCCTGACGGAAGGTCAGCGCAATGGCTGACAGGACGCTGGTCCTCGCGATCGAGGACAAGGCAGCCGCAGACAACGCAGCGGCCGCTTGAGGGGAACGATCCCGATCACGGGGGAGTTCGGAGCTACCTATGGGGGCAAGACGATGAGCGATGCCGATGTTGAGCTTGGCCCGGTCGACTATGTGGTGGTCGGGTTCCCGGCGGGCAAAGCGGATTTCTCGGGGGAGATGGCGTCCGAGCTGGCGGCCCTGATGGAGAGCAACACCGTGCGGGTGCTTGACCTGCTGTTGCTCACCAAGGACGTGGACGGGTCGGTGGAGGCCGCCGAGCTGCGCGAGGCCGACGACAGCGAGGTCGGCCAGTTGCGCGCGGCGGAGGCGGATCTTGCGGTGCTGCTCGCCGAGTCCGACGTTGAGGAGATCGGCGGGGTGCTGGAGCCGGGCAGCACGGCTGCGGTGCTGGTGTGGGAGAACACGTGGGCGGCACCGTTCGGTTCGGCGGTGCGAAGGTCGGGCGGCCAGCTGGTGACCAGCGGCCGCATCCCGACCCAGGCCATCGTGGCCGCGATCGACGCGGACCGCGCCGCCAAGGCGCAAGGAGATTGAGATGCCCATGTTGAGGGATCGGATTGGCCGGCCCGGCCTGATCGGCCGAGGCCGCGACCGGCGCGATGACCGGCAAGATGACCGGGGCGACCGGCGAGACGGCCGGGGTGACCGGCGAGACGGCCGGGGTGACCGGCGCGATGACCGGCAAGACCGCCGTCGCGGGCCCGGGCTGCTCAGGTAACCGTGAGCTAGACGATCAAGTCGGTCGCGCATGCCGGAGAGCGGCATCGTGCAGGACGAGCTGGGCAATACCTACGACCTAGCCGGGCCGGGATACAGCAACTACAAGCCGTGAGGGTGCGCATGACCAACGACCGGCAACCGGACCCGAGAGCACCGAACATGAAGGAGCGCCAGCACGGCTGCGCGCTTCCGTAAAGCCTGAAGATGAGAAAGCAAAGGAGAATTCCGATGGACAACACCACCGCTCAGCAGAACATGGAACGCTCGCACGAGACGCACTGGATTCAGGGCAAGCGGATCTCCATGGATAACATGCGTGGACATCGCTTTGCCGAAGTGGCCCTGTTCACGGGTACCTCTGAGGAGAACGCCGTCGCGGATTTCTACAACTCGACCGGCGTGGATGACCCCACGCCAGCGCGGTTTATCGCCCTGGACAAGGACAAGCTCGCCCAGGAGAACAAAGCCATCGGAGTCTTTCTGAACCCGCCTCGTTACTGGATGTTCGACGAGTTCAGGGTCTTCGAAGCTGGAGACGACCAGGGGTTCGGCGGGATCAAGATGACCTGGATGGGCGTCGTGGACGTAGCGTCCCTGAAGAAGGCGATCATCGGAGGCAACTACTTCGCCGGGTACATCCATCGGGACAACTCGTACACATACAACGAGGGCAGCGAGGTCTACCTGCTCGATGCGCCCGGCGGCGAAGTCTTCGTCATGCAGTCCTACAACGCTCATACGGACGAGGGCCTGGCTGCGGAGGAGAGTCCTGCCACCCTCGGCAGCAGGCTCACGCTGCCAGCAGGCTGGAGGTTCCGGGTCAAGACCCTCGACCGTGACCTGGTGGTCTCGCAGGACAAGGCCGGCAAGCTGGCGCATGTTATGCAAGACGACCTGCTCAACCGCTATCAGGGCTCCGACGGCGGCAAGGCCTTCAGCTACGTCCCCTAGACCTGATCATTCACAGGGATGAGTTGCCGGTTACGGGTAGCGCCTGGCAGTCGTCTTGGCTACTGGCCGGAGCACTGATCGTGCGCCTGATCCGTGCTTTCCCGACCACGCCCAGCCCCGCTCAGCGATAGGGCCCGTGCAGCACCCGGCTGGCTTTACGCAAGTGCATGCGTGCGGCGGCAGTGCAACTGGCCAGCCGGCAGGCAGTGTCAGGAGCAGAAGGCGATGACGGCTGCATTGCCTGAGAGCCCGGTCACCGAAGGGGCCCGCAGCCTCGAGGTGCGCTGGATCTTCCCGGGCCAGCTGGATACTGCGGTGGCCGGATGGTTTGGGCGATTCCCGGCCGGAATGGAGTCACGCGAGGACTCCTATCTCCTGGATTCGCAACTGCGCGGGCTGTCGGTGAAAGTTCGCGGGGGCGGGGCACTGGAGGTAAAGATGTACCGCGGCAGCCCGGGAATCCTCGAGGTGGCGGGACGCGCCCGCGGCCGGATGGAGTCATGGCAGAAGTGGTCTTTTCCCTTCGGACCGCTGCGCCATGGCAGCGGTGACCCGGCCGGCTGGAGGCCGGTAAGCAAGAAGCGGCGGATCAGCCGGTTCTCGTCCGCCAGCGGACATAACTTGGCGCGCGCTGCAGGGCTGGGCGGGGAGCCGCGGTGCGAGGTAGAACTCACCGAGGTCCGCACGCGTGGCCAGGACTGGTGGACCCTGGGCTTCGAAGCGACCGGCCCCGCCGACCTGCTCCGCAGCGAACTCGAGGCCACCGCCGCGCAAGTGTTCGCCCAGGCTCTGCCCGGTGCCGTGCAACCCGGCACGGATGACTCCAGGTCCTATGCGGAGTGGCTGCTCCAGCCGCCGGGCGCCGAGAGTGACGCCGGCGCCTGAAGACCGTCCCTCCGCTGAGCCGACTGGCCCGCCCGTTCTGCTCGTGGGCCGCCGCGCGCATACCCAGGCCGTACGGATCCTGGAGACGGTGAAGCCGCGGACCGTACGCGAGCGCATCCAGTAATGGTGTACTACAGAGCCTGGCCGCACAGGATCGCGACCTCGCCAGCGTGGCGGCCACGCCAGCGCACAGCGCGGCCGCGACACCTCCCGGCGCCGCGCCCGCGGTGCGATTAACGTGCTTGCAGCCGCGCGAGGGCCCGCTAGGCGAAGGTTGCGGCCCATCGAGCGGCTATCACAATCACCGCAGATCACCCCACCGGGGGTGATGCCCGGGTGGTGCGCAGAACAGCCCGGTGCGGCAACGTCGATGACGATGAAGCAGAACCGCATCCTGTGGCGGCAACGCCAACGGCGCGCAGTAAAGGGCAATCCGAAGCGGGGCGGACCGCCAGGTGGAAGACCACCGCACAGATTCCCGATAGCGTCGCCCGCTTGCGCGGATGGCAGGTCTCAGCGGTCACCGGCGGAGTTGCTGAAGAGAGGTCGTCATGCTAAAACACAAGATCGTCCGGGAGGCTTACCTCTTTGGCTACCCGCTCGTCACGATGGACATGACGCGCAGGCAAGAGACAAACGTGCGGGTGCCCGACGACGCGCATGCTCCCATGGGGCAGCTCATCAAGTTGCGGGCCTACCCGGCAGTGGACAATCGCGGGGCCGCCGCTCCCAATGCAGACACCCTGTACACGATGGCCTGGCTGGACGTTTCGGCCGGGCCGTGGGTGTTCAGCATCCCCGACATGGGGGACCGGTTCTACATCATGCCCATGCTGAGCGGCTTCAACGAGGTGTTTTATGTGGCCGGCTCGCGGGCCACGGGCGGGAAGGCCCAGGAATACGTCATCACCGGGCCAGGCTGGTCGGGCACGTTGCCCGAGGGCGTGACGCAGGTCAAGTCGCCCACAGCCTTGGTGTGGATTCTTGGACGTGTTTACTGCTCCGGCACACCGGAAGACTACAAGGCCGTCCACGAACTCCAGGACCAGTTCTCGTCCGTTCCTCTCAGCGCCTACGGCAAGCCCTACACGCCGCCGCAGGGCGTCGTGGACAAGACGTTCGACATGAAGACGGCGGACCGCAAACAGGTCAATGACCTGCCGCTGGAGGAGTTCTTCAGCTACCTCGCCCGGCTCCTGAAGGCGAACCCGCCGAAACCGGAGGACGCGCCGATCGTCGCCCGGATGGCGGAGATCGGGATCGTGCCCGGACAGGAGTTCGACCGCGGCAAGCTGCCGTTGCTGGGGCACAAGCTCGACCCGAAGCTGGCGCTGTTGGAGCTGGTCCGCGCCATGAAAGCCAAGAAGCCCGTCAACGGCTGGCTTTACTGGACCAGCGACGCCGGCAATTACGGAACGGATTACGAGCAACGGGCCATGGTCACCATGATCGGGCCTGGCCTGAACTTCCCGCAGGATGCGGTGTACCCGTTCTCGGAGAAAGACGCGGACGGCAAGGAATACGACGGCTCCGGGCATGAATACGTCATGCGCTTCGAGAAGGGCCAGATGCCGCCAGTCGAGGGATTCTGGTCGCTGACCATGTACGACCCGGATTTCTTCTTCGTGCCAAACCCCCTCAACCGGTACAGCCTAAGCCAGCGAGACACCTTCGCCACCAACGCAGACGGCTCGGTGGACCTGTATCTCCAGGCGGAATCGCCCGGCCAGGACCGGGAGGCGAACTGGCTGCCCGCCCCGAAAGGCAAGTTCATCCCGATGCTCCGGCTCTACTGGCCACAGGACACGCCACCCTCGATCCTGGATGGATCGTGGACCCCGCCGCCATTAAGACGCGCACCATGACTGGCTTGTGGCTGCTGCCGTGGCTTCGTGGCATCAAGGCCTACGTTTATGGCTTCCCGCTGATCATGATGGACCTCACGAAGGAGGCGGCTGCGGCGGCCACCGCCGGGGAGATCACCGCCCCGGTGAACCAGTTCTCCGTCATGACGAAGTACCCGGACGCCTCGTTCCGGGCAGTGACGCGAACCGGGCTCGACACCCTGTTCGCGGTGGCCTGGGCGGATCTGGAGAAGGAGCCGCTCGTCCTTTCGGTTCCGGACACCGGCGGCCGCTACTACGTCATCGCGCTGTTCGACATGTGGAGCAACGTCTTCGCCTCGATCGGCAAGCGCACGACGGGAACCGCGGCCGCCCACTTCCTGATCGCCGGCCCCGGCTGGCAGGGCACGCCGCCCGCCGACGTCATCCAGACGTACCGGTCCCCGACTCGCTATGTCTGGGTTAACGGGCAGATGCAGGCGGACGGGCCTGACGAGTGCGCGGCGGTGACCGCGCTGCAAAAGCAGTACACGCTCACGCCGCTCAGCGCCTGGGGCACGCCCTGGAGCCCCCCGGCGGAGGTTCCCGCGCCCGCCGAGACCGGCACGGCTCCGCCTCTTAAGCGCGTGCAGGCGATGGATGCGGGCGCGTTCTTTGGCCGGGTCGCGCGTCTGATGAAGGACAACCCCCCTGCCCCCGCCGACGCGAAGAGGGTGAAGACCCTCAGGTCGGTCGGCATCGAGCCCGGGAAGGACTTCGACATCGCCGCGGTGGACCGGCACACCGCCAAGGGCCTGCAGCGCGCGATGGGCACGTTCGGGCTCCTGCAGAAGGCACTCACGAAGCTGAAGACCGAGAACGGCTGGCTCGTCATCCCGGAGAACTTCGCCGACTACGGCACCGACTACAAGACCCGCGCCGGCATCGCGCTGATCGGGCTCGGCGGCATCTGGCGCCAGGACGTGCTCTATCCGACTGCGTTCAAGGACGGCGACGGCAAGCCTCTGGACGGCGCCAACCACTACCTGCTGCGTTTCGGCAAGGGGCAGACCCCGCCCGCCAAGGCGACCTGGTCGGTGTCGATGTACGACCCGCAAGGCTACTACGTGCCGAACGCCATCGACCGCTACAACGTGGCCCCGTGGATGCCGCTCACGTCCAACGATGACGGCTCGCTGGACATCTACATCCAGGCCGCGTCGCCGGGTGAGAAGAAGGAAACGAACTGGCTGCCCGCGCCCGTAAGCGGGCCGTTCAGCCTCACGGTCCGGATCTACTGGCCGGCGGACGCGGTGCTCGACGGCACCTACACGCTGCCGCCGGTGACACGCCTGGAAGATCACTAGAGAAGGAGCAGGGATGAAGCTGTCAGCCAAGGTGCCGCCGGACAACGAGGGCGCGAAGCTCATGCGCTTCGAGAACGTCCGCGGCCAGCGGTACACCGAGATCTTCCTGATCGGCGGCCACGTGATCACCCGCCACCTGGTCGGCGGGGTCTACAACACGATCGGGATGAACGACCCCGCCGGGACCGGTGATACCTGCCCGCAGGCGGTGCTCGACAAGGTCGATGTCGATGCCCTGGAGGAGGAGTACGACCTCCTCAGGGCCTTCAAGAACGGTCCGCGGCTGTGGTGCCTGGACTGGATCGAGGTCATGTTGGGGAAGGAGCGGAACTTCAACGGGCTGCACGCGCGCTGGGTGACCTGGCTCGACGTCCCGAAGGAGATGCGCAAGCACGAGAGCGTCGCCTACAAGACCATAAACGTGCAACGGGACACGCAGTTCGGCATCAAGACGGGTTCGCCTGCCTTCCTGCTCGATGACCCCGACGGCGATTCGTGGTGCATGAAGTCGGCCAGCCTCATCGTTGACCCCAGCCAGACCTACGACAGCCTCAAAGACCTGGGCAGCCGCCTGCAGCCCGCGCCGGGCTGGAAGTTCCGGGCCGTGGTGCTCGAACAGGACCTGGTCCTCACACCGGATGACGGAGCCGCCAAGATCACCCAGGACGAGCTGGGAAACACCTACGACCGGGTCGGAGGCGCATACAGCAACTACAAGCCGTGAGGGCGTCATGACCAACGGCCGGTAACCGGACCCGAGAGCACCGAACATGAAGGATCGGCAGCACGACCGCCTGCTTTCACTAAGACCAGGGTTCGCGGAGGTGCCCCGGTGAAGCGGCCGGTGCGCCGGTCCAGGATGCTCGGATGGGACCGCAACCCGTTGCGGCGGCGCATTGACCGGGCCGAGGCAGGCATGGTCGACGGGCTGAATCATGGTGTTTCTGGTGGCCGCGCCCGTGCTGGTTGCGGTGGCGGGTCACTGGACGCGCGCCGCGGGCATCAGGCAACAGCGCGCGGAAGTGACCTGGCGCCAGGTGCCGGCCACTGTCGCGGTCAGCGCGCCTGCGCACCGGGATGGTTTCCCCGGGCCGGCGGACACCGTCTGGAAGTGGGCCCGGTGGACGGCACCGGACGGGCGGCCGCGCAGTGGCTGGATTACGGTCAGCCCGGGAGCTGCGGCGGGCAGCAGGGTGCGCGTGTGGGTCAATCGCTTCGGCTCGCCGACCGGCTCGCCGCTCCGTCGCGCGCAGCTGCGGGAGCGGATCGCGATCGTCGGGGTGCTGACCGCGGCCGTGCTGGGAATCATGCTCTGCGCCGTCGGTGGCGCCGGGCGATTCCTCTTCAGCCGGCGTCGGCTGGCTGACTGGGACAAGGCATGGCGGGAGGTGGGACCACGCTGGTCCCGGCAGCTCTAATGACATGCAGCCAGGCGCCGAAGGTGCGGTGCGGCATCGTTCACCGTGCTGAGCCTGGCCAGGTTGGCCATGGAGCAGCCAGGTAGTGGGCTTGAAAGGGAGCCTGGCCTGATGCCCGACCTGACCGGCTCACAGGTCGTCTTCCTCGTTTCCGGGCGCATTATCCGAGACTGCGCCCTCGTACCCTTGCGTCGTGCCGGGGCTGACCCAGCTGATCCGGGGCTTCGTCGGCCATTCGCCGCAGGTCGTACCTGGCCGCCAGCCGAGCAGGAATTGCCAGGCAGGCGCCTAGCTCGCCGTAATCGACCGGCTCGTCCATGCAGATGCTGAAGGTCTGCCGGCGTGCCCCGGGACCGGCCCGCACAGATACGCCACCCGCGACTGCACCCCGCACGGCGCCCGGCCAGCGGCACGAACCCTGAATACCCGCGACCCGTGGAAAGCTCGGCTCATCGCCGCGTGAACAGTGGATCCGCTGCCCCAGCAACACCTCGCCGTCAACGGCGTTCGTCAACACCCGAAACTGCCACCGGCCCAGCCCTCGTGGGGACGGCGCGGAATACCGCCACCGGAGGCCAGTAACCCACTGGTCGAGCGTCCTGGAGCGCGTTTCCGCCGACCCTGGCACGCGCTCCTGACAGGGACGGAACTGCCCTACGGGACGGACAACTCCGTGTTGGTGCCGGACCCGGACCCCAGGGAAAGGGCAGCCACGAGAGCGCTCCGACGACGCGCTTCCGCCGCCGGGGAGTCCTCAGGGCTCCTGAGATTGCTCAGTCGTCGATCTCCTCCCAGACCGCCTGCTCGTCGTGCTCCTCCCAGTCGGCGCCTGGCAGCGCGATGGCCCAGCTCGTCCATGTCCCGGCCGGCCGGGCCAGGGTGGTCCTTATTCGGGCGCGGACGGCCATGCCGGGCGTGAGCTGCACGGGCGAGCGTAGCGGGGCTGTCGTCATCCCCCAGTGCGTCGGCGGATCGCCGGGTCCGACGGACAGCGAGATGCCGGGCGCGAGTTCGGCGCTGAACCACAGCGCGAGCGCGTTGGCCGTTCCGTGGCCGCGGACGGGCAGCACCATCTCGGCTTCGTGCGGCGCCTGCGCCTGCCCAAGCGGGATCAGGCCCGCGT
>WNGE01008059.1_pt1 | contig 14451 bp, 12 predicted proteins | sample 5400651 | NCBI WGS metagenome assembly WNGE01 (sample SAMN13153370, study PRJNA577476) | soil metagenome | isolation source: 60 cm soil or saprolite under grassland replicate 2 | place: USA:California | collected 2016-06-15 | reverse complement strand
ATACTGAGAGAGAAATCCCTCTTTTCCAGCGGCTTTTGCTGTCAACTAGTGAAGTGAAGCGTTTTCTGGGGGAACGTCTGAAAGCTGAACGCTCTGACCTGAATCTACTCTCGGCTCATGATGTAATGGAGAGTCTCGGTGTAGGTGAGGTTACGCTCAGAGAGTGGGTGAGGCGAGGAGTGTTGGTAGGAAAGCGTCAAATGGTGAACGGAATGATACATGGTCTCTTATTCCAGAAGGAGATGGTAGATTCATTTCGCAGTACTTATGTCTTCGCTAAGGAGGCAGCAGAACTACTAGATGTCACTTCCAGTGCGATTCACCATTATGTCTCCCTGGGCATTCTCCATCCTGTTGGTCCGCCAAGACCCAAACTCTTTCTTCGCGAGGAGGTAGAGTCCCTCATCCCTCCCCATAAGCTAAGCATACCACAAGCCGCTGCACTCCTCGAGCTGAGCGTTTCTAAGCTGTACGCTCTGATTCAGGCAAGACACATTCCCATTGTGCGACTTGCTCGATGTCCAGAGAAGAGATGGTTGCTCTATTCAGATGTAGAACGATTACGAGATAGGGCAGAAAAGTAGTAAGAGCTGTATGGGAGGATGATGTATAATTGGTTGAGCGATTTACCTGGCTCTGCTTGATCCTCGTTGATGGTCTCCATTTAGTAAGTCCGAGAACAGGAATATACCGGCGTGATTAGGTGCATGCCTGCCCAATGATGTGTTTCTAACTTTTTGGCCTCCACTTTTGTCGAGCACTGTAGTCACTAAACTTGTCAACCAGCGACACTAATGGTGGCACTAACGACACTAAATCCGGTATCCCACACGGGCTCAGGCGAGTTTAAGCGTTCACACCTCCGATAGAATACTTATACCGCCTAACCTGCTATTTACCGGCACTATCAATGTGGATGAGACCACTCAACAGTTGAGCGACAAAGTGATCGATCGTGCCAATACCATCGAATTCTTTGCTGTCGAACTGGATAAGATACCTGAACGTGGGCCTCTACCCGATCCGATCACTGTTTCAGCAGCGACATTGGATAGTTACATAATTCGTGAGTCAGATACTACCTATCGTACTCAGATCATTGAGATAGGAAAGATATTAAATAAGGCTGATCTTGGTTTAGGCTATCGCATTCTGCGTGACATTGAACTTTACGTGGCGAACAGCAAAGGACTGCTTCAACCAATAGTTGCGTTCGATTTGCAGGTGAAACAGCGCATTCTGCCACGTGTACGAGGTACTGAGGCCATTCGTCCAGTACTCGACGAATTGGCAACTTTCATGAAACGCAACAATTTGACTCGTTCTGAAAAGCGTCTAGATGAGATGAAAGTCAGGCTGAAACGCGATGGATATACCAACTTCTGGCGCTGATACGTGGCTAACACTCAACAACAGGTCATTGAGCTTTCAGGAAGATAACGAAAACCTCAATGCTCAGGTCTATGAGACTCATGACAATATGTTCAGGATTACGAAAGCCGCACCAGATGACCTTCAAATTTACATAGATGAAAAGCTACTAGAAACAGAACGTTATGGACGTTGGCTGTGGAGGCCTGATGGCTATGCAGGGTTATACCTGCTGCAAGTAAGTGCTCCTGGCCATCCACTACAAGTGGCAAGGGTACGGGTGCTGCCCGAAAAGCTCTCCTACGAGCGATACAAAGTGATATTAGATGATATCAGTAAGATCGCAGTAGATTTATTGTTTCGTCTAAACTCACCCGCTGGCGAAAAAGCAATTACTCAATTTCGTGAACAGGAAGCGTCAGCGCTGCGTAACTATGAGCTCATTCAAAAAATTATGCAGGAGCTAGAAGGAGTGATTGCGGCCATTCGCCGCAGCCCACTCCGCCTCCTTCGAGAGTATTCTGAGCAGAGACTTTTGCACGAAGTACGTCAGTTCTCAAGTGAAACTATTCCAGTAACAGGAGCAGTCCTTACATTGCCTGCACACATGGCTACAACCTGCGGAGTGGATCATCTACCTGCATCCTGGACAGTGCAGCAGAACACTCTTACCTATGACGTCCATGAGAATCGTTTGCTTAGACAGTTTGTACTACGTCAGCTGGTAGCTAAACTCAGTACTATCCAGGAAAAGGCACAAATGGAAATAAAGCGCCGCGAGAAGCAACGGACAACAAAACTCTACAAAGGTTGGAAAGATAATGAAACAGCTCAGATCGAAGAACTGAAGCGAGTATTGGCAGAATGTCAACGAATGACGAGAAGGTGCATTGCCTGGGGAAACGAACCATTTCTCAAGTCAGTGAAATCGTTGGCAACATCTGGCAAAGCTACCCAGGTGCTGCTGAAACATCCCTCATAGAGCCGCTTCTACCGGCTCTATTTGCAATTCCAACAGGAATTAAAAATCAACCTGGACACTGAACAATATCTAACCACCTTGACCTTGCGCAAAATGTGGGATTTATATCAGATCTGGTCAGTGTTCCATATTTCCAGGATGATTGTGGACATTCTTACCGGCGCAGACTACCAAGTGACTTCCAATAGCATCTTCTATGAGGTAGAGAAGGACAGTTTCCAGATAGACGTGCGGAAGAATATGCCAACTGTCACACTAGCAAAAGAAGATCTCAGAATTCAGATGAAGTATGAGCCACTGTATCTCAAACCGATTGGGAATATGCCAGGGCTGGTTTCAACTGGCTATGAGCAACTCACTCCAGACATGTCAGTTGAGATCTTTAGCCAGGGGCAACTAAAAAGTGTGCTCATCTTCGATGCCAAATACAGGTATCAAGAGATCGATGGCTCTTATCGTCCTAAAGAAGATGATTTAGGGAAGATGCGTACTTACCGCGATAAGATCTGTTATAAAACATACGATCCTAGAAGACCTGATCAACGACCGCGAAAAGTTGTGTCCAGTGCCTCTATCCTCTATCCAGGTACCTACCTGGAGCATGATGCAGACGAGGCAGAAATTGGTGCCTTACCACTAGTCCCGAACATGGCGCAAGATGATCTTCTAGAGGTAAAAGAAGCTATCAAAGACATCTTATGGCTTATTAGGCTATTGTAAATATCATATAAACATAGTGTCAGGAGAAGCTCAGTGACACAAAAGAGTAATCCATCATTCCAATTCTATAATCAGGTGTCGCCAAAGTATCTTGAACCCCTGCTACTGCAGCTTCAGCACAACCAAGGGTATAGCACTGCTCAATTCATTGGTTTATTGCGCTCAAGTGGGCTTAATGTTAAGGGAAATGGCATAGCTGCTGATAATATGTTAACATGGTCTCTTGTTGGATTGGGCAAGATAGAAAAGCGTGGGACAGGCTATTTCAAAAAGAATATATTCTGGCTTACTGAGCTAGGCAAACAGTTAGTTGATACGTATAGCACCAATTCCGAGCTGTTCTACGACCTCATTCATTTTATTTTTTACTCGACCTACCGACGTTCGGGCGACATACGAAGAGGCCGCTTCTGGCTCTATGCCAGCGTGTGCGATAGACTTTGGCAAGAAGCACCGGCACCAGCTGATAAATCAGCACTTACCAATCGGCTACAAATTGAAATTTGTGTTGCCTTTCCCGGTTATGACCCTTCCTTTAGCGAGCAATCAGTAGGAGGAGTTTTCCCATGGCTGCAAACTTTGGTACCTCCATTTCTCTCAAAGCAAGGTATTCAACTGTACTCAGTTCGGCGCAGCTACTGCACTCCTCAGCTTTTCCACCTGGCTACCGCCTTGATCTATACGACAGTTGAAGGCTTGCAGTACGGGGCCTCTTTAGCAGTCAACGAGTGCCACATAGAAGCTATCTGCAAGGCTTGTCTCCTGGATACGGAACACTTTTGGAACATGGCTGATCTTACGCAGATGACTGTAAAAGGTTATGAAATGCGCCGGGGACAGTGGGGAACCTCCATTGCGCTCGAAGGCCCGCCAGCCTGGATTACATTACCGGATTTCTCAAACGAAAAAGCTCAGGAAAATATTAGTGAGTTTGAAGATGGAGGCGAAGAGTGAGCAACATCTTGGAAGCCCGCATCCGTGATAGACTGGACATCAAATGGTTGACGCCTTCCCAGCAGACTGTATGGGAAGCTATTGAGCGTTTCGATGGCCTGCCTCATCGCGTTATCAACATTTATGGCCCTGAAGGAACTGGTAAGACCTTTATGGGCTGGTTCCTGGAGCGTATGAACCACTCCACCTACCGTATATGGCCCGATATGCAAAAGCCACTGTTGCCACGCCTGACGCTCGACGATGCTCTCTCCGATCGCGCTACCACTAGAGATGTGCGGCCCCTGGTAGATAGGTATGGTATTCAGCAAATAATTCTCCTGTCACGCACGCAAGTCGACGAGCGTGCTATGCCGACTTTTGAGTTGCGCGTGACCGAAGATGATCTTGAAAGCTTTCGTGCCAATTTATATCGACACTTGCAAATAATTCTTCCCGAAGAAGACTATCGAAATTATAAGGCAGCTCTGGAAACGCTGTCGTAGGAGGTTCAAATAAAACATATGGATATCACAAAGCTACGACCCATTCTCAATAAAGAGTCAATCCTGAAGACTGCCAACGCACGTGAGCTTGGGCAGGCCCCACAGGATGTATTAGAACGCTACACAAACTATGCATTGACGTATGTGCCGCTTGGCGATACCACCAGACAATTGAAAAACCTTGAGCGGGTCATCATTGAGAACAAGCACTGCGCTGTTGGGGCTATTGTCGGTCCATACGGCTACGGCAAGACCAGCACCGCTGTCCACCTTTGGAACGAATTAAGAGAGCAGAAAATTCTAGCTATTCCCCCCTTCCTGTGGGTCAACCTCTCGGAGCTAATGGATGCTGTGTATTATTGGATCAGGTTTGAGTTTTCGCAGGGGCCAAAGGCCTTTATTGATCCGCTGGAGAAGATTTATGAAAGCTATTGTCAAAGCTACAAGGATGAGATCTTCCGGAAAATAGACCCTGATGTTGCTCAAGATCTCATTGAGAGAGGGGCACTATTGCTGGAGATTAGACCGGATGATGTCGTTGCGTTCTTCAGCGAGGCAAGCGATATTTGTGAGCAGGCTGGCTATAACGGGATGGCTATCTTCACAGACGAATTGCAGGCGACATTGGCACAATATAAGCCCTCTCGTGATGAGTTTTTCGCCCATCTCTTTCAAATAGTGAAAGATATCCAGGGGTTGGAGGGAAATTGGGCCTTAATTATCAGTATAGATGACGATACGGAAGGCATACTTACACTCCGCCGCTCGGATATACTGGCTCGTCTCCAACGCTCGGCCCTGTACTTTCGCGTAAAGGATGTTTACAATCGCCGTGAATATCCCACCGAACTGTGGTCAGCTTTTGAGCAGCGCTTTGTTTTCGATGGCAAAGCCGTTATCAGTACCTGCACCCTGGATTCGATTGGGCAGGTGGCGGCACGTACTGATCTGGGTGCCGGTCCACGCATGGTTACCCAGGCGTTAGCGCTGGCGGTGAAGAGTTATGAGAAAACAGGTCAGGCCTATACTCCTATGCAGTTTGTAGATGATTTCCTGACAGGCCTGGTTCTTTTCGATCAGCAGGGTAAATTTCCTACTGCCATCAAAAAGGCTCTGGATAACGATCTGGTACGATCATCTGAAACCAATAAACAGGTGATCAAGTTGATGGCGGCCTATCCGATGGGTTGTTCTGAGACAACACTGGCTGAATTTGAACTTCTGGAAGCTTTTCAGGCACTTCCATCACTAGCACGTATGGAACTCATTATACAGTTAGCTGGAGGACCTACTCTACGCTATCTGGCAGAAGAGGTCGTTGTCAGTGAGAATATCGCACAGCGGCTGACAAATGAGTTTGCTAGCCGCTTTTCGCCGGGGAAAGTGTATGCCTCTCGCGCTGCCGAAGGACTACTATCACAGGTGATTACCACTCCTGCATTTACAGGATGGAAAGGTGATAGCCCCAGAGAAATTGATGTGAATGGCACAAAATATCTGTCAGTTCACCTCCAGGGTAGTTTCGAGAGTAGCCACCCGGATCGAGTCGTCTCCGTCTTAGTAGCAGCATTGCCCCAATCTCCTATTCCTTTCTGGAAGAGAAGCTATGAGAAGGCCGATATTGAACTGCGCTTCGAGCTAAACTTCAGCGTGCTCAGTACGGAACCGAGTCGTCTGATCGTTTCACCAGACTGTCCTGACATTGCCATTTTCCAGCTAAACGCCATGGCGATTAACCACAGCGAGGCCAGTAAGATATTGCCAAAGTTTCTTTTCGAATACTATACCCCGGAGAGATGGAATTCCTTGCTTACGCTATCGCTTATGGATCATTTATTTAAAAATAGGGGCGATTTGCCAGAAGAGCAGCACCGCATCAATTCGGTAGTTCAACCGCTCCGCCAGTATACTTTGCTGGTTTTGTTAGGTGAGCAACTTGAGACCATCCCCTCAGAATTTGAAAGCTCCATGGTTGGTCTAGACCGTATTAAGGATCTCGTAAAGAAGCAATGCCAGCAACTATATCCCAGTTACAAGACGTTGATTACCAATTCCAAGTGGCAAAATAATCTTCAGCAGTATACCCATGCTCTTCAGCGGATCATATCTCAGGGAGAGCTTTCAATAGCCAGGGGACGCCGTTCCTGGAAAGCGAGTAAGGAAGTGGTCGCTGATACTTTTGCTATTCCAGGGCGACGTCTTACTAATGTTGAGCCTCTCCTGGAAAGACTGAAAGATCTAATAGTCAAAGAAGAATTTAGTGGACGCGCAGCATCTAGCGAGGTAACTCTACGCTTTCGCTTGCATCCTCTCGAGGAGGAATGGCTAAAGCAGTTAGATAGTTCACAGGAAACGGTAAAACGCAATGGATTGGATGTTCCAAGCATTCCCGCCGAACTGCTATTGCGCGAGGCAAAAAAGGAAGGGTATACCGATCTTGAAACGATGGAAATACTTCGTCTGCTGAAAGAACGGGGATTCATTGATCTTGATCGACATAACTTGATCACTCGCACTGTCGATGCAGTGGATGACCTGCGTGATGCGGTCCTGGAACAGGTGAAAAATCTGGAGGAGCAGATACGCGCGCTGGTAGATGCGCTGCCTGACTTTGATGCTAGTCCCTTCCCTGTTGGCAAACTTCACTCAGAACTGGCAGAAGCCAAAGAGCGCGATCAAATCGAGGCTGTCAAAGCAATAGTGCGTCAGTATAGCAGCACTATTAACAGCTTTGCAGCTAGCCGCACAGCGAAGCTGAGAGAAAACATACGCGATGAGCAAGATAACCTGCATAAATTGGTAAGACATGGTGTCCCACCATGGTTAAAAAATGTATTTGACCAGAGTCCTCTGGAGGATTTGCTGGAGAAGCAGCGACGAGATCTAGCCTCGGAGTATCAGGCGATACTTGAAGAGATTAGCCAATTACATCAGATATCTATCAGTACAACGCATTCTATACAGGGTCCACCGACCCAGGTACTCATCTCAACCTATGAGGCCTTACATGACCTGACCAGTCAGAGCAAGAAGTTGACTACCCGCAGGGAAAGCTACCAGGATAGACAAGAAGATTTCGAAGTATGGCGTCGCATATCCAAAGCAGCAGCCGATGTCAATGCCGAAGCATACAATGCTTATCAGGTTTATGCTAATGGAGAATTCAAGACTGCCGTAGATCAGTTGTGGGTTTTGTTACATGGGCGTTTTGAAGCTCAACCATTGACCTTCCTGGGCAGTCATAAGACAGTGAGTAATGAGATAGAGGTACAGAGATAGCGCATTATGCAGTGGCTGGAGAGTAGGCGTGAAGAATTCGATTTCCAACTGCAATCCTATCAGCAATTGTTAGCTGACGCTGGCATACGGGCAGAATTGAGGGTGCCATTTGATAAGGAAAAACCTACAGAGTCGCAAGCAGCATTAATGACCTTGGTCAAAGATAGCCTTGACAGACATTTCGGTGTGCTGTATTCCAACTTAAAGAACTCCTTACAAATTATCCATTACAGCATTCAAGTGCAGGGTTTGAAGTTATCGAACGTTGAAGCTCGGACGTATGAAGCACTACAACTTGCCACAAAGCTGAGAGAAAAGATACGCATCGAAATTATAGGTGATCAGAAAAGTTTTCAGAGTAGTATACTTAGACCCCTCGTACTTCTAGCAGAAGAGGAGAAAAAACTTGAGGAGGAAGTTCAGCAAGCCATTCAACAGAGACCAGCAGCAGGAAGTGAGCTTAAATTGATGAAGTTATTTCAGTCTAACGGCTTTGGACAAGAAGTTGACTTACGTGAACTGATCATGCGGCTTATAGATCAGAGAGAAGGAACTGTGGACCTTAGTGCCTTGATGCATGATTTAGAGTCCTTGTTCCAGAAAAATCTGGTGGATGTACATATCAAATTATCGGGTAGTGAACGATAGGATATGCTTATCCTCAGTTCGCATGCGTGCTACCCTTTACAACAACTACAAACACGGGTGCCCCTATGGCTATTTGGGGCACTCCATCAAAGAATGCAGCTGCTTCGCCTCCTCGACCGCATCGACATCCACGTCGAAGTCCCCCGCGTCGACTACGAAAAACTCGCCGACAAGCGTCAGGTCGAAAACTCCGCCACCATCCGTACCCGCATCTAGGCCGCTCGCGAACACCAGCTCCAGCGCTTCACCGGCACCAAACTGACCTGCAACGCCGAAATGGGCCCCTCCGAAGTCCGCGACTTCTGCAACGTCGATCCCTCCGTCGAGAAGTTGTTGAAAGCAGCCATGCAGCAACTCCACATCTCGGCCAGAACTTTCCACAGTGTCTTGAAGCTGCCTCGCACGATTGCCGACCTTGCCGACAGTGATTTGATTGCAGCCAATCACGTGGCCGAGGCGATACAGTATCGGTCGAGAGTGGGGATGTAGGCTTCACAAGTATGGATTTGTTGCTTTACAACAGATTGTTCTACTTAGAACTTGCATGTTCAAATGCTGGTAACGCATTATTCATTAGATAAGCAGGTAAACGTACATCAAATGCCCTATAAGTGTCACTGAATTGCGGTTCACAAAAGACCACTTCTGGAGGTAACTTTAGAATGGTCAGTAATCTATGAGAACAAATATGAAGATTTTTAGAGTATTTACAAGTTTATTATAGATCGCTCATTAGCAAAGTGTAGCAGCAGGACAAGGTTACTCAAGAGGTGCTCGATTCCGATATCTGGCTTAGCATAAGAAGAATATAAGTCAATCTGCTCGCTAAGATAGCTGGATATTAATATCTCATGGTTCGGTCATTTTCAGGTCGAATCTGGAAATTCAGCACAGAGATGGTCATACATCTCTGGCGACAAGTCCCATAGTGATAAGATGTGCTTTTGCAATCCCGATAGCGGCGTGACATGGCGGTGAAGTTGTTGCCCAATCGAGACCTCGGACAAGTGAATACCCTTAAAAGCCCCCAACAGGGCTTCGGTCGTAGGACGGTTGGTGGTTCTTTTAGGATTGCCGGCATACAACCCTGCCACCGTGGCTTTGCTGTCAGCCAGACGCTGGCGAGCACTGAACTGAAGCCTCGTCAAGACCCGCAAGCCAATCGACAGCAAGCGCACGAGGCCGGTCGCTCGCTGGTCACTTTGCACATACATGGGCGTCAACGACAGCGGTTTGCCCTTCAACCGTCCCAACCCACGCTCCACCAGGTATTCTTCGCGGTACGCCAAGATGGCTTGCTCAAGGGGCAGCACTTCTGGGACTTGATTGGTCGCATACACGCGCCAGCCAAACCAGCGCATGGCTTCTGCTACAGCAGGTGCATCCACCTGCGAGCGCACGCTCATTGCTCGGTCAACGCGTACCGCAGCAGGGCGGTCCCCATAGGCACGCACCCGGCGCTCTTCCACCTGTTCTTCAATCGTGACCCTCAGCAATCCTTCGACCCGCTGCTGTTTGAGAATGGCTTGGGCAGCCTGCTGCAGCGATGCGACGTCGTTGTAGCGTTTTTTGCCCTGTTTGTGCTCATCCAGGTGTCCCAATGCCGTTTGGGCCTTGGCCAAACGAGCTTGCAGCCCTTCTGTAGCAGCTTTGGCGAGCTTCTGAGAACGCATGATCAGGTGCCTCTCGGTCCAGGTGATGGTCTTTCCATTCACTTCGGCGCTCAGTACCACCGACTGTTCGTAGCCTTCAGCAATCAGTTCAGGCTGACTTTCTTCCCCTTCACGCATCACCGCTGTCAAGGGTTGTTCGCCTGCCCAGACTGGCTGCACATACCCTGCCAAGACGGCTTCTGGCATCTGCTTGTTCGACAGCGGACACAGATAGCAGTCCTGCTGGGCCTCGAGATACGCTCGCGTTTCCATGGCGGCCATCTTGCAATCGCCCACAGAGAGCAACCCATGCTCCTGCAGGCTTTGGCTCACCTGTTCAATCGCTGGAATATAGAGGGGATCGTCGGCACGTTCCCCCGACACAATCTGCGTCGCCACCGGCAAGCCCAACGGATCCAGCACCGACAGCATGACCTTGAGTTGTGGCAGGTCGGGGCGGTGGTCTTTGCTGTAGCCCAATTGGAACAGCCCCTGCTCACTCACCGTCCAATATCCGCTTGCCGTCGTGCTATCGACCCGCGCGCGTTTGGGCTTCAGGTTGTACACCCGCACGATCTGCCGATTCAAGGCCGTTTCGAATTGCTGCCATTTCTGGTTATCACTCAAGACATCCAGCACAATGGCCAACCGGTCATCACTCCAATTCCCGTCGCGAACAGCCTGTCCGCTGCACATCTGCAGCGTTTGCACCCGATTGGCTGCCCATGGTTGGACCTGATTCATCCTGTGGTCACCTTCAGACAAAATGTGTGCCAGCCAGATCGTTGTGGTCCAGCCCAGGCTCGTTCCTCCCCAGTTGCCATGAGGCTGAAAGTAGGCATCCAGCAGTTCTGCTATACCCATGTTGGCGCAGAGCGCCAACAAGATAGGAATATCGTCCACTCCTTCTGTTGTGATGGTAAGCTTTTCTGTCATGCAGTAAGCTTACCGCAATTTCAAAATGTTGTCAGTATTTGACCGAACCATGAGTAATATATTTTCCAAAAAATCTTACTGATTTTAGTTCCAAAAACGTCAACTTTAGTGTATAAATGTAATATAGTATTCTCTTTATTGCATTCCTATCAGCCGTATCTCTGAACCGTAGCTATGTAAACATAAAGATATCGTATGATATTTTGCCCTGGTGCCCTTCCTGTCGAGTACGAAGCCGTACGTACCTATCTCAAAAATTTACGGGAAAAGGTCCATGAGGGCACTATTTACGAACTTGGACGCTTCCAGTCTGGAGATCGATCCTGGGAGGTGGCGATTGCTGAGATTGGCATGGGCAATCCTGGCGCAGCCTCAGCAGCAGAGCGCGCAATTGCTTACTTTAAGCCACGGCTTGTTCTCTTCATTGGTGTGGCAGGTGGGCTCAAAGATGTACACATCGGAGATGTAGTAGCTGCTGATAAAGTGTACGGCTACGAATCTGGGAAAGTAGATGCTACCGGCTTCAAAACACGACCAAGTGTTTACCATGCGACATACGCTCTGGAACAACGGGCGCGAGCAGTGGCCCGACGTCAAGACTGGCTGAAACGTTTACCGCTTCCGTTTCCGAGCCCATCACCAAGGGCGCTAGTCGGTCCGATTACCGCCGGTGAAAAGGTGCTGGCATCGACCACCTCTGAGCAGTGGAATCTTATCAAGCAGAGCTACGGGAATTCGCTGGCGATTGAGATGGAAGGGCATGGCTTCCTGGCTGCCCTTCATACCAATCAACATGTAGATGCTCTTATTGTACGCGGTATCTCTGATCTCATTGAAGGCAAGCAGGAAGCGGATGCGGCCAATTCTCAGGAATTAGCCGCAAGACACGCGAGTGCCTTTGCTTTTGAGATTCTCGCCAGGCTAGGCGAAGATGAAGCATTTTTTTCCGTAGAGGCAGAAGTGCCGACTGAAGGGAAGTGATATACTCAAAGAGAAAGACGGAAGGCCCAAGCAGGAGGAAGGCGCATGAAACCAGCCCGGACGTTTGCCAAAGTGAGCAGACGATTTTATCGTCCAGAACAGTTGCACTGTCCCGTCTGCCAGAGACGGTTACGGCGAGCAGTGACCTTGACGGAGCGCACCGTGATCACGCTGGACGAGGTCATCAAACTGGTCCACGCCGGCTATCGCTGTCCAGACCCCCACTGTGTCGGCTCTCAGCGGACCTATCGCAGTGTGCAGGCCGATGCGCTGGCGTTACCGTGGTTTACCTATGGATTGGATATCGTGCTGCTGGTGGGTCGGTTGCGCGCTGCGTGAGCACCAGTCCGTGGATGAGATCCATCAGGAGGTACTCAAGCGACTCGCGCCGCTGGAGGTAAAGATCGCCCGACGGGAAGTCCTCTACCTATTTGAAGCGTACTGCACCTTGTTGCGAGCCTCGAGTGAAGCCAAGGACGACATGGAGTGGCTGGCGCAGGTGGAGAAGAATGGGGGGATCATCGTCTCGGTGGATGGCATCCAGGAAGATGCGGGCAACGAGACGGTTTACCTGGTGCGCGATGCGCTCACGGGGCGGGTGCTGGCTGCCGAGAACGTGACCTCGTCAGAGACGGCAGTGATGAAGGCCCTGCTTGCGCCAGTCGTCGCGTTAGGGGTGAAGGTGCTGGGCACGATCACGGACGCCCAAGAAAGTGAACTGCTGGCCGTCGAGGAGCTGTGGCCGGACGTGCCGCACCAGGTGTGCCAGTTCCACGCGCTGCGCGACGCCTCGAAAATGGCTTTCGAGGCGGATAAAGCGGTCAAAACGGCGATGCGCAAACGCCTGCACGGCATCGGTGAGGGAGGTGCGCAAACAGATCAAGAAGCACCTGGCCAGCGCCTCGCCCCAGGAAGCAAAACAACTGGCGGTGCTCGATGACTACGCCACGGGGATCGTGACGGCGCTGAACACCGATGGGCTGCAGCCCTTCAAGTACGCCACGGTGGAAGAAAGCGCGATGTTGGAGGAGATCGAAGCCAGCCTGCGGCACCTCCTCAAAAAGGGGGGTCTGTGAGCCGACTGTGTGCGCAGAAGCTGGCACGCCTTCAGACGATTGTCGCTGAGCGGGCCGCCTGGACCGAGCAACTGGCGCAGATTCAACGCTTGCACAGCTGGCTGCTCGAAGTCGAGCACCTCCTGGACGAGAGTCTGGTGCCAAAGGGAGAAGTGGTGAGCAATGTGACGGTAGGAAATCGCCTGGATAGCTGGCGTGAGCGCATGAGCACGCAACTGACGGATGGCTCGCTTTCCGAGTTGGAGCGTGAGTGCCTCACTGAGTTCTTACAGGTGCTTTCCAACTTGCGCCCGCACCTGGTGCAGTGCTACGACCACAAGGACTTTCCGCGCACCAACAACGACATGGAGCGCAGCATTCGGGGGCTCAAGACGCAGTATCGCCGGGTGAGTGGTCGCAAGAACTGGAATGCCTATTTATTGCGCTACGGGCGCTGTGTGGCTTATGCGGCTTGGTGGGAGCAAGATACGGCCCACCACCAGCACCTGGAGCAGCGTGCCGCTCGGCTTGACCGTACCCGCTGGCGCGAACTGCGACAGGAGACCACCGTCGCGCAGAGCGAGCAACTCACGCGCTTTCGCTTTCGTCACAAGCGCCCGTCCTTGCTTGCTTCCCTCGAAGAACGCTGGGCTACTCCTGCTCAGTCGGCTCTTTTGCCCTGACGGTTTTTTTGCAGGGGTTTCCGCCAAGTGGACTGCCCACATACGTAAAGACTCATAACGATGAGGAGCACATCGGGTAGCCCCTTGCTCCGGCTCAAAAACTTCTTCGATATGAGCCAGCATACTTACTCCTTAATAGCTGACCGCATTTATACTACAAGGTTTACTAAATTTATCCATTTTTAATTTACTTGATGTCATTTTCCGCAGATATCTGGCATTAGCTCAAGCATAAATGAGCTTAATACTCTTCCTTATTCCAAATACATCTGGTCAACTATTCCATAAATATTCGGGTTAACCATACTTATTACCACAAATATTCAGGTTGCCCTACATCCCCTCTTTTTATGAAGATAGGTATAGAGCAACGATAAATGGCCTGGAGTAGCGGCAAGTTTCCTGGGCAGCACCGGCTAGAATCATTATTGCTGAACACAAGACCATTCAAAACAGGGTACTCGTAAACGTGTTATCATTTACTCAGTCGCAAAAGGCTATGGTGCAAGTGGCCTGACAGGCACAAGGGTGAGGGCGAGAAGTAATCAACACGTTTTATTGTTTCCTGCGGTTTCAGTTCTGACACGTTCGCTGGGACTGCTCGCGTGAGATCCATCATCTGTTGATCAAAAGCCGTGAAAACGGCATTGATGCGAAGCGGCGCGATTCGTCGTGGATCATTCCAGAGTGCCAGGCATCAGGGGA
>WNGE01007885.1_pt1 | contig 14455 bp, 14 predicted proteins | sample 5400651 | NCBI WGS metagenome assembly WNGE01 (sample SAMN13153370, study PRJNA577476) | soil metagenome | isolation source: 60 cm soil or saprolite under grassland replicate 2 | place: USA:California | collected 2016-06-15 | reverse complement strand
GCGACGGACGTGCTGTCACTGCTGCGAGCCGGAAAGATCGCCCAGGAATTCAAGCTCAAGGCGCGGTACGTCGGCGCGGGAGACGAGTACCGCTTGCGGGACCAGGTTGCCGCGATGCATCCCGACCTGATCCTCAAGGTGGACTTTCCAAGGCCCTACCGCCTGGAAGACGACACGGAGTGGCTGGACGTGCCGCTCGAGCGGCTGCGGCGGATGGACCGTGCGCCGTCCAACCCGAAGTGGTTGAAGGATGCCGGTCTGGCGTTCTCCTTCACGACGGCCGGCCTCGACGACGCCGAGGACTTCAACCGGCGCGTGCGCGAGACGCTGGCACGCGGCCTCTCGAAGGAGGATGCGTTGGCGGCGGTGACGACGGTTCCGGCGCGGCAACTCGGTTTCGGCGACCGGCTGGGGACCATCGAGGCCGGGAAGATCGCGGACCTTGCCGTCGAGACGGGCGAGCCTTTTGCCGAGGGAAGCCGCGTCACGGAGATCTGGGTCGACGGGAAACGGCACGAATTGCCGGAGAGGAAGAGGCAGGAAGGGCGCAGTGACATTGAGCTCCCCCCTCACTCCGCCACTCGCCCGCCGGGAGAGGGATTCAAGCAGGATGTGCGGGTATTCCCCGGTCCTGAGGCGGGATCGCTCGCGCAGCACGGGGCGGTAATCGTACGAGGGACGACGGTGTGGACCGAGGGGCCGGCGGGGATCCTCGAGAACGCGGATGTCGTCGCGGTCAACGGGAAGATCAAGGCCGTCGGCAGGGGGCTCTCCGCGCCCGCCGGCGCGCTCGAGATCGACGGGCGCGGCAAGCATGTCTCGCCCGGCGTCATCGACTGCCACTCGCATACCGCCATCGACGGGAACGTCAACGAGTTCGGGCACGCCGTCACGGCGGAGGTGCGGATCAAGGACGTGCTCGACCCCCTGGACGTCGCGATCTACCGCGAGCTCGCGGGCGGGACGACGGCCGCCAATGTCCTGCACGGGTCCGCCAACGCGATCGGAGGGCAGAACGCGATCGTGAAGTTCCGGTGGGGCGGCGGTCCCGACGATCTCGTTTTCGCGGGCGCTCCGGAGGGGATCAAGTTCGCGTTGGGGGAGAACCCGAAGCAGTCGAACTTCCAGAACCCTCGTCCCCGGTATCCAGCGACGCGCATGGGAGTCGCGAATCTCATCCGCGAGCGTTTCCTCGCGGCGCGCGACTACCGCAAGCGCCAGAGGGAGTACGGGAAAGCCGCCGCGGTCAAGGGCGCGTATCCCATCCCGCCCGCCGTGGATCTGCAGCTCGAGGCGATCGCCGAGGTCCTCGAGGGCAAGCGCGCCATCCATTGCCATTCCTACCGCAAGGACGAGATCCTGGAGGTCATCCGAGTGGCGGAGGAGTTCGGAATCAAGGTCGCGACGTTCCAGCACGTTCTCGAGGGGTACAAGGTCGCCGACGAGATGGGCAAGCACGGCGCCGGCGGCTCGACCTTTTCCGACTGGTGGGCGTACAAGCCCGAGGCCTACGACGCAATCCCGTACAACGGAGCGCTCATGCGCGAGCGCGGCGTGCTCGTCTCCTTCAACTCTGACTCGGACGAGCTCGCGCGCCGCCTGAACTGGGAGGCCGCAAAGGCGGTCAAGTACGGCGCTGTTGCGCCGGCCGACGCCCTGGCCTTCGTGACGATCAATCCGGCGAGACAGCTCGGGATCGAGAAGCGCGTCGGCTCGCTCGAGGCCGGCAAGGACGCCGACTTCGTCCTCTGGAGCGGCGACCCGATGGCGACCTCGACGATCGCTTTGCAAACCTGGATCGAAGGGAGGAAGTATTTCGATCGGGGAGAGGACCTCGCGCGCCGCCCCGCACTCGAGAAGGAGCGCGCGGATCTGGTAACGAAGGCGAAGAAGATGCTCGAGTCCGAGCGAGCCGCCGCGCGCGGGCGCGCGGCGGCTAGTGAAGGGACCGAGCGCCCTGCGTCCGCGCCCCCGGAGAAGGTTCCGACCCGGGCGCCTGAGGAGCCGGAGAAGACGCCCCAGATCCCCCCGACGCCGCCCGCCCCGACACCGACCCCCCCGATTCGGAGGCCCGCGCAATGAGCCTCGTCTCGTTGCTAGTCGCGGCCGCGCTCGCGGCCGCGACTGGAGAGACCGTCGCGCTCGTGGGCGGGATGCTTCATCCTGTCAGCGGGCCAGATGTGGCCGGCGGCACGATCGTCTTGCGCGACGGGAAAATCGCCGCCCTGGGAGCGGGACTCGAGATTCCGGCGGGCGCGAAGGTTGTGGATATCAGGGGCCGCCACGTCTACCCGTCGCTCTTCCCGGTGTTGACGGACCTGGGGCTCGTCGAGATCTCGTCCATCCGAGCGACGGCGGACACGACCGAGCTGGGAGAGATCAACCCGCAGGCGCGCGCCGACTTCGCGATGAACTTCGATTCCGAGCTGCTGCCGGTCGCGCGATCGGCCGGGATCCTGATCGCCGGCGTCACCCCCGGCGGCGGGATCGTGTCCGGCTCGCTGGCCGCGATGAAGCTCGACGGCTGGACCCGCGAGGACGCGACGCTCAAGGCGCCGGCCGCGATCGTCGTCCGCTGGCCGGACCTCGCGATCGATCGTCCTCCGACCGCCCGGCTGTCCGTGCGCCTGCAGGAGAAGCGCCGCGACGAGGCGCTCGAAAAGTTGAAGAACGCCTTCGCCGACGCCCGCGCCTACTCGAAGGCGAAGGCGGCCGAAGGCAAGGCCGGCATCCCGCGCCACGACGATGATCCGAAGCTCGAGGCCCTCCTGCCGGCTCTGGACGGACACCTGCCGATCATCGTGGTGGCCCAGCGGGTGGCCCAGATCCGCGCGGCGCTCGCCTGGGCGAAAGAGGAGAATGTCAAGCTGGTCCTGGCGGGAGCGCGGGACGGCTGGCGCGTCGCCGACGAGATCGCCGGAGCGAACGTGCCCGTCATCGTCGAACAGCCGCTCGATTCCGCGCGAGAAGGCGGTCGCGGCGATGACGCTCGAGCCCGCCCGCATCCTCGGCATCGCCGCCCGCGTCGGCTCGCTCGAGCCCGGCAAGGACGCGACTCTCATCGTCACCGACGGCGACATCCTGGATCTGAGCACGCACGTCCTCGCCGCCTATCTCGACGGCCGCGCCCTGGATCTCACGGATAAACAGAAGAGGCTGTATGAACGATACCGCAACCGGCCGAAGGCAGGTGCTCGATAGAACGAATCGCGCTTTGGTGTCATTCTGAGGAGCACAGCGACGAAGAATCTGCTCCGTCTGTTGAAGAAGAGAGCAGATCCTTCGCTGCGCTCAGGATGACAAGGGAAGAGGGCGGAGGGATGACAGAAGAGAGGAGACGCATGAACTGGCTCTTCAAAGAGGAACCGACCCACTACTCGTACGACGACCTCGTGCGAGACGGGAAGACATCCTGGTCGGGGGTTAAGAACCCGCTCGCGCAGAAGCATCTGCGCTCGGTGGGGAAGGGAGACCGGATCTTCTACTACCACACGGGCGACGAGAAGTCGGTCGTCGGGATCGCGAAGGCGTTGGCCGACGCCTACGCCGACCCCAAGGACAAGACAGGCAAGCTCGTCACGGTTGACGTCGCTCCCGTCAAGAAACTTCCGCGCCCCGTGACCCTCGCCGAGGTCAAGGCAAAGGCCTTCTTCAAGGACTTTCCGCTCGTGCGGATCTCGCGGCTCTCCGTCATGCCCGTGTCCGACCGGGAATGGGCGGAAATAGAAAAGATCGCTGGTTCTTCATGAGGGGGATTTGATGCATCTCTGGACCGTCGCCGCGCTTGGGCTTGCTCTTTCGCCGGGTCTGGCCGCCCAGGACCACATGGGGCAAGTGGTAGCCGCTCCGACCGCGCCGGCGCGGGACGAGAGCCTTCCCCCCTCGGAACAGCAGGCGAAGGCAGTCCTGGAGAAATCGCCGCGGCACGGCGAGCTGGTGGACGTCAAGATGCCCACCGGCGCACCGGTCAAGACCTGGGTGGTCTATCCCGAGCGCAAGGACAAGGCCGGCGTCGTCATCGTCATCCACGAGATCTACGGGCTCTCGGATTGGATCCGAGGCGTGGCAGACCAGCTCGCCCGTGAAGGATTCATCGCGGTGGCGCCGGACCTGATCTCCGGTCACGGCCCGGGCGGCGGGGGTACGGATTCCGCGGGGAGCCGCGACGACGTGGTCAAGCTCATCCGCGAGCTCACGCCCGAGGAAGTGACCGCGCGTCTGAACGCGGTCCGCGATTACGCGATCAAGCTTCCCGCGGCCAACGGCAGGAGTGCCACGATCGGCTTCTGCTGGGGCGGAGGCAAGAGCTTCGCCTACGCCGCCTCACAGCCGGGGCTGAACGCGGCTGTTGTTTACTACGGCATTTCGCCCGAGGCGGCGGATCTCGCGAAGATCAAGGCGCCGGTGCTCGGGCTCTATGGCGGAGACGATGCCCGCATAGACGCGACCATTCCGCCGGCCGAGGCCGAGATGAAGAAGCTCGGCAAGACCTACGAGCCTCACCTCCACGAAGGCGCGGGCCACGGTTTCCTGCGCGCCCAGGAGGACCGCCAGGGCGCGAACCTGAGGGCGACCAAGCAGGCCTGGCCCCGCACGATCGCGTTCCTGCGAGACCAGCTCAAGTAGCGCTTCGCTCGGAGTCCAGCCAGGCCAGGGCGTCTCCGACCGAGCGGAACACGTTCACCATCTTTGTACTTCGTTTGTCCAGGCCCCGGTGAGTCTCGTACATCCTCCCGAGCGCGAACGGGAGATCGGTCGGGGCGACGATCGCGAGCCTCGATGGAGAGAGCGCGTCCATGGCCGCCGACAATTGTGCCAGCTCCCGGATCCGTTCGGTTGACGGCGGGGTGATTTCCGCGACATCGCTCATGTCGAAGAGCTCGTCGTAGCCGGCGACTTCGGGATGAGACCAGACCGAGCTCTGGTAATGGAAGACCTCTGCGTCCGTCAGAGTCCCGTGGCCCTTGGCGAGAACGAGGCGGCGCCCGTGATCGATTTCGTGCTCGATCGGCATCTATCGCGCTTCCTGCTTGCGCGGGGTGACCGTGATGTTCCTGGCGGCGTACCAGGGGTGCAGCTCGAAGCGGAGGCGTCCGGCCTTGACGGCGGGGTCGCTTTCGACGAGAGCCTTCGCCTCCTCCGCCGAGCTGACACGGAAGATGTAGAGGCCGCGCAGGTCACCGTTGTCCACGAAGGGTCCCGCGATCACGAGCCTGCCGGCGGCGGCCATCTTCTGGATGTTGGTCATGTGCTCCTCCTGGAGCCTGCGGGTCTCCGCCGTCTCCTCCGGCGTCCACTTCGCGCCCCTGTAGAGGAAGCCGACGTAGTAGGTCGTCATCTCGAAGCCGCCCGGGCCGACATCGGGTCCTTCGGCGGCGGCGATGGCGGACTCGATCGACAGGATGGCCAGCACGGCGGCGAAGCTCTTCATTTCCTCTCCATTTCTCGTCAACCCCGCATCTTGACTGGGCCGAGGTAGCGGTCGAGCCAGTCGAGGATGTCCTTGATCAAGACCTGGATCCTCAGCGGGGCATGCCCCCCTTCGAAGATGATGTGCCGCTTGTCCTTTTCGGGAGTTCCGAGAAGGTGGAAGAGCGGGATCTGGGCGGTGTCTACCGGGTGGATGAAGTCCTGCCGCCCGCCGAGCAGGAGGACCGGGATCCGGATGCGCGGCGCGAAGTTGACCGGGTCGGCTTCCGGCGGTACGCGAGTGAAAGGGAGCCCGCCCGCGAGCAAGACAGCGACTTTGAAGCGGTCTTCCACGGCGAGGACGGGCAGCGCCGTGATCGACCCGAGGCTCAATCCGTAATAGGCAAGTTTCCCCGCGTCGATGTCGCGCCGGGTTTCGAGGTAGTCGAGAGAGCGTCCCAGATCCTTCGACCAGGCGATCTTGAGGTCCCGCAGGTCGTTCGGCCCGAGCCCCTCGGCCCCACTTCGCCGCTCGTAGGTTCCCTTGTAGATCGGGTGGAGGACCGCGCGTCCGCTCCGGATCAGGAAGTCGACGACCCGGATCTCCAGGTCCTGGCTCGACGCCAGGGTGCGTGCGATGGAGCTCGGGAAATAGACGACAGTCTGATAGGGCGGCGCCGTGTTGCGCGGCAGGTAGAGATACGCGGGGACGCGCTCGTGGCCGTAGGCGGCGTCGAAGGCGACCTTCTCTTTGCGCCAGTAGGGTGAGCTCTCGTCCACGGATTCGACGGTCGCGTTCAAAGGCGTCCGGTCGTAGGCGTAGAGGCTTCGATAGATCCGGTAGGCTTCGTCCGATGCCGGAGTCTCACGCGAGTAGTCGCGCGTCAGTTGATCGACCGAAGCGGTCAGTGCGCCCCCGACCGGGGAGGTGTATTTGACGCAGCGCAAGCCGTTGGTGGGAGACCGGTCGAAGGGGAGCTGCGCGTCGGACGAGCTGAACATGTATCCCGGATCGCTCCAGGCTCCCCCCAGGATGTAGCGGCGGCCGCCCGTTTCGTTCCAGCACCACTCACGGACGTTTCCCGCCATGTCGTAGGCGCCCGATTGAGTCAATCCCTGGTAGGTCCCGACGCGCGCGGGTCCTTCGCCTCCGAAGTTGGAGAGCTTCAGGATGTCGGAGAAGATGCCGATGTCCGCCGCCTTGTACCAGTGGAAGATCGTGGGGAGGCTCTTGCCCACGAACTCGGCATAGGCCGCCGCCTCGTACCAGCTCACTCCGTTGACCGGATAGTCGGCGCGTCCTTCGGGGTACGTCCCGAGCTCCCAGGTCGAGGGTCCTGGCCGGCCGGTGGAATCCTTGAACTCGGCCATGGCCTCCTCCCGGGAGAGCGTCTTCCCGTCCTTGATGAACGGCTCCTTCCAGAAGTCCTTCTTCTGGTAACCGCCGCGGTCCACGAACTCCTTGAACTGTTTGTTCGTGACCTCGTACTTGTCGAGCCAGTAGTCGCTCAACGCGACAGGATCCGCGCTGCCGTACTGGAATCTCCCCGCTGCGACCCGAACCATGCCGGGCGGAATCGCGGCCGGCGGGTCGAGGCGGAACGTCAGAGACCGGTAGGAGGAGACGCTCTCGATCGTCTGGAACCCTTCCTTGGTAATTCGCCACCGGTAATACCCGAGGGGGAGCTTCGTCGGCGCGATCGGAGACCGGCCGAGGGACTGCCAGTTGGACTCGACGCCGAGGTAGTCCTTGAAGAACACCTCGGCGCCCGCGGGCTCGGTCGTCACGGTAACGGGAATCCAGGGCCGGCGCAGCGACTCCACTTCTTCGGGCAGGTAGTGCTCCGTCTCACGCGCCCGCTGGATGGCCGCGACGACCTTCCCCGCTTCGATCAAACGCGGGATCTCCGCCAGGGCCTGGCGCGCGCGGCGCAGGCGCGACTCGCGGACGAGGTACCAGCCGACGGCGCCCAGGGCGGCGGCGACAAGAAGGGCGATACCCGCGACGAGGGGGCGCCGCAGTCGGGCGGCAGGCGCGGGAGCGGTCCCGACGGCGCGCCTCTGGTATGCGATGAGGTCGTCGCGCATCTCCACGGCCGAGGGGTATCGGCCTTCGGGGTTCTTCTCCAGCGCGCGCGTGACGACGCGCTCGATTTCCGCGGGCACGTCGGGCCGGACGGTCCTGAGCGCCGGAGCGGGATCGCGCAGGATCGCCGCGATCGTCATCAGGTTCGAGTCCCCCAGGAAGGGACGGTTGCCGGCGAGCATTTCGTAGAGAACGGAACCGAGAGAAAAGACGTCCGAGCGCGCGTCCACGGGCTGTCCCTGCGCCTGCTCGGGCGACATGTAGGCGAGTGTCCCGAGCACGGCTCCCTGGCGCGTCCCCGGTGCGGCCGTGGCCGCCGTGATCGTGGCGGCGAGAGAATCCGTGGAAGAACCCGTGGCGGCGGCACCCTTCTCCAGCAGTTTCGCGAGGCCGAAGTCGAGCATCTTGACCTGTCCCGCGGGAGTAATGATGACGTTGCCGGGCTTGACGTCGCGGTGGATGATCCCGGCGGAATGGGCCGCGGCGAGCGCCGCGGCCATCTGCGTGGCGTACGCGAGGGCCTCTTCGACGGTCAGGCGGCGCCCGGCGAGCACGCGGTCGAGGGTCTCCCCTTCGACGCATTCCATGGCGATGAACTCCACCGGCTCGCCTTCGCTGAAAGGCGCGCGGTCGATGTCGTAGATCGTGACGATGTTGGGGTGGTTGAGCGCGGAGGCGGCCTTGGCTTCCCGTACGAAGCGCCACTTGCGCTCGGGGTCGCCAACCGCCTCGCTCGGCAGAAGCTTCAGGGCGACCTGGCGGTCTAGGCGCGTGTCCACGGCCCGGTAGACGACGCCCATCCCGCCTTCCCCGAGCTTGCCGAGGATGCGATAGTGCGAAATGGTCTGTTCGGTCATGGAAAAGACGTCGAAAGTCGAGAGTCTAGCCCGATCAAGCGCGTTTCAGGTTTCAAGTTTCAGGTTTCAGGACCGCCCTCACCCTGAAACCTGAAACCTGAACTGGCTCAGTGGTTCTTGGTGGCGTGCGTCCCTCCACGGCGCAGGGACTTGGAGATCGAGCGCTCGCAGGGGTCACCGATGCCGTTGTGGTTGGCGTCCGCCTGGTCGGGGTTGGGCGCGTTCGGACAGTTGTCCACGTCGTCGGGCACGCCGTCGGCGTCCAGGTCCGGCGCCAGCCACCCGATGTCCCACAAGAGCGGCAGCGTCAGATCCACGTTGTGCGTCAGGTCCGGGTTGATGTTGGGCTCCATGAGCAGATTGGGGATCGCGATCGGGTCCCAGTGAGAGATGGAAGAGCCGGGTTGAACGGGGTTGGTCGAGTTCAGGAACGGGCGCAGGGAACTGTCCGCGCCGGCGCGGACGGCAGGGTTGACCCTCAGCGTGACGTTGACGCCGGAGGAGAGGTTCGACCGGAGAGTCGCCGCGTCTGCCATTGTGATCCGGACCGCCGGGATCGTGATGCTGTCGTCGGTGCCGCCCATGCCGGCGGGCGGGCTGTCCGAGACGTTGTCCGCGACGAGCATGGCGATCGCGCCGGCGTTCTGGCAGTTCCTGGCCTTCAGGACGAACGTGCAGTTGCCCCCTGTCGGGCCGCGGTCCACGAGCGCGATGTTTCCGGCAACGGCCGACGCGTTGGTCAGCGGCGAGCAGCCGTCTGTCGTGGAGGGTCCCAAAGAATTGGCGGGATCCGCCGCCGCCACGACCTGGCCGGTGACCCCCGCGGCCGTGAGCTGACTTCCAAACGAGGCAGTCCCGACGGCGAACTCACCGGCGATGCCGCCCGGAGAATTCACCGTCATCAGCGGAGTTCCCGCAGAGAGAGTGTGGGGCACCGCGGCGAACACATGCGCGCCGTTCCAGACGACGTGACGCGCGTTGACCACGGATGCCGCGCGCTCGGCGCTCGTCATGGCGGGCCAGAGCTTTCCGGATCCGGTGTCGAGGATGTTCCGCTCGAAAATGTCGGGATGGCCCAGAGACTCGGCGCCGCTGTTCAAATCCACGAGCGTCAGAAAGCCGAGGCCGTGACCGAACTCGTGCAACAGGACCGTCACGAGGTCCACATTGTTGCCGTGGTTGTCGTCCAGTCCGTAATACCAGGCCGCCCCCGCCAGGCAGTTGGCGGCACCCAGGTTCGAGTTGAATGTGGCGCGGATGTCGTCGGCGCTGGTCTTTGGATCGCCGGGCATCAGGTCTATGCCGGCCTGCTTATTGGCGAGAGCGGTGACATAAAAGGTGCCGGGGAATCGCGCTCCCGAGAAATCCGAGACGACCTGGATCGAGCTGGCGGAGCCGAGCACGGCCGAGTTCGCGTCGCAGGTGAGAGGGATGAAGCTCGCCTGGACGCGGATCTCGACGCTGCTGTCCAGAAGCGCTCCCCAGATGTCGGCGGCATGCTGAAACGCGATCAGCCTCTGCTCGCCGACGGTCGTGCCCGTATTGCCGCCCACCGGCGTGGCCGCCGTCGGATCGTTGAAACCGACGCCGGCGGCATTCGTGTTCAGGATAGTTATTTGTGCCGCTGCAAGCACGGCCGACGGCCAGAGACAGAGGAAGCCTGCCAGGATCGCGGCCGCCGGCGTTTCTCGAAGAACTCGCGGATTCATCGAATTGGCGCTCCTCACTGCTCCTCAAGCGCGGGAGCGGGCCTCGGGGGCGCCGGCGCGGCGGGAGTCAAGTCCTTCTCGGAGTCGGGCACGCACCGCATCGACAACGAGCCGTCGGGCCTCTTGACCACGACGAGGTCCTGCATGAAGAGTCCCTTCAGATCCACCGAAACCATCCCGTCGGGGTGCACCACGGCTTCGAGGCTCTCGACGGCCCGCGCGAACTCTGCGCGCGCGGCCCGGGAGAGGGCTTGCGCCTCCTCGGGCGTCGGCTCGCGAAGCTGGCCGGTCTGCGGATCGATGAAGGCTCGAAAACCGGCCCGCGCGAAGCGGTCGTCGGCAGGGCACGCCGAGTCAGCCGCCGGCCGGCCCGCGCTCGTGTCGTTAGCAGATCCCTGCGCCTCAATCCTGGGCTTCTTCTGCTCCGCGGTTGCCGGCATTGCGCAGACGCTGAGCACTGCGAGGAGCAAGAGACCGCTAAACACCCTTGTTCTCATGATCATCCCCCGAGGTTTTGAGACACAGATTAACACGCCGAGAGCCGCCGGAGTCAGATCCGGCAGTGAGCGAGGCCGTGCTTCTCCAGGTAGCGCTGGTGGTACTCCTCCGCCCGAAAGAACTTCGAGGCCGGCTGGATCTGCGTGACGATCGGGCGATTGTACTTTCCGCTCTTCTCAAGTTTCTCCTTCGATGCGGCTGCCGCGGCTTGCTGCTCTGGCGTATGGAAGAAGATCGCGGAGCGGTACTGCTCGCCGACGTCGGGCCCCTGGCGGTTCAACGTGGTCGGGTCGTGGTTCTCCCAGAAGGCGTCCACGAGCTGCTCGTAGGAGACGCGCGACGGGTCGTATTCGACCTCGACGGTCTCCGCATGGCCGGTTCTTCCAGAGCAGACGTCCTCGTAGGTCGGATTCTCGAGCCGTCCTCCCGAGTAGCCGACGGCTGTGGCCAGCACGCCCTCGACCTGCCGGAACGCCGCCTCGACTCCCCAGAAGCATCCCGCCGCGAAGCTGGCCGTGGCCATAAGCAGGTGTTAGGTCGTAGGTGTTAGGTGGTAGGGCCCTACGCCGTTGTCCTCCGGTTTGAAGGATATTTCGGCCTCACGGGCGGCGCAAGCGGCGAGCAATCATCGCGGCGAGCCCCAGGGCTATCGATGGGAGCCAGACCCAGACCAGCTCGGTCTTGAGAACGGCGATGCCGCGTGGGCCGAAGAAGCCGTACGTTCCGATCGGAGACACCTCGATGGGGCGCAGTGGCAGGAAGTAACGGCGGTTGTTCAAGGGCGCGAAGAACGCGACGCCGAGCCCTCCGTTGGTCATCGCGTCGAAGAAGCCATGGGACGCCCCGCACAGAAAGAGGAAGACGCCGACAGCGAGCCTTCGCCCGCGCCAGGCGGGCGCGCGAAAGAGAGTCGCGGTCAGGCCCGAGGCCATCAGAGCGGCAAAGGCGAGGGAATGCGTGATCCCGCGATGGCCGAACAGGTCTCCGTACGGAATACCGTAATCAAAGCCGATCACGTCGATGTCCGGCGCGACCGCGCATGCCGCCCCGAGCGCCCATGCTCGCCGGTCCATTCCCTTCGAAGCGAAGAGCGGGCCGAGTCCCAACGCTATGGCCGGATGGGAAAGGATGGATGCCATCTACGTCTTTGTTTGCCCGGCCAGCCGAAAAACCACGCCGACGTGAGTCCCGTCCGGCGGCAGAGTTCCCGGCTTCGGGCGGAACCGCGTGACGTCCTTGGTGTAATCGCGGACCGTGTAACGCGCGTTGCCCACCTTGCTGCCGGGACAGGAGTAGAGGCATACGATGCAGCCGGATTTCCACTTGGGGATGTTGACGGCGTTGCCGCCGAAGCGCATCTCGAGCCCCCGGCCGCCACTGTCCTCGAGGACCAAGGCGAGCGGGACGAGATCGGCCCGGGAGGGAAGACGCAGAAGAATCTGAACAGCGGCGCCCGCGATGACCGTATCGGCCGCGGGCTCCGTCGGGTTCTTCCTCTCGTCCCAGACAGCCATCGGGAGGTTGTTCCCGGGTCTTGCTCCGAGTTTCGTCAAAGCGTCCAGGATCTGGGCGTCGGACACATCCGCTTGGAGGAGCGCGGCATGGGCCATCCGCCCGCCCTTCCAGGCGACCGCGTGATAACCCGGCATCACCCAGCCGGAGTCGAACGCCTTTGCGTTGACGGTCGCTGTGAACTCCACTTCATTTGGGAGCCGAACGATCAGCCGGCCCGGCTCGCGGTCGTCACCCCGGCAGACCGCGGAAAGCAGCATCACCGTCAGACCGGCCACGAGTCTCAGGTTCCGGCGCGGAGAATGCATCTTCTGATCTAACGGTTAAGTAAAGGAGGATAGTCCTGGCCGGCGTATCCTGAAACCTGAAATCTGAAACCTGAAACCCGACCTGGAATCAACGATGCCCGTAGAGACCATCCTCAACGCCCGAGTCCCCGTCAAGGTCTGGACCGACCGGATCGAGCCGGAGGCAATCGAGCAGTTGAAAAACACGGCTTCGCTGCCGTTCGTCTTCAAACACGTGGCGGCCATGCCGGATGTCCACCTTGGCATCGGAGCGACAGTCGGCAGCGTGGTCGCGACGAAGGGAGCCGTCTGCCCCGCGGCCGTCGGCGTGGACATCGGCTGCGGGATGATGGCCAGGAAGACCTCGATCCCCGCGGACCGGCTGGACGGCGAAGGCTTGAAGAAGCTGCGCCACTCGATCGAGCGGGAGATCCCGGTCGGCTTCGAGCAGAAACGGGAGCCCTTCGACGCCGCGCTCGAGTGGATGCGCGGCCGGAAGAAGCCGCATGCCGCCTCCGACGCGCTCGTGGCCAAGGCTGTTCACCAGCTCGGCACGCTCGGCGGCGGCAACCATTTCATCGAAGTCTGCCGGGACCAGGACGACGGGTTGCTCTGGCTCCTGCTCCATTCCGGAAGCCGCAACATCGGAAAGTCCGTCGCCGAGATCCACATCGGGAAGGCCAAGAGCGCCGTCAAGAAGATGGCCGAGAGCCTTCCGGACCCGGATCTCGCCTACTTCGTGGCCGGCACGCCGGAGTTCCGCGAGTACCGGGAGGACGTGGAGTGGTGCCAGAGCTATGCGCGGCGGAACCGCGAGATCATGATGGACCGCATCCTGCGGCAGGTCGCCTACGCCCTCGGGTTCGAGGGAGACGTCTCGCGGCTGGGAATCACGACGTCGGTCAACTGCCATCACAACTACATCGCCGACGAGGTCCACTTCGGCCAGAAGGTGCTCGTCACGCGCAAGGGCGCGATTCGCGCGGGCAAGGGAGAGCTCGGCATCATCCCCGGCTCGATGGGGACCGGCTCCTACATCGTGCGCGGGCTGGGAAACCGCGAGGCCTTCGAGAGCGCGCCGCATGGCGCCGGCCGCCGGATGTCCCGCGGTGAAGCGAAGCGCCGCTTCACGAAGGAAGACCTGGAATGCCAGACCGAAGGCGTCGAATGCCGCAAGGATCGGGGAGTTCTGGACGAGATTCCCGGGGCATACAAGCCGATCGGCGAAGTTATCGAGAAGTCCTCGGATCTGGTGGAAGTCGTCGCGGGGTTAAAGCAGATCGTGTGCGTCAAAGGATGAGACGATTTTGGATTTTAGATTTTGAATTGACGGGGGAAGCGATGATGACAAGAGACCCTGCAAGCTCTTCGGCAGGAATCAATGAGTTCCCGGTTCGGGAGAGGTATACGGTCTCGGGCCTCTGCATCGGCGATTTCTGCTTTACGTGCGAGTGCCGAATCGTCGAGATCGGCGGCGAGGCCGACATGACACTCGCGTGGTGCGATTGCGGCTTTCCGGAGAACCACCACGAGATGGAGATTCTCTGAATCCAATCCAAATCCAAAATCGAAAATCCAAAATCGCTCGTTTCGCGCTAAACTACTGATCTGTAATGAGGCCGGCGCGAAGGCCGCGGTACGAATCTCGCGAGCTAGATCCGGCGCAGCCTTCCCTTTTTCCCAGTCGCCCCCCGGCGCCTCGAGTCCAGCCCGCCATCCGTCTGACCGAGAACAACGTCGCCCGCACAGTGCCGCCCCACAAGGCGGGCGTCTACTTCTTGAAGAGCGTCGGCCCGGGAGGAGCCGTCGCCGAGCGCGTCGGCCGCGACGACGTGGACTTGCGGCAGCGTCTTATCCAGCACGCCCGCGAGGGTAACCTGAATGTCCTCTTCGGCTGGATGCTCGCTGCCGACGCCAACGACGCCTACCGCCTCGAGTGCTACCTCTGGCACGCCCAGGGCGGCGCCTGGTCGAGCGTCGAAAGCGATTCCCACCCTCGGCCCGCCGAGCCCATCCCCTTCCTCGGCTGCCCCGACTGCGGCGATTAGCGAACGATCACGGCTGGGAACGAGGGGCGATGCTCGCGATGCGCGGCTT
>WNGE01013699.1_pt1 | contig 14457 bp, 13 predicted proteins | sample 5400651 | NCBI WGS metagenome assembly WNGE01 (sample SAMN13153370, study PRJNA577476) | soil metagenome | isolation source: 60 cm soil or saprolite under grassland replicate 2 | place: USA:California | collected 2016-06-15 | reverse complement strand
TCGCTTCCCTCTGGATCGCGATGAAGTCCTGACGGTCGTCCCGGAAGGCCTGATCGACCTCCTCCATGGACGTCCGACCGCGCTCCAAGCCCCGGGTGGCGGCGACAACGCCCTCGGAGCGCGGGTAGATCCCGTGCTGGTAGGCCGCGATGCGGATCGTCATCCGTGTCGAACCCTTCCTTTTCGTCGGGCGTCCGGCCGCGTCATGCCGTGGCCACCTCGGGCCAACCACCCGTCGATCTCCGTGATCAGCCGTGACTTTACTAGCTCATCGGAAAACGACGCTGGATGCCGCCCCGAGCGAGGTCCGCAGGGCATCGTCGTCCAAACCGAAGACTCGCCTGGCCATCTCGTATTCCCCGGCGAGGGAGGAGCAGAACATTGCAGGATCGTCCGAGTTCAAGGTGACCCTGAGCCCAGCAGCCAGCAGGTGAGGCAGGGGATGCGCCTCGATCGGGGCTTCCCATCGACCTAACCGGTCACCATGCTCTGGCAAGGAGAAATGAACTTCCGCGTAGCGGACCCCTTCGGCAGCCTGGTCCTCGCAGAATTCTTCGGCCGGTCGCGTGAAGCCCGCCGGGTCTCCCAGTGCGGACAACAGGCCATCCATTGCTGGATGAAGTGAGGGAAGACGCGGAACACGTAGCGATCGCCTTCGAGCCCGGAGGGCAGGGGAGCCGGAGGAGATCCCGCATCGGCTCGAAGCTTAGGGCGAATCGACGGGTGGCTTCGGCGGCTCAGGCGCGGGATTCGGCGACGCCCCACACGTAACGCTGGCTGATCTCCGTCGCCGGGACCGGCCTGCTGAAGTAGAACCCTTGCCCCATCACGCATCCGCTCTGAGCCAGGAACCCCCGCTGCTCTTCCGTCTCGATGCCTTCCGCCAGTGGCACCATGCCCAGGCCTCGGGCGAGCTGAATGATCGCCTTGACCATGCTCATGGCGTGGCGGTCGCTCGGGATATCCCGGACGAAGGAGCGGTCGATCTTGAGGATGTCCACTGGCATCTGCTTCAGCCGGGACAGGGACGAATACCCCGTCCCGAAGTCGTCGATGGCCAGACGAAGACCGGCCGTGTGCAACTGCTCGAGGATGCGCATGGTCCGATCCGGATCGATCATGGCCGTGGATTCCGTGATCTCGACCAGGACTTGACGAGGGTTGATGTGCATCCACTTCAGGTGGCCGATGATCTTGTTCACCAGGTTGCTCTGCCACAACTGTCGCGGCGATAGGTTGAAGCTGACCTCGATCATCAATCCTTCCCGCCGCCAGGCCTGGGACTGGCGACACACCTCTTCGAGCACCCAATCGCCGATGCCCTCGATCAGTCCCATCTCCTCGGCCAGCGGGATGAACTCACCGGGAGGGACGATTCCAGTGGTCGGATCCTGCCACCGGAGGAGGGCCTCGACGCTGACGAGATGCCCGTCGGACAGGTCGACGATCGGCTGGTAATGGAGCATCCACTCCTTGCGCTCGACGGCTCGGCGCAGGCGAGTGGCCAGGGACAGCCTGGACAGCGGATCCACCGAGTCTTTGGAGAAGACTGTCGAGGTACCGGGGGCCGATCGCTTGCTCCGATACATCGCTGCGTCGGCGTTCTTGAGAAGGGACTTGCCGTCGTCCCCGTCCAGCGGAAACAGACTGATCCCGAGGCTCGCCGTGATGTAGAACTCCGTGCCTCCGATGGCAAACGGCCGCTTGAGCAGCTCGTGGATGCGCTCGGCCACATCTTCCGCCGCGATCACCGAGGTCTCGGTGTCCGGACGGGTGTTCTGCGACCCCCGCTCGAGATCGGAGAGGAGGACGAGGAATTCGTCTCCACCCTGCCGAGCCACCACGTCGGTCTCCCGCAGGGCCTCCCGAAGCCTGGTCCCCATCTGCTGGAGCAGCTCGTCGCCCGCCTCGTGCCCGAGGCTGTCGTTCACCAGCTTGAAGTTGTCCAGGTCCATGAAGAGCACGGCCGCGGCCAGCTCTTTCCGCTTGGCCCGAGCCAGGGCGAGATCGAGCAACTCCTCGAACATGGCTCGGTTGGGGAGGCCGGTGAGCTTGTCGTGATAGGCGAGGAAGGCCACCTGTTCCTCGGCCTTCTTCAAGTCCGTGATGTCGTACATCAGGCCCTGCCACAGGAGAGGGCGGCCGGCGTCGTCCTCCACCAGATGCGCTTCATCTCGAACCCACACCCGGCGACCGTCTCGAGCCACCATGCGGAACTCGGAGCGGAGCGGCTCCCCGGTTGCCCCGCTGTACGCCTCCTCAGCCAGTACTCGTTCCCTGTCGGCAGGATGCAGGAGGGACGAGAAGGGAGCGGGGTGGGCCAGCCACTCTGCGGGGGTGTACCCGAGGATCCGTTCGATCTGCGGGCTGACGTACAGCCAGTCGCCGGTCTCCCCCACGCCCGCGATGTACACGATCGCGGGGACTTGCTCGACCAGGCTGCGGTATTTCACCTCCGCCTGCCGAAGCGCCAGCTCGGTTCTCTTGCGGGCGATGGCTGAGCCCAAGGTCCCCGCTGCCGCCCGAAGGGCGTTCATCTCTGCCTGGGACCAGTCGCGTTCGGCCAGGCAGTCGTCGAAGCCGAGGAACCCCCACCATTCCTCGCCAACGGCGACGGGGACGACGGCGATCGACTGGATGTCCTGTTCTTCCAACAGAAGCCGTTCCTCGTCACGGAAGTCCTTGACGTGGCCGTGGACCACGCCGTCCGCCGCCAGGATGTCTCGCCAACGTCGGAATGCTCCATCCCATGGGAGACCCTGGAGCTTCGGGTTGTCGATCTGGGGCGAAGCCCCCCTGGCCGTCCACTCGAAGCGCTGGCTGAATACGGGGGTCTCGCGCCGGTAGGAGTGATTTTGGAACACGTACACGCGGCTGACTCGTGCCGCCTGGCCGAGCCTACCCAGGACGGCCTGGATGCAGTCCTCCCACGAGGGAGCGCGGAGGAACTCCGACGCGGCGAAGCCCACGGCCGCCAGGATGGAATCGGCCGTCGGGACCTCTGGCTCAGGGGCCGCCGGCTGCTCCCCCAGAGGGGCAGCCCCCTCCTGAAGGTCAGCCTCCATCGGCTCGGACCGATCGGCTCGGCCGAGGCTGTGTTGCGCGTCGTTCGACATGTCGCTTGCTGTATCGACGGGGCTCAATCCGGGATTGAACCGCCTACAGTGGCACGGGGTGCCCTGCCGAAGACTCAGGAGGGAAGAGGAGAACCGTCAGTCGTGCCCCGAGCAGGAGGGACGGGGGTCCAGGGGGACGTGAGCGCGCGGCCCGAAAGTAAGTACATCCGAGCCCTCGCCACCGGGTGGGGGTGGCTCGCCGTGCTCCGGGTTGGCCTGCTGGTGGCCATGGGGATCTACACGGCCACCTACCACGCTCTTCCCAACCACCCCGCGCCTGGCTTCCTCCGCCCCGCCGTGATCGCCGTGATGGCCTTCCTGGCCGTCCTGGTGGGAATCCAGGTAGCTCCCAGGTTCCGCGATTCCCGGCACGTGGCCATCGCCTGCTTCGCAGGAGACGCCATGGCTGTGCTGGGCACGCTTGCCCTCTACGCCTTCGATCCGCGCAGGTATCTGCTGGCCCTCCAGGTTGTGGTGCAGGCCGAAGGGGGCATGCTCCTCGGGCTCCCGGGAGGTCTGTATGCGTGGGCCGCTACCAGCGCGGGGTATGCCGCCGTGGAGGCGGCCGCCGCTTCCGCGTCGAATACGCCCACCAACATCGTGGAGATCACTCTGCGGATCGCCGTCGGCCTGCTCCTGGCATTGGGCGGAGGCATCCTCTCCTCCGAGCTCCACGGTGAGCGGTCCCGCCGGTTGATAGAACGGGAACAGGAGTTGAGGCGGCTTCAGGTGGCCGAGGCGAAGTACCGCCTGCTGGTCGAACAGATTCCCGTCGTCACCTATATCGACTCGGTCGATCCGGAGAGCTCAACTATCTATATGAGCCCTCAAGTCGAGGACCTGTTGGGGTATCCCGCGGAGGAATGGATGGCCGACCCCAAGATGTGGGAAAAGGTCCTACACCCCGAGGACCGTGAACGGGTCCTGGATGAGCACGTACGGACCAACACGACGGGGGAACCCTTTCGGGACGAGTATCGAGTCATCGCCAGGGACGGCCGGGTGGTCTGGGTTCGCGACGAGGCGTCCCTGGTCGCAGACGAGAAGGACCGCGACAGGTTCTGGCAGGGCGTCATCGTCGACATCACCGAACGAAAGCGGGCCGAGGAGCAGGTGGCCTTCCTCGCCTACCACGACAAGCTGACCGGGCTGCCGAACCGGGTGATGTTCGAACGAGTGCTCGATCTGGCCCTGGCTCGGGCCAGGCGAAACGACCAGGCCGTTGCCGTCCTGTACCTCGACCTCGACAACTTCAAGCTCGTGAACGACAGCCTCGGCCACGCCGCCGGCGATGAGCTGCTGCGCGAGATGGGAACGCGCCTCTCCGGAGCCGTGAGAGCCACCGACGTGGTGGCCAGGCAGGGCGGAGACGAGTTCCTCGTCCTTCTGGCCGACATGGACAAGGACTCCGGAGAGGGTGGGATGAGCGGAGTCGCGCTGGCCCAGTCGGTGGCGTCGCGGGTCCATGAGGCCTTGAAGAAGCCATTCGCTTTGTCCGGCGCCGAGTTCTACATCACGACGAGCATCGGCATCAGCCTCTTCCCCGAGAGCGCCGGCGACGCTCGGGCGCTGCTCAAGCAGGCCGACGCCGCGATGTACCGGTCCAAACAGGGATCTCCGGGCGGATCCATGGTCTACGCCTCGGAAAGGGCCGATTCGGTCTCCAAGCTCTCGCTCACGACTCGCCTGCGGAAGGCAACCGACTCACGCGATTGGGTTCTGCACTATCAGCCCATCGTTGACCTGCACAACGAACAGATGGTGGCCGCGGAAGCACTGCTCAGGTGGCGGCAGCCGAGCGGGCGGCTGGTCGGCCCTGCCGACTTCATCCCTGTGGCAGAGGAAATGGGCTTGATGGCTGTGATCGGCGATTGGGTGATCGAGGAGCTGTGCCGCCAGTCCCTGGCCTGGCGAGAGGAGCGGGTACCGGTGGACGTGAGCTTCAATCTGTCCGCGCGGCAGCTATGGCAGCAGGACTTGGTCACTCGGCTCCTCGCCCAGGTCTCGGCCTTGGGCGTCGAGCCGTCCCACCTGGTGATCGAGATCACGGAGTCAACCGCCATGCGGGACCCGGAGCGCACCGAACGGGTCCTGCAGGACCTGCACGAGCAAGGATTTCGCCTGGCCATCGATGACTTCGGGACCGGGTACTCGTCGGTCGCGCGCCTGAAGAACCTCCCCGTGGACATCCTGAAGATCGATGGACGCTTCGTTCGGGACATTCCGGGAGAACCCGACGCGACAAGCATGGTCAGAGCCGTCATCGGTCTGGCACAGAGCCTGGCCATGAAGCCTCTCGCCGAGGGCATCGAGAACGAGGAGCAGCTTCGCTATCTGATCGCTCACGGCTGTGCCCTGGGGCAGGGATTCCACTTCAGCCCGCCGGTTCCTGCCGACGAACTCACGCGCAGGGTCCGCGAGGAGGGCCTGCGGGTCTCAGCCTCTCGATAGCGCTTCCATTGCGGTCGCCCCTGTGCCAACGGGCGTCTGCACAATCGCTTTAGTGGTGTTTCTTGTGCTTCCCGTGCGACCCATGCCGCTTGTGGGAGTGGCCACTCGCCTCCACCCCGTTGGATTTGCGGCCGTGGCGGTTTCCGCGAGCGTGCCCGTGACCAGGCGAGTTCTTCCCAGGGGGGCCTTGGGACGTGCCTTCGGCGGTGCCGTGCTTGTGCGCCCGGTTGCCGTGCTTGCGACCGTGGCGACCGCGCGGATGCGAGTCCACCTTGAGAAGGAGCTTCTCCGCCCGCTTCAGCTGCCTCGCACAGGTCCGGTCGGCCAGGCAGGCCGCGCTCATCGACCGGAGGGTGGAGATCTCGGCGTGGATGAGCTTGGCTTGCTCGGGCGAGAGTGTCGTCGTCCGATTGGAGAGGATGGTCGTGAGCTGTCTCACGAGGGTCGCGGCCAGGGTCAGAGCAGGCTGCGGCTCAGGTCTGGCCAACCCAGGCCTGAGCAGTGTGGGAAGGGCGCCCCCTCCCTGGGGTGCATGGAGCGGGGACGCCTGACGTCCTCCGGGGCCGGATCGACCTGAAGGACCGGTGCCGCGGGGCCCCCGGGGCGCAAGAGCCACGGACACCCTGGGAGGCGTGGATCCGAAGGGCCTCCCGAGCCTGGGGATGACGGGACGGATCAAGCGCTCGATGGGGTTGAGGACGGCCTCGAGGGGGTTGCGGAGCCTGAGCGGCAGCCGGCCGAACCGGGAGAGAGGGAAGGAGAGGATGGCCATGATGCCAAAAGTGGTCGCGATGAAGAGTGCGATGGCCACGTGCTTGCCCCTGCTCCCGTTCTGGGGCAGGCGATCTGAGCCATCTCGCGGCCCATGCGAATCTGCCATTACAGCCTCCCCTGAGGGCAATGCTCTCCCCAATCTCCCAAAGAAAGGTATCGGCATTCCATGGGCCCGACCTTGAACCGGACGCTGTTCGGGCGGCAAGTCGTCTGCCAAATTCCCTGGTTGGGCATCCAGTCCAAGCGGGACCTGCGCGATTCCCCCAATGCTTGGGGGCCGTCGGACCCGGGTAACAAAGGCTCGAGTGGCGCTTCACATCCGACGCGAAGAGACGGATCGAGGCTTTCTCGATCCTCCTCGTATATGGCTGATACCAGGTAGGCGACCCCACGCGCCCCTTACTGAGTTGGTCCAGTTCAGTCTGTTGCCCCTGGGGTTGGCCCTTGCATTGCTCCTGTTCGGCCTGACCTTCCAGGGCACCATCGGCATGCCGCTGTCCCGCTTCGTCCATACGTACACGGACATTCCCCTGCCGAAAGCCGCTCCAATGCCCCAGACGACCTACGTCTACGACCGGGACGGACGCCTGATCACGACCCTTCACGCCGGGGTCAACCGCACCGAGGTCCCGCTGTCCAAGATTTCCGGCAACCTGAAGGACGCGGTAATCGCCCTGGAAGACAAGGACTTCTACCGAGAGAGCGGGGTGAACTTCTCCTCGATCGCACGGGCAGCCCTGGTCAATCTGCGAAATGGCAGAGTGGAACAGGGTGGCTCAACCATCACGCAGCAATACGTCAAGAACGTGTATACGGGGGGGCAGCGGACGATCTCGCGGAAGATCAAGGAAGCGATCCTGGCTCAGAAGCTCTCACACCTGTACACGAAGGACCAGATCCTCTCGAAGTACCTGAACTCGGTGTACTTCGGCCGGGCCGCGTACGGGGCCGAGGCTGCAGCGCTGACCTATTTCGGGGTTCACGCCAGCAAGCTCACGGTTCGGCAGTCGGCCTTCCTGGCCGGGCTCATCCGGGCTCCGGCCCGCTATGACCCCTCCCGGGACCCGGCGGGGGCCAAGGCGCGCCGGGGCATGGCCCTCGACGCCATGGCCCAGCAAGGCTACATCACATGGGACGAAGCACAGACCGCCATGTCCAAGCCGATCCGCCTGAAGAAAGCCAAGTCGGGCACGACGCCGGCCGCCTACTTCATGGACTACGTTCGCCGAGCGCTCCAGAACAAATACGGGTACTCGGGCACGTTCACGGGTGGGCTCCAGGTCACCACCACCCTCGACCGGAGTATGCAGCAAGCGGCCGAGCATGCCATCGCCACGAACCTCCGAAGTTCCCACGACCCGGCCGCCGCGCTCGTCGCCATGGATCCGAGGACCGGGGAGATCCGGGCACTGGTTGGAGGAAGGAACTTCAACCGGGCCAAGTTCAACCTGGCCACTCAAGCTCGCCGCCAGACAGGGAGCGCGTTCAAATCCTTCACGTTGGTCACGGCGTTCCAACAGCACATCGACCCCCACTCCGTGATGACCGGCCCGTCGCATATCACCATCCCCGATCCTCGCTGCCGGGATCCGAAGAAGGGAGAATGGCAGGTCAGCAACTACGCTGACGAGTCCGCGGGAACTGGGGATCGCCTCTCGGTTGGCCGGCGAGTGTTCCAACACCCTGGGGTCGCAGCCGGTCACACCGCTGGACATGACCACCGCGTACGCGACATTGGCCGCCCGGGGCGTTCGGCATGCTCCGCAGGCGATCGTCGAAGTGAAGGATCCAACCGGCAAAGTGATCGGGCAGCCCAGCACGAAGGGCAAGCGGGTGCTCGACCGCAACGTGGCCGACCTGACCACCTACGCACTTCAGGGAGTCATTCGGGAAGGGACGGGGACGGCCGCCAACATCGGGCGACCAGCCGCGGGCAAGACAGGGACGGCCCAGAACTTCCAGGATGCTTGGTTCTGCGGGTACGTCCCTCAGCTTGTCGCGTGCGTCTGGATGGGGTACCCGAAGACCGAGGACCGCCCTATGGAGAACGTGGAGGGCTTCTTCCACGTGTTCGGCGGCTCTCTTCCCGCGATGATCTGGCAGGACTTCATGGCCAAGGCGATCAAGGGCATGCCAGTGGCCGACTTCGCCGTTCCGAGCTTCACCGGGTTCAACGAGCAGCCGGAGCGGGTCATCCCGCTCCCGCCGCCTCCGGAGCCCTCGCCCACGCCGAGCCCGCCCTGCAAACCCAAGCCGAAGTGCAAGCCCGGCCACTAGACCACTCCTAGCAGGAATCACTCTGACCACTCGCGTGATTGAATGGCGGTCGCGGCCGGTTTATAGATAGCCGATGCCTCCACCGACGGGGTCTCGGCGCTCGCGCTCGACCGATCCCAATCCAAGGACCCTTCGAGACCTGGGCCGATCTCGTTTGGGGCGCAGGATCCTTCTCGTGATTCTGGCACTGGTCGTACTGCTCGGCGCGAGCAGCCTCCTCGGAGCGCACACGTCCACCCGCGAGGCGTCTGGTGGTGGCTACGACATGAAGCTCATCTATCCCGCGGTGACGCGGCCCGGGCTGGCAGTTCGTTGGATCCTGTTCGTCCATCGAGCCGGGGGATTCAGAGGCCCGGTCGAGGTGGCTACCACCAGCACGTACTTCAACCTGTTCGACTTCAACAACCTCGATCCGATGCCATCCAAGTCCACGACCTCGGACGACGTGTCGATCTGGGAATTCGACCCGCCGGTGGGGGACACCTTGCGGCTCACGATGGACGCTCGCTTGGAGCCCGCCCGGCAGCACGGAAGTGAGGCCACGACATCGATCCTGGAGAACGACCTGCCTGTGGTCTCTGTCCATTACCAAACGAGGGTGATGCCGTAATGGAGATCGTCGTCAGAACCGTGATCATCTTCTTCTTCGTGCTGTTCCTCACCCGAGCCATGGGGAAGAAGGAGCTCTCCGAGCTGACGGCCTTCGAGCTGATCCTGCTGGTCACGATGGGCGATCTCGTGCAGCAGGGGGTGACCCAGGAGGACCAGTCGTTGACCGGAGCCATACTCGCGGTCGGCACCCTCGGCCTCCTCATCGTGTTGCTCTCCTACCTGAGCTACAAGTGGCGGCCGATCCGCCGGGTCATCCGGGGCACCGCGGTAGTGATCGTGCGGGAGGGGCGGCCGATCGACGATGCGATGAAGCTTGAGCGCTTGACCATCGACGACGTGATCGAGAGCGCTCGAGAACAGGGCATCGACGACCTGGGAAGAGTGAAGCTCGCAGTCCTCGAGCCCGACGGCAAGTTCTCCTTCATCCAGCGCGACGCCGAGGAGCATGAGGACGAAGGTAAGAAGAGCGTGTGAGCAGTTCCCCGGGATCGGCGGCCCTCAGGCCGAAGGCTGAAGGATCCAGAGGGGTTCAGGGAGGTATGCCCGGAGAACGTCTGGCAGGGCGACCGAGCCGTCCTCTCGCTGTCCGTTCTCCAGAAGGGCGATGAGAGTGCGGCCGATGGCGCAGAGCGTTCCGTTGACCGTGTGGACTGCCCTGTTTCCCCCCGAGAGGCGGACCCGGACCTCCAGGCGCCGAGACTGAAAGTCGGTGGTGTTGGACGTGGAGGTTATCTCTCGGTACCGCCCCTGGCCGGGCATCCACGCCTCGATGTCGAACTTCCTGGCGGCGGCGGCTCCAAGGTCGCCTATGCACGTGTCCACCACCCGGTACGGGATGCCCAGTGCCTGGACCCACTCCTCCTCGAAGGCGAGGAACTGCTCGTGCTCGGCACGGGAGGAGTCGGGAAGGACGAAGCTGAACATCTCCAGCTTGTCGAACTGGTGGACGCGAAAGATCCCTCTGGCGTCCTTTCCGTACGTCCCGGCCTCTCTTCGGAAGCAGGTGGAGTACCCCAGGTAGCGACGGGGGAGAGTCTCCTCTTCCAGGATCTCGTGGGCGTGGAAGGCGGCCAGGGGAACCTCGGCCGTTCCAACCAGATACAGGTCATCTTCGCGGGTGGCGTAGATGTTCACCACGTCCGTGGGGAAGAACCCGGTCCCGTACATCGCCTCCTCCCGAACCAGCACCGGCGGGAGGATTGGGGCGAACCCGCGAGCCTCCGCGAATTCCAGGGCCAATTGGACCAGAGCGAACTGGATCCGCACGGCGGCGCCAGTCAGATAGGCGAATCGCGCGCCCGAGGTTCGGACTCCCCGGTCTATGTCGATCATGCCGAGCGACTCTCCGAGCTCGACGTGATCCTTCGGCTCGAACCCCGGTCCGAAGGAGGGCAGTTCCCCCCATCGCTTGATCTCGACGTTGTCGTCCTCGGTCTCCCCCTCCGGAACGCCTTCGTCGGGGACGTTGGGCAGGCGGGTCAGCACCTCGTTCAGCTCGTCCTCGATCCGAGCAAGTTCCGGTTCGAGCGAGGCCAGCGCCTCGGAGACCGAGCGGAGGCGCTGGATGATGGCCTGACGTTCCTGTGTGGTTGCAGCGCTCGGGACTTCCTTGGACCCTCGGTTCTGTTCGGCCCGGAGATCGTCGACCTGTGCCGTCAGCTTCCGGCGATCCTCGTCCAGGGCGAGAGTGCGATCGAGCTCCTCGATGGCCCCCCGCCTGGCCATGGCCTTTCGATAGGGCTCGGGGTCCTCCCTGATTGCCTTCAGATCCAGCAAGGCGACTAACGGGTTCGGGCCGCGTCTCGGGAGAACGCACCCTCACCGTCGGCGGAAGACTCCACGCCAACCGCCACCTGGCCTCGGCCCGAAGATCCTCCCTGGCCTCCCTGCTGGTCCATGATCGATTGTCCGGAGAAGGTGGCCCCCTCGGCGATCGCCAGGACCTTGCAGGTGATGTTCCCGTCCACCCGGCCACCCTTGGCCAGCTCGGCCTTGTTCTTCACCAAGATGTTGCCCTTGAACCGGCCGGCCACGGTGGCGTTTTGCGAGTCGATGTCAGCCTCGACCTGGCTCTGTGAGGAGAGCACCACGTCGCCGTCGGCGTTGATCTTTCCCTTGACCTGGCCGTCGATCCGCAGAGACCCGGCCGAGACGAGCGTCCCCTCGATTCGAGCCCCCTGGCCGATCACCGTGACCTCGGATCCAGGTGTCTCCTTCATCACGACCTCCTTCGGATCGATGGGCTCTGGATGTCTCTCCTCTCCTTCACCCCGCCTGAACATCTCTCTCGCCTCCTTTATCTCCTCCTCGATAGCCCCCCTGAACCACCGCGTCCCCCGTCGACAGGGCTTCGCGAATGGCCTGTCTCTCCTCTTCCGAAAGGTTGTGGGCACTCGCTCCGCCGCTGACCCCCTTCGCGTAACACCGTGTGTCCTGGCGTCCGTTGATCGACGTGATGACCACTCCGTCCCCGTGGCCGTCCAGGAGGGCGGCAGAGAAGGACAGCCGCCCGCCCATGTCCTCGAATGCGTCGAACCGGACCAGCCCCACGTGGCGGATGGACTCCTCCGCGATCTCGCCGAGATGCCGTTCTCCCAGAGCGAGCTTGCGTGCAGCGCCTTCCAGGCGCTCGATGGCCTTGGCCTGCTCCTCCAACAGGATCGCGACCCTGCGCCCGCTGGGCAGGGCCGATCGCACCCGGCTTCGGCCCCCCCTCACCGCCGCGGGAACGAGAACCACGATGACCAGGATCGTCAAGACGAGGGCCAACAAGACCAGCACGGAGAGGGTCGAATTGGAGAAGTGCATCGGTCCTCATGGGGAAGGTGGACGTGCTTGCTGTCTGAGGCGAAGTATACGATGGGTCTTGTCTCGAATTCGGGAAGGAGGTCTCGGTGATTCTCGCCGCTCCTTCGCTGCCCCCTGGTGCGAGATTCAATCGAAGGCCGCTCTAGTGCGTCTAGCGTACTTCGACTGTTTCTCCGGCATCTCGGGCGATATGGCCCTCGGGGCGCTGGTCCACGCGGGTGCCGACCTCGACGAGATCGCCCAGGCTCTCTCGGCCTTCCCGATCGACGACTTCGACCTGGCACCAGAGGAAGTCGACGTCCGAGGGATCCCTGCCCTCGCCATTCACGTCCACGCGGGCCCCCAAGGTGTCATCCGAACGTGGTCCAGCATGCGGTCGTTGCTCGATGGGACGGATCTTCCTGCGGAGGCCAGGCGCACCGCCCAACGGATGTTTCACCGACTGGCCCACGCCGCCGCCACGGCGCACGCGAAGGAGCCCGAGCTGGTCACCTTCCACGAATTCGGCGAGGTCGATTGCGTGGTGGTATTCGTGGGCTGCGCCCTGGCCATGGAGATGCTCGGGGTGGACAGGGTCTTCGCGTCGCCGGTGCCCACCGGCATGGGCATGATGCGGACCGAGCACGGGATCATGCCCATCCCCTCTCCCCTCGTAATGGAGCTGCTTCACGGCGTACCGACCTACTCCCGGGGTATACCGGTCGAGCTGGTGACTCCAACAGGAGCCGCGATCCTGTCCGCCGTGTCAGAGGGCTATGGGGACATGCCCATGATGCGGGCAGACCACGTGGGCTATGGCGCCGGACCGCTCCGGCCGGACTTTCCGAACGTGTTGCGCGTCGTGATCGGTGAGGAGCAACGGGCCGGAACGGGAGCCAGGGCAGCGATGACGCTCTCCGACCTCCTGGCTCAGGGCGAGGTGATGATTCAGACCACCCTCGATGAGTCCGGCCAGTCCGAGCGCCTCATCGATGAGCTGACGGAGGCCGGCGCCCGAGATGCCTGGATCACCTCTGTGGTCGGAAGAGGGGGGCGGCCGAGCCTCATGATTTCGGCCGTGGCTACAGCCGAGCGGCGGGATCAGGTCATCCGGTCTCTGCGAGACTCGGGCGCCGGGGGCGAGATCCGGATCAGCCCCGTCTCTACCGCTCCCCCCACGCGTTAGGCTCGGAAGCGGAGTCGTCCCCCGGAGCTCCCGGACGCTGGGTCCGTGCCGTGTCCCCGACCACGGCCGGATGCTTCGTCTGCAGAGTGTGGCCTCTTCCGGTGCCCGGCGACGCCACTCCCGCCGCTCCTCCGGAGGTCAGGTAGGGAATCTGGCAATCCACGCACGACTTGCGGGCCGCCCCGGCCCATCCCAACGGATGGCCCCAAACCCCACCGTGCAGAAGACGAGACCCAGTATGCGGGCAAGCCGTGCCTTCCACTCGGCCCTGCGAACCGCCTTCGGCGGCGGCGATTTCAGTTTGCGGTTCATGCTGCGTTCCTCACTTCCTCCGGGCGATGCCGACCAGGTTCAGGCCGAGCCCGGCCACCTCCTCGTCTGCGGGCAATCACCTGTGCGAACTGGCTGCGGGCGGGAAAGGCTCACGGCTTCAGAGGTGCCGAGGACCTGCGACGAGGACTTCTGCAGGTGCCCGCCCTTGTAGACATAGAGATCGAAGTGGTCGGTTGAGCTCTTCCAGGTGATGGAGATGGACGTGCTCCCCGTATGATCGTTCCAGTAACTGGAAGAGACGGCCACGGTCAGACTGAAGTAAGTCGCACTTCTCCTGGTTGCACAGGCCCGGTGCAGGCACTGCGCCGAGCGCGAAGTGCTTCCCGGCCTACCCATCGCTCGGATCCGAAGGTCCGACGCTTCCCGATGAAGGAGAGGCACCGTACCCGACGCGGGCCATCGAGAGGATCACCGCCGCCGCGGCGGCCGGGCACGAGGGCTCGCCCCCGGATCTTGAACGCGTACGGCAAGGTCGGAGCCGTCAATGCGGGGGAGGTCATCGGGTTCGTCGGCAACACCGGAGAAGCTCTGGGAGGGCAGCCCCCATGATCACTTCGAGTTCCATCCGAGAAACGGGCGGGCCGTGGAACCCTATCCCTACCTCCTGGCCGCCTGCGCCCGGGCCAAGCACTGAGGACCCTCAGGGGTGCCCCTGAGGATTTCCGGGAATGCTTTGGAACGAATCAACCAAGGACGGGAGGTGTCAGGATGGACGACCAGCGCTTCCAGCAGCTCATCCACAAGCGGGACACGAGCGGCCTGACCGACCAGGAGGCGGACGAGCTCGGGAGGATGCTCGCCGAGCGCGAGGGTCTCCCGTACGGCAGTGCGTCCGGGAAGGACCACCCCGAGGAAGAGCAGGCGGAGAAGCCCTACAGCGAGGCCGAGGTGCAGGCACTCAAGCAGCTCCCAGACGTCCAG
>WNGE01008369.1_pt1 | contig 14459 bp, 14 predicted proteins | sample 5400651 | NCBI WGS metagenome assembly WNGE01 (sample SAMN13153370, study PRJNA577476) | soil metagenome | isolation source: 60 cm soil or saprolite under grassland replicate 2 | place: USA:California | collected 2016-06-15 | reverse complement strand
CACGAGACCAGCAACCCGCGATGCAGCCGCCACGCCAAACCCAGCGGCGAACTTATGTTGCCCTCCGCCGGACCCAGCCGAGCCGGCAGCAGTCCGGCACCGACGTCTCGCCGTACGGAGAGATAGATGGCAACGGCAACGAGTACGGCGGTTGCCGCGAGCACCAAAACGCCCAACCACCACCGGTTGTCGCCGTACGGTTGGATTCGTTGTGCCCACGCGATCGGCGACAGCCACGACAGCCACGCAAGCGGGCCGTCCGTGTGGTCGCTCGTGTCACCTGCGGCGCGCAGGACGTACGCCGCGCCGAGCACGCTGATCGCGATGCCGCGGGCTGTCCCGGCGCTCGCGGTCAGTTGGGCGGCGACGGCTCCGATGGCGGCGAAAAGGCAACCAGTACTGGCGAATTCGAGGCCGATGGCAACGGATCCGGACATCGGCAGGTTCTGGCTGTTCATGCCCAGGGCAAGCAGTACTGCTAGCAGGAGGTTGGCGCCGAAGGTCGTCAGGAGTGCGGCAGCCAGTCCGGCATGCCGGCCGACGACACTGGAGCCGAGCAACTCGCTGCGTCCGGTCTCCTCTTCGACGCGGGTGTGCCGGATGACTGTGAGCAGGCTGATCAGCCCGACCATCACCGGGACGAACCCCAGGCGCCAGGTGACGAACTCACCGAGGCTGGTGCCGGACAGTTCGCCGTACAAGGTGATGAACCCGGCGTTGCCGGCGTACTTCAGCCGCGACTCCGCCGTCGGGAACAGGTCGGCGTACGGCTTGACGTAGCTGATCGGGATCGCGCACAGCAGCACGATCCACAGCGGCAGGATGATCCGGTCACGGCGCAGGATCAGCCGGACCAGGCCGCCGGTGCCGGCGAGTGTCGTCATCGTGAACCCTCCGGCTCGTACAGCCGCAGGAACAACTCCTCCAGCGTCGGCGGCTGACTGACCAGACTCCGTACGCCGACCTCCGCGAGCCGCCGCAGGACCGGGTTGATCTCGTCCGTGTCCACGTCGAAGCGCACCCGTTGGCCGTCCTCGAGCTGTAGGTCATGCACGCCTTTCAGCTCTGCCAGTCCGTTCATCGGTCCGACCAGTTCTGCCTGGATCGACGTACGGGTGAGGTGGCGCAGCTCGGACAGAGTGCCACTCTCGACGGCGCGGCCGGCTCGGATGATCGTGACTCGATCGCAGAGCGCCTCGACCTCGGACAGGATGTGGCTGGACAGCAGGACGGTACGGCCGTCCCGTCCGCTCACTTCCTGGACTACCTCGCGGAAGACCTCCTCCATCAGGGGATCGAGCCCGGAGGTGGGTTCGTCGAGCAGCAGCAGTTCGACGTCGGAGGCGAGTGCGGCGACCAGGGCGACCTTCTGCCGGTTGCCCTTGGAGTACGTCCGGGCCTTCTTCCGCGGGTCGAGGTCGAAGCGCTCGAGCAGGTCGGCTTTGCGCTTCTTGTCCAGCCCGCCGCGCATCCGGCCGAGCAGGTCGATCGCCTCGCCGCCGGACAGGTTCGGCCACAGCGTCACGTCGCCTGGGACGTACGCCAGTCGTCGGTGGAGTTCGGTCGCCTCCGACCACGGGTCGCCGTCGAGGAGCCGTGCCGTGCCTGAATTTGCTCGTGTCATCCCGAGCAGGATCCGGATCGTGGTGGTCTTCCCGGCGCCGTTCGGGCCGAGGAAGCCGTGCACCTCACCGGTGCTGACCGTGAGGTCGAGACCGTCCAGGGCTCGGGTTTGCCCGAACGTCTTGACGAGGCCTTCCGTGCTGATCGCTGCTGGCATTGGTCACTTCTCCCCAGAGTATGTGCGTAGTTGTTCGCGTTGCTCGGGCGTCATCATCGGGATGGTGAAGATGTCGACCATGGCGCGTGTCATCCGGGCGTAGCCATCCGGGCTCGCGATGTCCTCGCCGAGGGCCTTCGACACCTGGTCGCGGAGCACGAAGACGCCCATCTTCATCGCGGCGAGCACGGCGGCGTACGCCCGCCGATCGTCGGTGTCGATGTCGTGGGCCTTGGTCCACTCCTCACCGACCTCGACCATCTCGAGGAACAGCGCGGACGCGGTTTCCGAGCCGTCCATCATCGAGCGGACCAGGTACGTCTGCAGCGGCATCGTGATCGGATGCATCGTCGCAACATCGGTGTGTGCCATGCCGCCCTTGTAGACGAGTTCCTCGCCGATCTGCAGCATCCGCTCCTTCGCCCACTGGTCGCAGGCCTCACGCAGCGCCTGCTTCGAGCCGAAGTGATGCCGGACCAGCCCCGACGACACACCTGCCTCGGCCGCGATATCCCGGATCGACGCCCCCTCGATACCGCGCTCGGTGAACAACCGGATAGCCGCATCCCGAATCCGGGCCCGAGCGGTCAGATCATCCACCGGCCGATCCATCTCCTACCACCTTCCTGTTGCCCTGCTACACACCTGAGCAAACTACTACACACTCGTGTAGTCAAGGGCGCCCCTAGGTCCTTTCAGCTATTGACAATAGTTAACTGGAAGTAGAACTATTTGCGCATGGTGGAAGATCAGGTGGACCGGTTCTTCGAGGTGCTGGCCGATCCGACCCGGCGGCAGGTGGTCCGCTTGCTCGGAGAGGGACCGCAGCGGGCTGGACAGCTCGCGGCAGCGACCGGTTCGTCGTCGCCCGCGATGAGCCGGCACCTGCGGATCCTGCTGTCGGCCGGGCTGGTCGCCGACGAGCGAGGACCGGATGACGCCCGGGTGCGGATCTTCCGGCTGAACCCTGAACCGGTCGTCGCCGTTCAGGCCTGGCTCGACCAGGTACAGGCGCATTGGCGGAACCAGTTGGGCTCGTTCAAACGACATGTCGAGCAGAAGGAGTCATCGTGACCAAACAGTCCGCGACCGCGTCCGTCGAGGTCGCCGCCGATCCCTCGACCGCGTTTCGCATCTTCACCGAGGAGATCGACCTGTGGTGGGTCCGGGGTCCGATCAACTTCTGGGACTCCGGCCGCGCGACCGCCATGCAGATCGAGCCCGGCATCGGCGGCCGCATCCTCGAGGTGTACGGCGCTCCCGACGATGTGCTCGAACTCGGCAGGATCACCGCCTGGGAGCCCGGTGCGCTGTTGACCTACCGCAGTTCGGTCGACGACACCGAGACGCAGATCAGCTTCGACGCACTCGCCGACGGCACCCGCGTCACCGTCGTACAGTCGCTGGTCCAGGGTGGCACCACCGCCTTCTACTTCTGGCCGAACGTCCTGCACTGGGTATCGCAGTGGACCACCCGCCGCGACTCGGCGCCACGTACGCCGCGCGAGCTCGACCGCCTCGCAATCGCCTTGTACTACGAGGATCCCGCAGCCGCGGCCCGTTGGCTGCACACGGTCTTCGGACTGGACTCCTGGGACAAGATCCCCGCCGAAGGCGAGACGCCGTCGTGGATCGAGCTTCACGTCGGCACGGCCGCGATCGTGCTCTTCAAGCTGACTGAGGAACGTGTGGGCGGGCTCGACCACGGCGTGTGGGTGTACGTCGACGACCTCGACGCCCACTTCGCCCACAGCCAGGCCAACGGCGCCAAGATCGTCTCCGAGATCCGCCGGCACGGCTATCGCTGCTACGAGGTGGACGACCTCGAAGGCCACCGCTGGACCTTCGCGCAAGCCCGCCCGACCATGATCTGAGCCTGTGGACGTCAGCGACTGTCGGTACTCCGGATGCAACACGTGTGGTGCCGGCCACCTTCCAAGCACCACACGTGTTGACGCCTGGTCCGGTCAGTGCTGCGACTGGCCGGTCCAGTTGACTTCCCACGTGGTGTTGTCACCGTGCTGCTGGGTCCAGAAGGTCCGCCAGGTCGAGCTGAGCGGATGAGGGATCTTCGCTCCGAGGATTCCGGCGGTCGTGGAGTCCCCGTCGGATACATGGATACCGGTGATCTCGTTGTCGCCGTCGTTGTATGAAGGGCCACTCATCGAGTCGAAAGTGGCGGAGGCATCACGACCCTCGGCCAGCCATCGGACCGCCGCCGGCGCGTTGCTCTCGCGGTCGCCGCGCTGGTCCTGCCTGCCGAGCTCGAAGAGGTAGCCGGAGTCCAGGGCGTTGCGCCCGGCGTGCAGGCTGTCGCCGGCGTCCTCGACGACCAGGAGATCACGGTCGGTGGCGAACGAGATGTTGTCGAAGCCGGTGTGCGACTTGTCGCCGACCACGGCGATCGAGATCTTGCCGGTGTCGGCCTTGGCCGAGCTCTGCGAGAGTCGGAACACGCCGCCGTACGCACCGGGGAGGGTGCTCCCCGTGGTGGTGTCACCGGTCTCGGTGAAGTAGAACTCGCGGAAGTCGGTGCCTGGGCGGAAGACACCGTTCTCGGGTCGCTTGAGCGGTGTCGCTCCGGCGGACTTGGCGGCAGCCGTCGCGTCGAACGCCTCCGTCGTACCGGTGTGGACGGTCACCCACCGGGTGTCGAACGACGTCCCGTAGGTGTGCAGGCTCGCGATGAACGGGTCGGACGGGTTGGCCTGGAGCTGGGCGGCCGTCGCCGCGCTGCCGTCCGGGCGCGTGATCTGGAGCGCCTGCAGGGTGCCACCCTTGGTCAGGTCGGTCTTGTCGGCCGGGGTGAAGCGGTAGACGTAGCTGTTCGGCACCTTTCCGCCGCCGGCCGCGGCTCCTCCGATGTCCTCGACGAGCCAGACGTTGCCGAACTTGTCGTTCTGAACACCCTCGAAACCTCCGGAACCCAGGGCGCTCAGCCGGACGGCTTTACCGTCGACAGCGTCACCGTTCTCGTCGAGGGAGACGCCGAACACGCCGCCCTTGGGCGCGCTGGACTCGGCGGTGAGGAGGAGCTGCTTGGTGAACGGATCCCACGTGATGCCGTCGATTGTGGGGAACGCACCGCCGTGGGAGTCGACGTCAGCGATCAGGGTGACCCGTTTGGCCGCGTCGGTCTCGTCGAGGTTGATCCGCGTGACGTAGCCGCGAGGGCCGGTCTCGTGCCCCTGGTACAGGTAGTGCTTGCCGCCGAACGTCAGGTAGACGTTCTTGTCCGGCTCGGTCTTGTGGGCCTCGTTGGTGGCCTGGGTCAGCGGAGCCCCGTCCAACGTGTTGTAGCCGTAGGTGGTGACGCCGTTGACCGTGTCGGGATTGGTCAGCGGCAGATTGCCCCATGCGACGGAGGTCTGGGTCGCCGAGGGGCTCAGAACGTTGTTCTGGATGCCGAGCTTGGGGTTCGCGGCCGGGACGCCGGTGACGTGGAACCCGTCGTCAGCCTGGACGGCGGCGCTCGACATGCCCATCGCGACGCCGGCGATCACGGTGCCGGCGAGACCGACCTTGATGAAACGCGAAGTTCTCACAGATGTGCCTCTCGTAACTGTCTCGATCGGGCGGATCTGGCCTTGGGGACGGGGCCAACCGCAGACAGACATGAGCCTCATGGCACGTCGCGCGAGATAGGTGGCTGACAGGTGAACAGCCGCTGACAATTGCCGCCTGCTGGGCCGAAAGTGACGGGCATGAGCCGGGTCATCACCGTCCGTCCGGCCTCTGCGTCCGGCTGGCCATGTCCGCTCCGGCGTTGCGCGGTGAGTACCTGAAGACGCTCGAGTCCTCCGAGCAGGCACTGGCCTCGGCCATCGCGAAGCGGACTGGCGTACCTGCGGACGACCTCCGCCCGCGTGTACTTGCTGCGGCTGTATCGGGCGCGGTCCGGGTGGCGGTCGCGTACTGGCTGGACCATGGCCCGGTCAACGCCCTGCCGTCGATCCTGAACGACGCCATCCGGTCCGTGGTTGCGGACCACTTGTAACCATCATCGTGAAAGGCAGCTCATGAAGTCCCTCGTAGAAGGCAGTCTTGCCGTACCCGGGGCCAGTGTGTATTACCAGGTCCGCGGCGCTGGTCCGACCCTGCTGCTGATGTCTGCCGGGCACGGCGACGCGAACAGCTTCGACAGCATGGCCCCCGCCCTGGCCGAGCATTTCACGGTCGTGAGTTATGACCGCCGCGGCTACGCCCGAAGCCCTTTGGGCGACCCCGCGGCGCCGCAGACCGTTGCCACGCATGGCGATGACGCCGCGGCATTACTCCGCGCGGTGGACAACGGCGCGGCCCACGTCTTCGGCACCAGCGCGGGCGCTGTGATCGGACTCGACCTTGTCGCCCGCCATCGAGGGTTGGTAGGCACCCTCGTCGCGCACGAACCGCCGGTGGTTCGCCTGATACCGGCGGCCGAACGACCAGCGCTACCCGTCGAGCTGCTGAAGCAGTTGCGCGTCGCCGGACCAGGCGAGGCGATGGACACGTTCCGAGCGATGGTTGACGTCGACGTCGACGTCGACGAGCGGGAGCCGGACGCCGAACTCCAACGCCAGGATCCTGCTCGGACCATGGCCAACGCCGCGTTCTTCTTCACCCGCGAGGCGCCTGCCCTGGATCAGTTCATACCGGACGTCGCGGCGCTGAAAGCCTCCGCGATCCGCCTGCTCGTGGCCGGCGGCTCAACGGGACACGAGAACTTCCCGTATCGCTGCGCCGCCGCACTCGCCGGACAGCTCAGCCTCCCGCTGATGCAGTTTCCGGGCGGCCATGCCGGATTCGTCACACACCCGAGGGCTTTCGCCCAGCAACTTCTAGAGGTCTTCAGCCAGTGATGCAGTCGCCGCCGGATCGACGACCTCACCGAGTCGGCCACCTGGCACTTCTCGACCATGGAGGTTAGAGGCGGCCGGCCTTCTTCAGGGCTAGGTAGGTGTCGGCCAATGCTGGGGCGATGTGGTCGGGGGGTTCGTCCAGGACGGTGACGCCGGCTCGGGTGAGGATGGCGGTGACGCGTTCGCGGTCGAGGCGGGTGCGGGCGGCGGAGGCGGCGCCGTAGACCTCGATCAGGTCGGAGCGGGCGGACTCCAACTCGGTCAGCCGGGGGTCGGCGACCGAGGCGAGCACGATGACGTGGCGGCGCAGCAAGGGGCCGATGACCGGGAGCAGAGACTCCTCGATCACGGCCGGGTCGAGGCCGGTCAGCAGTACGACGAGGGATCGCTGGCCCAACCGTTCGAGGACCTGCGACACGACCACCCGGAAGTCCGTCTGGACAAGTGCGGCTTCTACGTTCGCCAGCGCGTTCACGAACGACGGCAGCACGTCCTCCGGCGCGGGACGTCGTACGTCGGCTCGTACGGCGGAATCGCAAGCCAGCAAGGAAACCCGGTCACCTGCGCGGGTCGCCAGAGCGGCCAGCAGCAGCGCCGCATCCATCGCGTGGTCGAGGCGTGGCGCGTCGCCGACGCGGCCCGCGGACATCCGGCCGGAGTCGATCACGATGGCGACCTGGCGATCGCGTTCGGGCCGCCAGGTTCGCAGTACGACGTTGCCGCGCCGAGCCGTCGCTCGCCAGTCGATGCTGCGTACGTCGTCACCCGGCACGTAGTCCCTCAGCGAGTCGAACTCGGTTCCCTGCCCGCGTACCAGCAGCGCCGTACGCCCGTCGAGTTCCCGCAACCGCGCCAACCGCGACGGCAGATGCTTCCGGCTCTTGAACGGCGGCAGCGCCCTCACGGTCCACGGCACCCGATGCGACCCCTGCCGACCGGCGAAGCCGAGAGGGCCGATGGACCGGACCGTCACCCGGTAAGCCTGCCGGTCACCACGTCGCGTGGGCACCAGATGCGTGACGAGACGCCGCCGCTCGCCGTGTGGCAGGTCCAGCTTGTGCGGTGGGTCCTGCACGCCGGCAGACGGCGGCCACGCATCACGCAGCAACCCCTTGACCCGCCTACCCGGGTTGGCGACCAGCAACTGAATCGCAGCCGGTTCACCCAGTCGTACGGCGTTGTCGCCCTCTCGACTCAGCTGAAGCTTCCCTGGCGAACCAGCCAGCAGTACGTCGACCAGACACACCACCAGCACGACCGCCACCACCAGGCTGACTCCAGCCCAGCTCGGCATGAGCAGGGCAACGAAGACGACCCCGGCAGCGGCCAACAAGCCGGCCCGGCCAGTCAGAACCATCAGCGTGGTACTGGCACCGTGGCCAGCACACTCTCGAGTACGGCGTCCGCACTCACACCCTCGAGCTCGGCCTCCGGGCGCACCTCCACTCGATGCCGAAGGCAAGGACGCGCCATCGCCTTCACGTCGTCCGGGATGACGTAGTCACGCCCCGACAACCACGCCCACGCCCGAGACACGGCCAGCAATGCGGTAGCCCCTCGCGGCGACACACCGAGCTGCAGCGACGGCGACTGCCGCGTCGCCCGGCAGAGATCCACCACATAGGCCAACACGTCCCCACGCACCGCAACCTGTCGTACGGCGGCCTGCCCAGCCAGCAAGTCCTCCGGCCCAGCCACGGGACGCAGACCGGCCGCAGCCAGGTCACGTGGGTCGAAGCCTTGCGCATGCCGAGCCAGTACGGCGATCTCCGCGTCGCGCGGCGGGATGTCGAGGGTCACCTTCAGCAGGAAGCGGTCGAGCTGAGCCTCCGGCAGCGGATAGGTGCCCTCGTACTCGATCGGGTTCTGCGTCGCGGCGACCACGAACGGCACCGGCAGCATGCGCGGCTCACCGTCGACGGTGACCTGCCGCTCCTCCATCGCCTCCAGCAGCGCCGCCTGGGTCTTCGGCGGCGTCCGGTTGATCTCGTCGGCCAGCAGGATGTTGGTGAACACCGGCCCGCGGCGGAACTCGAACTCGCTGGTCTTGGCGTCGTACACGAGCGACCCGGTCACGTCACCCGGCATCAGGTCCGGCGTGAACTGCACCCGCTTGGTGTCCAGCCGCATGGCCATCGACAGTGCCCGTACCATCAGCGTCTTCGCCGTACCGGGCACGCCTTCGAGCAGCACGTGGCCGCGGCAGAGCAGGGCGAGCACCAGCGCGGTCACGGCGGTGTCCTGGCCGACCACCGCCTTGCCGATCTCGGTCCGCAGCGCGACCAGTGCCTGCCTGGCCTGGTCGGCGCTGACCTCGGTAGTCGTCACGGGTGTCGTACCTCCTGCGTCAGTACGTCGAGTTCATGGGACAGGGACATCAGGGCGGCGTCGCTGAGTGGTGGTAGGCCGTAGAGGAGCTCGTACAGCATGGCTGGGTCGCGGCCGGTGCGAGCAGCCACGGTGGCGACCACTGCTGTCGGGTCTGCCCGCCGGGGGATGCCGTGCGCTTTGTGGAGCTTGCCAAGCGCCGACTCCCTCAGTGCGGACGCGGCCCGGTCCCTGGCTCGTGAGCGACGGTAGAGCCGGGCTCTGCCCTCAGTGGTCTCCGCTGCGTGCACGATGACCGGCAGCCGCTCTGCAACCACCGGACCGAGCCGGCGACCACGCCAGATCGCTATCACGAGTACGGCGAACGCAAGCGCCCAGCCGATGTACCGGACGTCCGGCGGGATCAGTGGTGGGCCGTTGCTGTCGGCGTCGTCGGTGCCGCCGGACTCGTACTGCGGCAGGTACCAGGTCAGCTGCGAGTGCGTGCCGATCAGGTTGAGCGCGAGCGCCGCATTGCCGTCAGACGCCAACTGGTCGTTGGTGAACGAGCGTGCCGAGCCCACGACGTCGACAGTCCGATCACTCGACTCCAGCCGGATGACCGTGTGGTTGACGCCGTCGCCATAGCAGGCCTGCGCAGACGACGGTGCGGAGTAGGCGGTGCCGCTGACGGTCGCGGTGCCGGCCTTGACCGCGGCCGGCAGGTCGCAGTCCGGTTGACGGCTCTCCTCGGAAAGGTAGTCCGTGGCGTCCTGCACACCAGGCGCCAGGACGTCCAGCGCTCGCGGACCCGGTCTGATCAAGATGATGTGGCTCCAACCCGCGTCTGCGATCCGCTGCCAGTCAGAGCGATCCAGCGAGCCGTTGGGACCGATGAGCAGCGCCTTGCCGTCTCCTGGTTCCACTGCGTCGTCCAGCAGTTCAGTCCCGGTCACCTTGACGCCGTGGTTGTCCAACAGCGTCGCCAGCGCACGTGCGCCGCTCGGCTCGGTGGAGTCCGGGCTGAACGGTCCGGACGTCTGTGCAGCCGTGGCGATCATGACGATGATCGAGACGAGTACGACGGCACCGGTCACAAGCAGCGGTGTCCGCAACACTCGCCAGCTCTCCCCGGCGCTCCGGCCGACCGGAACACTAGTGCTCATACCAACGCCTTGGCTGTCCGAGCTGCCTTGTCGGCTGCGACCACTACGGCGTACCGCTCAGGCGTCCCGGGACGGTTGCCATAGACAACCTCCGTGAAGGCCAGTGCCGCCGGCTGCAAGGGCTCCCGCAGTGTCGGCACGGCCCGGCCTGCGTCCGCCACCACCTCGTACGCCGTTCTCCCGGGGCGCTCGTCCAGGATCGTCCGCTCGGTGAGCTCCGCGACGCAGGCACGGAACCGGCTCCGTACGGCGAGGGCGTAGTCCCCGGATGCCGCTTCCTGCTCCGACTGCGTCCGGTACTCGGACGCCGTACGAGGCCTTGCCGTGTCGAAGACCGCATGGGAGGAGACCTTGTGGCTGGTGCGGAGGACACCCGCGCGCCACAGGACGACGACGATGATGAGCACGACCAGGCCGATCAGCATGGCCAGGCCGGCGTGCCCGTTCGGGGAGGTGCCGGTGAGGCTGTCCAGCAGGTCGCCGATCCACTCCAGCAGCTTGCCGATCGCCCGCTCGATGAGCGAGCCGCCTGACTCCCGGTACGCCGCCTTGGACAGCTCCTTGGCCGCCTCGGCCGCGGCCTGGTCCCGGCCGATGTCGACCGGCGGTTCAGCGAAGATCATGGGTTCACCCCTGGTCGCAGTACCGGACGCATCCACAGGTCGAGGCCTTCCACCAGCTGCCAGGACCGCTTGAGCGACCCCCAGATCCCCACCCGGGCGGGGATGTACAGGCCGATGTCCAGCGCGTGGCGGCCCTCCATCAATACGACGGTCCCGGCCAGCACCAGGCGGATACCGAAGATCAGCACGAGCACCCCGCCGACCAGCATCATCACCACGGCCACCGCTCCGGCAACGTCGGACGAGATCGCCGACTCGGCCCCGGCGCCGATACCGAACACCGCCAGGCCCCACCCGGCGATCAGGATGACGAACGACAGCGACTGCATGAGCCCCACGGCAGCCAGCGCGGGCAGCGACGGCCGGACCAGCCGCAGCAGCTCCCGAGGGCCGACCCGATGGGCCAGCTGACTCCGTACGGCGGCCAGTGCGATGATCCCGGCCAGCATGCTCGACACCACGGTGAACAGCACCAGTTGAACGCCGTACGTGAGCAGCAGCGCCGCACCGGCCTGCTGGAACGGGTCATCCGCCCCGAAGAACCCACTGAGCCCACCCGGTACGGCGACCTCCATCAGCGCGGCCTGCACGGCCAGCAGAGCGATGGCGGCAAGCACCGGCAGGCCCAGCATGATCGTCTTGTTCTCGGAGATGGTCCGGGCGGCGTTGTCGAGCAGGTCAGCCGGCAGCCACGGCCGCAGCGGCTCAGCCGCCGTGTCCTCGTGCAAGCTGATGTCATCAGTCATTGGCTACCTCCCCTCCCGTGAACCGTCCGCCGGCCACCGCCGTGTAGTCGTCAAGTTGTCCCGGGCACCGGCTGTGCACCATGATCACAGCCCAATTCGGGGTCACTCGGCGATCCGGCGCGTGCACTACCCGGGGAATGGGACACTATCCGTAGTGCGTACGGTCAGCATCCGCTGGGCGCACAACGGTCGGACGGCAAGGAGCAGGGCGTGGCAGATGGTAACCGGACGATGAGGGGACGCGTTCTCATCGTCGACGACGACACCGCGTTGTCAGAGATGCTCAGCATCGTGCTGCGCAACGAGGGCTACGACACCTATCTGTGCGCGACCGGTGACAAAGCAGTACCAGGCTTCCGGGAGTTCAAGCCGGACCTGGTGCTGCTCGACCTGATGCTGCCGGGCATGGACGGGATCGACGTCTGCCGGGCGATCCGCGCCGAGTCCGGCGTACCGATCGTGATGCTGACGGCCAAGAGCGACACCGTGGACGTCGTACTGGGCCTGGAGTCCGGTGCGGACGACTACGTGGTGAAGCCCTTCAAGCCGAAGGAACTGGTGGCCCGGATCCGGGCCCGGCTGCGCCGGATGGACGAGCCCGGGCCGGAGTCGCTGACCATCGGCGACCTCACCATCGACGTGGCCGGGCACTCGGTGAAGCGGGCCGGTGAGACGATCCAGCTGACCCCGCTGGAGTTCGACCTGCTGGTCTGCCTGGCCTCCAAGCCCTGGCAGGTGTTCACCCGCGAGGTGCTGCTGGAGCAGGTCTGGGGCTACCGGCACGCGGCCGACACCCGGTTGGTCAACGTGCACGTCCAGCGACTGCGCTCCAAGATCGAGAAGGACCCCGAGCACCCTGAGATCGTGGTGACGGTCCGTGGTGTCGGCTACAAGGCGGGTGCGGACTGATCGAGTACGGACGCGACCAAGAGTCGCAGGCTGCTCCTGACGCCCCGGCCGGCACCACACCAGCCGCACCGGAGCAGCCGGCACCGCCGGTGCAGGAGACGGCGGAGCACCGTGGGACGGAGCTGGAGCTCACCGCCGCCACGGCGGACTGGTCTGCCTACCCACAGCCGCTCTGGCGGACGCACCCGAAACACTGGCCGGACATCTGGCGCCGGTCCATCCAGGCCCGGATCGTCACCGGCACCCTGCTGATGTCGACCGTCGTACTGCTCCTGGTCGGCTGGGTCATGATGAACCAGGTCACCGACGGTGTGCTGGAGTCACGTCGTACCAGCGCCCAGGCCGAAGCCGTCGCCCAGCTCGCCTCGCTGTCCAACACGATCAACGCCGCCGATCCGAGCACGATCAACCAGCAGTTGTCCGAGCTGGTCCTCGGCTCCAACCGTCCCGGCCTGTACGACGTTCTGCTGGTTCCGACCGACACATCCGGGTCCAACGCGATCCGCTACACCGGTCTGGTCGACAGCGACTCGATCCCGAACGAGCTGGCGTCCTCGGTGATGAGCGACGACTCCAAGCTGTGGGACACCTACACGGTGATCAACTACCGCGACGGGCCCAGTGTGCCCGGCCTGGTGATCGGGTCCCAGCTCCGGGTGAACTCCACCACCGAGCGGTACGCGGTCTACTTCCTGTTCCCGCTCACCGCGCAGCAAGAGACGCTCGACGTCGTCCAGCGCGCACTGGTGACCGCCGGGCTGTTGCTGGTCGTGCTGCTCGGTGCTGTGGCGTGGCTGGTCACCCGTCAGGTCGTCACCCCGGTCCGGATGGCGCGGCGGATCGCGGAGCGCCTGGCCGCGGGCAAGCTCGAGGAGCGCATGCAGGTCCGCGGTACTGACGACCTGGCCCGGCTGGCGGTGTCCTTCAACAAGATGGCCGGCAACCTGCAGCGGCAGATCCGCCGACTGGAGGAGCTGTCGCGGCTGCAGCGCCGGTTCGTCTCCGACGTCTCGCACGAGCTGCGTACGCCGCTCACCACGGTCCGGATGGCCGCTGACCTCCTGCACGAAACCCGGGACCAGTTCGACCCGATCAGCCGGCGCTCCGTCGAGCTGCTGCAGAACGAGCTCAACAGGTTCGAGGAGCTGCTCGCCGACCTGCTGGAGATCAGCAGGTTCGACGCGGGCGCCGCCGCTCTCGACCTGGAGGACGTGGACCTGCGCGACATCGTCAACCGCGTGCTGGAGAACCACGAGGCCCTGCTGGGGCGCAAGGGCTGTGACGTCCAGCTGGACATGCCGGAGCCGTGCCGCGCACAGGTCGACTCCCGCCGGATCGAGCGGATCCTGCGCAACCTGATCGGCAACGCCATCGAGCACAGCGAGGGCCTGCCGATCCGGATCAGTACGGCGTACGACGAGGATGCGGCGGCTGTCGCCGTCCGCGACCACGGTGTCGGCTTCCGGCCCGAAGAGGCGGAGATGGTGTTCAGCAGGTTCTGGCGGGCCGACCCGGCGCGGGCCAGGACCACCGGCGGGACCGGGCTCGGCCTGTCCATCGCACTCGAGGACGCCCGTCTGCACGGTGGCCGGCTGGACGCCTGGGGTTCGCCGGGCGACGGCGCGTACTTCCGGCTCACGCTGCCACGCCGGTCCGAGGTGACGCTGTCCGGCTCGCCGCTACCGGCCCGGCCGCCGGACGCCACCCGGGTCGTCACCGGGAAATCGCTGGTCGACGTCGGTTCGCCGTACCAGAAACTGACCGGTGGTGAGGAGCGGTGAGGCGCGCTCTGGCTGCTCTGATGCTGCTGCTGCTCGTGACCGGGTGCGCGACCGTGCCGACCAAAGGGACCATCCGCAGCGGCAGCCGCGAGGGCCTGGCACCGGACTTCGGTGGCGTCGGTGTCGAGGCGAAGCCACCCCGGGCCGACGCCAAGCCGCTCGCGCTGGTGAACGGGTTCCTCGAGGCGATGTCGGACTCGCGCGCGTTCGACGTGGCCCGCGAGTACATGACACCGCAGGCCGCGGCCGCGGGGAAGCCGGAGTCGCAGACCGTCGTCTACGAGCAGCGGCCGGATGCCGTGAGCC
>WNGE01008747.1_pt1 | contig 14461 bp, 16 predicted proteins | sample 5400651 | NCBI WGS metagenome assembly WNGE01 (sample SAMN13153370, study PRJNA577476) | soil metagenome | isolation source: 60 cm soil or saprolite under grassland replicate 2 | place: USA:California | collected 2016-06-15 | reverse complement strand
CGACGTCAGGTTGGATGCCGCCAATTCGCCGCGACGTCTCGCACGCGTAGATGGCGAGCGCGAGCGCGCTGATGCTCAAGAGTGCGGTACCGCGACTGACGTGCATAGCTATCCTCTCCGCTCCGCTCCGCCCCGGCCCTACTGCCCGCTGGGTGCGACGAGATCGTCGATGATGTGAGGCGTGATCAGAATCAGCAGATCACGCCGATTTTCCGTTTGCGACGTAAATCCGAACAGCTTGCCCAGAATCGGCAGATCTACAAGGAACGGAATTCCGGACTTTGTTACCGTGACCTCAGTCACCGTAAGTCCGCCGATTACGGCTGTTTCCCCATCACTGACCAGGATCTGGTTATCGGCCTGCTGCGTCTGGAAGGTGAATCCAATGTCCACCGACGCCGGACGCACGCTCGAGCGCTCGGCGTGCACTTCCATCAGGATCTGCCGGGTGCCCGTGACGTGCGGCGTGACGCGCAGGTTGATACCGGTTTGCTGGAACTGCACCGTCGCGCGCGGCACGTTGGTACCGGTGCCCCCCGCGGCGCCCACGGCGCTCACGTCGATGACGCGGATTGGCACGCGGTCGCCGACGAGGATCTCGGCCTGGCGGTTGTCGAGCGTCGTGATCGTCGGCTCAGCCTGGATGTCGGCGAGCTCGACGTTGCTCAACGCCTGCACGAATGCCGTCAGATCGAAGTTGCCGATCGCGGTCGAGAAGATCAGGTCGAGCGCCGGGTCGATGACTTCCTGGCTGGCGTTGCCGAGCGCGGAGAGCGAGTTCCCGCCGAGCGAGATGATGTTCTCGTTCGAGGCGAAGTTTTTCGTCGGCACGAGCGCGTCGGGTACGCCGTCGAGATCGGTGTCCACCGGCTGAGCCGAGCGCGGATCGGGACGCTGGATCAGCCTGTTGAAGAACTGCGTCTGCGAGCCGAGGTCGTATTTGACGCCGAGATTCTCGATGTCGGTCCGGTCGACGAAGATGATCTTCGCCTGGATCGAGACCTGCGGCGTACGCTGATCGAGCCCTTTCACGAACTCCACGACTTCGTCGATGCGCGAGCTGACTTCGGTGATCACGAGGGAGTTGCTCGTCGAGTCGGCAACGGCCTGGCCGCGCTTCGTCAGAATCGACGCGACGGACGGGACGAGCGAGGTCGCCTTCGCGTAGTTGATGCGCACGAGCCGGGTCGTGATCGGCACCGTCGAGTCGGCACGCGCGAGCTCGACCTGGCTGACGACGTTGAGAATCGCGCCCGGCAACGTCCGGACCGCGAGCCCCTGCGACGCGAGCACGGCGTTCATCGCGAGGTCCCACGGCTGGTTCTTGATCTCCGCCGTGACGTTGCCTTTGATATCTTTTCCGAGGATGATCGTGCGGCCGCTGAAGGCGGCGAAGCCCGCGACCACGTCTTCGATGCTGGCGTTGTCCCACTGCACGGTGATGCGGGCCGCCTGCGACTGCTGGACTTCGGCGCTGTGCATCGCGAGGTATTCGTCGATCGACATCGGCCGGCTGGGCATCGGGGTCGTCACCCGGGCGGCTGCTTCGCGGCGAGGAGCGGCGGGAGCAGGGGCTGGCGCCATCGCGACCGTACTGCTCGACCACGCCGCGAACGCGGTGCGTTCGCTGCCGATGCGGACGCGGACCTGGCCGGCCGCGCGCTCGATCTGGTAATCCTTGAGCGCATCGAGATCGATGACGACGCGGACGACGTCGGGCTTGAACTGCCCGTAGCGCACGTTCCGCACGCCGCCGCGGTTCTGGCCGTCGTACAGCGCGACGGGCGCCGTGAGGCGCGTGCCCTGCAGATCGATGACGAGCCGCGCGGGATTCGAGAGGGTGAAGTCCTGCACCAGCGCGGCACCCTGCAAATCGATCACGATCTCGACCTTGCCGCTGGACGGCAGGACACTCACCCCACGCACTTCGCCGTCCCGCCCGCCCGTCGTTGTCCCCGCAAGGGCCCGGGGAGCAACGACGGCGAGCAGGAGGGCGACGCGAGCTAGAGCCTTCATGGTGTTTCCTCCTGCTTGGCGAGCGACAGCGTCTCCTGCCGCTCGAACCCGAATTCCTGCACGGTAAATACGACCTCGCGGGGCCGGATCTGTGTGACCTTCAAGCGCCCGATGATGTCGCCCGCTTTCACCCGGTAGATGCGGCGATTCGTGATGTCGCGCAGCACGGCGACGCTGCGCGAGGCGAAGCGGCCGTCGTACACGACCGTCGTCAGCTTTAGATCGGAAATCAGCGGCCGCACGTCGCCGGACTTGAGCAGCGACATGAACGGATCGCGGCCGCCGCCTTCGTACGCGAACACTTCGCGAATCAGGGACTGGGGCTGCACGGCCGTCGTGTCCCGCTCCGGCCGCTGCGCAGCGACCGGGGCCGACACCAGGGCGACTGCGAGCGCGATCGCTGCCGGCGCGGAGTTAGCTGCGCGCACGAGGCGCTCCGGCGGCAGGCTTCGGAGGCGGCGGCGGCCCGGCCGATTTCACGAAGGTGCGAATCGAGAACTCGGCCAGGAGCAGCGCGCCCGCCGTGTCGCCGAGCAGTTTCTGCACCGCCGGCGTGGCGGACGACAGAATGACGTCCTGCGGCACGACGATGCGCGGCAATGACGCGACGTCGGCGAGATACTCGCCGATCTGATCGTAGTGGCCGTACACCTCGAGCCGGTAGCGATAGGTATCGAACGGCGAGCCGGGCTCGGGGTTGAGCGGCTGAATCTTGCCGAGCGTGATGCCGCGGACTTTGGCTTTGGTCGAGACATCGTCGATCAGCGTCGGGACTTCGTTGCGCTCGGGCACCAGGCGCCGCATCAGCTCCAGCGAGCCCTGGTACTCTTCCACGCGCCGGCGCAGATCCTCGATGCTGCCGCTCGCGAGGTCGGCCTTGGCGGCTGCGACGATCTTTTCGAGGCTGTCCGACTCCTGGTTCGCCGCCGTCAGCTGCACGATGTCGGGGCTGTGCTTTTTCGTCCAGAAGAAGTAGCCGCCCGCCCCCGCCACGAGGACGAGCAGCGCCATGATCTGGCTGCGTTGGTCGGTCGGTAACATGGCCATAGGGCTTACCTCACCGATTGCACGAGCGGGATCGTGCGGATGTACACCGAATCCGCCACGCGATACTTCACCGTCACGTTGAACTCCGTGACGGGACGGTCCGCTTCGATCACCGTCTGCGAGCTGGCCGGCGTCACGTCCGTGAACCACGGCGACGCGGCGAGCTGGCGCAGGAACGTCGTATAGGCCTGGATATCCACCGTGCGCCCTCGGATGGCGATGCGGACCGCCGGAGCGCCGCTAGAATCCCGCTCGACGGTGACGGGACCGTTCGCGGGCGGCGCCGCCTGTCCCGGTGCGACGATCGACGAGACCGACATGATGCTGGTGATCCAGGTGTAGGGCGGCAGCGCCTTCGTCGTCTGATCCAGGACGTGCGGCCAGATGTAGCGGTCGGCGTCGATGCCTTTGATCACATTGATCTCGAAGAGCAGCGAATCGCGAACCTTCTCGGCCTGACGTTTCTGTGCAATCACGATGTCGTAGCGGCGCTTCTCGGTGCGCACGTTCTCGAGCCGCGACTCGGCGGCCGCGAGGCGGGCGCGGTCGGTGATGAAGAGCAACGCCCCGCCGCCTCCCACGACCACCCAGGCCGCAATCGCGCCGAGCAGCCAGGGATCTTTGACCTGCGCGATGAGGCCTTTGAAGTCCGGCATGGACAACTTCATGCCGGCGCCCTTGGAGACCTTCTTCTTTCCTGGGAGTAGGTTTATCTCAATCATGCGGCGCGCCTCAGCGCCAAGCCGACCGCCAGCATCAGCAGCGGTGCGACTTCGTCCACCGGCACGGTCTCGAACACGTCATCCTTCACGCGCAGCCGTTGGACCGGATTGGCCAGCTCGATCGGCACCTTGAGCCGCGCGCCAAGCACTTCATTCAGGCCCGGGATGCGCGCGCCACCGCCCGTCGTGTAGACGCGGGACAGGCCACCGGCCGAGCGCGACGCCGTCGCGAGGAACGCCGCGGCGCGCTCGACGCCTACCGAGATTTCCTCGCCGCGCGCGCTCACGTAGCCGGCCAGGTCGGCGTGTTGCGACTGGCCTTGAATCACGCGTTCCGCTTCCTCGCTCGCGAGACCCTTTTCGCGCTGCAGGTCCTCGCGGAATCGCCGCGTGCCCACGGAGAGATCGCGGGTCAGCACGGGGATGCCGTCCTCGAGGATATTCACGTTGGTCACTTCGTGACCGATGTTGACGAGCCCCACGACGCCTTGCATCGCGTCGGGGTGGTTCAGCTCGAAGGCGTTGTGAATGGCGAAGGCATCGACGTCAATGACGGAGGGATCGAGTCCCGCCTCGCTCAGCAATCCAACCCTGCTCTCCACCAATTCCCGTTTGGCGGCGACGAGCAGCACATTCATCTGCAAGCCTTCGGCGTCCGGATCGAGGATCTGGAAATCGAGCTCCACGTTGGCCATATCGAACGGCACGTGCTGCTCGGCTTCCCAGCGGATGACCTCGCGGGCGTCCCCCTCTTTCATCCGGTCCATTTGGATCTTCTTGACGATCACGTCGCGGCCGCCGACGGCGGTCACGACCGATTTGCGCTTGACGCCGGCGGCCTCGAACAAACCCCGAATAGCCTCCGAAACAAGACCGGGGTCCATGACTTCACCCTCGACGATGGCGTCGGCCGCGACTTCGGTTGTCGCAACTTTGGTCAGTTCGGGCTCGCTGCCGCCGTGGTCGATGACCACGAGCTTGATGATGCCGGACCCGATATCCAGACCGACTGAGGTTTTTTTGCCACCAAATAACCCAAAAAGGGCCATTTGCACCTTTGGTCTAGAGACAAGAAGGGGCGAGGGCAAACTACAATAGGCCCCGCCCCTTATCCTGTCAAGCCTCGAATCGACTTGAAGCCGAAGCAACAACTGTTGCGCCTACAGCTACTTAGGCCACTTTTAGTAGAGCTGGACCCAACCTCGGGACCGCATCATCGAGATCGGACTCGTGCCCTGTAAAGCCGATAAGATGCTGCAGCTAGAGTAGTTCAGCGTCGCCTTACCACTCAGGCTCTGGATTGATAAGTCAGCGTTCTTTGCCAGGACACCACCCCAGAAATGGGCGTCGGTGCTACCACCACCGGCGGTTTTCAGATCGCCCTGGACGATGACGATGCCGAAGAACTGGTACGACCCCTGGACCTCCAAGTCGCCGTCCACCAACAGGATACCCTGCCCCTGGTCACCGTTCAGGGTTGCGGAGCCCGCGATGTGAATAATCGGAAAATAGGATCCGCACGCGGTGGCCGGGTTCATCCCGTCGCCCCAGTTCAACAGGTCGGTCTTGTCGCATCCGGTGGGGCCACCAAAATGCGGGTTGGTCTTATACGTGCCCCCGGACAGCACCACGTTGGCGCGCGCCGCCAGCTGGGCGTACGTCGCGCCGCCGAACGTCGTGAACGTGTTGTTGTTGATGGTCGGGTCGTTGACCACCGGCGGATTCCCCGTCACCGAGCCGTTACCGTTTTCGGTGACGTTGCCGCCCTGATCGCGGATCCCGGGTTGCGACACACCCGGAGGATCGCAGCTGACCCAGCCCGTCGGGATCGAATCAGCGCCATTGACCGCGGCGTTACCCGACAAGTTCGTCGAGCCCTGCGTGGTCAGCGACGCATGGATGCCGAAGTCGATCGGCGCGATGCGCGTGATCAACCCAAGACGCTGGCGCGCACCACCACCGCCGGCGATCACGCCGGCGGCGCTGGCCCGGTCGCGGCCGGTCACGTCGATCAGAAACAGGTTGGGCCCGAGCTTGTAGCTGTAGCCGCCATACGACCCCGTGCCGTTAGGCGCGGGCTGGTTCCCAATCACGACTGAGTCTTGCGGATAGTTGTTCCGCTTGTTCATCGAGTCGGGTATCCAGGTCATGACGCGCTCCTGCGCTCCGGCCTCGGCGACGCCAAACGAGGTGAACACCCGGCGCTGGTTCTCGCCGACCCGCTGCTCCTGGGTGCCGGCGAAGAACGCTCCGGCGACCAGCGCCCCAACGACCACCAGGGCGAAGATCGCGACTGCGAGCGCCATGCCGCGCTCATCACGCAGAATCCGTTTCATGCCTTGCTCCTTCATAGGTTACCGTCGGCCCTAGAACCGGCGGTTATTGCGCAGAGCCACACTAGTCGTGATGCTGTCGACGATCGTCGCCGCGGCCGCCATGCCGCCGCGCCGCACTGCTGAAACCGTTCGCGCACGCACCGTGATATCCACGCGTGCGACCTGACTTGCCACCGCGGTCACCACGCCATTCGCGTTGAAGTACTGAAACGTCAAACCGTTCGTGAGCACGGGTCCAATGAGCGGCTGCATCGTCCCGCCAGCGGGCTGAAAGCCCACGTAAAAGGACGTGTCGCCAGCCGGTTGGTAGAGCTGGTAAATCACGTGCTCGTAGCCGCGGACTGGCGCACCTAGCGGAATCGCCCCGGCCGCGTTCACGCCCAGTCCCAGCAGTTTCAGGTTGAACGTCACGAGACGCCCCGGCTGCGGCGGCACGATCGGATCAGGACAGTTCACCGCCACCGGCGCGACGCCGGTAAACTCCCCGCGCGCCCAGTAGTCGTCGTTCCGCGACGTCGGATCGCCGTCGTAGTAGATGAGCATCGTATCGGTTGCGATGTTGATCCCGCGCGCGCCGTAGAACATCGGCTGCCCTGGCGCCCCACCGCGGATGACCATCGTGATGGGGGTCAGTACACCACCCATCGCCGGCTGGACGCACGCAAACCCGAGCCACCGCATCGCCCGGATCTCGAGCCGGGTGGGCGTCATCGAAACGATGTCGCCCTCGGACGCGTCGATCTCGCGCAGCTCGGCCGGCAGGATGTTGGCCGCCGCCCGAATGTTCTGCGACAGATCGATGCGCTGCGTCTGGGCCATGTACAGCCGCTGGTTGTTCACCAGCACGCGGTACAGGGCCGCGCTCACGAGCCCCAGCAACACCAGGGCGACGAGCAGCTCGACCATCGTGAAACCGCGGCGCGCGGCGCGCCCCTGCCCAACGCCTATAAGAATGGGTTGCATGGGATCGTAGTCTCCGTTGAGTCGCGGCGGACCCGGTTTTTGACGGTCTTGTAGAGCGAGACGACTTTCAACCGGTAGTTCTGGTTGCCGACATCGGCAAACGTCCACGTGTTGATCGCGACCCAGGTGGATCCGCGATACAGCGTGTCCTGCCCGTTCACGCGATTGGCGAGCACACACGCGCCGGCGCGCAGCCGCTCCAGCCGGCGCGACGCAAACGACGCCGCGGTGGCGGAGCGCTGTCCCCGCGCGATCATGCGAGTCACCAATGCCGCCGTGGTCACGAGGCCCAGCACACCGACGGTGAGCACGATGATCGCGATGATGATTTCGATGATCGTGAAACCACGCTGGTTCTTTGGGATGTTCATTGGCGGACCACTTTCCCGACAGAGTTGATCATGACCGAATCGGTGTAATGCGCCCCGACGATCCGAATCGAAGTGTTTTGAAACGCTGTCGCGATCCCGCGCGGGTCGTACACGACCGACGCGGCACTCGGCACCAGCGTGACACCGAACTCTTCGCCAACCAGCTTCTTGGTGCCGATCTGGACTGAGGCGGCCGGCGGGTTCACGCCGCACGCGGTCACCCACACGCTGTCGACCGTCATGTTGAGCGTCGCTGCACAACCGCGCTGGACGGCCGTGCTGCGCGCCGTTGCCACCAGCGTCGCGAGCAACGCCTTCGAGCTGCGGACGTTTTGCTTCTCGAGACTGTTCCGAAGCCGCGGGAAGCCGATCGCCATGATCACCCCCGCCAGCACGAACACGAACATCATCTCGATGAGACTGAAGCCCTTGCGACCCATGTGACCTCCGTTCGCCGGGTCCTATTACACGATCTGTGCCGAGGCGTAACTACAACTGCGTCAAGCAGATACGGCGAGCAAGGACGTCGAGAAACACCGCAAAACACTGCAGTAGTGCAGATTCTTGCATTAGCTGATGCCGTAGCGGTCAATCTTGTAAAACAACGTCCGCAGGCTGACGCCGAGCCGTTTGGCAGCCTCGCGCCGGTTGCCGCCGCTCTCTTCCAACGCTGCGGTAATCGCCTGCCGCTCGGCCACCTCCACAAGATCCTTGAGGGTCCCTGCAGGGGCGTCGTGCGTCGTGCGTGGTGCGTGGGCGAAATCGCCGGGCGCCAGCGTCTCCTTGTTCGACAGCACCGCCGCGCGTTCGATGGCGTTCTCCAGCTCGCGCACATTGCCGGGCCACTCCTGCTGCTCGAGCCAGGCGATCGCGTCGTCGCTCAGGGACAGCGGCCGCCCGAACCGCTGCGCCAGGCGCGCGGTGAAATGGCGCGCGAGGGGTGCGATGTCGTCCTCCCGCTCGCGCAGGGGCGGGAGCTCGATGACGACGACATTAACGCGATAGAACAGATCTTCCCGAAATCGGCCGGCGCGGACTTCCGCCTCGAGGTCACGCGCGGTCGCCACGAGAACGCGCGCATCGACGCGGCGCGTCTTCTGATCTCCGACCCGGCGGATTTCGCTCTCCTGCAGCACGCGGAGCAGCTTCGCTTGCAGACCAAGCGGCAGCTCGCCGATCTCGTCGAGCAGGATCGTGCCGCCACTCGCGGCCTCGAACAGCCCTGTCTTGTCGACACTCGCGCCGGTGAACGCGCCGCGCACATGGCCAAACAGCTCCGACTCGAGCAACGATTCCGGAATCGCCGCGCAGTTGATCCCGACGAACGCCTTGCTCCCGCGCGGGCTGGCACGGTGAATGGCGCGAGCGATCACTTCCTTCCCGGTCCCGCTTTCGCCGGTGATCAGCACGGTCGTGTTGTGCTCGGCGACGCGGGCGACGAGTTCGAGCGCGTGGCGCATGGCGGGGCTTGCTACGATCAGGCCTCGCTCGGCCGGCCCGGCGGCGAGTTGTGCCCTGAGCCCGGCGACTTCCTCCCGCAACCCCTCGCGCTCCGCGGCTTTGCGGAGCGTGAGCACGACTTCGTCGGGCCGGAACGGCTTGGGGAGATAGTCGTAGGCGCCCTCTTTCATCGCGGCGATGGCAGCGTCCTCACCGCCGTACGCGCTCATGACGATGACGAGCGCACCGCCACCGCGCTGGCGGTAGTTGCGCAGGAAGGTGAGACCATCCATCTCCGGCATCCGCACATCGCAGAGAATCAGATCGAAGGACTCGGATGTGGCCCGATCGAGGGCACGCCTGCCGTCCTGTTCGGCTGTCACCGTGTAGCCCGCGTCCGTCAACAGCAGGCCGAGCGACTGGCGCAGGCCCGGTTCGTCGTCGACAACCAGGACTTTCTTCATCGCGGCAGGGCGATCGGGAAGAAGAGCTTGAAGGCCGCCCCGCCTTCCCGCGCCGCGTCCACCCACACGACGCCGCCCATCTCATGGACCGATCGTGCCACAATCGCGAGTCCGAGACCGGTACCGCGGCCCGGTTCTTTAGTCGTGAAGAACGGCTCGAAGACTTTTTCCCGGTCCGTGGGTGGGACGCCGGGACCAGAGTCGGCAACGAAAATCAGCGTGCCCGGTTGCCCGTCGGCGAACTCGACCCGTGCGGGGCGCCGCTCGGAGACGCGGGGGAAGCGCGCGGTACCAGGATCGCTTTCGCGTTTCGGAAGCGATTGCCCCGGCTCGTAGGCCCAGCGCCTCGCGCCGATGATGATGGAGCCGCCGGGGGGGGTGGCGTCGATCGCATTGAGCAAAAGGTTCACGAGCGTCTGCTCGAGCACGTGGGCTCGACCCATGATCTCGGGGACGTGCAGGCCGAGATCGGTCGAGGCCTGCACGGCGCGGAAGGCTCCCTGCCCCCGCAGCAGCTCGAACGCGCCGCGGACGATGCGGTCTGGATCCACCGGCACGAGTGGGTCCTCCTGCGGCCGGGCGTAGTCGAGCAGGCTGCGCACGATCCGGTCCAGGCGATCGAGCTCGCGTGCCATCCCTTCGATGACTTCCTGCTCCGTTCCGCGCCGGCGCAACACTTCCAGATAGGTGCCGACGGCGCCGAGCGGATTACCGACTTCGTGAGCGACGCCAGCGGCGAGGCGGCCGATACTGGCCAGCTTCTCCGAGCGAACGAGCTGGGACTGCGCGTCGAGCAGCCGGTCGGTCATCCGATTGAGACGCTCGGCGAGGGTGGCAAAGTCCCGCGTGTCGGCGTCCGGAGCGCGCGCGCCGAGGTCGCCATCCGCGACGGCGTCGGCGGTGTCCATGACACGACTCAGCGGGCGCAGGACCAGCCGCGTGACGAGGGAGCGTCCGTAGAGCACGAAGATCGCCACCTCGAGGGCGATAAAGACCACGACGAGAAAGACGCCGCGCTCAGGGGCGATCGACAAGGCGAACTGCGAGGTCGCCACGCCGACGAGGATGGCGAAGGCGGCGAGGAAGGTGAGATAGAACAGCAGCTCGACGCGGAGCGCCGGCTTGGGGCGATTCATGGGACCCCAAGATAAGGCCAAAAAAAAGAACGGCGGGGTTTCCCCCGCCGCTCTGATGCTTCAGGCCAGAGGCCTTAGACGCACTTCGGCTCGCCTTCCTTGTTGGCAGGCGCCAGAGACGTCGACCCGACATAGATGGCACAGGTCTTCGTCGTGGTGGTGTGCGACACCGTCGCGGTGAAACCGTCAGCCGTCACCGCGATGGTGGGGCCAACCACTTCGGCCGTAATCAGGTTGCGCAGATCCGACTTCATCGAAGCCAGATACGCCTTTTCCTTCGTGTTCGCGAACTTCGGAATCGCGATCGCGGCCAAGATGCCGATGATCACGACCACGATCAGAAGCTCGATCAGTGTAAATCCCTTGCGGTTCATCTGGGAGCCTCCCTCCTGCGGGTACCTGCAATAATGGGCGCAGGAATAAACTGCTGAAGAATGATCATGGCAAGGGGACACTCGCTCCGTGCCGCGCGTCACACGAAACTCGCAACCTGCTCGCTTCCAGGTACTTAGCTTGACAAAAAAAGAGCGGCGGGGTTTCCCCCGCCGCTCTGATGCTTCAGGCCAGAGGCCTTAGACGCACTTCGGCTCGCCCTCTTTGTTGGCCGGGGCCAGCGATGTCGAACCCACGTAGATCGAGCAGGTCTTGGTCGTTGTGGTGTGCGACACGGTCGCCGTGAAACCGTCAGCCGTCACCGCGATGGTGGGGCCAACCACGCCGCTGGTCGTGGCGTACTGCGTGCCGAGGTTGCTCGTGTACTTCACCGAGTCGGCGAAATACGCCTCTTCGGCGGTAATCAGGTTGCGCAGATCCGACTTCATCGACGCCAGATACGCCTTCTCCTTCGTGTTCGCGAACTTCGGAATCGCGATCGCGGCCAAGATGCCGATGATCACGACCACGATCAGAAGCTCGATCAGTGTAAATCCCTTGCGGTTCACCTTGAACTACCTCCCTCTGGGGACTGGGTCACGGTCACAGGGGCGCCGCCCTCAGACCCGCCGGGCAGCTGGAGGGTCACAAAAAAAAGAGCGGCGGGTTTCCCCGCCGCCCTGGTGCTTCAGGCCAAAAGCCTTAGACGCACTTCGGCTCGCCCTCTTTGTTGGCCGGGGCCAACGACGTCGAACCCACGTAGATCGAGCAGGTCTTGGTCGTTGTGGTGTGCGACACGGTCGCCGTGAAACCGTCAGCCGTCACCGCGATGGTGGGGCCGACAACGCCACTGGTCGTGGCGTACGCCGTGCCGAGGTTGCTCGTGTACTTCACCGAGTCGGCGAAATACGCCTCTTCGGCCGTGATCAGGTTGCGCAGATCGGACTTCATCGACGCGAGATACGCCTTTTCCTTCGTGTTCGCGAACTTCGGAATCGCGATCGCGGCCAAAATGCCGATGATCACGACCACGATCAGAAGCTCAATGAGTGTGAAACCCTTCCGATTCATCTCACTACCCCCTGGTATGGAACTGCAAGTGAACGCTTGGTTTGCCGGACACCAGAGAGGCAGAAAGCATACCCAGAGTTGGTCGGCGAACTAAACAGGCTGCAGATCATGGACTTACGGTCGGAGGGGCCAGGCTTGGGTCGCCTTCCTGGACGGCAAGCAGTACCGCAATATGCACCGGGCCGTGCCAGAAACCCCACAAAAAAAGAGCGGCGGGGTTTCCCCCGCCGCCCTGATCTTCAGGCCAGAGCCCTTAGACGCACTTCGGCTCGCCCTCTTTGTTGGCCGGAGCAAGCGACGTCGACCCGACGTACACAGCGCACGTCTTGGTGGTCGTGGTATGCGACACCGTCGCGGTGAAACCGTCAGCCGTCACCGCTTCGGCCGTAATCAGGTTGCGCAGATCCGACTTCATCGAAGCCAGATACGCCTTTTCCTTCGTGTTCGCGAACTTCGGAATCGCGATCGCGGCCAAGATGCCGATGATCACGACCACGATCAGAAGCTCGATCAGTGTGAAACCCTTGCGGTTCATCAGGACAACCTCCCCTGTAGGAAATCAGATTTGGGCGACACTATTCTCCCGCACCCGCTACAAGCACGAATCATGCCCCATTTGAAACAACACAGCACAAGATCAATACTGATAATCACTTAGATGCTATCGTCGGCGTTCACCGACGGGCCGAAAGCCATCGGAAACTCAGGCTTTTTGCAAGTCGCCACGCCGGACGCAACGATAGCGTAAGTCATTGTTGATAAGGAAGATACCACCTTTGCTCTCCAGCGAACCGGCGGGCCGCCGAGTCGGCAATTGCGTGGGCCTCAACCGAATGCCGGCGGGCAAGCTCGAGCAGAAACTGCGCGCGCAGGGTCATGCGCTCGCCGACGCGCGCGCCCGCTCGCCGCTCGATCAGCGGAACGGCAGCCGTCGTATCGCCGATCCCGATCAGGAAGATCGCGTGGGCGCCATCGAGATATGGATCGCCCGAAAACAACGAATCCGCTGCGCGATACTCGCGCCGCGCGCCGGCCGTGTCATGCAGACCGGCGAGAACAGCAGCGGCGGAAGCGTGGGCGCGATACGACTCCGGATGGTCACTGAGGAGCGTGAGCAGCTCCGTGCGATTGTCCTGCCACGCGGGCAGGCGCGCGAACGACCGCCAGCCGCACACGGCGACCAGGATTGCTGCCGCGACACCAGCGGGACGCATACCGCGCCGAGCCGCGAGCCAGGTTGCGCCCCACCCGATCAATGCCGCCGGCAGCGCCACGGCGAGATAGAGGTTGCGCTCGGCAAGCACCACGCCCGAAGCGAAGAAGAAGTTGGAGGTCGGCAGATATGAAAGCGCCGCTATACCCGCCGTGAAAGAGATCGCCGGGGCGCGGCGGCGGCACCACCACGCGAGCGCCGGAACGCCGACGGCCATGCCGAGCCCGACCAACCCGGCGAGCGAAGGGCCCACCCGCGCCGGAATGACCTGCGGGCTGTAATCGACCGAGAGCGACGCCGGCCACGCGAGCAGCATCACGGCGCGCAGCGCTGCCGGGAGTGCGATCGCCAGTCGGCTCCACATGCCGGTCCCGTAGAATACGCCCGCCGCATCGTTCTCTCCGACCCAGCCAATCGAGAGCCACGCACCCAGGAATCCGAGGGTCACTACGCCGAGCGCGATCCAGAAGGTCGGCGGGTAGCCCTCACCCCCTGTCCCCCTCTCCCCTTCGCTGCGCTCAGGGCAGGCTCTTCGGGAGAGGGGGGACGAAGCATCAGAACACAGCCATCTATCCAGCAGTAAGACGACACCCACAATGACACCGTGCTCCTTGCTGAGCATTGCCAGGGCCGCGCACAACACAGCGAGTACCCACTGACCGCGGCGCGCCGCCAGGACCGCCCCGAGAATTCCCACCGCCACGAGCAGCTCGGCGCGGCCTACCAGGCTCGCGACCGCCTCGACATGCACGGGATGCCAGGCGAACACCAGACCCGCTGCCGTTGCGCCCAATGGCGGAAGCCAGCGAGCGAGCAACGCGACGAGCAGCACCGTTGCCAAACCGTGCCAGAGCGCGTTCACGACATGCAGCCAACCAGGCCTGCCACCGAACAGCGTCCAGTCGAGCGCGTAGCTCAGGATCGTGACCGGCCGGTAGAGTCCGGCGCCGGTCTCGCGCGGCCAGTAGGGGTCGTCGAAGGCCGCGAGCCCGGCCCCAACCGAATGCGCGGCGGGGTTCGAGACGATGATCGCACGATCGTCCTGCACAAAGCCGTACCGGACCGTCGGGATATACAAAGCCACCGCGGCAATGAAGGCGAAGACCAGCGCACCTTTCATCGAGGTGGAGGCTGAACGTGTCCGAGGAGGAATCGCGCGGCCGCTGTATCTCCACGTAGCGTCGCCGCGCTCGCCTGGTTGCGATACGCCGTCGGGCAACGAGGGCAGACCGAGTCGGCGCGAGCCAGCAGCGAATCAGCCAGCGCGATACGCCCGCTGACGTACGCCATGTGCGCGGCGGCCAGATGCA
>WNGE01005391.1_pt1 | contig 14465 bp, 13 predicted proteins | sample 5400651 | NCBI WGS metagenome assembly WNGE01 (sample SAMN13153370, study PRJNA577476) | soil metagenome | isolation source: 60 cm soil or saprolite under grassland replicate 2 | place: USA:California | collected 2016-06-15 | reverse complement strand
CGCCCGACATGCCTCCTCGGTGCCGAAGTTCGCTTCCAGTTCGGTCAGATTCCGGGGGTACTCTTCCGCCATCCCCGCACACTACATATTGCGGCTACCTGAGTCAAGCAGATACCCCTCTCCAGCGAATTGAGCGCCGAAGAGCACATGCTCACTTTCACCACGGGCTCTTAGAGAAGAGAGTGACGGGATGAATAACCGGCCGCGCCGTTTGTGGCTGTTATTGAAAATAATAGTGGCTGCTGGTTTCGCAATCCGTCTGGCGGCGTGGTCCTATTGGCAAACGGGCGCCATCGAGTCCGAAGGGGCTGAGTACGCGAGAATAGCTGAAAATCTGCTAAATGGCGTAGGGTATGTCGGAATGGCGCACCCGGGCGCTCAGCTGAACTTTAATCCCCTATTTTCCCTGCTCATTGCCGTCGCCTCCCTGGTTACCCACAACTATGAATTGGCTGGCCGCGTGGTCGCGCTCATTATGGGCGCCCTGCTTCCGCTGCCGGTGTTTGGTATCGGATCGCGTCTGTTCAACTGGCGCGTGGGATTCGTTGCAGCGATCCTCACGGTATTGCACCCCCTCTTAGTCCAATTATCGTTCAGCGTTTACTCGGAGGGGCCATATACTGCCCTACTTTTATGTGCGGTCTATTTAGCGATTCGAACGCTGAATGACTGCTCGATCACGCAATGGTTGTGGATGGGCGGAGCATTCGGGCTTAGCTATCTTCTCCGGGCGGAGGCCACTGCACTGTTCGTGATTGCGGTGCTGTTCGCGCTTACTGTGGCGTCGGGCGACTTTACCGTCAAGTGCAAGCGGGGTATGGCCGCGATTGCAGTCTTTCTTGTGTTCGCGTTGCCAGAAGTCATCATGATATATCGCCCGACAGGCAAAATACGATTGGAGGGAAAAAGCACAATTTTTTCTTATACCGGCAAACGTATTCTGGCCGCTAAAAAGAATCCTGGAGTCGAGTATGTGTCACCCGGTGGGCAGCGCGAGGTGCCGTCTCCCGCGCCGAACGTAGAGTCGGGACAAGGCTGGGAGGACAAGTGGGCGTTCTATGGTATCGATTCCCGTCTCAAGGGAATGGGATTCCCTATGCGCCCGAACGCTGAGGTCATCCGCGAAACGCACATGACGCTCAAAGACATGTTTCGTTTGTTCGCAAATGGGATACGTCAAAACGGGCCGGTATTGTTTCAACGGCTCTCCTCAGACTGGATTGGGGCGCCTCTTTTGCCAGGGTTGGCTCTGCTCGGCGCTCTTCGCCGGCCATGGCGAGGACCCCAGACTTCGAGCCGGTTATTCGTCTTGTTGGTTGCGGCCGCTCCCGTTGTGGCGACCTTTTTTGCTCTCTGGAACGAAGCAAGATACTACTTTGTTTTGGTTCCCCTGCTGTGCGTCTGGGCGGCAAATGGTCTCTGCGAGGCCGGCCTGTGGGTGAAGGCATCCACCGCTGCTGCAGGATGGAGGGTACTTGCTCGCCCCGCGATATCTCAGTGTATCGTTCCGGGGCTCATTGGTTTGGCCATGGTTATCAGCCCAGTTAGGGGAGTGAGAAGGCAGTACGTGTTCAGGGATAGCGAACTTCCCAGCCGCGTTGATAAGGATGTGGGTTTGTGGATCGGACATCAGCAGAATCGTCCGATTCGCATCATGGATCTTTCTATACCGCTGGCCTATCACGCAGGCGCACAGTTCTCGTATTTTCCTTATTGTACGGGCGATCTCGCGCTCCGCTACCTCGATGCTGTACAGGTCGACTATGTCGTCCTGCGTCGGGGAGAAAAGTTTACGCAGTATTACGAGGAGTGGCTGACACACGGTATTCCTGATCAGCGCGCGGAACGCCTGCAACTGCCTTCGGTGGCTGGCTCTGACAGGTTTATTGTGTATCGGTGGCACCGAGGTGAATCCGGCGACCCTTCGCGCAGCGTGCCGGCGCAAACGCAGAGGGTGATTTCCACGGGCTTATGATCCCACTGAAGCTCGACTCGGTGCCGGGCGGAGCCTTAAGTATCTTGTGCCTGGGCTCCCATTCCGACGACATCGAAATTGGCTGCGGTGGCACAGTCCTCCGGTTGAGGGAACAGTACCCAAGCTGCGTATTCTACTGGACGGTGTTCAGCGCCATTGGAATTAGGGAGGCCGAGGCGCAACGCGGTGCGGAGTTGTTCGCGGGCGCCAATCTACAGGAGGGCGCCGTGTTAAAGACCTTCCGCGATGGCTTCATGCCATTTGTGGGAGGCGAGGTGAAGGAGGTCTTCGAGGTGTTGAAAGAAACAATCTCCCCGCACCTCATCTTCACTCACAACCGCAAGGACGCACATCAGGACCATCGCCTCATCGCTGAACTTACCTGGAACACGTTTCGGGATCATTTGATCTTGGAGTACGAAGTTCCAAAATATGACGGCGATCTGGGACAACCGAACGTGTTCGTGCCGCTGGAGGCTGAAGTGTGCCAGAAGAAGGTGCGTTACATCATGGATGTTTTCCAGTCCCAGCGCGCCAAGCGTTGGTTTCAGGCGGATACATTTCTCTCCCTTATGCGACTGCGTGGAATGGAGTGTAATGCCCCCAGTGGGTACGCCGAGGCTTTTTACGGTCGCAAGACCGTGCTTTGAAGAGCAACCGGGAACGCGATGAAGGACTTAAAGCACAGGGTGATTCGCGGAGGTTTTGCCAAATTCTGTTCCCAGGGAACCACTTTCCTGATCCGAATGGGATCGCTGATGATATTGGCGAGACTCCTGGACCCCAAGGATTTTGGTCTGGTGGGTATGGTTACCGCTGTGACCGGGGTTTTTAGTGTGTTCAGGGATTTTGGACTCTCGGCGGCGGCCGTTCAGCGTACGACCGTCACAAAGGAACAGGCTTCAACTCTATTCTGGATCAACCTATTGGCCGGCGCAATCCTTGGGCTCTTGGTGGCAGCGATGGCGCCATTTGTCGCGAGGTTTTATCGCGAACCAAGGCTTTTTGGGATAACGATGGCCTTAGCGACTGCATTTCTCTTCAACGCTGCCGGGGTGCAGCAATCGGCGATTCTCGAACGCCAGATGCGGTTTACCGCTTTGTCGGCGATCGATGTTATCTCTTGGTTGACCAGCGCGACGGTTGGAATCAGCATGGCCGCCCATGGTTTCGGGTACTGGTCTTTAGTTGCTTCGACAACCGTGACTCCACTCGTCTACACAGTGTGCGTATGGCTATCGACAGCCTGGGTTCCAGGAAGGCCGCATCGCGGAATTGGCATCCGCTCCATGATGCGTTTTGGAGGAACTCTAACATTGAATGGTCTCGTCATGTATATCACGACCAACTTTGACAAAATCTTGTTAGGCCGTTTTTGGGGGGCCGATGCAGTCGGGATCTACGGAAGGGCCTACCAGCTGATCAATATTCCCAACGACAACTTGAATTCAGCGGCTGGCGGGGTCGCGTTTGCGACCCTGTCCCGGCTGAAGGACGATCCTCCCCGCTTCCGGAGCTACTTTCTCAAAGGCTATGCTTTGCTTTTGTCCCTGACCGTTCCAATCACGATGGCGTGCGCTCTTTTTGCTGGCGACATGATTTCCGTTTTCCTGGGCCCAAAGTGGAAAAGCGCGATCGCCATTTTTCGATTGCTGGCGCCCACCACCTTGGCGTTTGCGATTATCAATCCCATGGGATGGCTGCTGATCTCGCTCGGGCTGGTGGGACGGGGTTTGAGAATGGCTCTCGTTCTCGCGCCCGTCATGATTGCGGGTTACGCCATTGGATTGCCTTATGGACCCAGGGGTGTTGCGCTTGCCTACTCGGCGATGATGACGGTCTGCGCCATTCCGCTGATCGCGTGGGCGGTACGTGGTACCGTGATTTCCGTTGGCGATATTCTGCTGACGCTGAGCCGGCCATTGCTTTCCGGCCTCGTGGCCGCAGGTTTTGTGTTTGGACTGCAGTTCTTCTATGGCCCTTACCTTTCTCCATTGCTCCGGCTTGTATTGGGAGTTGCTCTGGTGCTCGCCGCCTATCTCGGGATGCTCCTGTACGTGATGGGACAGAAACTATTTTATTGGGACCTTCTCCGAGGATTCCGAAGGCCGGCGTCGGTCGAAGAGCCGCTGGTAGTTTCCGTTTAGCGCGTTAAATGCGTGAACTTTCTATGGGGAAGTATGAGAAGAAACCTTGCGCGGCTGACTAGCCGCTGTCTTAATCGCTGCCAACACACCGTACCAATCGTCGTTCCCGGTCCAAGAGGCAGTTGTCGTCTGTATGCCCGCCGTATTGACCGCAATGGCGGAATTAAGATTACCAGAAAAGAACTGAAGAACCTGTTTATAGGGCGCTCCGGGCGTCATCTCCTCGTCCGCAGTATTGTCGAACCAAGTGTACATAAGGTCATTGGTAAACGACAGTGGCTTGGAAGTGGAAATGCTCAGGCTTGACTGCTGGACAGAACTGGCTCCACCTCCATCTGCATCAAAAACGTTTGAAGTGGCAAGGCCTGTCCACTCCGTAACAGTAAACGTCATGTACGAGCAGGAATTGGCGACACTACAGGTGATGGTAAAACAAGTAATGCCGAACGGGATGCTGGGACATACCCAAATGTAGTCCTGCAGTTTTTGTGTGCCCGCACTGGTTTCGATGAGTGAGAACGGGGAGTTGGGAGATTTCTGGAAACAGGGCTCGGGATTGTGCAGGTTGTCGCCGATTGTCATTGTCGTAGTTGGAACGTTCTGACAGTGGCTGTCGGCACAGGTGTAAGCGGTTGCAATAACCGCGTGCCCAGCGCTCGGACTAAAAGTCAGGCTCTTTGTGGTCAGATAGGTGTTGTCCCCGCCGTTGCCAGCCCCCCCGACACATACCACTCCATTTCCATAGCTTGTGTTTGAGCACTGGGAGTGTTTGTTTTGAAGCGCCTTCGAGTTCCGCCCGCCGCCCGCCACCACCAGGTAGAGGGCAATGCCGGACAGGCTCAACCAGAAGACAAGTTGTACTTTCAACCTTTTCATCAGACCCCCCCAAACGGTTGCTGGATCGGGATGCACAGGGGCATTTCCAGTGAATTGTAGAGGGGACACCACGAGCTGCCAAGAAGTTGCTGCGGGCGCTGCGTCGATTCTGAAAACGACTGGGATTGGAGAACTTCAATCGCTCGATTCTTAGCCGCTCGGCGAAGGAGCAGAAGGCCCACGTCACGAGCCTGCCGGCTCACTGGCGAGGGCCGATTTGTTCGGGGCGACGACAGTAAGGGTGAGCCATTTGCGACGAATGGAAGATCTGTGTGAGGATGACTGTACAATCCACTCCGCCAGGGAGGAAGTCTTCCCAATGCGTAACTTTCTTGTCTATGGCGATTACGAAGACTTTTTCATAGCCTCTACTTTGAGCGAAGAAGCTCTCCGCTGAGTCAGGCTGTGCGCCTTCGCGAGCACAAGCGTCAAGGTTCTCCGAGATAGGAGTCACATGAAAATTCTGCTGACTGGTCATAAGGGCTACATCGGCGCCGTGGCGGCGCCGATTCTACTTGGGGCCGGCCATGAGGTCACGGGCCTCGACACGGATCTATTCGCTGGCTGCGACTTCGGAGACGCGGCTCCGGCAGTGCCGGAAGTTCGCAGGGACCTGCGCGATCTCAGCCGGGCGGACCTGGAAGGTTTCGACGCGGTCGTGCACCTGGCTGCGTTGTCGAATGATCCATTGGGAAATCTCGACTCCCAACTCACCTACGACATCAACCATCTGGCATCCGTGAAGCTGGCGAAACTCGCGAAAGAAGCAGGAGTGAAGCGCTTCGTTTTCTCGTCTTCGTGCAGTACCTACGGTGCGGCGGGTGACCACTTCTTGGATGAGAGTGCGGCGCTGAACCCAGTGACTCCATATGGTGAGTCGAAAGTTTTTGTCGAGCGCGACGTCAGGCCGCTGGCAGACCAGAATTTCAGCCCCACGTACCTGAGAAATGCGACCGCCTACGGCGCGTCTCCTCGCCTGCGGCTGGATATCGCTCTGAATGACCTGGTAGCGTCGGCCTACACGACCGGCCGGGTGTACATCAAGAGCGATGGCACGCCTTGGCGTCCCATGGTCCACATTCGCGACATCATTGCGGCGATGGTTGCCGTGCTCCAAGCCCCGCAGGACGCCATCCACAACGAGGTGTTCAATGTTGGGCAGACGGCGGAGAACTACCGCATCCGCGAATTGGCCGACATTGTCGCCGAGATCGTTCCGGGTTGCCGCGTCGAGTACGCTCCCGGCGGCGGCCCGGACAAGCGCAGCTATCGCGTGGCCTGCGACAAGATCAAGCGCATGCTGCCAAACTTTCGTCCGCAATGGACTGCCCGTAAGGGTGCGCAGGAGCTCTACGACGCGTATCGCGGCGTGGGGCTGACCGCGGACGACATGGAACGCGGCCGCTATGTGCGAATCAGCCAGATCCAGCGTCTGCAGAAAGCGGGGCGGTTGGATGGCGTCCTGCGCTGGAGCCGCCAGCGCGCAGAGACTGCGGTGATCGCCTAACCGACTTAACCCGACCTTGGGCTGAAGAGAAGGAGGTAAGAACCAGTGGGGGATGAGCAAGGGGTGTGTGCAGCAGACACTGTGGGGGAGAATCAAATGACACTGCCGCGCCCGGCTGATATTTCGGTGATTGTTCCCACGTTCAACGAAAGAGACAACGTCGAGATCCTGATCGCGCGGCTGGCACGGGTTCTTGATGGGTTTGACTGGGAGGTAGTCTTCGTCGACGATGACTCGAAGGACGGCACCCTGGAGGTTCTGCATGCCGCGGCCCGGCGCGATGTCAGGGTCCGGTATATTCATCGGATCGGGCGACGCGGCCTATCCTCCGCCGTGATTGAAGGAATACAGAGCACAAGTGGGCCGCTTGTAGCAGTAATGGATGCTGATCTTCAGCACGATGAGTCGCTACTGCCCTCTATGATTCGGGAGTTAGACTCTGCCGAAGTCGACTTGGCCGTCGGTTCCCGATACATTCAGGGCGGCAGCGTTGCGGACTGGCCCCAAGGACGGCGCGTAATCAGCAAAATCGCCACGCGGTTCGCCCGGGTGGTTACCAGACCCACTCTCAGCGACCCGATGAGCGGCTACTTTGTGATCCGCCGGGCGGCTTTCGATACGGCTGTCCGCCGCCTGTCAGCGCTGGGTTGCAAGATCCTGCTCGACGTGCTCGCCTCCGCCGACAAACCGCTGCAAGTGAAGGAATTGCCCTATACATTCCGAAACCGGGAGCGAGGCGACAGCAAACTGGATGCGCTCGTAAGTTATGAGTACTTGCTCTTGATGCTCGACAAAACCATCGGTCGCGTGGTTCCAGTGCGCTTCATCATGTTCGCGACGGTAGGCGGCTTCGGAGTATTGTGTCACATGCTTTTGCTGGCGCTGCTCTATCTTGTCTTGAGGCTCGGGTTCCCGGTCGCGCAATCGGGTGCGACGGTGGGAGCGATGACATTCAATTTCTTCGTTAATAACTTTCTGACCTATCATGACAGACGTCTCAAGGGGTTCTTTGGCCTTGCCAGAGGTCTTACATCCTTTTATGCAGTTGGCGCCGTGGGTGCGATTGCGAATGTGGGTATCGCGAGCGCTCTTTTCGCACGCCACTACTCGTGGTTCCTTGATGGAGTCGCGGGGATTGTGGTCGGCGCGGTGTGGAATTATGCGGCGAGCGCCACTTTTACTTGGAAGAGCAAATGATCCGCTATTCCACGGATATTCGCTCGCGACACCCGTAGCGCTCCATCCAGCGGAGCAACCACTCGCCGCGCCTCCGTCGTTTCCTCTTCCGAGACCCCCAACGCCTTGATCGTGGCGTCGTCGACCATGTCCACCAGACCGCTGCGCGGCGCGTGTTCTTCCAACCACTCCTGGAAAGCTCCCGTCCAACTGCACCAACTCGCCCAGTCTGCTTCCCGCCACTGAAGCTGACCGTATAGCTTCGTGGACCCAGAGTCCTCCGATCAGGTCTTCCTCGTTCGGACGGTTCCCAACGGCAGGTAGACCATCACCTGGGGAGATTTACGATGGCCGGGCAGGGACTGCCGGGGGCTGAAACCAGCTCCGAGAATCTGCTGAGATCGATATTTCCGCCGCTGACGACAGAGACGATCTTGCCCCTTCCAGCTTGGCCGCTGAGTCCGGCGGCAACTGCGCATGCGGCCGCCCCTTCGCAGATGATGTGATTCCGGGCGGCGACAATCGACATGGCTCTGCGCGTCTCCTCCAGCGACGCAACGATGGAGCCCGCAAGCAGGCGTCCGGCAAGCGCCCACATTCCTGGCAAGACCGACTTGCCGCCACAGCCGTCCACCCAACTTGCCTTCCAATCCGGAAACTTCTGGGCGGAACCTTTCAGGAATGACAGATGAAGGGGTGAAGCGGTTTCCGGCTCGGCCCCATACACCTTCGCTTCCGGCTTCATGGCGGCCAGGGCGGACGCGATCCCGCAACTGAGGCCACCTCCGCCAAAGGCGGCCACGACCGAAGTGACATCCGGCAAATCTTCCAGGATTTCCAGACCGATCGTGGCATTGCCGGCAATGAAGTTGTCATCGTCGAAGGGGTGAACGAAAACACCTTGGAAGGCCGGATGCTTGCGCTCCGTAACCGCGGTCCAGCACTCGTCCATCGAGGCCTTGACAATACCCGCCCCCAGACGCTTGATAGCGTCCAACTTCGTGGCTGGGGCCGTATCCATGACCAAGACGTCGCAACCGGTCCCCAGGATTCTGGCCGCCCGGGCCACCCCCTGCGCTGCGTTGCCCGCGCTGACCGTCCACACCCCCCTTGCCCTGTCCTCTGGACTCAGCAGGGAGATGGCGTTGTAAGCTCCGCGTATCTTGAACGAACCAATCGGCTGGAACGATTCGAGCTTGAGATAGATCTCGCCGGGAACGTCATCGTAGTACAAGCGGACGAGCGGCGTCCGGACCGCGGCCTGATAAACGCGCTGGCGAGCCGCCAGAATCGATTCCAGTGAGATACTGCGCTCGTGTTGAGTGTCCTGGGCGGGTAAAGTTGCCATTTTTGAAAACAGAAAGGATTGTACACCCGTCTCGCCTGGAAGGAAGGCACGGAGTCTCCAAGAAACTACGGAAAGGGTTACCAGCGCGTCCGCGTTTGTGGTCAGGTATTCTAGTCTGCACAAGTTGTCGCCTGGGAGAAGTTGGTGAACGCACTTCATATCGTGGGGGCGCGCCCGAATTTCATGAAGGTTGCGCCCGTGCTGAACGCCCTAAAATCGCGCAAGCACGTCGTTCAGACCCTGGTCCATACCGGCCAGCACTACGACGTGAATATGTCGGACGTGTTTTTTGAGCAGCTTGGCATCCCGGCGCCGGACGTAAACCTGGCCGTGGGTTCCGGAACGCATGCCCGGCAGACGGCCGAAATCATGACGCGCTTCGAGCCGGTGGCGCTCGAACGCAAACCCGACATCGTGCTGGTCTATGGCGACGTCAATTCGACGGTCGCGGCCGCTCTGGTCTGCGCCAAGCTCGGAATCCGCGTCGGCCACGTCGAAGCCGGGCTTCGTTCTTTCGATCGCACCATGCCGGAGGAAATCAACCGCCTGGTTACCGATCAGCTCGCCGATGCGTTGTATACGCCCTCGGAAGACGCAGACAGGAACCTTCAGCGCGAAGGAATCCCGCCCGAGAAGATCTTCCGTGTCGGCAACGTCATGATCGACTCTCTCGTGAAGCTCCTGCCGCTGGCGCAACGTCAGAACAAGAACGGTCTTCCCGACCGCTATGTCCTGGTTACGCTGCACCGCCCGGCGAATGTTGACGACAGCGGCATGCTGAAAAGCATCTTGCAGTCGTTGCTCGAGGTGAATCGCGCTCTCTCGGTAGTCTTTCCGGCCCATCCTCGCACGCGCCAACGGATTTCTGACTTCGGACTCAATGCCGAGCACTGCCGCTTGCTCGATCCGCTGCCCTACGTGGATTTTCTGGGTTTGCAGTCGCGCGCGACCGCGGTGATCACGGACTCCGGCGGCATCCAGGAAGAAACCACGTATCTCGGCGTACCTTGCCTGACCCTCCGCGAGAACACCGAGCGGCCGGTCACAGTTTCTCTTGGTACGAACGTTCTTGTCGGAGGCGATCCCGGCAAATTGCGGTCCGAACTTAGCCTCGTGTTGGCCGGCAAGGCAAAGAAGGGAACCGTGCCTCCTTTGTGGGATGGGCACGCCGGAGAACGCATCGCGGCCCTGCTGGCGGGATGATACTCAACCGCGAACTCAGCAGCTTTTCCGCGGATAATTTCTTGTGCAAACTGCTCAAAGGCTGATGGGCAGTGAGAGGGGAGAACGGCACAAAAGGAAAAGGCTGCGACATTGGTTATGCTCGAGCCGCTCGCTCCTGCGAGGGAGCCAACAGCGTGGAGGCATGCACCGTCACAGCCCTTGATGCGATCACTGCTTTCGCAGCCCCAAACCCCAACTCCTCCTCGCAGAGCAGTCGGTTTTTTCAGGTTTGGCTGCCCTTCGGGTCACCCCGCTGGGCTAATCACTCAGCCTACTTCGGACCGGCAAAATTTTATTTAAGCCAACCCTTTCGACCGTCGACGCAGATGAAGTTAAATTTTTGTTCCATTTGTGTCAACGCCCGTTTTTGGTGCAATCGAATTCTTTTCGAAGAACGCAACCTATTGAACTGTGAACACTTGATGAATGAGGCTCGTGAATCGTCCCTATTTTCCACAAAATTATTCACAACGGCTCGCAGACTGGAGAGGGCTTTGACCGAACAAAGACGAAAACATGGCGAGGAACCAAAGAAGAATCTTGACGTCGCTAACCTTCGTCACGCATAGTGATCGCAAGCGTGCGAATGCAATGACGGATCTGGTTGCCTACGTCGATGGTGGCTCTCTGGGAAATCCCGGACCTTCTGGTGTCGGAGTCGTGATCGACGGTTCCAAAGGCGGCACAATCCGAATCGCAAAGTGGATCGGGCATCACGACAACAATGTCGCTGAGTACGTTGCGCTGCTCGAGGCATTGCAATGTGCTGTGGGTCTTAAAGCCAGGGCGCTGCACGTGTTTTCCGATTCCGAAGTGGTCGTCAAGCAGATGGTGGGCGATTACACCTGCCGCAGCCCGCGCCTCTATTCGCTGAACTGGACCTGCCGAAAATTGGCTCAGTTCCTCGATTTCTCAATCTCCCACGTCCGCCGCGAGCGCAACGCGGAAGCCAATGCTCTGGCCAACTCCGCGGTTCGCAAGCGGCTCTGACAACTGAGTAAGGTACTTTCCTCGTTAGAGTTCCGGCGAAGATTCTTACCGGAATTTCTCGCATTCCGAAAAATTTTGCCCGCGCCGATCTTTGTCGGAGATAGTCGGTTCGCCATCGAGTTGCCAGTCGATGTGGAGAACGGGATCGTTCCAGGACACCGTCCGCTCATGTTCCAGGGCATAAAAATCGGTGGTCTTGTAGATGACGTGAGCGGTCTCGGAGACGATGCGGAAGCCGTGTGCGAAGCCGACCGGCACCCACAGCATGCGCTTGTTCTCGCCGGACAGCCGGAACGATTCCCACTTGCCAAATGCCGGCGAATTCTGCCGCAGATCCAATACCACGTCCAGAATCTCTCCCGTGATCGCCCGAACCAGTTTTCCCTGCGGCTGCTGAATCTGGTAGTGCAACCCGCGCAGCACGTTCCGGCTGGAATAGGAATGATTGTCCTGGACAAACTTTTCGTGGATTCCGAGATCCGCAAACATGCGCTCGTTGTAGCTCTCCAGAAAAAATCCCCGATCGTCGCCAAACACGCGCGGCTCAAGCAGCAACACTCCCGGCAGGCTGGTTTCTGTTTTCTTCATTGCGATGGTTCTGCGATTTCGCCAGGCGAACCAATCCTAGAACACATGCTCTTTCAATAACTGCAGCAAATACGCGCCGTACGAATTATTCCGCATCGGCTGTGCGATGGCTTCCAGTTGCTGCGCCGAGATGTAACCTGACCGATACGCAATCTCCTCCGGACACGCCACCATCAGGCCCTGCCGCTTTTCCAGCGTTTGGATAAAGAGTGCGGCCTCCATCAAAGCTTCGTGCGTGCCGGTATCGAGCCACGCCATGCCCCGCCCCATGACGCACACATCCAGCTGGCCACGGCGCAGATATTCGCGGTTCACATCGGTGATTTCCAGTTCTCCGCGCGCAGAAGGCGTCAGTTTGGAGGCAATCTCCACGACCTGATGGTCGTAGAAGTAAAGTCCCGTGACGGCGTAGCGTGACTTCGGCTGTTTGGGCTTTTCTGCAATGCTCAGAGCCTTCCCCTCCTGATCGAATTCCACCACGCCGTAACGCTCCGGGTCTTGCACCGGGTAAGCGAATACGCGCGCCCCACTCGATTTCTGCGTCGCATCCCGTAAGTCCTTTGCCAGGTCGTGTCCGTAGAAGATATTGTCGCCCAGCACCAGTGCGCAGCAACTGGCCCCAATAAAGCCTTTTCCGATCAGAAACGCTTGCGCGATCCCTTCGGGTTTCGGCTGGGCGGCGTACTGAATGCGGACTCCGTAGCGGCTGCCGTCGTCGAGCAGGTGCTGGAATCTGGGCAGGTCGTCGGGCGTCGAAATCACCAGGATGTCGCGGATGCCGGCCAGCATCAGAATGGAGAGCGGGTAGTAGACCATCGGTTTGTCGTAGACCGGCAGCAGGCTCTTGCAGACGGCGTGGGTTACGGGATAGAGCCGCGTGCCCGAACCGCCGGCCAGAATGATGCCCTTATAGTTTGGCTGCGATGAGGTCGTCATGATGAAATCTTGTTCGCTCAGACCGAGTAATGTTGTGCGATCCACCGGCGGTAGCCGCCGCTGGTTACCTCGCGCACCCAGTCTTCGTGCTCAAGATACCAGATCACCGTCTTGCGGATTCCGGTCTCAAAGGTTTCCCGCGCTTTCCACTGTAGTTCGCGCTCGATTTTGCGCGTGTCCATGGCATAGCGGCGGTCGTGACCGGGGCGGTCTTTCACGAACGTAATCAGGTTCCGATGCGGGACCACCGGATCTGCCGGCCGCAACTCATCCAGCAGGTCGCAAACCGTGTTCACGATATCCATGTTCTTCTTTTCATTGCACCCGCCGATGTTATAGGTTTCGCCGGCCTGCCCTTGGGCCAGCACTGTGCGGATGGCGTCGCAGTGATCTTCCACGTACAGCCAGTCGCGCACGTTCTGCCCGTCGCCGTAAACCGGAAGCGGTTTCCCGCCGCATGCATTCAAAATCATCAACGGGATGAGTTTTTCAGGAAACTGGTACGGGCCATAGTTGTTGGAACAGTTCGTAGTAAGTGTCGGCAGGCCATAGGTATGATGGTAGGCGCGGACGAGATGGTCGGAAGCCGCCTTGGAAGCCGAATACGGACTATTGGGGGCGTAGGGCGTAGTCTCGGTGAACGGCGGATCGTTCGCCCCGAGCGAGCCATAGACCTCATCGGTCGAAACATGCAGGAAGCGAAATGCCCGCCGATCAGCCTCCGAGAGGGCAGACCAGTACGCGCGCGCTTCTTCCAGCAAGCTGAACGTTCCGTTTACGTTGGTTCGTACAAAGTCGTCTGGTCCATGGATCGACCGGTCGACATGGCTCTCTGCCGCAAAATGAACGATGGCGCGAGGGTGATCGCTGTGGAGCGTGCGGGCCGCTAGGTCACGGTCCACGATGTCGCCCTGCTGAAACCTGTATCCGGGATGTTCGGCGACGGATTCAAGGTTGCGCGGATTCCCGGCATAGGTAAGTTTGTCGAGATTGACGAGGCGCGCCGGCTCGTGCGCGATCCAGTGCAAGACGAAATTGGATCCGATGAACCCGGCGCCGCCCGTGACCAAGATCACGTTCTGCATGTCCGATTGCCTCGCCGGTGGGGAATAATTGGGAAACTCCTGTCAGTGAAATGACTCGCGTCTGCAAATGTTAAATTGAAGGTTCGGCGACATTTTAGCAGGCTGCTAGGCAACCCCTAAAGGGGCGGTGGAAAGCAATCCTTGCGGCATCGCTAAAGCGATGCCCTGATACAAAACTGGCGGAACTCGAACCCAGGATGACTGGACTCCGATGACCAAACGAACGCAACTCGTCGCCTTCGCGTTCTTGTGCGGCCTGTCGATCTTGCTTTGGTGGCACAGCCTGACTGGCACGTTGGGTCTGGCACTTGGCAATCAGGCTTACACCCACATCCTTCTGATTGTGCCGCTAAGTGCAGCGTTAATTTACCTGCAATTGAGCATGCTCCCGAAGAATTTTGAGTCGAACGCTACTGCGGGTTCGCTTCTGCTGGCCGGGGCCCTCTTGGTCGATGGTTTTGCGAGATGGAGTGTGCCGGGCCTGGCCGGCGATCTCCGGCTTTCGTTTAGCATGTTTGCGCTCGTTACCTGGTGGATCGGCAGCGTGGTGTTCTGTTTCGGCATGCGAGCTTTCCGGTCTTTTGTTTTCCCCCTTTGCTTCCTGTTCTGGATG
>WNGE01014453.1_pt1 | contig 14471 bp, 12 predicted proteins | sample 5400651 | NCBI WGS metagenome assembly WNGE01 (sample SAMN13153370, study PRJNA577476) | soil metagenome | isolation source: 60 cm soil or saprolite under grassland replicate 2 | place: USA:California | collected 2016-06-15 | reverse complement strand
CAGTGACGGTGACGCATGAGTTGAAAACGGTCGCGCTTCAGCAAGCGATGGCGCAATACAAATGGGACGCCCTCATCACCGGCATCCGGCGCGATGAAGATCCGACCCGGGCCAAGGAGCGTTATTTCTCGCGGCGCAACGCGCAATTCGAATGGGACTACAAAGATCAGCCGCCGGAATTCTGGGGGCAATTCGCTACTACCGCTGCGACTGGCGAGCACGTGCGGGTGCAACCGCTGTTGGATTGGACCGAGGTTGACATTTGGCGCTACATCCAGCGCGAAAACATTCCGATTCCGAAAATGTACTTTGCGAAAAATGGCCAGCGCTATCGCTCGCTCGGCTGCAGTCCAATTACCAAACCCATCACGAGCAACGCAGACACCATTGACGCCATCATTGCTGAATTGGAAACCACGCGCACGAGTGAGCGCGCTGGACGCGCCCAGGACCACCATGAGCGCAACGCGATGCAGAAGCTGCGGGCGAAGGGATTTCTCTAGTTGCTGACGCTGGATTCTGCATGCTCGATGAATTATCGCGATTCATATCACCGCTCCGGCTGCAGCTTCACACATTTCGACAGCCTCGTGATTACACCTTTCCTAAATGATCAAGAACTGACCGATTGAAAAAATGACGAAACGACCAGTTGGGGCTAAGCAATCGGACAATCCGCAATCGGCAGTCCGCGATCCGCACTCCTCAGATGCGGCGCATCTGAGAATTGTCTTCGTCGGCCACGTCGACCATGGCAAGTCCACCCTCATCGGTCGCATCCTGAGCGACACGAATTCGCTGCCGGAAGGCAAACTCGAGCAGGTGCAACGCGCCTGCGCGGCGGAAAACATGGAGTTCGAGTTCGCTTTTCTTCTCGATGCCTTGCTCGAAGAACAAGAGCAAAACATCACCATCGATACGACACAGATTCCGTTCAAAACGGCGAAGCGGAACTACATGATTATCGATGCGCCTGGTCACAAGGAGTTTTTAAAAAACATGATCACCGGTGCGTCCAGCGCGGATGCGGCCGTGCTTGTGATCGCTGCCAATGAAGGCGTGCAGGAGCAATCGAAGCGGCATGCTTATTTACTGAGCTTGCTCGGGGTCCGGCAATTCTGCGTCGTCGTCAATAAAATGGATCTGGCAGACTATTCCGAGTCTCGCTTTCTCGAGATCGAAAAGAAATATCGCGAATTTTTGAAGACGCTGAATTTGGAGACCAACGTTTTTATTCCAGCCTCGGCACGATTCGGCGAGAACATCACCGCCCGCAGCACGAAAATGAAGTGGCATCGCGGGCCGACTTTGGCTGAGGCGCTCGATGCGATGACGCCCCTTGCCCCGCCAACCGATCTGCCGCTGCGTTTTTGCGTTCAGGATGTCTACAAATTCGACGAGCGCAGAATTATCGCTGGCCGCATCGAGACGGGAACGCTTCAAGTTGGCGACGAATTAGTTTTTTCGCCCGCTAACAAAATGTCGATTGTCCAGTCGATAGAGCATTGGCAGCCCGTTACCTCGGCCGAAACGTCGCCTCGCGCAAACGGCGGAATGGCGATTGCCGGCGATTCGATTGGAATCATGTTGCGTGAACAAATTTTTGTCGAGCGCGGTTACGTCGCCTCGCATTCAAAAGATGCGCCCATCGAAACAAACCGGTTTCATGCCGACCTTTTTTGGATCGCGCGTCAGCCAGCGCATTTATCGCATCTTTACACTGCGCGCCTGGCGACCCAGGAAGTGAAATGTCAGATCGTATCGCTCGAAGAGGTAATGGATTCCTCGTCCCTTGAACGGCGCCCGACCAAGGCTGATCAGCTCGCGCGCAATGAGGTTGGCCGCCTAACAATTCAAACGCGTTCTCCGATTGTGCTGGATAACCACGATCGCCTTCCACCACTCGGTCGCTTTGTTCTGGTGGATGATGGAATGATTTGCGGGGGCGGGATTATTCACGGGGGTGTTTACACCGATCGCGGCGCGATCAAGAGCAAGAATATTTTCTGGAGCGAAGGAAAAATCACCGCGCAAGCGCGTGCTGCCCAACATGGACATCGCGGTGCCGTGGTCTGGCTAACCGGGCTTTCCGGGTCTGGCAAATCCACCATCGCACAAGCACTCGAACGAGAACTTTTTATCCGGGCAATGCATCCCTATGTCCTGGACGGTGACAACGTCCGGCATGGCTTGAATTCCAATCTCGGGTTTGCGCCGGAAGACCGGGTCGAAAATATTCGGCGCGTGAGCGAGGTAGCAAAGCTGATGGCGGACGCCGGCAACGTCGTCATCACCGCCTTTATTTCGCCTTATCGGGCGGATCGGCAGCGGGCCCGTGCGATTGCGATGGAAGGTAACGCGGAATTTATCGAGGTATTTGTGGATGCGCCGCTGGAGGTCTGTGAAGAACGCGATCCGAAAAATCTCTATAAGAAAGCGCGGGCGGGGCAGATTCGAGAGTTCACCGGCATCGATGCACCGTATGAATCGCCCGTCGATCCCGAAATTGTGGTGCAAACAAATCAGCAAAGCGTGGAAGAATCAGTTGCGAGCATTCTGGAGCGACTGCTGCCGCGGTTGAAATAGAACAACGGCTAGTCCGGCTCGGACTTTTGCTCGCATTTCGGGAATTGATTCGGCATTTTGTCATTTCATGCGCACCTACCTGAGGATCTTCAATCCGTTAATTGCTCTGCTTATTTTCATCCTCTGCTCATTCGCAGCCGTGAAAGAGGACAAAGATAAACCGATCGTTCCGAGAAATATTATCGCGGGTGGAATCCCGACCTATTTCTTCGCCAAGGGAATGTTTTGTGGCGTTGCTCTTCTCCTCCTCGGCAAAATTCTGGAGAACCAACTCGGCCGCGACGATCGCCAGGAGTGAACCAGAGCCCGAGAAGGCAGTGAACATTGCGTTGTTCCACCTGCAACACTCAATTGTTAACTCGCCTCGAAATTAACCTACTGTCCGCGAATCCAAGTCAGGCACGACTTTTATCCGTCCTGATTCGATAACTTCACCGACCGTGCGACCAAGCTCGCCCGACACTGGGACCGGGGCGTTTCGGCAGAGAGCTCCATATCAGCATGGGCATCACGATTACGAAGCAGTTAGGCTTCCCGTGAGACGCGCTCAGGAAGGCGTTCGCCTCTGATTTTCAGCGGGTTAGTAGCGAACCCGAATCAGGTAAAGGCCCGCTGCCGGAGCAACAAAACGGGCCGAGGACCGCGAAGGCCGTTCCAATCGCAACTCTATTGCTTGGAGACCCTCTTTCCCGAGCGCGCAGCGGGCCATCGCGCCCACGATCAATCGCACCATCTTGTAGAGAAATCCGTCCGCCGAAAATTCGATCTCGAGCAGATGGCGCCGGCCGGTGATCCGGACATATTCCACCGTGCGCACGGTACTTCGTTCTTCTTTTCCGCGATTTGCGGCAAAGGCGGCGAAATCATGCCGGCCAACGAAGAATTTGGCCGCTCGCCCAAGCAACTCCCGATCAAGCGGAGAGGCGATATGCCATGCCCTGCCGATCTCCAGCGGCGGCCGGACCGTGCCATTTATGATCCGGTAACGGTAAACTTTACCCTTCGCAGAAAATCGAGCGTGAAAGCTTTTCGCGACAAATCGCGCCTGCAAAATCCGAATCGCTGGCGGCAACACGCCGTTTAACGCTTTGAGCCACCGTTCGGCGGCGAAGTGCTCGGCTGGAACATCCACATGGGCGCATTGCCCGAGCGCGTGCACCCCGGAGTCGGTGCGTCCTGAGCCGGTCACGGCCAGGCGAGTCCCGCAAACCCGTTCGAATGCGTTTTCGAGGCGATCCTGAACGGTGTTGCCGTGTTTTTGGCTTTGCCAGCCGGCGAAATCCCGTCCGTCGTAGCTGATAACCAACTTGAGCCGGCGCGATTCACGCATTTAGCCGGTCGAGATAACTTTGCAGGATAATTTGTGCCGCGACCTGGTCCCGAATGCCGCGCGTCTCGCGCGTTTTCTTTCCCGCATCTCGTAACGCCCGTTCGGCCGCGACGGTCGAAAGCCGTTCATCCCAAGTTACGACTTCACACGAAATGAGCGGCCGCAATTTTTCGACGAAGCGTTGTGCATTTTCCGCCGCAAGACCGAGCGCACCATTCATTTGCTTCGGCAATCCGACGACCACGCAATCCACTTTCCGTTCCGCTACGATTTTCTGAACTCGGCGCGCTACTGTCTCCGCCGAGCCGCTCTCGATCGTCTCCAATGGATGCGCCAGCATGCGCAGTTCATCGGAAAGGGCGACGCCGGTGCGCGTCGCTCCGAGATCCAGGCCCAGAATCTGATTCACTGCAATGCCTCCGGTAATTTTGCGACCAGATTCTTGATTTTCTCAGCGTGATGCCGATGGCAAACCAGCACCGCATCGCGCGTCCTAACGACAATTAGATTGTTTACACCGAGCAGAGCGACGTTATTGCCCGCATCGTCAAAGACAATGTTATCGCCGGCCTCGAGCACGGTGAGACCGCAGTTGGCAACATTGCCCCGGCTGTCTCTTGGGAAATACCGCGCCACTGCCGGCCAGCCGCCGACATCGTCCCAGTCGAATTCCGCTTCCAGCACAAGCACCCGATCGGCGTGTTCCATCACTGCGTAATCGAACGACGTTCTCATTCCAGCGAAAATTTCCTTTGCGAATAAAAGATTCGGCCAGGTCGACATTTGGTTTCTCGCGGAAGCGGACGACCCGGAAGAGACCTGGTTTGCCTGGAATTGGCTCGCCCATTTCAATGTAACCAAAACCGGGATGGGCTGAAGCCGGTCGGATCCCGATCGTGATCAGCGCGCTCTTTTTTTCCGCCGCTTCAACCGCATCGCGAATAATTTTCTGAAATGCCGCTGTCTCTTTAATCACGTGATCGGCCGGCAGGACAACCATTGCGGCGGTGTGATTGCGCGCGGCCACCCAGGCTACGCCAAGCGCGACGGCCGCGGCAGTATCGCGTTTTGACGGCTCGGCAATGATATTGCATGTCGGAAAATTCTTGAGCAATTCACGCACGCCTTTCTCCTGGTCGACGTTCGTTAGAACAACAACGCGAGCCGGGGGGATCAATCCGTCCAAGCGCGCCACCGTTTCCTCCAGCAGCGAACGACTCGAGACCAGGCGCAGCAATTGCTTTGGTAAGGCACGCCGGCTCAGCGGCCAGAACCTCTCGCCGCTGCCGCCGGCGAGAATCAATGCATAAATTTCCATGTCCGCTTTGACGTTCGTCGGTCGTTTTTTACACGCTTGCAACAATTTCCCATTTATTTTCCACTCCCGCGACGTATAGGAATATGCGAATGCCGCTAACGATATCCATTCCGAAACCACCCAACGATCTACCGGTCGATCCGCTTCTCGCGCTCACTCGCACCGCGATCGGACTCGGCCTCGGTTTGCTCGTGGCGGATCGGATCAAACGCCCCGCACGACAAGCCACCGCCATCGCCCTAATGTCCGTGGGCACGCTCGCGGCCATTCCCTTTCTGCTAAAAGTAGCCGCGGGCTGTCTCAATCGGGCCGATTCCGAGCGTGGCAGTCGCAAGCGCTTAAGCAGCATCCGCGGCGACTCCGGTTATCATTCCGATTCAGACGCGTACTAAGGGGCTTCATATTTCGCAGAGGGCCGCGTTCTCGCGAGCTTGCGTTGCGTAGGCGCCGCGAAGCTCCGCCCTCCATGGTCTGAAGCGCTCGTAACTTTTGAGATGGCCTAATGGAGGGGCGAGCTCGGCGAGCCCTCGCGCTTGAAGTAATGCCTGCGCCGGATTAAAGCGTCCATCGCATGTCGTCACGAACCGCCAGAGCCGAAACGCTACGCGACCGCTGCGGCAAAATTCGCGCGGAAGAAGAGCAGTTGCGCGAAGGCGGTGGCAAAGCTGGCCAGGAACGCCAGCATAAGCTCGGGCGTCTGGTCGCGCGCGAGCGCATCGCACGTTTGCTCGATCCCGATGCGCAATTTTTCGAGGTCGGACTTTGGGCCGCCTACAAAATGTATGAGCAGTGGGGACGCGTCCCGGCAGCCGGTGCCGTCGCCGGCATTGGCAACATTGCCAACGTGCCGTGCATGATCGTCGCCAATGACGCTACCGTGAAAGCTGGCGCATTCTTCCCGCAGACGGCAAAGAAATTAATTCGCGCGCAACGGATCGCATTCGAAAACAATTTGCCACTGATTTACCTGGTCGATTCCGCCGGCGTATTTCTGCCGATGCAGGATGAAATTTTTCCAGATGAGGACGATTTCGGGCGCATCTTTCGAAATAATTCGGTCATTTCCGCGGCTGGCATTCCGCAGTTCGCCGCCATCATGGGCAATTGTGTGGCCGGCGGAGCTTATTTGCCGGTCTTGTGCGACAAGATTTTAATGACCGAGGGAAGCGGGCTTTACCTCGCCGGCCCTTCGCTGGTCAAAGCCGCCATTGGGCAAGTCGTCGATCAAGAAGAACTCGGCGGCGCGAAAATGCATTCCGAGATCAGTGGCACGGTCGATTTTTGCGAAAAGAACGATGAAACGTGCTTGGAAAAATTGCGTTCGTTGGTGAAGTTGTTGCCGGAAGCTAACGAGAAATGTGCAATGCCCGGCGGCAAGGATGCCGCCAAACCAGGTGATGCGATTTACGATTTGATCAGCCTGGATGGTCACAAGAATTATGATGCGCGCGATTTACTTGCCACCATCATCGACGCCGATTCGCTCGATGAATACAAAGCTGATTACGGCAAGACTTTGGTAACAGCTTATGCACGAATCGGCGGTCGTGCCGTCGGCATCGTCGCCAGCCAGCGCCTGCAAGTGCGCACCAAGACAGAAGGGATCCAAATGGGCGGCGTCATTTATTCGGACAGCGCCGACAAAGCCGCACGCTTTGTCATGGATTGTAATCAGGTCGGGCTTCCGATCCTTTTTTTCCAGGATGTGACCGGATTTATGGTCGGAAAAGCTGCGGAACAAAGTGGAATCATCCGCAGCGGGGCGAAGTTGGTGAATGCGGTCAGTAACTCAATCGTGCCGAAAATCACGATCGTGGTCGGTGGCTCGTTTGGCGCCGGGAATTACGCGCTCTGCGGCAAGGCTTACGACCCACGTTTTATCCTGGCCTGGCCAGACGCGCGCTACGCCGTGATGGGTGCGGCCCAGGCCAGCGATACTGTTTTTGCCATTCTCGCCCGCGCGAAAGAACGCGGAGATAAAAAAACTGCGCCCGAGGAGCTCGAGGAATTGCGCGCCAAAGTGAAGGCAAGCTACGAAGAGCAAACCGACATTCGTTATGGCGCGGCGCGGGGCTGGATCGATGCCATCATCCAACCTCACGAAACGCGTGACGTCCTCATCCGCCTTCTTCGCTATGTTAGCCGTCCGCCCGCCAAAGGGCGCTTCCACACCGGCGTGATTCAAGTTTGATTGCCCGATATTTCGTTAGTTGAAAATTCGTCGCTGATGGCGGCATTCAGCGCCACGACTTTGGCGAGTCGCCCATCAACCGGGAGTGTCAGGCCGCGCTGTTGCAACGCACGCAAGACTTCTTCCGTCGGGATATTTCCGACCAATTTATTTTGCGCGAAGGGACAACCGCCAAGCCCGCCAATGGCGGAATCGAAACGCCGGCACCCGGCATCATAAGCGGCGAGCACTTTCGCGTTCGCTCCCGCAGGGGTGCTGTGCAGATGAACGCCTACCTCGAATTCTTTGCAGTCGCGTAAAACCGCGCTCAGCACGCGACGAATCAGGTCTGGCTCAGCTGCGCCTATCGTGTCGGCAAGTGAAAGGGAACTAACGCCCACGCCGGTAATAACTCGTGCCGCTTCCGCGACTTTCTCTTCGCTCCACATGTCGCCATAAGGATTGCCGAAGGCCATCGAAATGTAAGCAACGACTCCGATGCCGGCCTCATCCGCGCGATCCCTGATCATCTCTAGAACCGCAGCATTTTCCTCCAGCGATTGATTTTGATTTCTGCGCAGGAAGGTCTCCGAAGTGGAACAGGGATAGCCGAGTGTGCTCACAGCTCCGGTCGCAATCGCGCGCTCCGCACCTTTTTCGTTAACAACAATCCCGATGATCTCCACTCCGTCCAGCGACCCGAGTTGCCCGAGCACCTCTTCGCTATCCGCCATTTGCGGCACAAGTTTCGGCGAGACGAAGCTCACTGCGTCGATATGACGAAAACCCGCATCGATGAGCCGGCGAAGGTATTCTACCTTGCGCAGCGTCGGGATCTGGCGCTTCAATCCTTGCCACGCGTCGCGCGGACACTCGATTATTTTAACGGCGCCCATCATGGAAAATTACTGACAGAATAACTCAGAAGCGCGACGCTTGCTTCGCTGCAATCTAAAAGGATCATCCTATGCCTGTCGTTCTCGTTGAAAAGAAAACACCACAGATCACTGTCGTAACTCTGAACCGCCCCGAACGCCGCAACGCCTTATCGATTCAGCTGCTGACCGAGCTGATAGCGTCGATCAAACTTGCCTCAGACGAGACAAGAGAGCGCATTCTTATTTTGAGTGGCGCTGGAGCGGCATTCTGCACTGGTTTGGATTTGAAGGAAGCGCAGGATCAAACTAAGGCGCACGCGACCGCAGATTTGGTTGCGCACGTGCTTGGCGCACTCAACGAGGCGCGTCCCGTAACCATCGCGGCCGTCCATGGGGCCGCGGTTGCCGGAGGCGCTGGCATTATGTCGGCCTGTGACTACGTTGTTGCGGCGGAAGGAACGAAGATTGGTTATCCGGAAACGCGGCGCGGTCTCGTCGCTGGGTTGGTGATGACATTCTTACGCCGGCAACTGCGCGAACGCGATATGCGCGAATTGCTGTTGGGTGGGGAACTGATTGATGCAAAACGCGCTCTCGAAATCGGCTTAGTGAATCGTATCGTGCCCGCGGAGGAGGTAATGAATGAAGCGCTGAAGTTCGCTGATTCTGTTTTGCAAGGCGCGCCGAACGCGGTCCTGCAGACGAAACGGATGATTGAAGAGCTTTGGCCAACCTCAGTAAAAGACGATCTCGAGCGAGCATTGAAGCATCATATGCAAGCGCGTGGATCGGCCGAAGCGCGTGAAGGGATTGGCGCTTTTAACGAGAAGCGCAAGCCGAATTGGGCGAAATAACCGGAGCCATTAAATCTTTCCGGCCGCAGGACCCTGGTATTGCGCGCTCCCAAACCCAAGAATCGGGAAAAAGATGATTCCGAGAAAGGCAAGGCCCAGGCCGAAGCCAACGCCGTTGCCGAAACTCTTCGCCAGATCGATGCAAAGAATGATGGCGATGATGAAGTTTACGAATGGGATGAGCATCAAAATCACCCACCAGCCCGGTCTCCCCACGATCTTGCACCAAATATAGATGTTGTAGATCGGGATCAGAGATGCCCACCCGGGTTGTCCCGCTTTGGTAAAGATTTTCCACAGAGCCACGATCAACAGCACCGCGACGAGCAATCCAACGATAGCGCCTACCGGGCTGCCACCGCTCGAGGGGTATTGGTCGGTTTGCGCGAGAAACAGTTTAACCGGCAGGAGAGTTAGCAAAAATGGAGTCATAGCTTTCTTGGAAGTTAGTGAAGAAGAGGCTTAACAAATCGCAAAATGTGAGCAAGCAGAATCGCTCAAACGGCTCCAGTAGTGACGACCGATTTTAGACTGAAGTGCTCGATTTGTTCTTTGATTTCGTGAACAAAATTGGCAGCACCTGCGCCGTTCATCACCCGATGATCGAAGGTGAGAGAAAGCGTTATCACCTCAGCAGTCTCATTTTTCTTTCCGTTGAGCAGGATCTCACGATGGGCCGAGCCAATGAAAAGGGTCCCGACTGAAGGCGGCACTACAATCGGCGCGGCCGCGCGCACGCCCAGGGCGCCGAGACTGCTGATGACAACAGGGGCATTCATCGCGTCAACGCGTCCGGCGCGAGTCTCATCGACGATCTTGCGATAAATCTCGGCGAATTCCTCCCAACTTTTTCGGTTCGCTTCCGTGATGACAGCGGTGGCAAGGCGATCGCCCTCGATCGCTACCGCAATACCGAGATCGAAATTTTCGTTTTCGACAATTGTCTCATCTTCCAAAATCAAACGACGAAACGGCGCATGTTTCTCCATCGCGCGCACAACCGCCCATGCAATCATAACCGATGGCGAGGGCGCGTTCCGGTCGTTTTTCTTTTTCGCCACATCGCGCGCCTTGCGAATAGCATCCCAGCGCGCGTCGATTTGCAGGTTGGCGGGAATGACGCGGCTGAGTTTGCGGGTGATGGTGGGAGAAAGCGCAGGTTCTCTTGTTGTAGCCGCGGTCGTTGGCCGCGGCTTTTCCGGAGTCAGGCCGCGGCCAGCGACCGCGGCTACAGGTTCTCTCGGCGTCGCTTCGACTTGATCAGCAGATTCCGTTAAAATAGTTCCCAGTTCTTGACCAATCTCCACTGTAGCGCCGACGTCGATTTTCCATTCGCCCATTGTTCCAGCGAATGAGGATTCAATCGGATAGACCGCTTTGTCGGTTTCGACTTCGCAAAGTGCGTCGTCCAATTCAATGGGATCTCCCGGCTTCTTCAGCAATGCCACAACCTTGGCCGAGCGAATTCCTTCGCCCATGATTGGAACAGTGATGCTCTGCGTGTTTGTAGCCGCGGTCGCCGGCCGCGGTTCAGAGCGAGAAGGTTCGGCTTCGATTCTGCCGCGGTCAGCGACCGCGGCTACAGGGGCGCGTTCCGTCTTTGTCGAAATCGATTTGCGAATTGCCGCGACGACGCGTTCGACATCAGGCAACGCGGCGTACTCGTAAATCGGATTGTAACCGATCATGACGTTGCCTTTGCTAACGAGAATTGGGGGACTAAGGATGCTGTTCCAAAGATCGGTCTTCGCCGTCAAATGCGTGATGATCATCTGCCCAACGCTACAGTTCTCCGTGTCTTCCTGAACGATGACGACCCGTCCAGTTTTTCTCACCGATTCCTCAATCGTCTCGCGATCCCACGGAGAAATCGAGCGCAGATCAATCAGCTCGATGCTCGCTTCATTTTCGATTTGTTGAATTGCCTCGAGCGATTTCTCCACCGTGTTGCCCCACGCAATCAGCGTTACGTCCGATCCAGCCTGGCGTTTGCGTGCTTTCCCGAGGGGGACCGCGCGAATCGCTTCCGCGCTTTCGCGTTCCGCCCAGAACATGTGTTTTGGAATCAAAAAAAGAACCGGATCCTCGCAGTGCATCGCGGTCCACAACAATCCTGCGGCATCTTCCGGCGTGGACGGAATGACCACGGAAAGCCCCGGATAATGCGCCAGCGCTGCTTCGTTTGCCTGGCTGTGCCATAAACTTCCGCCCGGCAGATAGGCACCGTAAGGCGCATAAATCACCATCGGACATTTCCACTGGCCAAATGAACGCCAGCGCAGACAGCAGATGTTGGTCACCAGTTGGTTCCAACCAGGCCCGATGAAGTCGATGAACTGCAATTCGAAAACGGGGCGCTTGCCGTAAGAACCAAGGCCACACGCGACACCAAGGATGGTCGACTCCGCCAGCGGCGAATTGAAAACCTGATCCGGGAATTCGGTCGAAAGTTTCTGCGTCAGCCGAAAGACGCCGCCTTTCGGGTCTTCAATGTCTTCTCCAAAAATGATTCGACGTTTGTCGCGCTCGAGACCGAGCCGCAATGTTTTGTTAATGGTATCGCCAATGCGATATTTTCCCGGCGGCAAAACCTCGTCGTTCAATTCTGGGAATTTTCCTGTGACCTCGAGGAAGAGCTCGTCAGCTGATGGGTCCTGCTCTTTTTCCGCGTCCGAAAATTCGCGGCGAATCCGCTCTTTGATTTCGTTATCGAGATTGGTGTAGTCGGATTCGCTAATCAGTTTTTCCGCAATCAATTGTTCCTTCCATTTCTTTAGCGGATCGCATTCCTCACATCTTTTCAGCTCTTCCGCGCTGCGATAAAGCTTCTGGTCGTCGGAGCTGGTGTGACTGGAAAGCCGTTCCATCATCACCCAGAAAAAAACCGGTCCTTTGCCGGCGCGAATGTGAGCGAGAGCTTTCGCCGTCTGTTCATACATTTCCCCAACCTTGGCGCCGTCGAGTTCGCGCCAATCATTCGGCTGCACCACATCAAGCGCGCGCGGATTGATTTTGCGGGTCGGACTGCTGATGCCGTAACCGTTGTCCTCGACGACAAACAAGAGTGGCAAATTCTTTTCCTTCGCGAAACAAATAGCTTCGTAAAAATCGCCTTGCCGGGTGGCGGCATCGCCAACCGTTGCGACCACAACAGCATTTTTCCCATCCAGTTTGATTCCCCATGCCATCCCGCAGGCCGGCAGAAGTTGTGAACCAGTCGGAGTCGGTACACTCCAGATGTGTTTTTCGGCGCAGCTGTAATGACCAAGCACTAATGCGCGATCGCGATAGAAGGGGACAATGTAATCATCCTCCTGCATTTGAATGGAAATGGCGGCGACCGCTTCGTGCCCCATCCCAGAAACATGAAAGTGGCCTTTGCCCTGGCGATTGAGATTTTGCTCGCGCAGGTCACCATGCCTGCTCTCGAGCAGAATGGTTAAGAGTTGTAGTTTCTCTTCCCTGGTCGGTTCAGGCATAGAGCAACTTTAAACGAAAACGAGCACGTGCTTTTTGCAACGCATTTCGGCAAGTTACGCTGTCGGCGCATGCAAAACGAATCGAAAAAATCCGGGGGTGGGGGAGTCATTTCCCGCTATCGCATCTACCTGCCGGTGAGCGAGACGACACCAATCGTCACTCTTGGCGAAGGCTCGACCCCGCTGGTTCTTGCGCCGCGATTGAGTGAGCGGATCGACTGTCGGGTCTTCATCAAATGCGAGGGTCTAAATCCAACGGGCTCATTTAAGGACCGCGGCATGACTGTCGCGGTTTCCAAGGCGGTTGAACACGGCGCACAGGTTTTGATTTGCGCTTCGACCGGGAACACTTCCGCCTCCGCCGCGGCCTACGCGGCGCGCGCGGGCATTCCTTGTGCGGTCATCTTGCCGGCGGGAAAAATTGCCAGTGGCAAACTGGTGCAGGCAATCGCCCATGGCGCGCGGATCGTATCGATCAACGGTAATTTCGATGACGCGCTACAGATCGTTCGCGAACTCGGAAACGAGGGCGAGTTCGCCATCGTGAATTCAATTAACCCCGACCGGATCGCTGGACAAAAGACTGCTGCGTTCGAAACCATCGATGAACTCGGAGATGCACCGGATATCCACATTCTTCCACTCGGGAACGCCGGAAATCTTACGGCCTATGCCGCCGGATATTCCGAATACAAACAACTTGGCAAATCGCGTGGGCTCCCGCGGATGATTGGAATTCAAGCGGAACATGCCGCGCCGATATTTCATCGACGCGTGATTGAAAAACCTGAAACAATTGCGTCCGCCATTCGCATCGGAAATCCCGCGAGCTGGGAAGCAGCGCAGCGCGCAATTGACGACTCACGCGGCGCGGTTGAGATCGTGACGGACCGCGAAATTCTGGAAGCGCAATCATGGCTCGCGCAAACGGAAGGAATCTTTGTTGAGCCGGCAAGCGCTGCTCCAATTGCCGGATTGTTAAAATTGGCATGGGAAAAACGGCGCGATTTGATGCCGAAGGATGCGACCGTTGTTTGCACTTGTACCGGCCATGGTCTGAAGGATCCCGAGATCGTGTCAGCTAAATTTTCCCAAGGTGCGCCGGTAGCGCCGAACATCGAGGCCGTGCGCGAAGCGATCGCGCGCAGTTGACAGGAAGCCGACAACATCGCAAAGCCTCGTCTGGCGTGCCGCTCCAGCTTTCATCAAACATCGCGATTTTACGATGCGCCTGATCGTTCAAAAATACGGCGGCACTTCGATCGGCGACGCCGCCAAAATTTGCAATGTAGCGCGACGCCTTCTGGAAACGCAGCGTGAAGGTTGCCGCGTCGTCGCAGTCATTTCAGCAATGGCGGGCGTAACCGACAATCTGATCAAGCTGGCGCGCGAAGTTTCGCCGCAACCCACCCCACGCGAACTCGATCTTTTGCTCGCCACCGGCGAACACGCCGCGAGCGCGCTAATCGCAATGGCAGTCAACGCACTCGGTGGCCGCGCTGTTTCCGTGACCGGCGCGGAAGCAGGCATCCTGACTGATCGCATGCACACGAAGGCGAAAATCGCGAACATCAGTCCGCGGCAAATCCATTATCTTTTGAACGAGGATTACATCGTCGTCGTTGCCGGATTTCAGGGGCAATCGAACGAGGGCGAAACGACGACCCTTGGCCGCGGAGGCTCGGATTTGACTGCCATCGCGCTGGCTGGCGCACTGAATGCCGATGCCTGCCAGATTTTCACTGATGTGGACGGCGTATTTACCTGCGATCCGCACCTGATCGGTGACGCAAAAAAAATCGACGAAATTTCCTACGACGAGTTGCTGGAAATGGCAGGCGCGGGTTCCAAAGTGA
>WNGE01010662.1_pt1 | contig 14471 bp, 14 predicted proteins | sample 5400651 | NCBI WGS metagenome assembly WNGE01 (sample SAMN13153370, study PRJNA577476) | soil metagenome | isolation source: 60 cm soil or saprolite under grassland replicate 2 | place: USA:California | collected 2016-06-15 | reverse complement strand
TGCGTGGCAACCGGAGTATTGGCTACGCTGCAAGCCGATGGCGCACTTGGAGCCGGAACATTGGCAGTAGCCGGCCCACCTGCAGCCACGGGTTGCAATTGTTCTTCTGGAGATTTCTGCGCGGCCACATCAAATACATCTTCATCGTTCGGTGCCGCCGCTTCTTCGTTGCGATGAGCCACAGGTGCCGCCAACGAAGGTGCGTCCGCCTGCATTGCCACATATTTGGCGCGCTCCTCCGCTGACATTGGTGCAAGATCATAAATTCGCAAAGTTCCGCCGTCCACTACCGCCATGCGGCTCCCGTCCGAGGCGAGAGAGAAGTCCTGCCCGGAAACCATCGCGTCGGCTATGGTCATTGAGCCGACAGTGTTTCCGGTGGCTGCATTCAGTACCTCAATCTTCTGTTCAACTTGCGGCCAGTGTTCCTCACCATTAGCGTCTGTTTCTGGCAGGGGTTGCAGCGTGCCCGCTATGCTGCTTATCGCGACGCGGCTTCCGTCCTCACTGCGCTGGATTGCCGGCTCGTAGCGGTGCTGGGCCCATCGTTGTCGCCACAGAAAATGCCCGGTAAGGGTGAAGACGCTGACGTTGTAATCGGAGCCCACTGCCGAGCAGCGTCCAATCAGCATTGTGGTATTGGTTGGAAACAAGAGATTTGGAAGGCAGTGCGATCTTACTCGCGTGATGTTTTCCCGTTCCCAGCTGCTCGGACCGAAACGCACCAACCAGACCTTCCCGGACACGCCGTTGACCGCATCGCCAAAACCCGAGCTCGTCCCGTCGAGTGGAACCACTCCGCTCGATTTGATGGCGCGCTGCACGGCCAGTGATTGCACGTCCAGAAACTCGATCTTGACTTTTCCCTTCACTGAGTCACGGGGCTGGTCCTTCTTCTCTTTTTGATTTTCCACAGCGGTTTCGACGATGACCTGCTTGCCATCGGGCGTGACTGAAGTCCACAGAATTTCGGCGGGGGACTGCAACAGCAACTTCTGTTGCAGATCGCCATCCAGCACGTACAGGTTGTTGAGGATTCGCAACAGAAAGTGGCCCTGACCAAGAGGCCACAGATAACCGCGCTCATCGTGGACATACCAACTTGCCTCGCGAACAAGCTTTCCCGACGTAATATCGAGCACCCGCGCTTCAACAATGTGGTCCTTGTGCGACGGAGGACATTCCGGATGCCGCTCGATCAGTTTCTTGGGGTTGTAAGTCAGCAGAAGGTGGCTGTCATCAATGAAGTGGATGGTCAGGTCATGTTGCCTAGTGAAGCGGGAAAGTGTTGAAAGACCTTTGTACCCGAATGCTGCCAGCGAAATTTCCTGAGTCGGCTTGGCCGGTTTTTCCAGATCATCCGCGTAGGCCTGGACTCCGCAGATCATCGAAGCAAAGGCCGCAGCGATCGAAAACAATTTTGAAATACGGGCTGGGACTCGCGCAACGCAGGATTGTGTCGGGTCTTTCGTCGTTGGCGGTACTATCTTCATATCCAAAAAGCCTCTTAATTTCTTAGGCACGTTAAAGAAGCTGCTGGGAGAGGAATGGGGCCGGTGCCTTGCAGCAGTCGGACGCGAAAAGGGTAGCATATCCACGTGATACGGAGAGAGATTTACAAATCTTTACCCTAGCCGAACGATGCGAAAGCCTTACCCCGCAGCTTATGCGGCCCTTAGAAGAACTCCGTCATGTCAGGAGCACTGGCCGCCGTTCCCGGATAATCGCTGACACCCAGCAACTGCATCGTTAGTTTCAAGGTGCTCTGGTGGTGATACTGGGCAGCTGACTTATAGCCGCTGCGTACCGCGGGTCCAACCAGGATCGTCGCAATATGGCCGCCTCCCTTTGCCGTGTCCGTGATGTCGCTCTCGTCCCAGGTATAGATCAGCACCGAGTTGCCGAACGCACTGCTCGAAATGAGGGGCGCGATGTTCGTCTGTACCCAGTGATCAACGTTCGTCAGTTTGTCGGTATCTGAACAGGCCGTCATGTGAGCTGGACAATCGTGCCCATCATCCACAAAATCGGGGACGATCATGGCGTAGTCGGGTAGCGTGTCATTCCGAATATCGGTAGCAAGCTGGTTGAACGGAACAATATTCGACGCTGCCGTTGGGCTATTATGTACATCGAATAAGTAGACAATTGGGTTATGGTCTTTGCCGTAAGGATAAACAGTACCCCCCATGTAGCCCGCGTTGGGCAAACTCTCAGCGTAAATCCTCCAACTCTTGCCCGCTGCCGTGAGCGCACGCACGACGTTGTCCGCGGTGACTGTGCCGGAATAAAGATCGTTGTTCGCTATTAGTTGTCCCACGGTCAGCATGAAGTAGTTAGGGAGCGAATTGTGCGTATTGGCATAGTACGCCGTCGCCAGCGCATACTTCTGCGCCAGCGAATTGGTATATGGCATTGCTGCATTTCCGATGACGCTGCTATAAGAGTGGTTCTCTTCAACCAACACGAAGACATGCGCCACTTGCGGTATTTTTCCCGTACCCGAGGGTTGGTCGCTGGAGCCGCCGCCACACCCAATTCCCAGGTTCAAAGCAACCAGCAATGAAGTGCTGAACAATATCCTGCAAAAGAGACAGCCCTTGCGCATTATCAACGATTAGACTGCGCAAGCTGTAAATCGAGTTGCTCATTTTTTTAGAATCATTTGGAACAATTTGTGAGTTAAATCGATGTCGTTGCAACGTCTCTTGACTGGGAAAGTTTTCTCATGATTTTGGGGTTCGCGGCGACGCATCAGGTGTAGAATCGGCTTGCAAGGCTTCACGGGACCTTCTCCCGTATCCGAGGCGCGCATGAATCTTCACGTCAGTTACAAAGTTCCCAAGACCCCTGAGATAGAGAAGGAAATGCAGCACTGGACGGTAAAGATCCAGAAAAGGCTGCAGGTATTCAGACCAGAGCTCGTTCACCTCAAGGGCTCGGTAGAACAGAACTCACCTCGCGAAGGCGCGATTGTTTCGCTGAACCTGCGCTTGCCATCGGGACAAATGGCCGTGCAAGAGTCAGCTCCCACGCCATCCGCCGCCATCAAGGCGGCGTTTGACGACTTGCTCAACCAGGTCGTTCGCCACAAGGAGCTGTTGCGGAGTTCACATCGCTGGCGACGCCGCCAGTCCAGCAACGGACGTCAGCTGCATGAAGTACCGTTTGAGCAGACACTTGCTTCGGTGCCATTGCTGACCGCGTCTGCTGACGATATCCGGTCTTATGTGAATGCCAATTTCCTTCGGCTTCGCATGTTCGTAGAGCGCGAAATCGCATTCCGCGAAGCTTCGGGCCAGCTGGAGTCAGACGTCCTGAACTGGGACGAAGTGGTTGACGAAGTCGTAGCGCGCGCTTTGGACGATAGCATCGAGAAGCCTGACCGTATGGGGCTCGAGCCCTGGCTTTATCGGCTCGCCATCCGTTACATGGATGAACTTGAATCCGCTCTGGGGGAAAGTAGCTCAGATGTGCATCTGGAGAGCATTCGCCGCGCGCGTAATGAACGTGCGAGCGACGAGCCACGCCTGCAATTCCACCAACCGGACGAATCCATGAGCGCCGAAAGCAGTATTGCCGACATTCGAGTTTCCACTCCCGAACAAATTGCCTACTCCGATGAGATGATCAAGCTGGTGCAGTTTGCGCTGCATGCTGCGGCACGTCTAGATAGAGAAGCTTTTATTCTGCACGCAATCGAAGGTTTTACTCTCGACGAAATTGCTGCGATCACGGACCGGACCGCGGCTCAGGTAGAACAATCCATTCGCGCCGCGCGGGAAAAACTACGGAACTCGGTACCCATCAACAATCCATTCAAAGAGATATTTCTTCGACAAACTGGCACCACTTAATATTTGGGGGTCATTCATGATTTCTCGCGAAGAATTGCGTCAGCTCGCTTCCTTCGAATGCGGCGATGACCGAGAGCTTGCTACCAGCTTTTACTTTCATCCCAGCACCCCACAGGACAAGTCGCACCGGGAAGAAGGCATTCTGGCGAAAGATCTGGTGGGCAAGACTCTACGTGAGCTGCAATTACAGAATCGCAGCCGGCAGGGGGCAGAAGATTTGGAAAGGATACTTCGCCTGGCTGAAAGTTTGCACGGTAATCAAGCCCGGGCAAAAGCAGTGTTCGCCTGCGGGGCGAGAAAAATTTGGCAGGAGTTCGACCTGCCGCCGGTCGCCTCGCCGACCAGGCTATTCGTGAATCGCAGATTTCATCTCCGGCCCATGGCATCGGTCTTTTCCGAATACCCGCGCATTTGGGTAGCGCTAGTGGACCGGCAATCAGCGCGCTTTTTGGAGATACAATTCGAGCAACTCCGCGAGCTGAGCAGCTTTACCAGTCCGCTTTCTCGGCACGGACGCAGTGACGGATATGCAGGCTACAACGCCGGACACGTTGAGCGTCATATGGATGATGAAGTGCGACGGCATTTTCGGACCGTGGCCGAATTCCTGAAGACGGCTGTGGAGCGGAGGCAGTTTGAAGCCCTCGTGATCGGCTGTCACGATGTGAACTGGCCCGAGGTGGAAGCGGAGCTGCATCCATATGTACGCAAGCGGCTGCTGGGCCGCTTCCCAGGGGATTCCCGCAACCTGAGTGACAACGAAGCGAAGATGGAAGCCGAGCGGATAAGACGTGAGGCATTGCAACGCCATCACCAAGAACTGTTCCACGAAGCTCTGGACGGTGCTCGCAGCAAAGGGCGCGGGGTTACCGGACTGAGACGCGTTCTTCGAGCGGTGGAGTTGGGTGAAGTCGAGTGCATCATCATGACTCCGGAGTACACAGCCCGTGCCGTCGAATGCACCAACTGCGGCCACGTGGATTCGCACATGGTTTCCTACTGCCCAGCATGCGGTCGGAAGACCCGCGAGCTGTCTGACGTTTGCGAGGCGCTGGTCCCGACCGCGATTCGAAATAACATTGGGCTGGTACTGGTGCCTCCTCAAGAGGAATTGTTCGGACCAGAATACGAATGAGCTGCTAGCAGCCTCGTAAGAGTTCGTTAAGCAGCAATCAAATTGGCGATTGTCATCCCGAATTCGCACACCGAGAGTGGGCGCAAGAGGGAACTTACGATACGTGCCGATTTCCTGAAGCGTAGGCGGCGCTGACAAACGTTCTCCGCCCGTAGCGCCCCATTCATAACCAGTGATATAACTTTGCTTCTGTTTCCACGAGAACGAGGGTCTGCATGTCCATTTCCCGCCGAGATTTCCTGAATTCAACCATTGCCGGTGCAGTCAGCCTGAAGAGTCTCACCCCCGCACTCGCGCAGACTGCAGATAAACAAGCAAAACACGCAGCAAAACTGCCGATCCTAGTTTGCTCCGAATACAGCTACAACTGGATGGATGAAGGGTACAAACTCCTCGCGGGCGGAGCAGACACGCTCGATGCCGCCCTCCAGGTCATCAAGGGGCCGGAAGACGATCCGAATTACCAAAATGTCGGACTCGGCGGCCGCCCCAACGAAGAAGGAGTAGTTGAACTCGATGCGTGCTGTATGCATGGTCCAACTCGCACCGCGGGTTCGGCTGGAGGAGTGGGGAACATCAAAAATGTCTCGCTGCTTGCCAACGCAGTTCGCCTGCATACCGGCCATGTAATGCTGGTGGGAGAAGGTGCGGAGAGGTTCGCGGTTGCGCAGGGATTTCCTCGCGAGAATCTGCTTACGGATAAATCAAGAAAAGATTGGCTTCTGTGGAAAGAAACCCATTCCGATTGGTGGGGGCCAGGCATCGCGAGCCCCGATTGGCGCAAGCGCTTTCGCGCACCGGGTCACGCTGAGGAATGGAAATCTCGCATTCGGCGGATGGAAGAAATTGCTGCCGAGATCGGCATTCCACCTCAAGATCGGATGGAATCGATCCGGAGCGTTATCTATCCTCCGACCGGAACGACGCATTGTTCCGCGCTGAATGAAAAGGGAGAGATGTCAGGTTGCACTACGACAAGCGGATTAGCCTGGAAAATTCCGGGACGTTTAGGCGATTCGCCAATCATTGGCGCCGGATGCTACGCCGATCAGGATGTCGGTTTGGCGGGGGCAATTGGGACCGGGGAAGAAAACATCAAGGTTGTCGGCGCTCACACCATCGTCGAAAATATGCGTCGAGGAATGGCTCCCCTTGAAGCTGGTATGGATGCGATCAAGCGAATCGTCCGCAATTATAACGGTGACAAAGAACGCCTGCAGTTCGTGGATATGGTCTATTACGTCCTACGCAAAGATGGTGCCTACGCCGGCGTTTCGCTTTGGCAGGGATACGAAAAAGAGAAGCCTCACAAGATCGCGGTTCACGATGGAACTAAACGACTGGAGAAGACGGTGAATTTGTTTGAGGGACCATCGCAGGATTGGCCGCCGGTGAGATTCAGGTAGCAAATTCCAACTTACATGCGGCCATACTCGATTAGTTTCTTTAGATTCGAGTGAGGCCGCCAAACGCGTTTTCGTCTTTGCTCGATCGCATCAAAAGCCTCGTTTAATTTCACCTTTGAGGACACCGGGACAACAACTGCTGCCAACTTGCCGTTGCGTGTGATCCCGATTTGCGCACCTTTCGACACGCGGTCAATGAGCCGCTCGAACTCGCGCTTGGCTTCTTCTGAATCTATTCGATCCATTCTTTCCTCATCGGCTGGGCGCCGTCAATTCTATCGCGCCGGCGGTTGCCGCCGAACGACTGACGACCGATAGCCGATAATGGCTTTACGCGAATCTGACCTTCACATCATCCCTCTTTACCAGGTGAATGCTGTCTATGAATCTGACCTTGCCTGTCATCAGCGTAAGAACGATGGACGAAGTCCGCGTGCCTTCACCGAAGAAGCGTACGCCTTTCAGCAGTGCGCCATCGGTCACGCCCGTCGCGGCGAAAATCAGCTGATTCCCTGGGGCCAAATCTTCCGCGCGATAGACGCGATTCTTGTCACGGATGCCCATGTGCACGATACGTTCTTCGAGTTCCGGCTTATTGATCACGAGCCGCCCAAGCATGTATCCGTTCAAGCAGCGAATCGCCGCTGCCGTGATCACGCCCTCGGGCGCTCCACCCGATCCCATGACTGCGTGAACGCCCGTGCCAATCACGGCCGCGGCAATTCCCGCAGAGAGGTCGCCGTCGCTGATCAGCCGAATTCGCGCGCCGGCCGCACGTATCTCCGCAATCAGCTTTTCATGTCGAGGACGGTCGAGCACAACAATCGCCAAGTCCTGGACGCTGCGTTCCATTCCTTTGGCGATATTCTTCAGATTTTCTGAGACCGGCGCGTCGAGATCCACAAGGCCTTTGCACGAGGGACCGACAACGATCTTTTCCATGTAGCAATCAGGTGCGTGCAGCAACCCACCCGCTTCCGAGGCCGCAAGCACGGTGATCGCACCCGCCGCACCGGTGGCGCACAGATTCGTTCCCTCAAGGGGATCTACCGCAATGTCCACCTCAGGAACTTCCATTCCGTCGGGAAACTCGGCGCCAACCTTTTCGCCGATGTACAGCATGGGTGCCTGATCGCGTTCGCCTTCGCCAATCACTATTCGCGCGTGCATCGGAATTGTGTCCATGGTGTGGCGCATAGATTCAACGGCGACCTTGTCGGACAGTTCGCGTTCGCCGCGTCCCATGGTGCGTGCCGAGGCGATCGCCGCATTCTCGACCACGCGAATAAACTTCGGCGCGAGATCGCTCTCAATATTTTTGCCGAAACTGCGCGCCCTACTTTCTGCGCGATCAAATTCCTCACGAACATCCGTTGGTGTCATAACGCCTCCTGCATGCGACCAGAGACCGTGTGGGTCGGACACTCTTGTCCGACAAAATGCGACCTGACTATAGCGCGAATAGATGCCGCGAAATCAAGTAGGATGGCCGACTGATCGGTCGGGAAAGTCGTAGGTGTGCTCCGAGCCATTGTTCGGTAACGGGGCGACGCGGCCACACGGTGCCAATGATAAAATTACATCCATCCCTTGTGGGGCTGTAGCTCAGCTGGGAGAGCGCATCGTTCGCAACGATGAGGCCGCCGGTTCGATCCCGGCCAGCTCCACCATTTTCTGCTCTCCAGGTCCTTCGGCTTTGCTCAGGATTTTGGCAGCGGACTCCCGGTCGTCTTCTTTGAAGACTCCTCACGCCCGCTAAACGCCTCAAGTTCGATCCCGGCCAGCTCCACCATTTTCTGCCGCCAGGCCTCATCCGTTGCATCAAGAAGCCTTTAATCGCTGGTGATGCAGAGAAAATCGGCAGAGAACGCGGAGAGAATCAGGCGCCGCGATGAGATAGAGAATACTCCTTCATCCCAGCGGCAACTCTCGGCAGGCCTTTGGAATTCTCCGGTCTTTAGTGAAACCCCAGTAGGGCAATCAGCGTCCAACCCTAAACCCATCATCACTCGTCTCAACCACCAACACTCAATCAGCAACACTCAGGAGGTGCTTACATGTCGAAGAGTTCCTATTGGCTCATTGCCGCCATCATCCTTTTCCTGAGCTCAGCTTTACCCGGCAGAGCACAGACTGGCCAGGCGCAACATCCACCTCAGGCGCGGGTCCGCCAGGAGCCTTGTTGGCAACAGGTCGGCATCTCCAAAGAGGTGATCGAACAGCGTGAAGCCGTGGCGCGGGATACTCATTCTCAGGTTGAGTCGGTATGCGCGGACAGTTCCCTGACTCCACAGCAGAAGAAGGAGAAGATTCACGAGATTCGGCAGGAAGGGAAACAGAAGACCGAAGGCTTGATCGGTCAGCAGCAACTGGAACAGCTTCAAGCGTGCCAGAAGGAAAGAGGGACGAATCGTCCTTCTTCAGTGGGCGCGAAACCTCAGGGAGGCGGGCCGTGTGGCGAGATGACGTCACCAGGCGGGAATCATCCCGGCGCGGGTAATTCGGGCGAGCAGAACCGGTAGGACATTTTTTGTCGCGCGCTATATCAGGAAAGACCCACTTCTCGAAAACCGCGAGAAGTGGGGCATCCCAGATGGAGAGACTGTCTAAATCCCATTTTCTCGTCCGTCTAGTTTTTATCCGAGAGCACGGCCGCAGTGTAGCCGCCGCCTTGAGCGTCAAGGGCGACCATGGTCCGTATCTGCCCTGAAGCGAATGACTGCGCGCTACTGGTGTACTTGGGGAGCTGCTGGCCCGGCGGCGTGAAGACCACTTGATAGCTGCCGGCAGCAAGAGATTGATATCCGGAGGCCGCCTGATATCCGAGATTCGAAAATGTTGGACTCATTCCCGCAATGGAGGTTCCCGAAGTGACGATGTAAACATCAGCCGAGCCCAGCGTGGGCGAAACATTGATCACCCGAATATTGAGATTGCCAGACGAAGGCGCACTATTGCTGTCAGTAAAGACCATCGCACCTGAGTCTGTCGCCACAACCGTGCTGTCACCGGAGGGAAAGCTGACGGTCAGGTTTATCAGCGGACTCGTTGAACCGGTAGATTCAACAATCAAATTGCGAGAGCCGCTGCTGACATTGACGTAAGGAGAAGCCGCACCGTAGGTGATTCCGGTGACGGTACTTTTGCTGTCAATGGTCATGTCAATGCTGGAAAAGCCGCTCATCGCATTCATCAAACGTGCGTGCGTGTTGTTTGATCCGCATCCGGTGCTAACGAAGACGGCTAAAAGAGACAGTCCTACGGCAAGGGGTGCAAGTTTCCAACGAGTCACACTGCGCTCCTGTGAAGAATTATTTGTTGGTAGCTATGTCCGCACTGATGCGCCGCCAAACGAGCAGAGTTGCTGAGGTGGCGTAAAGAGTGGTCAATGGCGGGTAAAAGGTTGTAAAGTCGAGCGCAACTTACTTGAACGTCTAGGGTTTGAGATCGCAGAGGCCAAAAGGCCCGGAAAACGAGAGGCGATATGCGACGACGGATTCTTGCTTTATTGTGCTTTGCGGTACTTGGATCGGCGTTTGCGGTCGGGGAGGACGTCCGCAATGATCGCCGCGACCGGCGTGAAGACCGCCGTGATTTTCGACACGACCGTTTTGACCGCCGCCAAGATCGGCGGGACATAAATCGCGATCGTCGCGACATCCGCCGCGACCTTAGGAATGGCAACTATCGCGATATTCGCAGAGATAAGCGTGATCTGAGGGGCGACCGCCGCGACTTACGGCATGACCGGCACGACATTCGCCATGACCGTAGAGATCGGCGCGCCGACCGGCACAATTTCCATCACAGACGGCGCGGGTAAAAAAGGTTATACGTGGAAACGTGGCTTGCTACGTTTTTGTTGGGGCGCGAGCTTGTTTCCAACGTCTATGCTGGACGCTGTTTCACCTGCCGGCGCATGCTCCATGCAAAACACCAGCAAGCTACGTCTCTACAGCGATTCAGTGATCCATTGCAGATACGCAGCGCTGCCGCCCTGAATTGGGATGGAGATGCACTCCGGCAGTTCGTAGGAGTGCAGTTCGTGAATGGCAGCATGCATTTCTTCTTCTTTCTTCTTGACCGTCTTGGCCACCAGCAAGAATTCCTCGGCGTGTTCCACGTTGCCCTGCCACCGGTACACCGAATGAATTCTCGGAATGATGTTGACACAGGCTGCCAGTCGGCGCTCGACCAGCATCTCAGCAATCTTTCTGGCTTCGGCTTCTGATCCGGTTGTGGTCAGGACGAGCAATTTGTCAGTCATATAAAATCCCGAAGTTGGTCGTTCATCGTTGGTCGTCGGCAATCATCTGTGACACACGGATGCGCTGCTGCAGCCAACCGCCAACAACTGAATTATGCCTACGCAAATTAAGTTTGGCACATCCGGATGGCGCGCGGTAATGGCCGAGGAGTTTACGTTTGCGAACGTGCGGCGGGCCGTGCATGGGATTGCACGGTATGTGAAGTCGCAGCGTCCGCAAGGTGCTCGCGTGATTGTTGGCCGCGATCCTCGCTTCCTGGGCGAGACATTCTGCTCGATTGCCTCCGAGATTCTCGCGAGTTACGGCATCACGCCGCTGGTTGTCGCGGAAGCTGCTCCCACGCCGGCCATTTCGTACGCGGTGATTCATGATAAGACCGACGGGGCCATCAACTTTACGGCCTCGCACAATCCGCCAGAGTACAACGGCATAAAATTTTCCACTCCCGATGGCGCGCCTGCACTTCCTGAAGTCACAAAGCAGATTGAGGAGCAGATTGCGTCGGCGGATGGTGGAGGCGGCGCAGGCAAGTCTTCCTCCGAACTGCTCGACGTGAAACCAGCCTACCTGGCGCGCTTGCGAGAGATCGTTGATTTTCCCGCGATTCAAAAGGCTGGAACTCGCGTGGTATTTGACCCGCTGTGGGGCGCGGCCCGCGGGTACTCGGACGAGTTGCTGCGTGACGCTGGGGTGGAGGTCGCGACCGTTCACGACTTTCGCGACGTGCTCTTCGGCGGACATGCCCCCGAACCCGACGATCATCTGCTGGAGCCGATGCGAGAAAAAATGCGCGGCATCAAGGCGCATATCGGCATTGCCACTGATGGCGACGCAGACCGCTTCGGCATTGTGGACGAAGACGGCACGTTCCTTCAGCCGAATTATGTGATTGGCTTGCTATTCGATTACCTGATCGAGAGCCGAGGCTGGAACAACGGCGTGGGAAAATCGGTTGCCACCACAAACCTGATCAATGCCCTGGCTAAGCATCACAAGGTCGAGTTGCACGAAACTCCCGTCGGCTTCAAATACATCGGCGAACTCATCAAGCAGGACAAAATTGCGATTGGTGGGGAAGAGAGCGCCGGGCTTTCCATCCGCCATCATGTTCCGGAAAAAGATGGCGTGCTTGCCGGACTGCTCTGCTGCGAAATGGTTGCACGCCGCGGAAAATCTCTCAGGCAACAATTGCGCGAACTATTTGCCAAAGTTGGTTCCTTTTACCCCACGCGCGAGAACTTCCGCTTGACGGCGGAGGTAAAGGGCAAGTTTACTGAAAAGTTACGTCTTGATCCGCGAAGCTTTAGCAGACGCAAGGTCAGCGAGGTGGTTCGCAAGGATGGCCTCAAGCTGGTGCTCGATGACGGCTCCTGGGTGTGTTACCGGCTCTCGGGAACAGAGCCCGTGGTTAGGGTTTATTCGGAGGCGTCGAGCGAAGCGGGATTGCAAGCACTCAGTGCAGCAGCGAAACAATGGATTTTCGAGTAAGCGTCCCTAAAATCCGCATGGTTCCGTCGCCGGAGACGAGGCTGCGAACTCTAGCGCAGGGTGCTGATCACGCTGAGGCGTTGGCGAAGAGCGTCCGCAGCCGGATTGAACCTCTACTGGAGAGGCTCTATTCTCTTCGCACCCGCATCGCCACCGGAGCAGTGTCGTTGATTGCGATATGGCTGTTTGCCCACGTGATGTTCGGCAGCAACGGCATGGTGGTCTATCGCACAAAGCAAAGTGAATACCAGCAACTACAAAAGGAAATTGGCGGGCTGCAGAAGGACAACGCCCAATTCTCCAGCCAGATTGATCAACTGAAAACCGACCCCAAGCGAATCGAGAAAGAAGCGCGCGAACAGTTCCATTATGCCCGGCCGGGCGAAGTGATCTACGTCTCTCCGGCGCCGCCCGCACCCGAGCGACCCGCGACGCGCACTGCGGGCAAGTAACTCGTAGGCAACAACCTTCAATTTCATTTGTGATATAGTTTCGCCGTTGTAATCAGAAGTAAACCTGCCGCCACCCCTCTCTTGATGGAAGGCTGTGCTGTCAAGTAGAGCGCCGAGGCGTTTAATAATTGCGGCCCAGCCGCGGAAAATTAAGGAGATATTCGCCATGAGAAAGCTGTTGCTGATCTGTCTTGCCCTGTGTGTCATGTTCATGATGGTCGGTGTGACATTTGCAGACGATTCAACCACCGTGAACGGCTATGTGTCTGACTCCAAGTGCGGTGCCAAAGGCGCCAACGCCCAGTCCGCTGCGTGCACGAAGAAGTGCGTAAAAGCAGGCGAAAAGCTGGTTGTGGTGACCGATGGCGATCAAAAGGTGCTCGCCGTTGATAATCCCGACACGTTGACCGGACACGAAGGCCATCACGTTGCAGTAACCGGCCATGTAATGGGAGATTCCATCCACGTGGAAAGCGTGAAGATGTTGTGAAGTCTGACCAAGACTTCCTGAGTGTGGGGCGGGCATCCTGGCCCGCCCAATTTTCACAAGCCGCAGCACACGAAGTTTTTCCCGCCTACTGCTGCATGGCCTGTATCAGGTGGTCCGCGAACTCTGAGGTTCCCGCCTTGCCGCCAACGTCTTTGGTGAGCTTGTCGCGGTCGCGATAGACCATATCGAGCGCATTGCGGATTTTCATCGCGGCTTCTGGCTGCCCAATATGGCGCAGCATTAAAAGCGCGGAACGAAGCAGGGCAGTGGGATTAGCCAGATTCTTGCCGGCAATGTCCGGCGCGGACCCGTGGACAGCCTCGAAGATTGCACAGCAATCGCCCAAGTTCGCGCTGGGTACAAGGCCGAGTCCGCCGACCAGCCCCGCACATAGATCCGAAATGATGTCGCCGTAGAGATTCTCCATAACCAGCACATCGTATTGATAAGGATTCATCACCAGCTGCATGCAGGTATTGTCCACAATGTGCTCGCCGTAAGTGATCTCGGGAAATTCTTTGGACACCGTGCGGGAGCAGCGCAGAAACAAGCCATCCGAAAGTTTCATGATGTTGGCTTTGTGGATGGCGTGAACTTTCTTGCGCTGGTTTTTGCGAGCGTACTCGAAAGCAAAGCGGGAAATCCGCGTCGAGGCTTTCTCCGTGATGATCTTCAGGCTCTCGACTACGCCTGGAACAACTTCGTGTTCAAGACCGGAGTAAAGACTCTCCGTGTTTTCACGCACGATGACCAGATCAACATCCGGATAGCGCGTGGGAATATGCGGAAGGTTCCGCACCGGGCGAAAGTTGGCATACAGCTCGAACTGTTTGCGCAGTTGCACGTTGATGCTGGCAAAGCCTCCGCCGATCGGGGTGGTGATCGGGCCCTTCAGCGCGACATGAGTGCGCTCGATCGAGGCGGTCAGCTCTTTGGGTATGTACTCTTTATATTTTTCGTAGGCTTCGGCTCCGGCTTGAACGGTTTCCCATTCGAACTTGAGGCCTGTAGCTTCGAGAATGCGGACGACAGCCTGCGTGACTTCGGTGCCGATGCCATCGCCGGGTATCAGGGTAATTTTGTGGGTCATTCGGAATCGCGTGGGCCCGGACGCCCTCGTCCGGGCTGGCGAGCCGTGCTCGCCGACAAGTTTGCCAAGCCTTGCTCGGCCATGGCGGTGAGGGCACCCGCCCTACATGGGCTTTGCAGCTCCCTTCGTTTGTGGTTCTGCTTCCTTGGTTTTCAGCAGATCTTTCAGTTCAGCCATGAACTCTTGTACATCTTTGAAATCCAAATAAACCGACGCGAACCTCACGTACGCAACCTTGTCGTATCGCCGCAGCCGGTTCATGATCAACTCGCCGACTTCGCTGGT
>WNGE01021598.1_pt1 | contig 14473 bp, 22 predicted proteins | sample 5400651 | NCBI WGS metagenome assembly WNGE01 (sample SAMN13153370, study PRJNA577476) | soil metagenome | isolation source: 60 cm soil or saprolite under grassland replicate 2 | place: USA:California | collected 2016-06-15 | reverse complement strand
GCAGCCCCTCGACAACCCCTTCGGCCCGAGGTTGTCACCCATGTCTTAGGTACAATCTGTCACCCATGTCTCCGGGCCGGACAGAGAGGAAGCTGGTGCCGCGGAAGGGATTCGAACCCCCGACCCACGCATTACGAATTTGAAGGTCTTGCTTTTCCGCAGACGTACCGTAGTTTCCTAACGTGTACTTCTCCTCGATTCAAGCCTCAAACTTCGTTCGAATCGGTTCCCAGAGATAGCCGGAGTTTCCTGTTCGGTGGCGACACGGTGGCGACAGGAAATCACTGGTACAGCGAGCGGGGGATGATTGATGTCTGTTGCCAAGCTGTCGAAGCGAACGGTAGACGCGCTGAAACCAGCCGACAAGTCCTTCATCGTGTACGATACGAGCCTCAAGGGCTTCGGCGTGCGCATACTCCCCTCGGGCGCAAAGTCCTGGGTGATTGAATACCGGCCGGGTGGTGGCGGCCGGAAGGTCGGCAAACGCCGGTTCAAGCTCGGTAATGTCGGCGATCTGACGCCCGATGAAGCCCGCAGGACTGCGCGAACCCTGCTCTCCAAGGTGCGGCTTGGCGGCGACCCCGCCCACGACCGCTGGGCTGCCCGCCGGCAAATGACCGTTGGGGAATTGGCCGAAGACTTCATCGAGGAGCACGCCGAAGCCAAACGGAAACCGTCGACCGCCGGGAATTATGCCCAGGTATTGCGCCGAATCGTGGTGCCTGAGATCGGCAGCCGCAAGGTGGACTCCGTGACCCGGATGACCATTGCTAGGCTTCACTTGAAGCTGAGGGGCACGCCGTACCACGCCAACAAAATGCTGGCCGTAGTCGGGTCTATGTACTCCTTCGCGGCGGCGAAGCACATCGTGCCCGAGGGCTTCAATCCCGCCCGCGGCATTACCAAGTTCCCCGAGTCCAACCGGGAGCGTTTTCTAACCGCCTCTGATCTTGAGCGCCTTGGTGCCGCGCTCCGGGAAGGGGAAGCAACCGGGTTGCCCTGGCACGCCGATCCGCGGAAACCTGGGGCCAAACACGCGCCCAAAGAGGACAAGCGGTTCACGAAAATCTCGCCTCACGCCGCAGCAGCTATCCGGCTCCTGCTGTTCACCGGCTGCCGCTTGGGCGAAATCCTGCGGTTGCGGTGGGCAGACGCTGACCTTGAGCGCGGGCTCCTGTTCCTCCCCGACAGCAAGACCGGTCGGAAGACCGTTGTGCTCAACGCGCCCGCAGCCGCCATTCTCGCGGAGCTTCCTCGCCTCGGTGCTTATGTCATTGCCGGTGATGATGCGGGAAAGGAGGGTGAGAAGCCCCGCGCAGACCTAAAGCGACCTTGGATCGCGGTGCGGAAACGGGCGAAGCTGGAAGATGTTCGCATTCACGATCTCCGACATACGCACGCATCATTCGGTGCCGCCGGCGGGCTTGGGCTGCCAATTATCGGTAAGCTGCTGGGCCACAAGCAAGCCGCCACAACGGCCCGCTATGCCCATCTCGACAACGATCCCCTCCGGCGCGCTTCGGAATCGATTGCGGGAAGAATCGCCGAAGCAATGGGGGAGGGCTCCAGGGGCCAGGATGCCCAAGTGGTCCAGCTCCGAACACCGAGAGGCAGGACATAACTATATGCCAGAAACGGTACCAAGCCATTGTCGCTCGGACTTTTGGGGGGTGTTGCGCGCAGCGCAATCACCCTCTTTGTACGTAAATCGCGAATTAGTCAGAAGTAATTTTCCGTGACACGCGGGAGGGGTTTGCTACCACTAATTCCTCCTGATGCACGGCGTTCTCCCTACTTTGCGCAGCATGGAGGGACCGAAATGCAGCAGGATACTCGGATCCGAGTGGCTTCACGATTGGCTGCTTCACCCCTCCCCGCCTGACACGACTTTTCCGCCCAGAAAAAATTCAATTCTGATGGTGGCATCATGACCGGTGACGAACAGATTCTTGAGCCCGATCCTCCGGAAGTTGACGCCGAGAGTCAGTTTTTGCGGGCACTCGGCGAAGGCAATGCATCCGCGGCGGCGAAAGCATTGCGCACGCTCATTTCGCTCGAGGGCGAGCTGCGGGGGATGGCTCTCGAAATATTGGCTGAGCGCTTCGAGGGTCATCCGGACTGGTTTTACCCCTGGCGGCTGCAATTCAAGCTGCCGCGGAGAGGCGCGCCGCCGAAAGCCGTTCTTCCGGCCGCAGCGCGCGAGTCGGCGATAAAAATGAAAGTCAAGGAAGCTCTAGCCAAGCCAAATATGAATTTAAAGGCCGCGGTAGCCGAAGTAAGCAAGCAAACAGGCTTCAGCGAAGCAAAGGTGTACAAATCGTATTATGCCGGCGAGAAGAGGCGTCGTCATTCTGATACGTAATTAGCGAATTTGTTAGAAGTAATTCTGCTTCACATGCAGGATGGTTGCTGTCAAACGGTTTCCTCCTGGTGCACGGCATGCGCGCTGCTGCGCCTGATATGGAGGAACGGAAATGCAGCAGTCGGGTGCTCCGAGCCGTATGCTCTCGGTCGGCGAGGCGGCGGATTTTCTGCGAATAAGCAAATCATGGCTGAATAAGCGCCGATGTATGGGCGGTCCTGACGCGATTCCGTTCATCAAGATCGGCCGGCGCGTAGCGTACTCAATCGAGGACTTGGCCGCGTTTGTGGCTCGGCGCCGTCGACGTACTACATCGGAAAAAAGCTAAGCACCTTGACGCCGGTGCCAGGCCTAGCCGCGGGCGAAGCGGCAGGTTCGGCGGCGCGCCACGGCGAGACCGACTGAAGGAGACAAGGGATGTCAAAACCCGGAGCTGCTGGTTGCACCAAGCTGCTGGTCACAGTGCCCGATCGCGTTGAGACCGACCTTCTTCATTCGTTTTCGGTCGATCTTGAGAACGAGGAGTCGGTCTTCAAATTCCTGCATTCGCTACTCGAGCTTTACGGCGAACGAGGTGAAGGAGCCGCCGCAAAGATCCTCCGCGCACAAGCATGGGCGCGGGCTATCTGCGGCGCCCTGGTTCAGCAGGGAAAGCTCGTTGGTGTTGGTGATGGGGTGTACCGGCTTGCCGAATGAACGTGGGGTCACCGACGACATGCCCTGTCGGGGTTAGTTTTCGCATCATTGCGAAAGTCGACATCCGGGATGGACCGCTAAAAGTTCCGCCACAGCCGAAACCCGCAAACAGACAGTGTTCCACCGGTCAGCATAGGAGGTTCCCATGACCGCTATAGTGAAGAAGCCTGAAAAGGGGTTGGCAATTAAGCTGGACGAGCTGGTGATCCCCAAGCATGTGACTGGCACGCAGGCGGATGATCCCATCCTCAAATTCGCTAGCCAAATAGAAAACAAAACTCGGACTGAGGTCGAGGAGATCATCAAAAATCTCAGCAATGCACGTGCATTCGGCCGGTTCCAATTAGGTGGCGCCGTCGCGAGGCTTCATGCGCTGTTCGACAAAGCCAAGTCCGAGTTCGCCGGCTACAAAAACTTCCGTGAGTATGTCGAGGCAGCCCTTGGCATCGGCTACAGCAACGCCATGCGAGCCGCTGAAATTTACGAGGACCTGCTGGCCCTGGGCATACCGTGGTCCTCATTCGAGAACATCGGCTGGACCAAGGTCCTGTTACTGCTCGACGTCGTCACCAAGTGCAACGTCAAGGAATGGGTGGCGAAGGCCAAGGAGATGAATTTCCCCTCGCTCAAGGCCCACGTCGAGGCGGAGAAGCGGAAGGGCAAGGCTGGCACGGAGCCGGCGCCGAAGATGATCACGAGCAAAACTTTCCAGCTCCACGAGGACCAGAAGGAGATCGTCGAGGCGGCCCTGGAGAAGATCAAGGAGGAGTCCGGCACGGCGGTCGACTCGGTGGCGCTGGAATACATGGCCCAAAACCACCTCGGCGCCGGCATCCAATTCCAGAACTGGGACCAGGCCCTGACCTACGCGATCAATCATCAAGGGGACAGGACGCTGTTCGTTCAGCAGGTGATCACGCGTCTGGAAGAGCTGTGCCCCGACCTCGAGATCAATGTTGAGATCACGTCGAAGAAATCCGCTGCAGCAGCCTAGGCCGAAAACCTGCAGCTCTTCGACCGATCGTGTCGGGGACCGATCCAGTCAACCATCCCAACGAACGGAGGGGACATGACCATGGAAAACCCGCAAAAACCCAAGTCGGAAACGCCGAAAGGAATCGAGCTGAAGGAGAAAATCCGGGTAGCCGTCGCCCTGAAATATTTCCGCAATCTCACCGACGCGCAGATCGCCGAGCACTTTAACGTCAGCCCCTACAGCGTCGCGGACTGGAAGCGCCGCCCGGAGTGGAGCCAGGAAATGAAGGCCATAGCCAAGGAACAGCTGACGGAGACCTCGAACGAGCTTCTGGCCATGTCGGCATACGCACGCGAGGTCTTGCAGCAGCTGATGGAGAACGACTCACCCGCGATCCGCCTGAAGGTCGCGCAGTTCCTTTGTCAGTTGCCGATCAAGTTGCTCCACGGCAAGTGATCCAACTATCACCTCGAGACCGCGCATGCCGCTACCATCGCCGCAGGAAATCTGAATCCTCAATCAATCAAGAAAAGACCCGGCCAGCAGTTTCGTCGCCACTGACCGGGTCATATCGACAGGTAGAACAATGGAACACTACACCGACGAGCCCGAGTCAGGCAAGCCTGAGGAATCTCACTCGGCCGGGACTCACGCGACAAAAAATGTCCGCGAACACGCGAACCGTGCGTCGGTGCACGACGTGTTCAGCCGCCGCGACCTCAAGTGGCGCCGAGAAGGCCCCGATGATGTCCTCTATTGCGGCAGGCGGCGCCTGCTGCGGCTCGTGCCGGACGCGACCTATTCGGGCATGTGGCGCGTCGTCTACCCGGACGGCGAGCTTGGCGACCTCAGGAACCTGACCTGGGCGCGGCATGAGGGCGCGCGGGTCGCGCTCTCCCTCCTCAACAAACAAATCGCACCCGGTACGAGCCAGAGAAGCCCGCTGACGCCCGCGGGCGCGCGGAGGGTCAGCGAAGCCCGTCAGTCGCCTTCTAAAAAGGTAGCCGCCACTCCTGGCGCTCGAGCCGGCGGCTCGATGAAGCAGGACAGGAACCATGCTCGAGACTGAAGACAAGCTCCGCCCTGCCGCATGGCCTGAGTTCCTCCGGTCTGCCGGGTCGCTGCAGGCAATGGACCACCTTGAGGCGATGCTGACGCGTATCCGAAAGGCGCACAAAGCCGGGAATCGACGGCTGCTTCGACATCTCATCCGGCAATACCTTACCTCGTATGACGCACGCCTCGCGGCGACCCGATTGGCTCGCGGGAGGATGCGCTGGGATCGCCGGCCGAGGAAAGACCAGGTGAAATCGATCGCCGAGAATCTGAACCCTTATCAAGGCACGCAAGAGGAGGTCAGGCTCATCCTGATCCCGAAAGGCCCGGGCAAGTTTCGACCCACGCTAGACTTCGGGATCGAGAACCGTGCCCTGCAGTATCTCGTGCTGTCGGTCCTCTATGCCATCGCGGAACTGCATCCCCGGCAATTCGCGACCCGTGGAGGGGTGCCAGGCGCCATCACCGAGGTGGTCAAGGCGATCAAGGCCGGGGACCTCCACGCCAGAGAAATCGACATCAAGGACTTCTATCCGAGCTTGGACGGGAACAAACTGGTGGAATTGATCCCGATCCCAAGGAAGGTGATCGCGAGGGTCCTAACCTCCGAGCACCTCACTATCGTCCCTAGTACATCCCACCACTACTCTACCACGTTCTCCAAAAAACGAGAGCGACGCGGCCTCGATGACTGAGAGCTTGGGGATTGCGTTACAAGCGCACCCCGCCGGGCAGCTTTGGCCGAAAATCAAATCCTTCCCACCCGGTGGTCCGATCGAGTTCCTCGGGCATCGGCTTACTGCCGGTGAGGACGGTCTTCGGGTTCAGCCCACTGCCGACAATCGGGAGGAATTCGAATCCAGAATGAACAGGGGGGTGGCGCGCCTCAAGGGCTCATCGCTATCACCGGCGATGCGGGCGGAGATCGTGCGCGAACTGAAGAGCGACCTCAGCTCTCACGTCGCCAACTTCAGGCTCTGCGACGGTATGGAAAATTACCGACAACATTGGTCGGCTCAAATCGCATCGGCTAGTCACGGAGGGTCAATCATGCCGCAAACTAAACAGTCGCCCACCAAGAAAAAGGTGTTTTGGCTGCATCCCGACCAGGACGAGATCGTTACCCTCGCGCTGAATCACATGAAGGAGACGGCTCCGACCAAGTTCCAGACGGTGGCGCTCGAATATATCTGTATGAACTACCTCGGTGCCGGCCTCCAGTTTCAAAACTGGAGGCCGGCGCTGACCTATGCCCGTAAACGCACGCACGACCCCTTGGCCTTAGCCCAGGCGGTGCTGGCGTTCATCAAGGAGCTGTGCCCGGACCTCGCGATAGAGGCCAAGATCACGGTCAAGGGCGCGACCCAAGAAGCGGCGGAGTGAAAACACGAGCGGTGCCCGAAGCTCGACGCTGCACACATGGGGAACGTCTCGCAATGCCGACCAGCAGTATCGAGGAACGTTGACGAGATCGCCGTCCGGAATCGCGTCCGCGCTCAGGGATGGCTCGCAAAATAGGTCGTTGAATCTGGTCCATTTTCACCGGCAAAAACAGGGAGAAGCAAATGACGAATGGAAAAATTCTGCCTGACACCCTCTTCAGCCTCAGACAGCAGCGAGGTGAGAACTGGTACGCGGTCGTGACAGCCAAATGGGACCCGGCTTACGCCCCACATGTGGCCGTAGCCGGCCCCTACGAGACCGAAGACGAAGCGCGGGAGTTTGTTGGCAAACGGCTTGAAATCGTGATCCGTACCGGCAAGTTGGAGCTCCTCGACATGGACACGGTCCCATCGGATGTACGGCGAGAAATCACGGCCGACATCTTGCGCGGTTGGGAATCCGGCCAATTTGAACGCCTGCGTTCGTGGAAAGGTGGTGAGCATGTCCGCATCCCTTTAAAGCCGAGACACTGAGGAATCGGATCGAAGTCGTATTCGCTGCGAATGTTCAACATGCCAGGAGGTACATTCCCTCACCATGGTGATGTCGCCGAGCCGCTGCTCACCTCAGCAAACGAGGCGACCGATATCTTCGCAGCCTGTGGCTCGGCCGACGCAAACAGCGTAGTCACTGCGGATAAAGGCCATCAGCGCTTCGCAGAGCGGGGGCGCGAGCGCCTCCTCTGGGACCGAGGCGCCACTGGGATCGATGTGGCGCAGTGCTTGGAGCGTGCGCGTGGCAGTCCGGCCGGCAGCTTGGAGAGACGTTTAATGAAGTTCGGGCGATGGCGCCGGCCGCGCGCGAGGTTTTGTTCGAGCTGCTCCGGGAAGGGCCGCCGCCGATCCGGCTAAAAATCGCGCAGACGATTTGCGATTGGGCCATCAAGACCCATTTGTAGGACATGGGCTGCAGTTTAGGGGATATCACTATGGCAAAAACACGCTGCCGCAGCGGGCGCGACGACCTACAATTCGGCCTGCCGGAGGATTTCGATTACGGCAATATCCAAACAGTCGACGACGCGTTTTCTCTAGTGTGTCGGTTGCCGAACCGCGCCCAGGGCAACGCCGCTCGTGGCCTATACGAGCACCGGCATCGGGTCGGACATCAAGCGTCCTATGCCGGCATAATGGCGGCGTGGGACCACTACGCCGTAACGCTTCAGCGCCGCGAAGCAGATTTGCGAAGAGCACTAAATGGAGAGGGGAAATGACTGTCTTTCACTTTACCGACACGGCGCGATTGCCGTGGATCCTGGCAACCGGCGAGCTGCGACCGGGCCGCAACGCGATCCGGAATTTCCCCTCGCCAGATTTCCTTTGGGCGACCACCGACGCGCGAGGTGACCGCACGGCAACGGCCGACCGCAAGGCTCAGCGCAAAGGTCTTACCCGGGCAGTGCGCTTTACGCTCGAGGCCGCAGATTTCGAGCCGTGGTCGGAAATCGTTAGACGCTTTCCGCAGTGGACCCCGGAGCAGATCGATTGGCTGGAGGACGTCGCCAGGTCTAGGCGCGTTTCACCGGATCGATGGCGGTGTCGGCCCGACCCGCTACCTTCCGACCGGTGGTGTTTGGTCGAAACGAAGACTTATAGCGGATGGAAGCCGCTGCAGAATAGGAATGTGGTTAAGGTTTCGCGAGATCCACGCGAATTGGGCACTATCATCGGCGGCATGATTTATATGTCGATACACGAGGTGGACCCCGCCACCGGCGCGCAGATATACGCGACGCGCGCACCGGCAGCCGCATGTCAGTTTGACGAGCTCTGACATTGACTCCCAGCGATTCTCAACGGACTTTTGCAACATGGGGTAATTCCGCGATCGAGCCAGACAAAGGCCAGGGAATCAGCTCTTCAGGAACGTATCGGCACCGCTGGCAAGTAATCCGGTTGGAGCGACTTGGCATAATCGATGGGAACGAGATGCAGCTCAGGGTCTTTGATGCCCGTCGTGAATTTTGACGGCTTGCCTTGGACTGCGATCATCGCATCGATTTCGCCTGCCTTGAGCCGCCTCGTAGGCTAGCCGCTGCTCGATGTAAGCAAAGTTGGCCTTGATCCCCAGCCGCTCGAAGACCATGGCGGAGGTAACGAACGTGCCGCCGTTCGGCAAGTCGACGGCGACTGTCTTGCCCTCAAGATCGGAGAGGGTGCGGATCGTCTTGGGAGCGACCACGTGCATTTCTTCGTTGTAGAGCTTGGTAATGTACGTGAGCTGCCTTATGATATTGTTGGCGTAGGCTATACGGTACACCTTCCCGTCCTGCTGCGCATGGACTGAATGCGGCCAGACAAACGCCGCGCCACCAATCAGCCTAATAAACTCCCGCCGCCGCATTCGATCACCTCATGTGATCGTTCAGGGCTACCCTGCCCTCCTCAATGTAGCACTTGTGCCAAGCGGAGGCACCGTCGTGGGACAAGAGCGGCGGCTCGACCGTGGCTAGCCATGGTTTACGGGAGGCGGCGATACACAGCGAAGCCGATCAGTCACCAGCAAGCTTGGGTTCCGCCTGCCGCGCTCGATGCCTCCCATGGAGATCGGGTCGATCTCCGCCTCGAACGCAAGCTGCTCCTGCGTGAGACCCCTCTGTTGGCGGAGGCGGTGGCCGTTTTTCCTATCGGTAAGTTTGGCCAGTTTTGTGGAGATCAGAAAGGTCCAACGCCGGATAGGTGACCTTGGCCATGGCTTGCGCGAGGACCGATAGGCCGAACCGCCTAACCATTTCCTTGGCGCCATAGGCTCGGCCAACACCGCCCCCCGAGTGTCCGTCAGAGCATCGTTCACGTCTTCGCTCACACCTGCTCTTCGCAGCGCGTCCTTGAAGCTGTGACGGAACGAGTGAAACACGCTGGCTCGGTTCGTGATGCCGAGACCGCGGATGTAGCGTCCGAACCATTTCGACCACGCCTCACCAAGGCCGCCCTTCGGTCCTGGCGTCAGGAGTGGGAACAGCCGCGCTTCGCTCCCGCTGCTCTGTCGAAGTCGCTCCACAAATTGCAAAAATCCGATGCGGATCAGCTCGGGGTGAATGGGCACGACCCGACGTGAACGGGGCGGGCGGCACGAAGCCGATTGCGGCGCCCTTGCGCTGCCGGCGCTGCTCCGCAGATGCGACGCGATCCAGCGCGCGATTACCGAGTACGCGCAGCTGAGCCAAGCAACGGTGAAATCTACGGAGATCATCGCCGAGAACCTGGCACAGTGGAGGCAGCCGGCCGAGAGCAGTAAAGCCAACCACGCGAGTGCCGCAGTGCCGCAAACTCAAGGCGAACGATCCGAAACCCTGGTGGACGGCCAACCACACTCGTGATCCTCGCGCGCCCGGGCCACATTCTTCAGGCCGCCGGGCTGAATGTCCTTTCCGGCTCTGGCGATGGCGGCGGGCCACGAACGGGCTTTAATGATGCGGACACCACGCTTGAAGGAAAGCCCCGCGGGGCACCAAATGGGCAAGCTTAACACACGATCGGCTTGCGGCCGATTGCGAGCTACCCCGCGGGCGGCTCCCGCTTCAAGCGCGATCGACACTGAGTGTGGTCCTCGTCAACGAGGGTGATGGTCGACAGCCTGATTTTTTTGCCAGTCAAGGAAGTGCTGAAATAATGCTTCCCTTTCCGTCTGCTGCGATGTTGATCGTTTCTTTTGAAGGCTCCCGCTCGCATAGTGTAATTCGAGCCCGGCGATACCAACGGCGACATTGAGGCCGGTCTGCCCCTCGAAGCTGAGCGGCTGCAATGCCAGCTCATTGTTCGAGCCACCGACCAGAGCACTCGCATTACCACCGACGCCGATAGAGCCGCCAGCAGTGACCCCGCCGTAATTGCCGGAGAGATCGCCTGGGCCGATCCGATTGGTGGGTGCGAACACCGCCCAAGCCGGTGCCGATTGCTCGGTGAAGCCGATATCGAGGCCGACGCGACGCACGACACCGTAATAACGGTACCGCGGGCCGCGATCCGATTGAAACACGCATCCCAATTGATGCACCGAGCCAACAATGAAGCTCGCGGTAGGCGCCCCCCGACACTGCAGAATTCCGGCCTGAACACGCGTCTGAGCAGTAGCGCTGGCTGCAGTAACGGTGAGCGGCCCAAATATAAGCGCACAAACCACTGAGGAACGGATCATTGGTAATTTCCCCCTGGTCCCCATACCTGACGGGCCAGAATTTAGAAGGCAGTAATGAGGCAAGTTTTCACCTCGCTTTCGTACTGGCTCTATTTTCCTCTGGCCGTTGCGGAATTATCACACCCCCTTGCTTGTTCGGGTTTAATGCAACCCGCCGCCGACCTGTGGGCTCGAAATCGCGCCGGACCTCGCCGTCGGCGACGGCGCGCTCGGTCGTCGATGGCGTCAGGCTGACGAAACGGCGGGTCGAGCCGCTTGCCGCACGGCCGACGAGAGGTTCGGCGCGTCTTCGAGGGAATCCAGCTCATCCGAGTCAATCACCCGGATTCAGTAATGACACGTGAGGCGACGGCTTTGCTTGAAATTCCCAGCCCTATCGATTCACCTCGCGGCCGGGTTGCCACCCGAGCGCGCACACTTTGCACCGAGAGAGCCAAGCCGGCAGAGCGGGTCGAGGGTCGGGCGGCTGCGTCGCGGCAAAGCGAGCGGCCGGACCGCTGGGAAATGTTCAGCCAGCGGCACGATCGCGGAACTCGGCTCATTCAGAGTGGTTAGTGTGTGCCGGTTGGCAACCGGTGCTCCGGCTCTCCAGAGCTGGGTCTGTGCGGAGAAATAGCGATGGGACAAATTGGGCAGCCGGTTAGGCGGTACACTGTCATACCTCTGCAGGAGCCGGTGTCCCGCACCGCTGAGCCAGTGATGCCACCGCCGCCCAGCAAATCACCTCCAGCAGCACCGCCCGTTACCACGCCAGAACCAGAGCCGGCGCAGCAGCCATAATTCGGATAATGGATCGGCGATCGCGATGTTTACGTCGAACAAAAATGAGCTCGCGAGGACTCTCAAGCACGACGGCATTCGTGTAGGGGAAATCATCGCGTACCGAGCGTGGCGGGTAATTCGTCCACCCTGGTTTCCCACCAGCGATGATCGTCTGCACAGCGTGGCCATGCGGGATTACGTCTGGTATCCCGACAAGCCAGCTTCCGGTGATGTGCGAACACATGGGATTTACTCGTTCCGCAACGTGATCCGATCCAGGCATGAATATGGTTATGATCCTTGCGCAGACGGGCCGCTATTATTCGGCAAGGTCAAGATCTGGGGCGAGATTGTTGAGCACGAAGAGGGTTACCGCTCGGAGTTCGGCAAAATCGTTAGCCTGGATTATGGCGATCCAGACCTCCTAGAAAAATTCCGAGACATTTATCGCGTGAATCAGGTGCCGCCAGAGAACGTACCGTTTAACAGTGGAGCCCGCCGAAGCTGGTATAGGAACTGGAGAGTGTTCAAAAGGCGTTCATCTTCTCCGGCGGAGTGCCACAGATGCCATCGACGATCAACTCGGTATATCCGAGGATGGCGTTTGAGCGGGGTGCGTAGTTCGTGGCTCATATCGGCGAGGAACTGCGACTTGTGTTGGCTCGCTGCCGCCAGCTGCTGATAGAGGCGCCCTAGCTCTTCGCACATCTTATTGACATTAGCTGCCAACGCGCCCAGTTCGTCGCGGTTGATGACATGGACGCGCTGCGTGAAGTCGCCGGCCGCAACTTTGTTGAGCCGCGCCTCGATCTCCTCGACCGGACCGATCAGCGACCACGAGACGGCGTAACCGAGGATGAGGGCGAGCACGACGCTGCCGAGTGCAAAAGCAACGACAACGTATTGCGAGGTTTCATACGCCTGCTTGCTTGCATCGATGCCCGCCACGTGCTGCATCCTGGCATGGTTGCCGGGCAGGTGACTGGCGGGTTCGCCCATGCGCCGTCGGCGCGGCGCTCTACGAGGAATATGCCTATGCGCCCGATGGCAGTTTTCTCGCCGGCACCTTTGCCGATTATTTGGTGCCCACGACTATGGAGATCCCGGCGCCTGTGATCCTGCACATGGAATCGCCATCGCCGCCGCGGCCAGGCCCGTCTCGCCGGCGGCGGACCTGCCGATGGGCCGCGGGGACTGGGCCACGGCGCGCCTATCCAACGGCGCGAGTTTATGGGTCTGCTCGGCGGCGTCGTCGGAGCGCTTGTGGAGCAGAGGACTCGAAGCGGATAAGGTCGATCGCCATGATTCGGCGGAGGGGACGGTCATGGCAACGATTGTGGGACATCTGAGCATCGCGCAATTGCAGCAAAGGGTTCGGGCTGCCAGCGATGCAGTCGAGGCCAAGTATTTCCAGCCGATCCGGCTGTTGGCGCAGGGCCGCACGTTTGTGGAAGTCGCCTGGTGATGGAAGAATACGTGCCGGTGAACCAGCCGCAGTCCATCGGTAGACAGATCGTTGCCCAATTCGATAGGCTGTACCCACAATCACGCACGCGATCCGGGGGACTGCTTGAGCGCGCGGTTCGCAATTTGTGTGCTCTTACTTGGGGCTTACATGGGCAAACGCGCAGGTGCTCGATGAAGGCCGGTCTATTCGCTTGGCGCAACAGGGTGTCACTGTGCCGCCCCGTGTAGCGTCGGCAACTCACCTAGCGATCAGCACGACGACAAACACAACGAGGCACGCAAGCTCACTCAGAGCGATCACCGTTTGCGTCATGTCTGCCCCCCTGGCGAATCACCAACCCGCCTCCCGCATCGTTAACCAACAAATCGCCGAGATACCAGCGCAGCCGACTCTGCGGCAGCAAAATCGCTCATTCATTTTCTTGCCAGACCTGCCGTCGCTCCGGTTATCAGGTCAATGGGATACGAACCGGGCTGACACGGTGAAACCTGGGAAATCGGACCAGGGCGAGTGCCGACCGGAATGCCTCTGGAGGCTTGGGCCCCCTCTCGACCTTTGCTTCAGCCTCAGCGAGCTGTGCTTGTGAGAGCGGACCGAGGTTTGCAATCAGCTGCAAATTTGGAATCACACGACCTTAGAGCACATTCCGGCGTGGTTGAATCGAGGGGATTCCCAAGTGTCTTGGCATGGTTGCCGGGCAGGTGACTGGCGGGTTCGCCCATGCGCCGTCGGCGCGGCGCTCTACGAGGAATATGCTCCTTCCCTTGGAAGCCTTCGGGCTTTCATCCTCAGCCCCGGTCGGTCGCCGGGGCTATATTTTTCCAATCCAGATATTGAATATCCCGCGCTACACGCGGCGGCGTTGTGCTTCACGCCCAGGGATATACCTTAATTTGAATTTGCTAGATAGGACAACGCATCGTCTACGAGCCGAATTGGGTTTCTCTCACCAAGACGAGCCGTCTCAATGATGCGCTTGGCGAGTAATTCACGGGTGGAAGCAGCCCGATAATCGGCAGCGAGAACGTTGCCCGATGTCTTTCTCAATGATGCGCTTGGCGAGTAATTCACGGGTGGAAGCAGCCCGATAATCGGCAGCGAGAACGTTGCCCGATGTCTTTAACATCTGCCACGTGGTATCGAACGCTGCTATCAAAATTTTTGTCGCTGCGGGATCGAAGAAGCCACTTTCGAGAAGCGGGATTATCGGCATGGTGGCGCTCCCTTGTAGGCGGGAGCGCGACTGGTCTCTCAGTCAGCGGGGGGTGCCCGTTCTTTGTTCTTTTCCCGATGATGCAAACATTGTCTGCCCATTTCGACCGTTTAGCGAGTCTTTCTTTTCCCAATCCACAATATCACTAATTTTGCCCAAGCCGATCTCCCTAGCCGCTGAGGGAATATGCCCGGCCCCCGCATTGGCGCGGGGCGCAAGGCCTAAGCTAGCTGCTGTGGTGCCGCACCCCAATCATCGGGGTTGCATTCCCGCACCGCTGGCATCGCAGCGGAATGTTCCAAGGAACGTGTCGCGGGTCGTTTGCTTGCGACCGATCAACAGCGGCCACGGGACGTCGGC
>WNGE01008144.1_pt1 | contig 14475 bp, 13 predicted proteins | sample 5400651 | NCBI WGS metagenome assembly WNGE01 (sample SAMN13153370, study PRJNA577476) | soil metagenome | isolation source: 60 cm soil or saprolite under grassland replicate 2 | place: USA:California | collected 2016-06-15 | reverse complement strand
CGCCGAAGAACTCCGGGCCATCCCGATACGAGACGAGCCGCCTCCTCCAGACGGCGATCGACATTGGACAACGACGCAAACGTCAAGAGCAAGGTGATGGGAAGGAAGACCGACGAAAGCACGAGAACGCAGCCGCCGAATCCAAATAGCCAGTCGGATGCGCTTTTTCCGATGTGTGCAACGACGCGAGCCCAACCGAGCGCAACGAAATACGGCGGCAACACGAATGGCACCGTGAGCAGCCACATGAATCCGGAACGCAGTGGCAGGTCGGACTTCGCGAACAGGATTCCCGCAGGGACGCCGATCAATCCACAAACTGCCGTGGTTGCCAGCGCTAATCGAATGCTATTGCCAAGCAAGGGCCAGAAGCGGGCCGCGGAGATCAACTCGCGATAGTAATTGAGACTGAAGTGCCCATTGTAGCGAAAACTTTCGACAGCGATCGCTGCAATGGGCGCTAAACCAGCAATCGCAACAAGTGCGACACACAACCAGAGAACAACGGTTTCGGCTCTTACTGTCCGGCCCATTCGACAATCATTTCAGCAATCACCACGCCACACGTACTCAACGCCAGTCCGCCTTGCGCATGGTGGTCATGTCGATTCTAACCGTGGGGTCGATCTAAACCTCCGTTCCAAGGAATTTGTTAATTCTGCGTGCAACGATTTGCCTGCGCTCCCCAAGAAAGGCTTTGTAGCTTGGGACATCGAGCAGTTTCATATCAGTGGGAATACATTGAGCTTCAAACACCGGTGGCCCGGCTTTCTCTATCAGAGCAGGAAAGTAGATGACTGGCGGTTTATCACTGATGGCCCGATTTGTTTTTCCGCCGATAAAGGCAAGATTTGCGATGTCGTCAGCTTCCCGCGACGAGTAACTGCTTTTTAGAACCGCCTTCGGAAATATATGGTGGAACTGCAGGCGATGTTGTGCGCCTGAATGGTCAAGCGCAATGGAAAGATTCGAGCGCCAGTCTTTAGCGCCGGCTGCTCGAAAGGCAAGGAACATGGTCTTGAAAAGTGCGCTGCGCTGATTGCGGCCCTCGAGTTCCTCCGGTGCGATATCAAGCCGTCCGACCTGCTGCCTTAACCGCTCGATCAATTCGGGCGCACCAGCGCCCTGCTTTAAGATCGCCAGATCCTGATCCAAAATTGTTTCACTCGAGCCTCGCGAGTACCGGCCCTTTGCATTTGCCACTAACACCCAAAAGCGCAGTCTCTCCGATTCTTCGGGAGTCAGCTGATAGTCCCGCTTGTGACCGAAGTACGCGAGAGTCACCATTAGGAATGGCGACGACAGTAGTGCCGGGCTGTCGATCCCAGCATTACTCTTAAGAAAATTCAACGCGAACCTCATCCCTTCACAGCTTGCCTTCCACGCTTGTTGCAGCGCCTCCAGCGACAAGCTGCCAACAGTCAAGAAGCGCGATTGTCCGGTCGCAAACGCGATGAGATTTTTGAGGTGCAGTCCCAAATCGAGATCGAAGCCAGCCTTCGTACATTCTTGTTGGAACGCTTGAAAAATCTTGAGCGAATTTCGCCACTTGGCCGTGATTTGTGCCAGCGCGAGATCTGAACTACGCAGCTTTGCGCCGAGCGAATTAACGCGAACAAAGATTTCTGTTACCTCATCGTATGACAGACGCCGCTCCAGCACATCCATCCGGTAGGCGTATCTCCGAATTCCTCGCAGCTTAGCGAGCCGCTGGCTGTACTTCTTGAAGCGTGGATCGTTTACTTTCTCAATGCCGGCACGTTCCAAGAACGGAGCATCTTCGTCCGTTTTGAAAACATCGGCGACTTTCACCCACTGCGGGAGTTGCTCGAGTTTCCGGGTGGCGACGACGAACGTCATTTTGTTGAAGCGGCGTTGCAGTTCGTCTTCGGAAGAATCAGCTTCATCTTCGATCAAATCCTCGTCGTCCTCTTGGTCCTCATTTACCTCGGTCACAACGGCCAGCTCCTCTGGATGATCAAGGTTGAAGAGTATCTCGATTGGCCGTTGGCGACCCCTAACTGAAACAGGCTCTCCACGAATCACCGCCGAAAGTGATGTGAGTCGTTGTTGACCATCTAAAAGTAGTCTCGTGCTTTGATAGGGATTGGATTGTTGCGGTATAGCCAGCTCTTGCAACGGAACAGCTTCGTCGGTTTCCCATAGCAAGATCGCGCCTGATGGATAGCCACGATAGAGTGAGTCGAGCAGGTCACGCACGCGCGTGGAGCGCCAAACGTAACGGCGCTGCATTTCCGGCAAACGTAGCTCGCCGCGCTCAATCATTCCTACCAACTCCTCGACGGAAGCTTCAGCTTTGGCCATAACCTAGGAATTCAATATCCGGTATGAGTAAGTAATGCGAGTTCATTGGTCTCATACGAATTCTTCGTCTGTCTTGGCGCGAGAAACCTGGGGTTGTTTCTCAGTTGCTGGCTTCTCATCCACGAAGCGTTGTTGATTGAGCGCCAGCAAGCGCTCAAGAATTGATTCGTCGGTAAGATCGACAGGAAAACCGTAGGCAGCGGCGACAGCGGCATCGAGTTTTGCGTGCGCGTTCGCCAGCCAAGCGGGGCGCTCGTTGTAGAGATTGGTCAGCGTGCGCTTGGCCAGCTTTTTCGCGCACTCATCATCGCGCGCTTCCACGCGCGGATAACGCACCGTGCCGATGCCACGTGCGTCAGGATCGACAACGAACCGTGACCACGGGCCATCGATTGCACCGGGAAATTCGAGTACGCGCGTGGTCGTCCATTCTGGTGGATTGAGCCAGTTCTCGCGCAGCTCGTTTAATTCTATGGCCGCGGTGGAGATGTCGATCTTCTGCTCGTCAGTCGGTTCGGGAAACGGAAATGTCTCGAAACAACTTGTTGGTGTGTAACGCGGACGTGTTTCCAATCGCGTACCGAGTTTCAGCGCCCAGACTTCATGAAAGCGCGAATGTAAAACTCCGAAGAAATAATCATCGTCGCGCGCGAACACGTAAATACCGTCGTCCGGCAAAACGATGATGTCGGCCCAAGAAAAGATTCTGTACTTCGAGACGCGCGGAGTGGTTAGGAATCGTTGAAAACCGGCTAGCGCTTCGCGCATTCCTGAGCATGTCTCTGCGTGCAACCACCAGTTCAGGCGCCGGTGCTCCCGTTTATTCTTATCGCGCTGCGGCTTGACGTAACAGGCGGCGTGTAGGTAGGCCCTTCATATAACGCAAACTGATCGTGCGTAAGATCGGTGCGCGTATCGATAATCCAGCGGGGCGGCATTCTTTTCACAATGGCGCTGCCATTCAGCCATGGTCGCAATAAATCAGAGTTGGGTCGGCCATGCGCATTGGGAGCCAGCAGCCACGCGCGGGCGATTTTATCCTCCACATCGAAGTCGCCGGATTTTTGTGTGCCGCGAAACGCGATATTGAGATTGCTCGCCAACGTGGAGGCCTTCGTCACATCTGAGTGGGCTGTGAGATTGCTGTTAATTTTCACAACGGCGTGCCCATCTAAAACGCGTGTGGTTTCAGTCCCGTCGTCGAACCCGACCATACTCACGTGGACATTCGCGCCAGCGAGGATCCAATCGCGATCGCTTTCGGCAAAGAAAATGTCCCCGATCTTCTTGATGCGCTTCAAGACATCACGATTTACGCCGCCGCGAATCGCTTGCGTGGCGAGCAAGCCTGCGCGCTCGCAATGTTTCTCTTCAATCGCATCGCTCGCCTTTGCAAACCAGTAGCAACATAAATCTGCTGCGCCTGGCACTCGATCCCCGTAAATGCGTTGAAGCGATTCGCAATAGTCGCGTCCGAGTTCATCCCACTGCCGGCTTGTGCCGAGAAATGGTGGATTGCTCACGATCACATCGGCGTGCGGCCAGCCGCGCTCGTGATACACACGAACTTCGCCGCTGCTCTTTCGTTTTTTGTTCGTTCCAATTTCTCTCAGCTCATCCGATGCTTCGGCGATCTCAAACTGATCCGACCCGAGCGGCGCGACGGTGATGTGTTCTTCGGCGCGCGCTTCGCGCAAATCTTTTGGCGCTTTGCGAAAGATTTCTTTCACGAGAGCGTCCTTGTTTTCGAAACCATCAAGGACCTGCAAGACCGGTTCTTCGTCATTTTGAAAACCGTTGTCGCGTCGCCATTGCAAATAACCGATCTGCACGGCGACCTGCGCCAGCTCGAAAGCGTAAGCGTTGATCTCGATCGCTTTCAGTTGTTGCACCTTGACGCGCGGCTTGAAGGTGAAGCCTAGCTGCGTGGCGAAGGCGATCACTTCCTTTTCAAGATCGAGAAGAAGCTTAAGCGAGACGTAAAGGAAGTTGCCGCTGCCGCAGGCGGGATCGAGCACGGTGATCATTGCTAGTTTGCTATGAAACGCGGTGAGCTTTGCGCGGTCCGCACTGCTGCCTTTGGCTTTTGCGTATGCGAAAGCGAGGCTTGATTTCAGCGCGCTCCATTCGCGACGCAAAGGCGCCATCAACACGGGTTCGACGATTGTCAGGATGTCTTTCTCACTCGTGTAATGCGCGCCGATCTGCGCGCGCTGGTTCGGATCGAGTCCGCGCTCGAAAAGATTGCCCATGATGCTCGGCTGAATGAATTGCCAATCAGCTTCACCAGCAGTTGCAAGCGCGCCGATTTCGTTTTCGTCTAACTGGAAAACTGTTGCTTCTTCAAAGAGATGGCCATTGAAATGCCGAATTTTGTGCGTGCCGAAACGGCCGCCCGTCGCCATGGTGGCGAACAATTCTTCGAGTGTCTCGGAGAAATGCTCGGGATCGTCCACGCCCGATTTGAAAATGTCGGTGGCGAGATTCGCAGGAAGCAATCCGGTATCTTCGGCAAAGAAGCAGAAGACGATGCGGTTTAGAAAACGCGCGATGCGAAGATTCTTGCGTTGCGCGACCGCATGCTCCCGCCGCGTTTTCGCGTCGGCCAATTCAATCGATTCGCGTTCCTGAAGCGAACTGGCGACTGCAGCAATTTGCCCTGCGAGCTTCTCCGTAACTTCCGCAGTTGTCCGCTGCGGCTTAAGGAAATCCGGGTCCGTGAAGACCGCCCGTAGCAAGTGCAAAGCGTGTGGACTGTCGATGTTCGCGTTTGTGAACTCGCGTGTCTCCTGCACCGTACCGTTGAAGTTGGTACGAACCACATAACGATCGAAATCGCAGACAACGAGCAACGGCGGATTGAGCAACGACTCGCGATAGCGCAGGAGTTGTTGATACGCGGCATCGAGGTTCTTCTTTTTGCCCTTGTATTCCCATGCAAAGAATCCGCGCTTCCAAACGTCGGCAAAACCTCGCTCGCGGTCAGGGTCTGGTTCCTCGGCGATTCTTCCGGGATCGTCGAGCGCAAAAAGTTCCGCGTCTTTGACGACGCGCTTTTGAAAACAAAACGATTCGCTACCGGTGGGATCAGCAGCTGCTGGCGATGGCTGACCTAGCAGGGCGCAGAGATCATTGAAGTGCTCTTGGTAAGCGGACGTTTCCTTTCCCGAATATCGCGCCCACTTCCTTTTGAACTCTGCAGGGGTCATTGAATCGTGTCACCCTCGCAAAATTTGGAATCAGGACAAGATCGAGAATCGTGCTAGTCGCCATCCCTAGATCGGTGGGGATGCCAAGGGTGATACACAGCCCAAGAACAATATCGTCGGCTTTTACTGGCCGGCCCATTCTTTGAGGAATGGTTGGATTTCCTCCATCTTCCGCGCCAAGTCCGCGTAGCCGACGCGCATTGGTTTGATATCTTCGATGCGCCGAACTTCCGGAGGTGTGTCGACACCAGCATGCAACGGGATCTGGGCACAGTCAGCAAACGCGAGTTTGCGTTCGGTCGACTTACTCAGCAGGTAATCGATGAGCTGTTTGCCGTTCTCCGTATGCGGTCCTCCTTTGATCAGCGCGACCGCGTTCGGCAAAATCAGGACGCCGAGCCCATTTGGCTCTTGATCCGGGTAGACTATCTCGACCGGCTTGCCTTGTTTCTTCCTGTTCACTGCGTCGTCGCTATCAACGAGAGAGAAGTCCACTTGTCCGGCCGCGACGAAGTCCGCGCTTTCACCGTTGCTGGTGGTCGTCTTCACACCATTTTTTTTCATGTCGTTCATGAAAGTCTTGGCGCGTTCGTCGCCCCATATCGTGAAAAGAGCCGCAACATAGTCAGTCGTCGTCCCAAACAATGGATTCGCGATTGTCGCACGTCCTTTCGCTGAAGGATCCGTGTAAGCCATCACACCGGCAGGCTTGATTGTCGATCTTGCGTTGACCAACAGGACGCGCGCGCGCGCGGAAAAACCGGTCCAATAATTATCCGGGTCTTTGAACTGATCAGGAATTCCTTCCGCGGAAGGGGAAACGTACGGGGTTGACACACCGCGCTGCTTTAGCGCGTCCGCTCGCACCGGCTCGTTCGCCCAGTAAACATCTGCCTGTGGATTGTCCTTCTCAGCGATGAGGCGGTTCGTCACCCCGGTGCTCTTGGACTCTTCGGTGTCGAAGACAGATTTCACCGTGATCCGAGTCTCGCGCTCGAAGTCCTTCAGGATCGGCTCCGAAAACACCTGGTCTTCGCTAACGTAAACGACAACAGTTCGTGAACTCGTCGGCCGGCACGAGGTCAGAATCGGAATCAGCGCGAGAGTTACAACTACGCCAATCGCATTACGCATGATTTCCTTCCGACGACGCGAACCACCTGTGGGCCGTGGCCGCATCTATTTGCTGCCGTAGGTGAAATCGTCGAACAACGTTACGCTATCAGCCTTCGTCCAGACGCCAACTTTGCCCGCTTCGGTGAACGTCGTGTCCTCCACATCGAACAAATGCTTGCCGTCGTAGTAGGCTTTGAAACGGTTTCCCGCGAACTCGACGCGAAGTGTGTGCCATTGTCCGGACGCAACTGTTTCCTTCACGCCATAACCGCCCTTGCGTCCCACAATGTCGAGCGGACTGCGCTTGCCGTTCACAGTCTTGTAAAGCACGGCGTTGTTCTCGTTCGCGTTCGCGCGAAATATGTAGTAATTGTTGGCATCGCGAGCGCGCCAGATCACGCCGCCGGCTTGATCTTCCTTGCCACTGACTGGTTTGAATTTCACCTCGACGAATCCGTCTTTCAGGTCGGTGTCGTTCTTAATGCAGACGGGGAACGTTGCTGTGCCAGATTGTTTTAACACATTCGGCTTTCTTGGCGCCGAATCGTCTTTTTCCACAGACCATTTCGCGGAGCCGTTTCCAGTTTGCGTCGCCGTCCATCCGGGTGGCGGCCCGCCGACTTTCATGTCGTCAAAGTTGACTGTCTCAGCGATGGCCAGTCCTGTTGCCATGGTCATCGCCATTATCGTTAAGCTTAATGTTTTCATAGTTTCCCTTCTGGTTGATATAAGGCTTACGGTATCGGTGAACTGACCTTGAGCAGTCCACCAACCAAAAGCCCGCCTTTGACGGCTTGCGCCAAATCTTTCGCCCGTCCGCGTCCCCAGTAATGGAAAAACATGATGCGCGGTTCCTCGTGCGTCATGTGTTGATGGATGGCAACGGTATTGATCTTGTCCTTCAGCAGTGATTTCAGAACAGGTTGCAATTCGTCTTCTGTGACCGCGAAATCTCCATCGACAATCGCGTTATCATCGGTTCCAGCAAAGGCGGCCCACGTGTTTACGCCCATATCTTTATCGATCTTGACACCGTGCATTTTCGCTGGACGACCAATGGTGAATTTTACCATTCCGTCCTTCGCTTCGCCCTGCGTTCCGAAGATCTCGTTAAGAGGGGCAGCGGTGATCGAATGTTTTTCCGGCAACGATGGTTGCCCAATGACCGAAAACGATTCTGCCGGTTTCGGGTCGGGACCTCGGATTGCTTTCGTCGTGTCGTAAACTTTTTTAACCGCGCTCGCTAACTTCTCGACTGTCCCTTCGCCTTCGATATGCATGAAAAAGACTTTGGGTTGGTCGAAAAAGAAATGGTTATGCAGCGCGGTCACGTTGAGCCCGTTGTCCAGCGCGGCTGACATCGCAGCGTTCACTTCATCTTCGAAGAGAACGGTGTCGCCCATCACCATCGCTTCGGTATGCGCGCCCTTTGTAAAGGCGACCCATGTGCCGAGACCCATGAACGGCGGCATCGTCCATCCATCGACAACGACCTTCACGTCGTCGCGCGGGAAGGTGACTTTATAAACGCCTTCCTTCTCGTTCATCTTTCCCTTGAGCCCGGTTAGTTCGTCGATACGCGCCGTATTGAGGTCACCAGCAAATGCGCTTGAGATAATTCCGAGGAGAATTGTGGTGCGAAGGGGAAAATTTTTCATGCTTATCTTCATGTTTGTTTGTTGACTCACCTGTTGATGATATGCCCTACTTCTTACAGACAGAAAAGGCTAGATGTAAGTTCAAATAATATTTGCAATACATCTTTCATTGATCAGCATGAGCTGTGATCACGGCAACCTCGTGGCTTCTGTTGCTGTTTAGTTTGCCCACAAATCGCAACACCGAGCGCGTGGCAGTGTGGCGACGTCTGAAAAAGATGGGTGCAGTGCAGATCAAAACATCGACGTATCTCCTGCCGGATGAGCCCGCGCAGTACGAGCAGTTTCAATGGCTGGCACAGCAGATCCGTGATTACGGAGGGGATTCGACGCTCGTGCGGGCGCAGGAAATCGAGGGTCTAACCAAAGAGAAAGTGATCGCAATGTTTAATGACGCCCGCGCCAAAGATTATGCTGAGCTGCGAAAATCTCTTCAGGGTTTCATCGGGCGGCGTAGGAAAATGGACGCGGAAACGGCAGCTGCAGAACTGGAACGCCTCACGCGACAATTCCGTGAAATTCGCGAAGTCGATTTCTTCGACAGTGCACGCGGACATGACGTCGCGATGCTGCTCCGTCGCGCCGAAGGCGGCAGTCGTACGCGACAACTCGCAGTGCTCGATGCGAAGCAATACCAGGGCAAAACATGGCTGACGCGGCCACGCCCGGAGATCGACCGAGTTGGATCCGCGTGGCTGATCTCGAAGTTCATTGATAGGAAGCCGAAGTTTGTATTCGCGCCAAGTGCAGACGCGGTGCCTGGCGCGATCCCGTTTGACATGCTTGATGGTGAGTTTTCGCACCATGGGAACTACTGCACCTTCGAGACGCTCATCAGGCGTTTTGCGATCTCTGACAAATTAGTGGCCAAGATTGGGGAGATGATCCATGACGCGGATCTGGACGACGCCAGATTTCAGCGAGTCGAAGCGGTCGGGATCGATCGTGTTCTCAAAGGTTGGGCCAAAGAAGGATTGACCGATCAAGAAATTTTGCGTCGTGGCTTCGAATGCTTCGACGCGCTCTACGCATTCTTGCAACGGCTATGAAATCGGCGCGAGTGACAGCAGTGCCCAAATTCGTTGCGTCCTGGAGCGAATTCGTCCGCTCCAGGACTGCGACACTTCGATTAGTATTTCTCGCCTTTTTCGCCCTTTGCTTTGTGCTCTTTGGCTTCGTCGTGGCGGCTCAGCACTTTGCCGTTAGCGTCCATTGCGACGCCAATCTGCTTGCCGTTCTTCTCGATGACGGCTTCAAAGTTAACGCCCTCCTTTTCCCAGCGGACAATTGTTCCGCCTTTTGCCTCGGCCTGAGCAGCCGCCTGCACCGCTTGCGGCACCTCAGAGCTGGTGATGCTTTGCTCTTCGTGTTTCTTTCCCCCTGCCTGCGCAGCAACGCCGAACGCCAGGCCAGCACTGACGGCCATTGCCATAATTAGTTTGGTTGTTTTCATAGTTGTTTATTTTTGTCCGATCAATCTCAACTCTTGTTCGAAAATGAAGAGTCGTTTGGCCGCAGAAAACTGATTAGAACCAAAGCATTCAAGCGCTTGCATTAGGAGTTGACGACCGTATGCCAGAAGACGCCTCACAAGATCGATCCGCCACAGGACGAATTCGCCGTGGCGAACAAGGTGCGCCGTCGTTCGCTGAAGCGTTTCGCTTCTGGATCAAGCTTGGCTTTATCTCATTTGGCGGACCGACCGGCCAAATCGCGATCATGCAGACCGAGCTGGTCGAGAAAAAGAAATGGATCAGTCAATCGCGCTTTCTGCACGCGTTGAACTACTGCATGCTTCTGCCGGGGCCGGAGGCGCAACAATTGGCGATCTACATTGGCTGGCTATTGCACAAAACATGGGGCGGCATTGTCGCCGGATCATTTTTCGTTATCCCGTCGATCTTTGTCCTTTGGGCGCTGAGTTACATTTACGCCGCTTTCGGCAACATTCCGTCGATCGCGGCGATCTTTTACGGACTTAAGCCGGCCGTCATGGCTATCGTCGCCGTGGCCGTCATTCGCATCGGCCGCAAAGCACTCCGGAACGAAATCATGTGGACGCTCGCTGCTCTGGCGTTCGCCGCGATTTTCTTTTTTCATATTCCTTTTCCGGTCATCATCCTGAGTGCCGGTGTAATTGGGCTAATGGGCGGCCGATTTTGGAAAGAGAAGTTTGATGTTGTCGGCAGTCACAACGGCCCGATTGACGAATCTGTGCTCGGCGACGCGGCTGAATCGCCGGAACATGCGCGACCGTCCTCGCCGCGAGCAATCAAGTTGATTTTAATTTGGACTGCGCTGTGGTTTGCGCCAACGGTGGCGGTCGGTTTGTGGAGAGGTTGGCAAAGCACACTCTTTCAAGAGGGTTTATTCTTCAGCAAGGCAGCGGTCGTAACTTTTGGCGGTGCGTATGCCGTGCTGCCTTACGTGGCCCAGCAGGCGCTGTTTCATTTCGGCTGGCTGAAGCCCGGCCAGATGATGGACGGACTTGGTCTAGCCGAAACAACACCCGGTCCGCTCATCATGGTATTGCAATTCGTTGGGTTCATTGGCGCCTGGCAACATCCGGAAGGCTTATCTCCGCTTTTGGCCGGCACACTTGGCGCGCTCATTACCACATGGGCCACTTTCACGCCTTCTTTTCTTTGGATTTTTATTGGCGGACCCCACATCGAGCAATTGCGCGGTAATGTGAAACTGACGGCCGCACTTTCCGCGATTACCGCGGCAGTCGTGGGCGTGGTGATGAATCTCGCGATGTGGTTCGCGATCAACGCGCTATGTCCAACGCGTTTACAGTCTGGAAACTTTATCCGGGCGGTCTCAAACGATCGCATTCCGCTTCGTAGTCTTCAATCAGCTTCAGGATTTTGGATTGAAAGACATCCTGTGCGGAATAAAGCGCCCCTATCTGTTCAACGAATGTTTTCTGCTTGAGTTCGTCCTCGATTGTTAGGCTGAGTTCGGCGAGTTTTTCAATGTTTCCGCGCGAATGGAACTCTAGCTCCTTAAGTTTGCAGAGAACGGCAAGCGATTTCTCCAATTGCGCTGAAGCTGGCGGTTGAGACGGTTTCTCAGCTTCGGGCTTAGGAGCAGGGCTCTCCCCGGCGGCAGCCTCTATCCTTTTCTCGGTTTGCGCCTCTTTATCCGGCTTGGCTGCAGGAGCCTTTGGAGCATGCTTCTGTTTATGACGCTTTTCTTGGACGACTTTCTTGGCGTGCGCGACGTTTCGTGGGTCTCCCATCAACCTATAGACGGCTGCCAGAGGTTTCCCGGTTGTATCTAGCAACGGGATTACAATACGACTTATCCGCGTCCGCATTTTGCTGCGCGTGCGATTTCACACTAATGACATCGATATGAAGTCGAAATTGCTGCTGGACGAAGATGGCCTGAAGACATTCGCGCTCGTATTCGATAAAAACGAAGAACCCAAGGAATCGCTGATGCGGTTTGCCACTGAGAACAGCCTTCGAGGAGCACAAATCACAGCCATTGGCGCTTTCAGTGAAGTCACGCTTGGGTTCTTCGATCGACAAGAGAAAAGCTATCGGGAGATTCCAATAAAAGAGCAGGTGGAAGCCCTTTCCTTTGCGGGCAACATCGTGGAAAAGGATGGCAAGCCAATGCTGCACGCCCATGTGGTGGTCGGCAAACCTGACGGTACCGCCCACGGCGGTCATTTCTTGAAGGGCCGAGTGTGGCCCACGCTTGAGATGATCATTTTCGAAACGCGCGCCCATCTACGCCGCATACACGACGAAGAAACCGGTTTGCCGTTGATCGATTTGTCACACTGATCGCCCGGCTTACGAGCTGTCGCTCGATAGGTTTGACGACCGATTGTAATGCAGAACAGAATCTGATGTAGCCCAAGGCGAACGAGTCCATGATTTCTTACTGCTTCGCAAAGGTCTCACGCAAGGCGGCCCGCGCGGCGTGATATCCGCACATACCGTGAACACCGCCACCCGGCGGAGTTGATGCCGAACACAAGTAGATTCCGCGAAGCGGACTCCGATACGGCACGGGACTTAACGTCGGGCGTGCGATCAGTTGCCAAAAATCCGCGGCGCCGCCGTTGATGTCGCCGCCGATCAGATTGGGATTCGATTTCTCGAGATCAACAGCGTCACTTTTGTGACGGGCCAGAATGCAATCGTGAAAACCGGGAGCGAACCGCTCGATTTGCATTTCGATCCGATCTGACATGTCGATCTTGCAACCGAATGGAACATGGCAATATGCCCAAAGCGTGTGCTGTCCACGCGGCGCGCGCGTGTTATCGAAAAGACTTTGCTGGGCAACAAGCACGAACGGGCGTTCGGGAATTTTCCCATCAAAGACATCGCGCTCTAACGCGGCGATTTCATCGAGATCGCCACCGAGATGGATTGTCCCGGCTCGTTTGCAGGCTTCCGCTTTCCAGGGAATCGGATCGCTTAGGGCGTAATCAATTTTAAAAATACCAGGCGCGTGCCGGAAATTTTCAAGTCGGCTGCGGTAACCACCTGGCAACTGATCGCCGGCGATCCTGGCGAATTCCCAGACAGAAGTATCGAAAAGCGTCGCGCGCGCTTTCGGCAGGTCTTGCAGAGTTTGCACGCGCCTGTTGATCTCGATCCTGCCTCCGAGCTCGCGAAGATAGCCGGTCAACGCGTTCGAAATCGATTGGGAGCCGGCGCGCGGGATTGGCCAACCGACCGCATGACCAGCAGTGCCGAGTACGAATCCGAACGCGGCTGACACGGGTGTCTCGAGCGGAAGAAATGAGTGCGCAGCGATTCCGCCGAAAAGTGCGCGGGCTGGCTCGTGCTTAAACAAGAACTTTGCCAATAATGTTGCCGGGCAAATTCCCAGAATTCCGAAACGCGCAAGTGCCAGCGGGTGCCGCGGTAGATGCAGCATCGGTTGCAGAAATTCGTCAGCCAATTTCTCCCAATCGCGCGCGAGTAGTTTCATCAGTCGGCGATAGGCGCGGGAATCTGCGCCTAACGAATCTGCCGTAAGATCGACATCACGATACAAACAAGCCGCAGTTCCATCATCGAGGGGATGTGCCAGCGGAATTTCTGGTTGAATCCATTCAAGTCCGAATCGCTCCAGTGGAAGCGTTTTGAAAAATGGGGAGCCAGCCGCAAGCGGATGGACCGCCGAACAGACATCGTGCACAAATCCCGGTAATGTTAGTTCTGCCGAGCGCGCGCCGCCGCCAATAGTCGAGTTCGCCTCGAGAACCAATACGGAGCGTCCTGCGCGCGCCAAAGTGATTGCGGCGGCAAGACCATTCGGCCCGGAACCAACTACCACTGCGTCGTACTCATGGGCCATGGACCATGCAGTAGGAGATTTGAGCCGGCTTTTCCAACTAAATTGAGCGATCGATCAGCTTGGCGTCGGTCTCACTCTGAAACACGCAGATGCAGAGAAATTTGCGATCTAGTTATATGGATCGATCATCCCGCGGAGCTGAGGCCGATTTTTCCATCGAAAAATACGAAGAACGAACCGCAGAAAAAGAAGAATGCGGGGAGCAACTGCTTGCGGAGTACGCCGCGCTGCTGGGCTTTTACATTGCGAGCGTGGCCGTGCTGACCGGCGCAGCAATCGAGCAGAAGCGGTTGCCGAAGAGATTCAGTCTGCTTGATCTGGCGCTGTTGGGCATAGCTACTCACAAGTTGAGCCGCATCATTGCGAAGGACAGGATCACCGGCATTCTCCGCGCGCCCTTTGTAAGTTACATTCGTAGCGCCGGCGCAGGCGAAGTGGAAGAGGAACCTCGCGGACGCGGAATTCAGCGCGGGATCGGCCAACTGATTTCGTGCCCGTATTGCATGGCACCGTGGTGCGCAACAGCGCTCGCGTTCGGGCTCATCTTTGCGCCGCGCGCTACGCGGTTTTTCGCTGGAATTTTGGCCAGCGTGGCGGTGTCGGATTTCCTTCAGCGTGCGTATCTCAAGACGAAACAATAATGAGGTAACGGAAGGGGACCTTTTCCTCGCGCTTCGCAAGGGATCCCGACCGCGCGGAGCGCTGACCGCTTCGCCTCTAGCTCGGTTTTATGAATGACGCATCTGAAGTTGTCGTAATCACCGGCGCGTCAGCGGGAGTCGGGCGCGCGACGGCCCGAAAATTTGCAAAACACGGCGCGCGGATTGGACTGCTGG
>WNGE01011830.1_pt1 | contig 14479 bp, 11 predicted proteins | sample 5400651 | NCBI WGS metagenome assembly WNGE01 (sample SAMN13153370, study PRJNA577476) | soil metagenome | isolation source: 60 cm soil or saprolite under grassland replicate 2 | place: USA:California | collected 2016-06-15 | reverse complement strand
CCGACACGAAGCCGAATCCCGGCAGCATCAGCACGTACACCTCGGGATGGCCGAAGAACCAGAAAAAGTGCTGCCACAACACGGCGGAGCCGCCGGCCTGGGTGTCGAAGAAGTGGGCGCCGAGGAAGCGGTCCAGCAGCAGCATGATCTGGGCGGCCGACAGCGGCGGCAGGATGATCAGCGTCATGGCGGAGACGGTCAGCATCACCCATACGAAGACCGGCATGCGGGGGAGCGTCATGCCGGGGCCACGCATGACGAGGATCGTCGTCACGAGGTTGACCGCCGTCGCGATCGTGCCGAAGCCGGCCACGAGGACCGCGAGGTTCCAGTAGTCGGTGGCGTTGCCAGGCGTGAAGGCCCGTCCGGTCAGCGGCGCGTAGGCGAACCACCCGATGGCGGGGGCCGAGCCTGCCCCGTAGAGGCCGTCGCCCCCGATCACGCTCCCGTGGAGCAGGATGCCTCCGAAGAGGAAGATCCAGAAGCCAAAGGCGTTGAGCCGCGGGAAGGCCAGGTCGCGCGCCCCGATCATGAGCGGCACGAGGTAGTTGCCGAAGCCGAACACGATCGGAATGCCGACGAGGAACACCATGCTGGTGCCGTGCATGGTGAAGAGGCGGTTGAATGTCTCGGGCGAGATCACGTGGAGCCCCGACCACGCGAGCTGGATGCGCATCGCGGTCGCCTCGGAGCCGGCGATCACGAAGAAGACGAGGCCCGAGGCCACGTACATGATCCCGAGACGCTTGTGGTCCACCGTGACCACCCAGTCGTGCAGCCGCTCGAGCAGGGCGCGGCGCCCGCCGGCCGCCTCCGGACTCGACATCGCCGGCACCAGGACGCTCATCGGAGCGAGACGAGATAGGCGGTCACGGAATCCAGGTCCGGCCGCGAGAGCTTCATCGCCGGCATGAGCGCGCCGCGCTTGAGCGTTGACGGGTCGTCGACCCAGGCGCGGAGGTTCTCGGGGGTGTTCCGGGCCGCGCCGGCGCCAATGGTCCACCTGCTCATCAGGTGGGTGAGATCGGGGCCGAACACGCCGTTGGCCGGGGTTCCGCGCACGGTATGGCAGCTGATGCACGCGAGCGACGCGAAGAGCTCGCGGCCCCGGCTCGCGGCGGCATCATCGCTTGCCACGGCCTGCTGGGCCGCGACCCAGCGGTCGAATTCTTCGCGCGGGTGGACGACGACGATGAGGAGCATCAAGGCGTGCTGGAGGCCGCAGTATTCGGCGCACTGCCCCACGTAGGTGCCGGGCTTCGTGGGCTCGACCCACACGCGGTTCGTCTTGTTGGGAATCACGTCCATCTTGCCCGCGAGCTGCGGCACCCAGAAGCTGTGGATCACGTCGGCGGATTCGAGCGTGATGAAGGTCGGCGTCGGGCGCGCCGGATCGCTCACCGGGATGTGGAGCTCGTTGGCGGTGACGACGCCCAGCTTCGGGTAGCGGATCTCCCACCACCATTGGTTCCCGACGATCGTCACTTCCATGGCGCCCGGCGGCTGCGGGTGACGCTCGATCCCCCAGATGTAGCGCGCGGTCACGAGGAAGAGCACGATGACGATCAGGAAAGGCACGACGGTGCACGCCAGCTCGATTTGCAGGCTGCCGTAGACCTGCGGCGGCTCGCTCGCGCTGTCGCCGGGGCGGCGGCGGTAGCGCACGATCGTGTAGAGCGTGAGGGCGGCGACGACGACGAAGATGGCGCCCGTGATGCCGAGCACGAAGAAGGCAATCTCGCGAATGGCGAACGCCGGAGTCGACACGGGCGCGAAGATGCTCGGCGTCGGGCCTTGTCCGTCGGCGGCTGCCGCCAAAGCGGGCAGGGCGACGATGATTCCGCCGATGAGCGCGGCTTGTCGAAGCACGGCCGAACTATAGCGCCGGCCCCCGTGGTGCGCAACGAAGCTTCCCCACCGCTGGCAATCCCAACCAAGTTGAGGGACACTGGCGGGCGCGGTATCCGGATTTCGTCGCCGCCGCAAGGGGGAAAGCCATGGCCGGGCCCTTCGACGTCATCATCATCGGCAGCGGCGCGGGCGGCGGAACCCTCGCGCGCCACCTCGCGCCCTCGGGCAAGAGCATCCTGCTGCTCGAGCGCGGCGGCTGGCTGCCGCGCGAGAAGCAGAACTGGGACGCGGAAGAGGTGTTCATCAAGAACCGCTACGTTCCGGAAGAGACCTGGTACGACAAGGACGGCAAGCCCTTCCAGCCGGGCGTCCACTACGCCGTGGGCGGCGCGACCAAGGTATACGGCGCGGCGCTCTACCGCCTCCGCAGGGAAGACTTCGGCGAGCTCGCGCACTACGACGGCATCTCACCCGCGTGGCCCATCCGCTACGAGGATCTGGAGCCGTACTACACGAAGGCCGAGCAGATGTACCAGGTGCACGGCGCCCGGGGCGAGGACCCGACGGAGCCGCCGTCGAGCGCGCCCTATCCGCACCCGGCGGTCTCGCACGAGCCGCGCATCCAGCAGCTTCACGACGACCTCGTGCGGGCGGGCTATCGACCGTTCCACGCCCCCTGCGGCGTCATGCTCGACGAGCGGAACCCGCCGTTCAGCGCGTGCATTCGCTGTAAGGACTGCGACGGCTTTCCTTGTCTCGTCCATGCCAAGTCGGACGCCGAGGTGCTCGCGGTGCGCCCCGCGTTGAAGTACCCGAACGTCACGCTCGTCACGCACGCCAAGGCGGTCAAGCTCAACACGAACGCGACGGGCAGGGCGGTGACCGAGGTCGTGGTCGAGCGAAACGGCGGGAGGGAGACCTACCAGGGCGGCATCGTCGTCGTCTCAGCCGGCGCCGCCAACTCGGCCAAGCTCCTGCTGCTCTCGGCCAGCGACAAGCACCCGAGGGGTCTCGCGAACGGCTCCGACCAGGTCGGGCGGAACTACGTGTACCACAACAGCGTCGCGGTGCTCGCGATCTCCAAGGAGGAGAACCCGACCGTATTCCAGAAGACGCTGGGCCTGAACGACTTCTACTTCGGCACGGAGGGCTTCAGGCATCCGATGGGCAACATCCAGATGGTCGGCAAGTCGCAGGGGCCGATGTACAAAGGCGAGAAGCCCATCGAGGCGGCGCTGGCTCCCATGTTCGCCCTGGACGCGGTCGCGAAGCACGCGGTCGACTTCTGGCTCTCGACGGAAGACCTGCCGATGCCGGACAATCGCGTCACCGTGGAGAAGGACGGCAACATCAGGCTCTCCTACACGCCCAACAACCAGGTGGCCAAGCAGAAGCTCTACGACAAGCTCAAGTCCATGCTGAACCAGCTCGGGATGCACCCGGAGCACCTGATCCCCCGCAACCTGTACATGAAGAACGAAATCGGCGTCGGCGGCGTGGCGCACCAGGCCGGCACGGCCCGCTTCGGCACGGACCCGCGCGCGTCCGTGCTCGACGTCAACTGCAAGGCGCACGAGCTGGACAACCTCTACGTGGTCGACACCAGCTTCTTCTGCAGCATCGGCGCGGTCAACCCGTCGCTCACCGTCATGGCGAACGCGCTCCGCGTCGGCGATCACCTGCTTGAACGGCTGAAGTAGCCCACGGACGATGCCAGTGAGCGATGCCCATGAACGATGAAAGTCCAAGGGTTTCCGGCCGCCAGCGCCGTCTTCACCAGCCCGCACTACTACGGCCTGTCGAGCACGGCCTACGGCGGCATGTTCATTCCCCAGGCCATCATGGCGGTCCTAGCGTCGCTCCTCGGCGCGGAGCTGTCCGGCCGCCTCGGGATCAAGCGGGTCTACCTGCTAGGTCTCTCCGCCAATCTCCTGGCCATGGCCGTGCTCGTCGCGAGCCGGCTCGCCATGGGACACGGGACCGCGGCGTACCTGATGCTGCTCCTCGCCACGACGAGTCTCGGCATCGGCTTCGGCCTGACCGTGCCCGCGCTGAACACCTTCACGGCCGCTTTCTTCCCGCGCCGGCTCGACTCGGCGGTGCTCGTGCTGAATGCGCTCCTCGGTCTTGGGACGGCTTTGGCGCCCATCCTCGTGGCGGTCTTCGTCCATGCCGGCATCTGGTGGGGCCTGCCCCTCCTCGTGGCGGTACTGCTCCTGGGACTCTTCGTCGTGAGCGTGCGGCTGCCTCTCGGCGCGGGGATCGCCGGCGGATCGCGCGAGCCCCGCGCGAGCCGGGGGCCGGCGCCGCGGCGCTTCTGGATCTTCGCCGGGTTCGCTCTCCTCTACGGCATGCTCGAGACGATGAGCGGCAACTGGGCCACGCTCTACATGAGCCGGAGCGTGGGAGCGGGCGCGCTCGCCGCATCGCTCGCCCTGGCGGCCTTCTGGGGAATGGTCACGGTCGGGCGGATTCTCTTTGCTGGGATCGCGCGCTGGCTTCCGGAGCAGCGAGCGTACCGGCTCCTGCCTATCGTGGTCGCGGTCGCCTTCGGCGTCATCGCGCTCTCTCCCGCCCCCGGCGCGCTTCCCGGTATCCTCGCTTTCGCACTGGCGGGCCTGGGCTGCTCGGCCCTCCTGCCGCTGACGATCAGCTTCGCGCAGGGAGAGCTGACGACGATGACCGCCGCCGTCGCGGGCGGCTTGATCGCCTTTTACCAGGTCGGGTACGGCATCGCGGCTTTCGGCGTCGGGCCGCTGCAGGAGCGCGCCGGGCTCAGCCTTGACGCCGTCTTCGCCCTCGCGGCGATCGTCGCGCTCGTCGCGACGGCCGTGGCGTTCGCGCTTACCCGTCCAATTTCGCCCTCTAGCCTGTATCGAGAGAAGGAGAACACGGCATGAGCCTCACCGGGAAGGCCGCCATCGTCACGGGCGGCAACAGCGGCATCGGCAGGGCGATCGCGCTGGAGCTGGCGAAGCAGGGCGCGAAGGTCGTTATCAACTACGTCGTCAACCCGGCGGCCGCCGAGGAGATGGAGAAGCAGATCGTCGCGTCCGGGGGCCAGGCAGTAGGCGTGAAGGCCGACGTGAGCAAGGTCGTCGAGCTGCAGGCCATGGTCGACGCCTGCGTCAAGGCGTTTGGCCGCGTGGACATCCTGGTCAACAACGCGGGTGTCGAGACGCGGACGTCCGTCCTCGACACCACAGAGGAGCAGTACGACCGGGTCCTCGACATCAACCTGAAGAGCGCATTCTTCGCCACCCAGATCGCCGCGAAGCAGATGATCAAGCAGGGCGGCGGGGGGCGCATCATCAACATTACCTCCGTCCACGAAGACTGGCCGATGCCGGGCAACACGGCGTACTGCCTGTCCAAGGGCGGGATGCGCATGCTCACGCGCACCGCTGGGGTCGAGCTCGCTCGCCACAACATTCTCATCGTGGGCGTCGGTCCAGGCGCGGTCGCGACCCCGATCAACACGGCGACCATGCAGGATGCGACGCTCCTCAAGAAGCTCGACGACGCGATCCCCGTGGGGCGCATGGCGCAGCCCGAGGAGATCGCCAGCGTCGTGAGCTTCCTCGCCGACGCCGGGGCCAGCTACATGACGGCGACGACGGTCTTCGCCGACGGCGGCCTGATGCAGTGCAGCCCGGGCCTCTAGCGGCGCGGCTCATGGCCAGCGAACCGCACGTCGTGATACTGGGCGGTGGCTTTGCCGGTGTCGGCGCGCTCGCGGAGCTGGCGAAGGCCCCGGTCAGGGTCACGCTGATCGACAGGAACAACTACCAGATGTTTCAGCCGCTCCTCTACCAGGTGGCGACCGACGTGCTGTCGCCCGACGAGGTCGGCTTCCCGCTGCGGGAGAAGCTACACGGGCACCCGGCGTGGACGTTCCATCGAACCGCCGTGACGGGCATCGATCTCGGCGCCAGACGCGTGACGGTCGAGGGGATGGAGCCCATCGGATACGACTACCTCGTGATCGCCGTGGGCGCGGCGGTCAACTTTTTCGGCACCAAAGGGGCTGCGGAGCACGCGCTTCCCCTGTACACCATGAGCGACGCCGTCCGGCTGAAGGAGCATATCCTCGCGTCATTCGAGGCCGCGGACAGGAATCCGGCGCTGGTCGCCGACGGCGCGCTCACGCTCTGCGTCGTGGGCGGCGGCGCGACGGGTGTGGAAGTCGCCGGCGCGCTGGCGGAGCTGCTGCAGACGGAGATGAAAGGCGACTATCCCAACCTGCCGGTCGACAGGGCCGAGGTCCACCTCTACGAGCGGGGGACGAAGCTCCTGGGGTCCTTCAAGCCCGTCCTGCAGGAGTATGCCAAGAGAGTCCTGGAGAAGCGCGGCGTGCGCGTGCACCTGGGTGAAGGCGTGGCGGAGATCGAGCCGACGCGCGTTCGCCTCGAGGCGGGGGGCGAGGTCAAGGCGTACACGCTGGTGTGGGCCGCGGGGCTCCAGGCCAATTCGCTCGCTTCGTCCCTGGGCATAGAGCTGGTCCACGATCGCGTGCCGGTGAATGCCGACCTGAGCCTCAAGGGTCATCCCGAGGTATTTGCCGCCGGCGACATCGCCGTCGTGACCGACGCCGCGACGGGCCGGCCGCTGCCTCAGCTCGGCTCCGTCGCGAAGCAGGCCGGTGAGCAGGCTGGCCGGAACCTCGCGAGGCGGGTGAGAGGCGAGGGCACTGAGCTCTTCAGATACCGGGACCGCGGGACGATGGCGACGGTGGGCCGCGGCGCAGCGGTGGTCGAGCTGGGCCGGCGCCTGACGCTGACGGGATACCTCGCCTGGTTGTCCTGGCTCTTCGTGCACCTCCTTCTGCTGTCCGGCGGCGTCGAGAAGAGCCTGACGCTTCGGGACTGGGCCTGGAACCTCCTCACCCGCCGGAGAGGCAAGCGGATCGTGGTCAACTAGGTAAGCGTGAGACGCAGGCTCACGGGGATGCTGAGGGCGCGGCTGATGCGACAGTTCTCCGCCGCTTCGCGCAGGCTGGCGAGCTGCGCGCCGTCGAGCATGCCCTCGAGGACCAGCTCCGCCTCGATGCCGACAATGCGTCCCTGGGCTTCCGTGGCTCCGAGCCGGGCCTCGAGCCGCCGGATCGGCCACTTTTGGCGTTCGGCGAACCGCCGAACGTTCGAGAGCTTTCAGGCGCCGATAGCGCCGAGGAGCATCTCGGCCGGCGACGGGCCCTCGTCAGCCCCTCCGGCTTCCGGAGGCGCATCCAGCATCACTCGATGCGGCCCGGCCGCGGCTTCCGCCTTCATGCCCGTCATCCATCGCACCGTCACTTCTCTCGCCATGTCATCCTCCTCGGAGATCGGGATCGTGGACCGGGCTGGAGACGGCCCGTTGCGCCGGGAGCGGCTTCAAGCTCGGAGGCGTTCAGCCGTCCTGCCGGGACTGTATTTCCAGCGACACGAGACGAGCCAGCAGGATGGCGAGATAGAGCTGCCCGGTAAGCGCCTCCAGCACCGCGAGCGCCCGCGCGAGTGGGTGGACGGGCCTGACGTCGCCGTAGCCCGTCGTCGTCAGCGTGACGAAGCTGTAGTAGGTCCACGGGCTCGAGCCCCGGACTTCGACCGATCCCACGAACGCTCCCGGATGCCACAGCGCCACCAGCTCGTACGCCTGCGCCCAGATGAAGCCCAGCAGCAGGTAGACGGCAATCGCGCCCTCGATGCGCCGGATCGTGACGGGCCCGCGCCGGAGGACCAGTGCCAGGGTCACCCACGTGAGGGCGGCGAGGCTCACAAGCGTAGAGATCTCGCGGGAGACCGCGAGGCCGGCCGCGGGGAAGAGGTAGCTCGCCCAGCGCACGAGCAATGCGGCGACCGCTATCACGGATACGATCAGCTTGGTCCGGGGTCTGTCGCGCACCGCCGCCGCGCCCGAGACCAGGATGAGAGAGAAGATGGCATCGACGAGGAACCTGCCCGGCAGCCCGAACGGCACGAGCGCCGGCAGGAGGATCATGGCAACCAGCGCCGCAAGGAAGATCGACAGGCCTCGACCCTCCGTCCAGAATTGGGCTGTCGCCGGCTGCATCGCTCTCGTCATCGGTCTCGTAGCTCCCTCATCCTCTGTGAGATTGCGCTGGTAACCGCGAGGCAGTCAAGGCACGCGCCCTCGGCGCGAGGCGGTCCATGTCAAAGAACCCGGTTTGTGTTATCTATGCGTCTCCGACCAAGGAGACGGCGTGGATCGCGAAGCGAATGCTGAGGGGTAGCTCCCGAAGCGCTGACCGCGCCGGCGAATAGCCCATGTTCCCGCCCATGACCTGGTTGCGCGCCTACGAGCCGAAGTGGCTGGCGGGGGATCTCGTGGCGGGCGTCACCCTGGCCGCCTATGCCGTGCCGGTCTCGCTTGCTTATGCCGGGCTCGCGGGACTGCCGCCGCAGGTCGGACTCTACGGTTATCTCCTCGGGGGGATCGGCTACGCGCTGTTCGGCTCCTCACGCCATCTCGCCGTCGGCCCGACCTCCGCGATCTCGCTCATGGTGGGCGGAACCGTGTCGCAGATGGCCGGCGGGGACGCCGTGCGCTACGGGCAGATTGCGGCGCTCGCCGGGCTCGTGGTGGGCGCGCTGTGTGCGATCGCGTGGCTCCTGCGGCTCAGCACGCTCACGAGCTTCATCAGCGAGACGATCCTGCTCGGCTTCAAGGCCGGCGTGGGACTCAGCATCGCCTCGACGCAGCTCTCCGGCCTGCTCGGCGTGCCGGGCGGCGGCGACGATTTTCTCGAGCGCGTCTGGACGGTCTGCACCCAGCTCGGTCAGGTAACTCCCGTCGTGGCGCTGGTCGGCGCCGGAGCGATTGCGCTCCTGGTGCTCGGCGAGCGGCTGTTGCCCGGCCGGCCGGTGGCCCTGATGGTCGTCGTCCTGTCGATCATCGCCGTGTCCTCCACGTCGCTCCAGGAGTGGGGCCTGGTGACGGTCGGCACGATCCCGGGCGGTCTGCCCAGCCTGGGCCTGCCGGGCCTGCGCGTGCGCGACGTTGACGGCATCTTGCCGCTCGCGCTCGGCTGCGTCCTGCTCGCCTACGTCGAGGGCGTCTCGGCGGCGCGCGCGTTCGCTGACAAGCACGGCTACAGGCTCGACGCGCGCCAGGAGCTGCTCGGTCTCGCGGCCGCGAACCTGGCGGTCGGCTTCGGAGGCGGGTACCCTGTGGCGGGCGGCTTGTCGCAGTCCGCGGTGAACGAGAAGGCGGGCGCGCGGACGCCGCTTTCGCTGGTATTCGCCTCGGCGATGATCGCGGTGTGCCTGCTCTTCCTCGCGGGGTTGGTGGCCAACCTGCCCAAGGCGGTGCTCGCCGCCATCGTGATGGTCGCGGTCTCCGGGCTGATCAAGCCCCGCGAGATCATCCAGCTTCGCCGCTTCAGCCGAATGGAGTTCCGGGTTGCGATGGTCGCGCTGGCCGCCGTCCTGCTGCTCGGTATCCTCAACGGGATCCTTCTCGCGGCGGTCGCGTCGATCCTGCTGCTGCTGCATCGGACTGCGCGGCCGCACGTCGCGTTCCTCGCCCGCATTCCCGGCACGCAGCGCTTCTCGGATCGGGCGCGTCATCCCGACAACGAGCCCGTGCCGGGTGCGCTGGTCTTTCGCGTCGAGTCGGCGCTGCTGTACTTCAACGCCGAGCACGTCGCGTGGACGGTGCTCGCGGGCGCCCGCGCCGAGGGTGACGGCTTGCATCTCGTCGTGTGCGATCTCAGCGCGTCCCCGTACGTCGATCTCGCGGGTGCCCGCATGCTGGAGGCGCTGCACGACGAACTGGCCAAGCGCGGCATCACGCTGCGCGTCGCGGAGGCGCGCGCCGGCGTGCGCGACCTGCTTCGAGCGGGGGGGCTCGAGGAGAAGGTCGGGCGTGTCGACCGGCTCACAACCGTCGCTGACGTGATCGGTGGAACCGATCTCGGTTCGGAGGATCGGCCGCACGAGGGTGGGGTCTGAATCGTGTGTTGGTGGGGCCCAGGCTACTCAGTCCGTCCGTTCTTCGCTGACACGATGCCTGAGGTGGGCTATACTTCCGCCGTCACTATGCTTGAGCCAAGCGTCCGCGATGAGGGAAGTGTGGCTCGCATCAGCAGATTGTGGTTCCTGACCGTTCGTCCAGCCGCGGGACTCCTTCTCGCGGCGGTCGTGGCGCTCTCAGCCGGATGCAAGGATGCGCCGAAGACCGCGGAACGCCCGCCCGAGCCGGTCAAGGTCGCTCCTGTCGTCCAGCGGGACGTGCCGATCTACGCCGAATGGGTCGGCACGACGGTCGGCTACGTTACCGCCCAGATCCGTGCCCGCGTGGCCGGCTACCTCATCAGCCAGAAGTACAAAGAAGGCACGCTCGTCAAGGCCGGCGACCTCCTCTTCGAGATCGATCCGAGACCGTACCAGATCGCGCTCAACCAGGCGCGGGCCCAGCTCAAGACGACGGAATCGCAGCTCGAGCAGTCCCGAGCACAAGTCGCGCAGGCCGAGGCCGATCTCCAGAGGGCGGAGGCCAACCAGAAGAAGACGGAGCTCGACGTCGCCCGTTACACGCCGCTGGCGGCGCGCGGATCGGTCAGCCAGCAGGAGCTGGACGACGCGGTCCAGAACAACCTGGCGAACCTGGCCTCGGTCGCGGCCCAGAAGGCCAACGTGCTCAACGCGCGGGCCAACGTGTCGAAGACTCAGGCGGAGATCTCCCGGGCGCAGGCCTCTCTGGCGGACGCTGAGCTCAACCTCAGTTGGACCAGGGTCACCTCGCCGATCGCCGGCATCGCAGGAATCAAGAATGCGGACATCGGCGACCTGATCGCCACCAGCACGACGCTGACCAGCGTCTCCCTCGTCAACCCGATCTACGTTCAGGTCGCCGTCGCCGAGCAGGAGTACATGCGCTGGAGGCAGCGCGGCGGCAACCCGGACGCGGTCGGTGAGAAGAAGGGCCAGCTCGAGATGACTCTCTCCGACGGGTCGACGTACCCGCATCCGGGTACGGCAGAGATCGTCGACCGCCAGGTCGGAGTGACGACCGGCACCATCAGCATCAGGGGGGTGTTCCCGAATCCCGGCGACCTTCTTCGCCCAGGGCAGTTCGCGAAGGTGCGCACCGTTGTCGACACGAAGCAGGGGGCGCTTCTCATTCCCCAGCGGGCCGTGCGCGACCTCCAGGGGCAACACGAGGTGGCGGTGGTGGGAGCCGGCGACACGGTCGAGGTCCGCAAGGTCAAGGTGGCGGAGCGCGTGGGCTCCCTCTGGATCATCAGCGAGGGGTTGAAGCCGGGGGAGCGGATCATCGTGGAGGGCATCGACAAGGTCAGATCCGGGGAAAAGGTGAACCCGCTTCCTGCGGACCCCGAGCCCCAGGGGCAGGCGGGCAAGCCGGTCGCCGCGCCAGCGCCTGCCCCACCGGCGCCGGTGACTCCAGCCGTTCCAGCCGGGAAAAGCGCCCCCGCCGTCGGCCGCAGCCCGTCCAAGTAGGCTGCCGATGGCCAAGTTCTTCATCAACCGACCCATCGTGGCGATGGTGATCTCCATCCTCATGGTGATCATCGGGCTCGTCGTCATCGTCCAGCTGCCTGTCTCGCTCTACCCGAACATCGCGCCGCCCGAGATTCTTCTCCAGGCCAGCTATCCGGGCGCCGACGCGCTGACGCTCGAGGGATCGGTCGCGACGCCCATCGAACAGCAGATGAGCGGCGTCGACAACATGATCTACATGTACTCGACCAACCAGTCGAGCGGCAGCCAGATGAACCTGCGGGTGGACTTCGACATCACGACCGACGCGAGCACCGACCAGGTCCTGGCAAACATGCGCTACTCGCAGGCCCAGTCGCAGCTCCCGCCCGAGGTCGTCAGCCAGGGCGTGACGGTCAAGAAGTCCACGACGAGCCCGCTGGGGCTGTTCGTCCTGTCGTCGCCGAAGGGCACGTACGACGCGCTCTTCCTCAGCAACTACGCCTACGTCAACATCAACGACCCGATGACGCGTGTCCCCGGCATCAGCCAGGTCACGATCTTCGGGGCGGGGCAATACGCGATCCGGCTCTGGGTCAGGCCCGACACCCTCGCGAAGCTCGACATCACGGTCAACGAGATCATCAACGCGCTCCAGGCCCAGAACACCGTCAACCCGGCCGGACAGGTTGGCGGCAAGCCGGTGCCGGCCGGTCAGGAGTTCACCTACACGGTGCGGGCGCAGGGGCGCCTCCAGAGCGTCGAGGACTTCGAGAACGTGGTGGTCAAGGCGCATGTCGACGGCTCGCTCACTCGGGTGAGGGACGTGGCCCGCGTCGAGCTCGGGGCGCAGACGTACTTCCAGGAGGGCCGGCTGAACGGGAAGCCCGGCGCCATCATCGCCGTCTACCAGCTGCCAGGCTCCAACGCGATCGACACGATGAACGCCGCGATCAAGTTGATGGACGAGGCAAAGACCCGCTTCCCGCAGGACCTCGACTACGTCGTGGCCCTCAACACCACGCTGGCCGTGAGCGAGGGCATCAAGGAGATCGTGAAGACGCTCTTCGAGGCCCTCGTCCTGGTGGTCATCGTCGTCTTCATCTTCCTCCAGGGCTTCCGCGCGACCCTGATCCCGCTGCTTCGATCAACACGCTGTCGCTCTTCGGTCTCGTCCTCGCCATCGGCCTCGTGGTGGACGACGCCATCGTCGTCGTCGAGGCGGTCGAACACCACATCGAGGAGGGGATGACCCCGCACGACGCTGCCTTCAAGGCCATGGAAGAGGTGTCGGGCCCGGTCGTGGCCATCGCCCTGATCCTCGCTGCTGTGTTCGTGCCGACGGCGTTCATTCCGGGAATAACAGGGCGGATGTACCAGCAGTTCGCCGTGACCATCGCCATCTCCGTCCTGATCTCGGCCTTCAACGCGCTGACGCTGAGCCCCGCGCTCTCCGCGCTCCTCCTGCGGCCCAAGAAAGAGATGCGCGGGCCGCTCGGGGCGTTCTTCCGCGGCTTCAATCGCGTGTTCGCCCGGGCGACCGACGGCTACGTGGGAACCTGCGGCCACCTGATCCGCAAGTCGGCCTTTTCCATGCTCCTCCTTGCCGGCTTCGCAGTCCTGACAGGTTTCGTCAGCCTCCGACTGCCGGGCGGCTTCGTCCCGAACGAGGACCAGGGGTATTTCTACCTCAACGCGCAGCTTCCCCTCGCTGCGTCGCTTCAGCGCACGGCGGCCGTCAACGACAAGCTGGACGCTATACTCAAGGAGACGCCCGGGGTCAAGTACTACACAGGGGTCGCGGGCTTCAGCCTCCTCAGCAACGTGAGCACGACCTACAGCTCGTTCTACTTCGTCTCCCTTGAGGGGTGGGCCGAGCGCGACAAGAAGGGGCTGACTGCCGACGTCATCATGCAGAACCTGAACCGGAGACTCGCCGCCTTCCCGGACGCGCAGGCTTTCGCGTTCGCGCCGCCGGCCATTCCGGGCGTCGGCACCTCCGGCGGCGTCACGTTCATCCTCGAGGACTTGACGGGCAAGGACCCGGCATACCTGGCGGACAACACGACGAAATTCCTCGAGGTCGCGCGGAAGCGGCCCGAGTTCTCCCTGATCTTCTCCACGCTCCTGCCGAGCGTGCCGCAGATCTTCGCCGAAGTCGACAGGGACAAGACGCTCAAGCAGGGGATCAGTCTGTCCTCGGTCTACCAGACCCTCCAGGCATTCCTCGGGGGCGCCTTCGTGAATTACTTCAACCGGTTCGGCCGCGTCTGGCAGGTCTACGTCCAGGCGGAGGGCGAGTTCCGGACCAAGGCGGACAACGTCGGGCAGTTCTACGTGCGCAATGCGGCGGGACAGGCCGTGCCGCTGTCCACGCTGGTCACGATGAAGTCGATCAACGGGCCGGAGTTCACGATCCGGTTCAACGAGCACAGGTCGGCGCAGATCAACGGGGTCCTGGCGCCGGGTTACAGCACCGCCCAGGGCATGAAGGCGCTCGAGGAGGCGTTCAAGGAGAGCATGCCGCGGGACATGGGCTACGACTACATGGGCATGTCCTTCCAGGAGAAGCTCGCCGCGCAGGGCATTTCCCCCGCGGCCGTCTTCGGCTTCTCCTTTCTCGTGGTCTTCCTCCTCCTGGCCGCCCAGTACGAGAGCTGGACGCTGCCCTTCGGCGTCCTCCTTGGCACGCCCATCGCCATGCTCGGCGCCGTCACGGCGCTCTGGTGGAGCCGCTTCGAGCTGGACGTCTTCGCGCAGATCGGCTTGGTCATGGTCATCGGTTTGGCGGCCAAGAACGCCATCCTGATCGTCGAGTTCTGCAAGGACGAGTACGAGAAGGGCAAATCGCTCTACGACGCAGCGCTGGCGGGCGCCCGGGTTCGGCTCCGTCCCATCCTGATGACGGCCTTCGCCTTCATCTTCGGCGTCCTGCCGCTCGTGATCGCCCACGGCGCGGGAGCCAACTCCCGGCGCATCCTGGGAACGACGGTGCTCGGCGGCATGCTCGCGGCGACGCTCCTCGCCATCTTCATCATCCCGGTCACCTTCTACGTGGCCGAGCGCTTCTCGCCCAAGAAGCCGGAGCCGGCCGCGAAGCCCGGCGCCGCGCCGGCGCCGATCCACGGAAGCTCCGGCGGGAAGACCGGGACACCGCCCGATGCGGGAAATTCGTGAAGCTCGACCCG